>Ga0307372_10006091_pt1 | contig 17814 bp, 25 predicted proteins | sample OX1MG_FD_202533 | JGI IMG/M metagenome (GOLD analysis project Ga0307372, IMG submission 202533) | Soil microbial communities from Risofladan, Vaasa, Finland - OX-1 | ecosystem: Environmental > Terrestrial > Soil > Coastal area > Acid sulfate soil | place: Finland: Risofladan, Vaasa | collected... | reverse complement strand
ACCACACCCACGATGCCGTGGGCACCCAACGACGTCGCCTCTTCGATCATCCGACCGTAGGCGGCGTCGAAACCCTGCCGCCAGGCGTCCTCGATCCATGACTGCTCGTAGTTCTGGCCGAAACCGCGGTGCTCGGCGGAGACGAATCCATGCGGGCACGGCCAGTTCTCCGAGTAGCCACGGTTGCCGGGCCCGGTGAACTGGCCGAAGGGACCGAAGTTGGCGCCCATCCCGTACCACCTCCACTGCATCACACAGAAGCCCTGGACGTAGGCGACCGGTTCGAGACCCAGTTGGAGGCAGGCGGCGAAATCGGGCACCGTCAGGGCGGAGGTGAAGGCCCCGTCGGCGAACCGCCGGCCCGCAGCCTCCGGGAGGTCGGCCGGGACGTCGGCCATCAGTTGTCGAGGGAGATGATGGTGGTCGGCGTGGGCAGGGTCACGGTATCCGAGGTCTTGACGACCGCAGTCCCGAGGGAGAGGAACTCGATGGTGTGGCTGCCCCACTGGTGGGACTTCTCCTCCAGCCGCACACCGACGATGCCCGCAGCGCCCAACCGGGTGGACTCGTCCTGCATCCGGGTCATGGCCAGCTCCCTCGCCTCATACAGGGCCTGGGTGAAGTTTGGGAGCTCCACGTTCTGCCCCGCCGATCCCAGCGTTTGACCGAGTCCGCGGTGGGCGATGTGGTAGACGCACGTACCCATGACTAGGCCCTGGGGGATGTAGCCCGTCTGCATCAGCGTCCAGAAGTCCTGGCCCGAGAGATCGGAGGTGAACGGCTTGCCCAACTTGTTGCGGTGGGACACCCCGCTCTCCGCCTTGACCGCCGTGCCGACGGCGATGAACTCAGCGGCGTCCTTGCCCCATTCGTAGTAGTTCACGTCGAGCCGCACTCCCACCACACCGTCGGCTCCGAGCTCGGTGGCCTCTTCCTCCATCCGGTTCATGGCCAGCTCTCGGGCCTCGTACATGGCCCCGGTCAGCTTGGTCAGCTCCTGGCTCTGTCCCCACCTCCGGGTCTGGATCCCGGTGTGGTAGATCGACGAGCCCATCACGAAGCCGAGGGGGTGGAAGCCGACCTCTTTGATCAGCAGGAACTCGTTCACGGAGAGGTCCGAGGTGAACAGGCCCTGCTCCAGCTCCTTCAGCCGGTGGCTGGCTTCCTCGGGAAGGTCCGGTGGCGGCTCGCTCACGGGTTCCCTCCGATGACGATGGACTCGAGTGCCTGGCGCACCGATTGGCTGTGGGCCGCCTCCGCCTCGAGCACGGCCAGCAGCCGGGCCAGCCAGACGTCCACCTCCACCTTTTCGCTGCGGATGCGGATCCCCCCTGACGAATGACCGATCGTGCACCGGAGGCTGTCGCCATCGACCACCGCCTCGAACTCATCGTCGTCCAGGGAGATCCGAATGGAGGCGGGCCCGTCCGATTTCCGAAGCCGACCTCCCGACCTCCGCACCTCGAGGCGCGGTCCGAGCGCGTCGGACAGTCGATCGGCGAGGACCTTGACCAGGATGCGTACGTCGGACCCGTCGGCCCGCAACGACGCGGCCGCCAACTCGAGGTCCATCGAATCGTCTGCGCCGGTCACCATTCGAACCCTACCGCCCGGTTGTGGCCGGCGGTCGGGCGAACAGGCCAGGGGCCCGGAGGCTCCGCGCCGGCGCCTCCCCGAGGAGGACCGAGCGTCACCCCGGGGGTGGAGGTCCACGGTGGAGCGCACGCCCGCAATGTTACATTCCGATGTCGGTTGCCGACGCTCGACGACGGTGGCGGGCGAGCTCGGACCGAGCTCCGCCACAGCCCTCGACCGGGGCACGGAGCTCGGTCCTCGGCCCCAGCTAGCGTGCGCGTTATGGCCGATCGCATGCCGCCGGGTCCAGCGGCCCCGATCACCGGGCTCTCGCATGTGCAGCTGTCGGTCTCCGACGTCGGCGCCAGCGCCGAGTGGTACTCGGCCGCCCTCGGGCTCGAGCCCTTCGCCGAGGACCTCGACGGGGGCTACGTCGCCCTCAGGCATCGGGGAGCCAGGCTGGTGATCGTCCTCACGGCGCGATCGGAGGCAGCGACAGGCCAGGGACCTCGGGACCGGCTCGTCGGGTCATCAGCTCTGGGCGGCGAGAGCCTCGACCACCTGGCCTTTGCCGTACCGGACGCGGACACCCTCTGCGCCTGGGCCGACCACCTCACGACGATGGGTGTGGAACACGCAGGCGTGGTACCGGAGAACGGCAACCCGTCCCTCCAGCTTCGCGATCCCGACGGCATCGCCATCGAGTTGGTGGCACCGGGTCCCGTCCGTGCCTGACCGATCGTCCGGGTGGAGAGTTCGCCGCGCGGGTTCCCCGACAGCCGGTTCAGGGCGAGGTGGGGGACACCGCAGGGGTGATCTGGGCGTCGATCTCCTTGAGGTCGAAGTAGTCGCGCCAACGGGTGACCAGTCCTTCGTGGTTGACGTCGACGACGGTGCACCCGTGGATCTCGATGGGGATGGTCCCCCCGAGGGTTCCCTTCCCGATCCACTCGAAAGCGCCACCCGTCTGGTCACCGTGGACCCATCTGATCTCTTGACGCCAGTCAGGGAAAGATGCGCTGGTCATCGCCTCGATGGCCCCGATGTCGGTGGTGGGCGGGTTGACGGGATCGCTGAAGAGGGCTCCCGGGGCGAAGAAGGACGGGAAGTCCCCGTCAGGTCCGAGGGCCGCCTCGAGCCTGTTCGCCCATGACGACCAGTCCATGGGCACCACCGTATCCGCATCCATCGCCACGGGCACCGAGACACTGCTCCTGGGGGGACCCACCGCTCCGAGCGGGTCGACGCGGCCCGCAGTAGTCTGCGCACGGCGATTGCAGTGTGGCCTCAACGCCGGGGAGGCGAGTCGGTTGGCCGGTCGGGAAGCTGAAGGGCTCCGGGACGGAAGACCCTATGTCGTGGTGTCCGCGGATGCCCACGCGGCGCCCGACGACCTGGGCCAGTTCCTCACCTACGTCGATCCGGTCCACCGGCGGGCGGTGGCGGAGTTCGGAGACCTCTCCTCGCTGGCCATCCCCATGTTCGGTGGTGTCGACCCCGGGGAGGTGGACGACTCGGACGCGGTTCGGGCGGTGGCCACCCGCCGCCTGGCCGGAATGGGCGTCGACACCGTGCAGGCAGCCGAATGGTTGGACAACTACAGCTCGAACTGGGTCTTTGCCTCCGATGCCGACGGTCGGAGGCTCGCCGTGCTCGAGGAACAGGGGATCCACGCCGAGGTGACGTTCCCCGGCCCGGTACTGGCCGGAGGCCTGTCCCCGGCGATGTACATGGGAGCGAACTCGAGCAAGGGCCTGGACCTGCTGTGGCCGGCCCTCCACGGCTACAACCGGTGGCTGGCCGAATTCTGCCGGGCGGCGCCCGGGCGCCGGGCCGGATGCCTCCCCATCGATCTCCATGACATGGACCGCGCCGTCGAAGAGGTCGCCTGGGCCCGCGCCGCCGGCTTGTTCGGCGGCGTCATGCTTCCGGCCATGTCGCTCCGGTCTGGCCTGCCCGGGTACGCAGACGACTACTACGAGCCGTTCTGGAGTGCCTGTGAGGATCACGATCTGGTGGTCAACCTCCACACCGGCGCCTCCGGCACGGCCACGGACGCCAAGCAGCTCTACGACGCCAAGCATGGTGGCTTCCTCGGGCTCTTCGAGGTGTTCGTGTTCACCCGCCGGCCGCTGTGGTTCATGATCTTCGGCGGGGTCTTCGACCGCCACCCCAAGCTCAAGGTCGTGGTCACGGAGAACGGGGTCCAGTGGTTGCCCTCCTTGGTCCGGGACATGGAGTCCTTCTTCGACACGCACGGCGGAGCGCCCGTTCGGTCCTACCTCCGCCTGCGCCCCTCGGAGTACGTCGAACGCCACGTGTTCCTGGGCGGATCGCTCATGAAGCGGCAGGACGCCGAGATGCGCAATGAGATCGGCATCGACCGCATCATGTGGGGTGCCGACTATCCCCATCTCGAAGGCGCCGCTCCGGTGCACCGGCTGATCCTGCGCCAGGTGTTCGGGGGTATGCCCGAAGAGGATGTCCGGCGGATGCTGGGCCTGAACGCCATAGGGGTCTTCGGTTTCGACGCCGATCAGCTCCAGGCCGTTGCCGACCGGGTCGGACCGACGGTGGCAGACCTGTCGGCGACCGTCTCGATGGACCAGATCCCCAAGACCTTCAGCTGGAGCCTCGCCCGACCGGTGCCGCTCTCGGCACCTGCAGGCACTGCGTCCTGACCGTCGGGACCCTTCGGGGTCGGCATGGTTATGTGACAGACCGTCAGGTCCGCGGGCACCGATCTGACGAGCTCCAAATACACTCGTGACCATGAGCAAAAAGCATGACGCCGCCATTCGCGCCACCAAGCAACTCATCGAGGCAAACAAGGAGATGAGGCGGAGTTTGCAGGAAAACGAGCTCGTTCTACGTCGGGCGCAGAAGCTGCTGGATCAGGGCGGCGGCATAAGGGACACGTTCGAAGAGGTTGCGCCCACCGGTCCCCGACTGGCGATCACCGTCGCCCTTCAGAAGCTCGTCAAGGCCCGCCACCAACTGCGGCTCGCCGTCTTTGCGGCTGGGCTCGAAGAGGGCATGACCATCGGTGAGCTGTCCCGATTCTGGGGATTCTCCCGGCAGCTCGGTGCCCGGTACGCCAAAGAGGCCCGGACCAAGTCCTGACCCCACCGCGCGCCTGCCGGTCGTCGGATGGGTCGGTGGTCGGAGGGTGGTCGAGTTCGAGCCGTCGTCCGAGCGCCCGGTCGGGCATACGGGTGAGACCTCCGACGGCCCTCGACCGAAGCGTCGAACCTTGTCCGGAAATGACTGGGTCGCGTGGGCCTCCGGGCCGTCTCCGATCGCCCGGATCAGCGGCGCAACCGATCGCGTGTCACCATGGGACCCCGGAACAAGCCGGAGTCCGTTGCTGCTTATCCGCCCTTACCGGCTCCGGAGATACAAGGAGCTCATCGTGTCAACAGTCCCTGGCCTCATCACCGCCAGCGCCGGAGGATACTTACTGGGCCCGTGATCTACTTCGTCCTTTGGATCGCGGTCATGCTCTGGATCTACAACATTGCGAAAGCGCAAGGGCCGTCATCCTTTCGGTTGGGTGATCCTGGCCTTCTTCTTCTTCTTCTTTCTCCTCACCACGGTTCATAAGTCCAACGGAGGCGTCTTATGAGCAACGACGAATCGGGCCATGGGTTGGCGGCGCGTCCAGGCCTCGTTCGTCGAGGTTATGAGGTCGTGAAGTTCCCGCCGCCAGCAGAAGGCCGGCTCTTCTCGAGCCGGGCCAGCGGGGCCTCGTATCTCGGTGCCTGGGGACTGACCGCCACGCACTTGACCATCTGGATCCTCATTGCGGTGAGCATCGTGACCTCGAAGGCAATCACGATCGGAAACTCCGTCCTCTCCTTTGTTGCGACCTGCCTCCTGATCTGGGTGGTGATCTCCATTCACCACCGCTTCCAGATCGAGCGCGGTGGGAAGGCACGACACTTCGTATCAGTCTGGTGGCGAGGCCCCTGGGACCCGGTGGGACGACAGATCTGGCTGCCGGTGAGGTTCGGTAGCGCCTGGAGGGTCGTCCGCCACGGACCCGAACCAGAGTCAAGGTGACACGCTGACGGCCAGTGGTCTGGTGTCACAACCTACGCTTGGGCCTGCTCCTTGTTGCGCCGTCGGCCGCGGTCGGCCGCCCCGAAGATCAGCCGGACGACTACGGCGATGACGGCGAGATCAGCGAGCATCTGGATGGCGACGACGAGCCGGGCCGCATCGGTCTTGGCGGTGATGTCACCGAATCCCACCGTGGAGAAGACAGTGATGGTGAAGTACAGCGCCGAGGTCCGGCTCAGGCTGGTGCCGAAGGCCGAGGGGTTCGACTGGGACATCACCAGGTAGAGCCAGGAGAACATCACGAGGAACAGTGGGATGACAGTCGCCATGGCGACGGTGGCCCGGAGCATCGGCTGATCACTTCTGGCGATCTGGCGGATTTCGACAGCGAGGACCACCACGAAGAGCGCAAGTGCCGCGGCCACGTGAAGCACGGGGAATGTGTCCGAGCGATGGGGGATCGGGGCGAGGTAGTAGATCGACACGAGCACGCCAGCGGTCAGCGATGCGCGCAGTGTGGTCCGCACGATCTGCGAGCGCTCGAAGTCCTCCAACCAGGATTGGCCCTCGTCGACGGTCGTCATCGCATGAGCCTACGGCTTCAAAGAGTCGGGATCGGACCCATTGGTCGCTACGTACCCGAACTGCTGGATCCTTCGCCATCGCCGCGACTTCAGCGAAGATTCAGGCTCCACTTCCTCGTGCGCCTCGGGACCGCTGACGGGTCGATTCCAAACGAAGGGAAAACGACACCTTCTGACCGGAAACCCAATCGAAGGCACCTGAGGTTGGTGGGCGCGGGCCGTCGCGGCACTCTACCTTGATACCTCGGGGGGTATCAAGGTAGAGTGCCGATACGACCCGGTGGCTGGCTTCGCGGGGCCCGGCATCAGCCCAAGGGCTCGGGCGGGTTCTGCCCAAGGTGGAGTTCTCCCACTGGCCATCGGTCACTGGACCAACGGGATCGTCCATCGAGATGAAGGAGGAGTGACGATGGAACTACCCGACGAGATCGTCGAGGACCTGTGTAAGCGGCTGCGCCGCGCCGCCGGCCAGGTCCGGGCCGTCGAGAGGATGCTGGCCGAGGGCCGCGAGTGCAGGGACATCGTGACCCAACTCAGCGCGGCGATCAGCGCGCTCGAACAGGCCGGGTTCCGGCTCGTGGCCAGCGGGCTCACCTACTGCATCGAGCACCCCGAGGAAGCACAGGCTTCCGGCTACCCGCTCGACGAAGTGCAGCGGATGTTCCTCAAGTTGGCATGAGCGTCAAAGCGCGCCAGCGAAGGGGCACTGACGAGACACAGAGCAGGAACCGTGGGATTCTCCCAGTTGATTGAGGCGCAGTGACAAGTCCGATCGTCGAGGTCTACGCCGATATCTGGTGTCCCTTTGCCCATGTCGGCCTGAGGGCGATCGCGGAGCAGCGCGCCAATGTCAGCCGAGGCGATTTGGCGATCCGGGTCCGGGCCTGGCCGCTCGAGTTGGTCAACGGTGGGCCCCTCGACCCGACCGTCACATGGGAACACGCCGAGGACCTGCGAGAGCAGGTCGCCCCGAATCTGTTCCGACACCTCGACGTCGACCGGTTCCCGAGCTCGACCCTTGGTGCCCTGGCGCTGGCCAACCGGGCCTACCGGACCGATCTCCAGAGCGGCGAGCGATTGAGCTTCGCGCTGCGGAACGCACTCTTCGAGGAAGGCCGGGACATCTCCGACCCGGTCGTCATCGAGCAGCTGGCGCACGAGTTCGGCGTCGTGGTGCCTGACGAGTCCGACAGTGCCGCCGTGATGGCCGACTTCCACGATGGGCAGCGACGCGGAGTCCTCGGCTCACCGCACTTCTTCTGTGGCGACGACGACGTGTTCTGCCCGTCGCTCGACATCAACGAGGACCCCGTCGAAGGCGTGTCGATCGTCAGGGACGTCTCGCGTCTGACGGAGTTCCTCGAACGCTGCTTGGCCCAATCCGGGCCGGCATGAGTCGTGGGCACGGAGCTCCAGACGGTCGCCGGGTAATGCCCTCGGCAGCCCCGGCCGAGGGACCGCGCAACTCGGAGGGACGTCATCCAGATTTGGGCCCACTCGGAAGCCAGATGCAGTTTTCAGCCACCGGTTCGGCCTACCTGTCTGGTGTGCGGTTTGAGCCGCTATCGTCCGTCGAATTCGCCCCGCACTCTTTTGTCGACCTTCCGATTCTTCGGGAATTGCCCCCCAAATCTCATCGACTGCCAACGAGGCTGGCTTCGGGACGACGACGACGAGGGCATGGTTTGGGCAGCGGCTCGACCTGAAGAAGCGGCATGGCGCATGGTCGCAGAGGTCGGCGAGATGCCCGATCGACGACGTCCCGTGCCAGTGGATCGGGCCTGTTATAGCGTTTCGGTCACGGGCGGTCGACGACTTGACCGATCAGTCAACCTGAGGTGGGTACGACCGAGGGAGCGTGGATGCCGCAGAGCAGATTGAGCGGATCTGAGTCGACTGGGACAGAACGACGGGTCAGCTGGAGCGCCGGGTTTACCCGATGGCCGATGCAGGTGGTTGTGTCGGTGTGCCTGGTGTTGGTTGGAGCGGATTGCGGTTCGCCGTCCACTTCGAGCGGAGTGCCTGCTGCCGTGGCATCCACAAGATCAAGCATGTCGTGGTGATCATGCAGGAGAACCGATCGTTTGACAGCTACTTCGGTACGTATCCCGGGGCAGACGGCATTGCATCCCAAAACGGACGGTTCACCGTTTGCCTGCCGAACCCGGCGACCAAGAGCTGTGAGGCAGCCTTCCACGATTCTGCCGACGCAAGCGGAGGAGCGGATCACACGAGTGGAGCGGCCACAGCTGAGGTCAACGGGGGCAAGATGGATGGACTCGTCGCACGAGCCGAGAGCAGCCCCACGTTCTGCGGGGTCATTCAGGGATCCCGCATGTGCCCATAGCGATATCCTCGACGTCATGGGCTACCACGATGCGCGCGAGATTCCGAACTATTGGACCGACGCGCAGGACTTCGTCCTCAACGACCATCTTTGTGGGCCGGTTGCGTCGTGGAGTCTTCCCGCTCATTTGTACATGGTGTCGGCGTGGTCGCCGTCCTGCACGTCGTCGGCACCATCGAGCTGCTCGAACAACATCGTGGGTCCGTACACTCCCGCCCAACAACGGTTCGTGAACCAGGCAATCGCAACCGGTACAGCACCGGTGTCCGACGCATGGACGGACATCACCAATAGGCTCCACAAGGACCACGTGAGCTGGGGCTACTACGTCGAGGCGGGGACGAGCCCGATTGCGAGGATGGGGCGGCCACATGTCCTCCGAAAGCGCAGAGCTACGAAACGCCGGGTATCTGGAATCCGCTGCCCTGTTCACTGACGTGCACCAGGACGGTCAGCTCGGCAACGTGCCCCCGGTGAAGTTCCTGGACGCCGCCTCGACCGGGACCTTCCCGCCGTGTCGTGGATCACGCCGAGCCAGGTCAACTCCGAACACCCACCGGCCAGTGTCCATGAAGGCCAGGCGTGGGTGAGCAATCTGATCAACCACGTCATGCGCGGGCCGGACTGGAACTCAACGGCCATCTTCTTGTCGTGGGACGATTGGGGAGGGTTCTATGATCATGTCGTCCCACCCATCGTCGACGGGAACGGGTACGGCCTGCGAGTTGCAGGGATCGTGATTTCTCCTTACGCCAAGAAGGGATATGTCGATCACCAAACCTTGAGCCACGATGCATACCTCAAATTCATCGAGGACGACTTTCTTGGAGGTGCCCGGCTGAACCCGAGCACCGACGGTCGGCCAGACCCTCGGCCCACCGTGCGCGAGCCATTGCCTCAGCTGGGCACCTCGTGAGCGACTTCAACTTCAACCAGTCACCTCGACCTCCGGTCCTTCTGCCGCTCAACCCGCCACCAGGGCCCCGTCCCAGCCCACTTCGAAAGGCAGAGACCGCGAACGCTGGGAGCTTCCCTCGGGTGTCAGATCCCGGATCTTCTCCACACTCGTCCCGCAGTTCCCGTCTGGGCACCGCCGGACTCTGTTAGAACTGCAGGCATGTCCCGGATCGTGATGGTGCACGGCGCTGGTAACGACCTGTGGGGTCCATCATCGATCAAGACGAAATGGCTGCCCGCTCTCGCCGATGGCCTGGCGTGGCACGCAGTCGACATCGATGAAGTTGATGTTCGGATCGCCTTCTACGGCGACATCTTTCGTCGGGACCCCGAAGAGGGGTATGAGCCGCCGGTAGACCAAGCAGCGGCGATCGCCTCGGTCAAACGCATTGTTGGAGATCACGATCCAGCTGTCGACCTCGACGAGGTGATCAAGATGCTGACCGAGCACCATTTCGACCGCTTGCTCGCCCAGGCTGCCGCCTACATTCAGCAACCGGCGGTTCGTCATGAGGCCCGAGGCCGAGTCGAGGCGGCGGTCGAGGATGACACGAGAGTGGTGATCGCCCATTCCCTCGGCACCCTGGTGGCCTACGAGGCGCTGTGCGCCCACCCCGAGTGGGGAGTGACGGACTTTGTGACACTTGGCTGTCCACTAGGAGCTGACGTGGTCCACCCGTGGCTCGATCCACGCCCCGAAGAAGGAGCCGGGGCGTGGCCGGGTGCGGTCCAGCGGTGGACCAACATCGCCGATGCCCACGACCCGGCAGCCGCGAGTTCCCTGATTGGTCGGTTCAGCGGTTCGGTGACCGAGTACAAGGTTGACAACGGTCATCGGGTCCATGACCCGGAGCCCTATCTCAACAACCGCTGGACAGGCTATGCAGTGGCCACTGGCCTTACCGGTGTCAAGACCCGGTACCCAGACGACACTTTGGCTCCGGTAGGTAAGCGACACCCCTAACCCTCATCAGCCGGTCTTCCTGAAGTCAGAAGTGGCGGACCGATCTCGTCGGGCTACAGAAATTCGGGTCCCAGGGACCCGGTACAAGGCAAATCACGGATATGCCTTGTATACTGAGACTATGACGAGCACGGGGGATGTCCGAGTGTCGCAGCGAGGCCAGATGAGCCTCCCTGCCGAAGCGAGGCACCGCTGGGGACTCGATGGCGGTGGGGAAGTCGGCTACCTCGACGTGGGTGACGCGGTCATCCTCGTCCCAGGCGGCGTCGCCAACCTTAGGCACCGGCTCTTCGAGGCCCTGACGGAACAGGACTGGGCCCACGCCCGAGATGGTCACGGGGACCCCGACCTCGCCAACGAGTGATCGATCTCATCGACGACCAGTTGCTTGGGTCAGTACTGCGGGGAAGCCCGTCACCTCGACGCAGTGCATCGATCTGCACGACCGGGTATTTCTATGTCCGACTCTGCCAAGCGGTCCTAGGATCAACCGCAGCAACGGGCGTTCTCTCCGCTCCATTCGCATCGCTACCTGGCGAACTTCATGCTCGGGCGATGCGATCGCTGCTCGAGCTACCCGAAGAGATCGGGCTCGTCAGTCTTCGCGAGCTCGCACCGTTGATCGGCCGGCTTCGTGCTCGACATGACCTCAACATCCTGGGGATGGAGGTACTCGCCGCAGCGGTTCACCTGCCGGTTGCCGTCTACCTTTCCGCCCCATCGCCTCGGCTCGAGGACTCGCTTCGGCGTGAGGGCAGGTCCGTTCAGATTCTCGCCTGACTTGGGAGTCTTCCTGGGGATCCACTCTCGGAATTAAACCGGCGATAGGGGATGGATCCCCCCCTGATGTCGAGGACTTCAGGCCACGGCGAGCGGCGTGATGGCATCCAACGCGGGGCCGAGATGATCGCGTTCGACCTCGAGGTCGTAGCGTGCCTGCAGGTTGATCCAGAAGCGCTCACTCGTGCCGAAGTACCGGGCCAGCCGCAGAGCGGTGTCGGCACTGATGCGACGCTTGCCGTGGACGATCTCGTTGATCCGTCGCGGCGGCACGGAGATCGACACCGCCAAGCGGTGCTGCGTCACCCCGAGCGGCTCGAGGAAGTCGAGCGCCAGGACCTCACCTGGGTGGATCGGCGTCATCGTGGTGGTCATCTCTTCTCCTCTCAGTGGTAGTCCGTGATCGTGACTTCTTCAGGCCCCGCCTTGGTCCAGCGGAAGCAGATTCTCCACTGGTCGTTGATCCTGATGCTGTGCTGGCCCGCCCTGGTGCCACTCAACCTCTCGAGTCGGTTGCCTGGCGGGACTCGAAGGTCAGTCAGGTTGTCCGCAGCGTCGAGGATCACGAGCTTGCGCAGTGCGACCCGCTGTAGATCACGATGGAACCTCTTGACCGATGTCCGTCGCCACACCGGTTCGGTGTCGCTGTCTCCGAAGGACTGCAGCACAAGTGAAGTATAACGTATTGCGTTATGAACGCAACACGTTATATGACGGTGCGGACGCAAGCGTGAGCGGATTCCGAAGTCGCCGACGTGACCGTGCCGAGGTGCCAGACGACGTCCCCCCGAGCCGGTGCGTAGGGGGCACACGATCAGGGTTGACTCCTGGCTACGAGGTACAGCGGGAAGGCCAAGATCCACAGCAAGAGGCAAGCAACGAACCACACCGACGGGCTCTCCATCCGGTACGGCCCCAACGTGACAGTCACGGGTTCGCCCTTTGCGAGACGGAGACCAGAATCCCGATACACCCAGACGTCTGTGGCGAAGACGACAAGCAACAAGAGGACAGGCACCACGGCGCTCAGAGCTATCGCTGAGACCATTGCGAGCCTCCTTCGCAGGTGGAGTCTGGACCCTCCCGTAGACCGTAGATGACTCGGCTACCCATCGGTCACCGACCCGGCGTTCAGGGACGATCGGGCATCGCCCGGCTTCGTCAGATCGCTAGCGAGGCGGGCCGTTCTGCTGGGTCCTTGTTGATCGGTGTGGTCCACTGATCGCCGGGGAGGTTGGTGCCGAGAACCACCCGATACGGAGGGCCAGCCAGATTGCGATGCAACCATCCGGCCGGGGCCTGGAGGCGGCACCCGGGACTGACGCCGGTCACCTGCCCGTGCTCGTCAGCGAAGCTGCCGGTTCCCGAGATCACAAACGCTATTGAGTCGAATTCGTGCCAATGCAGTGGTTCGTCCTCATGCAAGTCTTCATCGAAGGCCAGGCCGTGGAAGCCCAGTTCGGCGACCTGTGCAAGGGCCTCTTCCTCGGTGATCGGCGTGCCCGTTTCGAATAGGTAGTCCACAGTGCGATGAAGCTCCTTCCGCCGGAGCCATCTGGCGCCGATGACAGAATTGCCTACCATGCTTTTGCAGGTTGTGTTCGAGATCGGAGGCAGTGTCCCACCTTCCCGGCGGTATAGGGCAGCGACTGCAAAGCCTGCAACGTTTCGGCCGTGCCGTGCGTCTATGACTGTAGGGGGCGAGTGCCATTCGTTTTGGTTGGCCGACACGCGGGACGCCAGGGAACTTGACACGGCTCTTGTCTCCTGCCGAGCGACGCAATCGTGCCCCATGCAATCCCCGGCCCGGCGGTCAGGGATACGCCCTGTGGACTTGCAGTGCCGGCAGGACTACCACCCTCTGATACGCGATGACATTCCTGACTGGCTTACGTCAAAATGGAAGACGCCGGCTCTGAGCAGACTCGCCGGACTACCAGACGGGAGGCATGATGGACGTCATCAACTTGGGAGCCACAGACGGGCTGCCGCCAGTGAACTGGACAACCGTCGTCGAGAAGCTCGATGCCGGTTCGCCGCCGGCACCCGATGCACATAACGCTCGCACCACGTGGCTCTCGACGGTGAACGGGGACGGAAGCCCGCACGTTACTGCTGTCGGTGCGCTCTGGCTGGACGGGAGCTTCTGGTTCCAGACTGGTTCGGGTACCCGGAAGAGCCGCAACGTCGCCCGCGACCGGCGCTGCTCGATAGCGGTGTCGATTCTCGATGCAGATGTCGTCGCCGAAGGCGACGCAGAGCGGGAAACCGACCCAGCCACACTGACGCGCCTCGCTAAAGCTTGGGCGGACCAGGGGTGGCCGGCCGAACTGGATGAGACCGGGGCCGGCATTACCGCCCCGTTCAACGCTCCGTCACAGGGACCACCACCGTGGAATGTATTCCGTATCAACGCACATTCGGTGACCGTGGTGCTGGGCACCGAGCCGGGCGGACTGACTCGGTTCAGGTTCTAACTTCAGCAGTATCGGCCCACTCCCGGCGCTCTGGGATAGGCAACCGGGTCTAATCGACGGGCGACCCATTCGTGGGGTAGATGACCCGGATGACGTGGTCGCATTCCGGACAGATCAGGGCCATCGGAACGATCTCGGACTCACCCTGTAGTTCGGGCATCGGACGCAGATCGTGTGGGAGTGGAGGTAGATCAAGTACATGTCCGCATTGCTGACACACGATCACCTGCCCAGGATGGAACCAAAATCTGGGCGATGCAACCGCCGCTCTCCGGGCGTTCGGTGATGGTTCTCATTTGCCGGCGGCGGCTCAGCCTGGCTCCGGACCATCAAGTGCCACCGTCAGCGGCCCCTCGCCAACACGGAAGATCACTCCGTCGTTAGCCTCCGCGCCCGCATTGCCCTCACGGTGAACGACACCCTTTGGAATGAGAACAAAGTCGCCCGGATCGGCCTCCAGCCGCTCGGACCCCCCGGGACCGAACTCCACGAAGAAGCACCCCCGCGTGACGTGCCCATAAGTGTCGTGGCCAGGGTGGACGTGCCAGTCAGACGCTTGGTGGGGCGCATTTTCGATCCGTCCCACCCAGACGGAATCATCGGCGAACGCCTCGAATCGAGTTACGCCTGGCGTTGGCGTCGGCTCGCCGCCTAGTTCGCCCTTCTTGACTACCTTCGGTCGCTCCATACTTGGCCTCCAGGAGGATTCGCCAGCCAGCCCAGAGCCGACGACTGAGTCCGAAGGCTACCCCCCGCCCAATCCTCAAGTGAGCTGCTCTCCCTGATCCGACCACCTTCATCCGGCATTTCGTTGCAGAAGTGCCGCAGTGGTCACACGCCCGGCGTGTATTAAGCGATCTGGGGCAGCCAGCCTCAAGGATGGGCGATGAGCCAATCGTGGATCTCAGGGAGCTGGCGCGTCACCGTCAGGTGCCCATCGTCTGAAGAGAGATGAGCTTCCGCTCCTGGAATATGGGTAGCCAACCATTGTCCGTGCTGGAACGGCACGAACCGGTCGTCCTCCCCGTGCCAGACCTGCATAGGTATCGACCGGCTGAGCTGTGTCCGGTTCGGCTCGGCCCGCTACTCGGTGCCAATGTCCCACATCGGCCGACAAGTCGAGCTGGTGGTGGCCAACGGCACGGTCAGGATCGTGTTCAGCCTTCCTGGCGGCCCCTAGGCCGGGCTGTCGAGTTCGGACGGTTCCGGGCCACAGACGTGCGCTCCATCCTGGCTGCCGGCACCGGCGTTCCCCGGCCATGCGCACCGGGCGACGCGCTCATCGTCGCGCTGCCGACCGTTGCTGTCCGCTCGCTCGGCGACTACGCCGTCGGGAGCGAGTCATGAACACCACCCCTCCGCCGCTGCCCGCCGACTTGGAGATCGGGCTGCGACGTCTGCGTCTCGGCGCCATGCGGCAACTGTCACCCGAGCTGTTGGTGGTGGCCAAGACCCAGCGCTGGAAGCCCGAGGAGTTCCTGCGCACGTTGGTCGAAGCCGAGATCGCGTCGCGTGACGCGTCGAACGCCCGGGGTCGCCTGAAGGCCGCTGCCTCCCCGGTGAGGAAGACACTCGACGAGTTCGACGTCGGCGCATCGTCGGTGCCCCAGGCCACGTTCGACTATCTGGCCAGTCTCGAGTGGATCGAGGCCAAGGAGAACATCTGCCTCGTGGGACCGGCGGGCACGGGCAAGAGCCACCTGCTCGTCGCCCTCGGACACCACGCCACAGAGGTCGGACGACGGGTCCGCTACTTCACCGCCACCGAACTGGTCGAGACCCTCTACCGGGGGTCTGGCCGACAACTCCGTCGGCCGGGTGATCGAGCAGATCTTGAAAGCGGACCTGATCCTGATCGACGAGATCGGCTTCGCCCCGATGGACGACACCGGGGGCCAGCTGTTCTTCCGCATCGTGGCCGCCGTTACGAACGCCGGTCCCTCGGCATCGGCTCGCACTGGCCGTTCGAGGACTGGGGACGGTTCCTGCCCGAGCACACCACGGCGGTCAGCCTGCTCGATCGGCTCCTCCATCACGGTGTTGTTGTGGCCACTTCCGGGGAGTCGTTCCGGCTCAAGGAGGCCCGCCAGCGGGGAGGTGCCCAGAAGCTCACCTAGAGTTGAACATCACAGCGAGGGGTGCGGACATCTGGTAGCCAAAACCGCGGACAGGGAACTGGCCACGGACACGAGGTCTGCAACTCCGTAAGGGGCGATCGAAGCAAGGGTTGCGGCTGAGGTGACGAGGTCAGGGAGAAGGGCGGCGCAAGCGAGTGCGTAAGGGCCTCCTCCGGAGGTCCCCCAGGTGGCGAAACGTTCAATCCCGAAGGCCTCTGCGATTGCTCGAACATCTATCGTGCAGTCGGAAATAGCGCAGCCAGGACGAGCAGTTGAGCGGCCATATCCTGGACCGTCGTAGCTGAGCAGATGGATACCCCGCTGCTCTGCGTTGAGGATCGCCCCGGTTTCCAGGTGGCGGGAGTTTGGCGTTCCATCGTGGACGAGCACGGTGGGTCCCGAGGGATCACCGGCGGACTCCACGCACAGTTCACGGCTGTCGGGGACTGCGACGATTGTCGTCCGAATGCTCATCCTAGGAAGTTACCGCTGGTGATTCGGGAGCGATTACCACCCATCCGGGTGTGCTGATCTGCCGGCTGAAAGAGGACCACCCTCGGCGTTTGGAGACAGTCCCTCGCGCCCGCTCAGGACCTACAGAATGTACTGAAGATCCACGATCGCCTCGATGTGCCTGTGCTTGTGACCGCTCTGACAGGTCTGGAGGGGGTCGAAGTGTGCAGTGACGGCGCTAGGTCAGGTATGAAGCGGGATGCCGGAACGACCCGTGGCGGACCAGAGGTGCCGGTGGGAGATGTTCGCCTCGGGCGAGGGGCAGCGTTGCAGCAAGCCTCGACGGCACGAAGGCGCTCATCAGATCGGCGCTGTCACCATCGGGACGAGGGCGCTGATCCGGCTAAGGATGCAGCGGCAGCCGGGCGTTAGGCGGGCTAAGACCCGATCAAAGGGATGAGTTCCCCTCCACCTTCCGCACTGACCTACTGCGCCGGATATGCCCCACCCCCGACCGGCGCCTCGGGGTCATGCCCACAGTCGAATTAGGAAGCTAGACCGATCAGTGCCCCACGACCGATTGGCCCATCCTGATCGAACTCGAACATCAGACCGGATGCCAAGAACGCTGACTGGTATTCGGCCAGTGAGAAGAGGGTCAGCCGATGCGTTTCAACAAGATGTTCGATTCCCGACGGCGAGCCAACGAGATAGTGCATGTCAAGAACGGACTGAGATCCTTCGACCCAACTCGTCGTCATTCGGAGTAGACGTATTCCGTCGGCCTCCTGATCGAGTACCTGCACATGGCCTGCAATCCATTGGTCGGGCCTCAGCCATGGTTCGACGATGAGGACACCGCCAGGATTCAGATGGTGGGCCATTGAGCTAATAGCACCAGGCAGATCGTTTGAATAGCCGATGGAGGAGAAAAGACAGACAACCGCATCAAATCGCTCGCCGATGTCAAACGAATCCATGGATGCACCGTGCACCTTTATGCCGGTTCGTTCCTGTGCGATCTCCGCTAACTCAGGGTTGAGATCGAGTCCTTGGCAAGTGAAGTCATCCCTGAGCTGTTCGAGATGTTTGCCCGTCCCACAAGCCACATCGAGAAGGCTCCTGGCTTCAGGGACCCGACTACGAATGGTGCTCCGAACCCATGCCGACTCGGCGGCGTAGTCCTTGAAGGAATAGGCGAGATCGTACAGGTGGGCCGACTTCTCGAACATGTTCAAAGTCTGACAGGCGAGGAAGGCCATGCTGTCCCTGCCCCAATCCACCGGGAAGGTGGGATACTCCATTCGTGGGATCTTCTGGCCAGCGACCTCGCAAGAAGCGCAAGCATCAGCCTCGGCCATCTGGGTCAGCCGTTCTCCAATGGTTCCGACTTACTCGCCCATGACACCCGAGGGGCAGATCGAGGGCATGGGACGATTTGCCGATGGCCTGAAGCGCATCATCACGAACTGGAGACGCAGGCGGTAGCAGTACTGCC
>Ga0307372_10006088_pt1 | contig 17821 bp, 17 predicted proteins | sample OX1MG_FD_202533 | JGI IMG/M metagenome (GOLD analysis project Ga0307372, IMG submission 202533) | Soil microbial communities from Risofladan, Vaasa, Finland - OX-1 | ecosystem: Environmental > Terrestrial > Soil > Coastal area > Acid sulfate soil | place: Finland: Risofladan, Vaasa | collected... | reverse complement strand
GTGTATTCGCAATTGACTACTGATCACCCGATCGACCTGACCCGCTGGCAGGTCGTCAACTGCTACTTGGGCCGTATCGGACTGATCAACTCAGGAGGAGAGTCCGCGGGTGCAAGTGATCTCGTTGCTGCGGTGCGCACTGCGGTGATCAACAAGCGCGCCGGAGGCATGGGGCTTATCGTCGGACGTAAAGCGTTCCAGCGCCCACGAAGCGAGGGCGTTGCGCTGATTAACGCGGTGCAAGATGTCTTTCTCGACCGTTCGATAAGTATCGCCTAGCTCAGCCCGAACTGGTCTTGGCTCAACCCGATTGTAGGTGGCTAAATGAGATGTCATAACGCCATTGCAGTTGTCGTATAGATGTCGTATGCGCCATTTAACGTGTCGTGATTCTCTGTTTTGCCATGAGGTGAGTTCTGGGGTTGTGCGAGGGCTTAACAGTTTGTCCAGCAAGGTATCCGTTGGCAAACCCAATATCCAGACCATTGACACTGACAATCGAACCAGGTGCCGCGTCGTCTCGGTGGGACCTTAGGCTTTGGAGAAATTCGCCACTGGATACGAGGCTCGAGTACATGCGCCGTATACGAGACATCAAGCCACGTAGATACCGAAAAACCATTACCGTCTGGGCCAGTCTCGTTGTGATCATCGGCTCACCAAGTCTGTTGATAGCTCTCGCGGGTGACGCATCGGCTTCTTCGGCGCCCGGCGCCGTAACCGGTGACGCAAGCAACTGGACCACCTATGGCGGAACGAACACACGCGATGCCATTCAGAGCACAGACGCTCCATCTGCTCCGCTTCACGTCGCGTGGAGGTCGAACGCACAACGCGGCGAGATCTATGGCGAGCCCTTGATCGCGGACAACCGAGTGTTCGTTGCGACCGAAAACGACACCGTGGAGGCTCTCTCTGCCTCGACGGGAAGACTTATCTGGACGCGCTCGATCGGTACGGCGGTACCATCCGGCAACCTTCCTTGCGGAGACATCGGACCAACGGTCGGCATTACGTCAACCATGGTCATCGATCCGTCGAACTCGCGACTGTTCGTCTCGGGTGAAACGCTCGTCGGCTCGAGAGTTCACCACGTGCTCCTTGCAGTCTCGCCATCAACCGGTGCCACGCTCTTTCGACGCGACCTTGACCAGGCACACTGGTCGGCGAGTGCAGAACTCCAGCGCGGAGCACTCGGTCTCGACGACGGAAACGTCCTCGTAGGGTTTGGTGGCAACTATGGAGACTGCGGTTCGTATCACGGTTATCTGATGGCGGTCCCCGAAAGCGGCACCGGTTCGACGCTCGTCTACCAGGTGCCGACGGCCAACCAAGGAGCGATCTGGGGGCCGGCAGGAATGTCGGTTAAACCGGACGGTGACATCTTCGTCGCGACGGGTAACGGAGCCTCGCATTCACGTTTCGCCATGAGCAATGCCGTGATAGAACTCTCGAGCACGCTCAAGATGAAGAGCTGGTTCGCTCCAACCAACTGGAAGTCAGATAACGCGACAGACCATGATCTGGGGTCGGCCGCTCCGATACTGCTACCGCGCAACCGCGTCTTCGAGGTCGGCAAACAAGGCGTCGCCTACCTGCTCAATGCGCGCCGACTTGGCGGTATCGGTCACGAGGTTGCATCGCAGACGGTCTGTAATAGCCGAGGCGCAGATGCATACAAGAGCGGCTATCTCTACCTCGCCTGCCCCGACAGCGGAATGATTGCGCTGCGGTTGCGGTCGGGCCATCTGTACCTTGCATGGCATTCGTCGGCTGCGAACGGTTCCCCCACAGTCGGTGGCGGACTCGTGTGGAGTGTGAGTGGAAACGATCTGCTCGGGCTCTCTCTGTCGACTGGACGAACTGTCGACACCATTGACGCCCCAGCGACCGAACACTTTGCCGCTCCTTCGATTGCTGACCACCTCGTCGTCGTCGCCGGTGCGATCCAGGTCGTCGCCTACCGAGGCTGAGTCCGTGACGGGGGCCAGATGCAAAAGTGCAGGTCAAACGTTCTTCGTCACGACATATCAAATGCCATCTAACACCGATGATTTTGGCGCGTACGCCAAGAACGGGTACCCGCGAACGCTATTACTCGTTGATGAGTGGCCTGTAGACCATTCCCGTCCGCGGCTTGGGGTTGAAAAAGGTGGTCTTCGGTGGCATGCGTTTGCCGCTATGTGCCGTCTCGGCGATCTGGGCAACGGTGGCCGGTCGCAGCAACACGGCGTACTGGACTGAACCCTCACGTACGAGCTCTGCACACACATGTGCGCCGTGCTGGTAAACGAGTTCATGCTCGGGAAGATCTGCAAGAGCGAGGTCAAGGCGGCTTGAATCAAGTTCAGCATCTGCTGACGTGTTGAGTTTGTCGGTGGGAACCAACAGGTAATTCTTGGCACTGGTAACAAGACCAAGCGCGCCGTTTGGCACCAGGGATCTTGAGAGATCGGAAACATCATCAGGCCCGTCGCTCACGACGAAGTGGTCAGCAAGTGCCGACACAAGGTCGAACCCCTCGGGAAGCCCGCTGATGAGTCGATGAATCGCCTGCACGAAGAGTTCGTCAGGGCTGAGTTCAACAATCAACGCCATCACCAGGTCATGATCACCCGGACGATCTCCGTTGTGTGCACGAACCTCGGATCGGTAGTACCCGGAGGTCTCGTATCGGTGATGGCCATCGGCGACCACGACCGGCGTCGTGCCGATGAGCTCGCAGACAGCTGTAACAGTGGATTGCTCTGTGACCATCCAGAGCTCATGGGTCGTGCCCTCATCGTCAGTTGCCCGTTGGAGGGCAGGCTGTGACGAAGTGATGCCTTCAAGCAGCTCTGCGAGGCCGCCCGCAAGCGAAAGGCCCCATATCGGGGAGACATTGATCTTTGTCGCCCGAAGGAGGTCGAGTCGGTCTCCCTTGGGCTTTGGCATTGTTCGCTCATGGGGAAGGACCGCTCCAGCTCCCACGGCGTCGATGCCAAGAGCACCGATGACTCCAGTTGTCGAACGCGTCTGAACGCTCTCGTCAAGAAAGGTCATCCGGTAGACATAGATCGCCGCGACGTCGTCTCTGCGCAGCGCTCCGCGTTGTTCCCATTCACCAAATAGCCGTGCTGCATGTTCGTAGCAGTCAAGCGTGCCATTTGGCTCTGGCAGTTCGACATGGATTGCATTGAAAGGGCTACGTGCGCTCAGCCGGGCGCGCTCTTTTGCATCGATGATGTCATAGGGAGGAGCGATGACCTCAGCCAAGGGAGCGAGTTCATCGTCATAGCGGAGACCAAAAAAGGGTTCAAAGCGAGTCATATCCTTTCGTAGCACAACTTCGGCTATTCGATTTCGCCCAATTGCATGATCTGGGCTCGTCGATGAGAGGATACCCAGATGAATGCTCACGAATCCAAAGACTGTTGGCTCCTCGATCTTGATGGTGTCGTGTGGCTGGCCGATGAACCGATCAAGGGTTCGAATGCTGCGATCCGTGCACTCCAGGTCGCGGGTTTTCGCGTAGCGTTCTTTACGAATAACTCTTTTTCCACACGGGTGTCGATGCTCGAAAAGTTCAAGCGTCATGGTATCGATCTCGCTGGCGAGGACCTGCTCAGCTCGTCACAGGCTGCCGCGGCGCTGTTGCCTGCTGGTGCTCGTGCGACGGTTCTCGGCGGAGCAGGCATCGTCGAGGCACTCGTTGAGCGCGGCATAGAGGTCATAGACCTTGACATTCTCAGGGACTCTGACCAGATCGACGCCGTCATCGTCGGGCTTGACCGGGGACTGACCTTTGATCGGCTCACAAGGGCCTGCCGCGCTATAACTCGCGGAGCGGAGTTTCTTGCGACAAACGACGATGCAACCTACCCGACCTCAAATGGGGTTCTTCCTGGCGGGGGAGCACTTGTTGCAGCGGTTGAATACACAACGCGGGTCCATCCCGTTATTGCAGGAAAACCCTATGCCCCTTCAGTAAAGCTCGTGACCACAGTCCTCGGCCGGGTATCGGTCGTCATTGGAGATCGCTCCGAAACCGACGGAGAGCTTGCCCGGGGTCTCGGTGCCAGATTCGGCATGGTGCGCTCTGGAGTGACCGGTGACGAAACACTGGTTGTGCCCACCCCGGATATCGATGGACCTGATCTTCTTTTCGTCGTCGCAGAGGCGCTTGGAAGCACTCCTCAGCAGATTCTCGCGAGTTCCGGCCTACACTCGTGACATGGCTGGTTACTCGCGCAAGCTGTTTCGAGATGGGGTGGAACGCCTGATCCAAAAGGGGGCGAGCAAGATCGGTTCGGATGATCTCAATCTGTCTGATCTCGTGCACAATCTCACAAAGAGTGCTCGCACAACCACCGTCGCAACCGAGTCGCATCTTGAAGACGTCAAGGATCGAGCGAAGAACGTCGGCGAGGCCGTATTCAACATCGCGAAGTCTGTCGATTCGCTCGGTGAACTTGGGCAGCGTTTCAAGGCACGTCGGGGTGACATTGTCGATGCAGCAAAGACCTTTTCCGAACAACTCCGCGAGGTTCTTGTGCATCTTGCCGAACCGATAACACCGGAGGGCAAGGACGCGGCTGGATCCCGATCGGAGCTTGCTCGCACTGCGAACGATGATGACAAGACGATCACGCAGCCTCGCGACGGCGAGAGCTGAGCCCCAGGATGGATCAACGGGGCGAGACAATAAGGACCGCGCGGATTTGACCTGCAAGGTTCAGTTGATGCAATGACCATCCAAAGAGGAACGCTTAATATGCGAGAGATCGCGCTGGTGGTTCATCCGCAGCGATTGGTGGCGCGAGAGCTTGCCGACATTGTTCAACGTTGGTGGCAAGATCGTGGCGTGGTGGTGCATACCGATGATGGTGAAGACGGTCCGTCGGAAGCACTGTTTCAAAGAGACATCGACTGTGTCATCAGCCTCGGAGGAGACGGGACAATGTTGCGCACGGTGGCTCTTGCAGCCCCCTCAGGGATACCCGTGCTCGGAGTCAATCTCGGCAATCTTGGCTACCTGACGACCGTTGAACCTGACGAAGTCACCCAGGCATGTGCTCTTTTGGCTGCTGGCGATTATGCCGTCGAAGACCGCATGCTGCTCGAGGTCTCGATTACCTCTGGTGATTCAGGACAGGAGATCGTTTCAAAGGTCGTGGCAATGAATGAGGTTGTGGTCGAAAAAACCTCCGATGGCCACACCATCCACCTCGCCGTGAAGATCGGGAATGATCAGTTCCTCACCTATGCCGCAGACGGAATGCTGGTCTCAACTCCGACCGGGTCGACTGCATACAACCTTTCGCTTCGCGGCCCGATTGTCTCGCCAAGACTCGAAGCCCTGGTGATGACTCCGATCGCACCGCACATGTTGTTTGACCGGACATTGATCATCGAACCCGAGCTACGTATCTGCTTTGAACTCCTGGCTGATCGCGAGGCAGTCGCTGTCGTTGATGGTGAACGCATTGCAGAACTCTCTCCCGGAGACCTTGTCGAAGTTGGTGCCTCTCCGCACGTTGCCCGCATGATCAAGATCGGAGATCGCGGGTTCTACAAGATTTTGCATACAAAGTTCGGACTGCTGGATCGCTAGCGGATGATCAATGAGCTTCGCGTACGCGATCTCGGGGTCATTGCCGATGTCGATCTTGTGCTCGACGAAGGAATGACGGCAATCACCGGTGAGACCGGTGCCGGGAAAACCATGATCGTCGATGCGCTTGAGCTGTTGGTAGGTGGAAAGTCCGATCCTGACATGGTGCGCTCCGGCGCAACCGAATCGAGCATTGAGGGACGCTTCTTCCATGAGGCAAGCGAGACGATTGTGCGACGCACCGTTCCACGAGGTGGCCGCTCTCGGGCATTCATCAATGGATCGCTCACACCACTCACTGCGCTTGCCGAACTTGGCTCTGACCTCGTGGATCTCTATGGCCAGCACGCGCATCAGTCGCTGTTGGCGCCAGCCGAACAGCGACGGGCGCTCGACCAGTTTGCCAAGGTAGATCTTGAACCCCTGCGACAGCTTCGAAGCGCGATCCGGTCAATCGATCTCGAAATCGAAAAATTGGGCGGGGACGAGCTACTTCGTGCCCGTGAACTCGATCTCTGGCAGTTCGAATTGGATGAGATCGAAACACTCCAGATCTCGTCGCCGAGCGAGGATGAGGAACTTGAGACTGAGCAAGAAGTTCTCTCACGGGCTGTTTCGCTCAGGGAATCTGCAGCTCGAGCGTATGAGGACATCGTTGGCGGTGAGACCAGGGGAGCTCGGGATCTTCTCGGAACATCCATAGAGTCTCTCGGCCCTCATATGGCCTTAAATGCCTTTGTTGAACGGCTACGCGCACTGAGTGCCGAACTCGACGACGTATCTGCCGAATTGAGAAGATCAATAGAGACCTTTGAGGAGGATCCAACGCGTCTTGAGGAGATTCGTGAGCGGCGCGCCAGCTTTGCTCGCCTCAAGAAAAAGCACGGGGACTCTCTATCGGCCGTGCTTGAGGCGCGCAATGCTCTTATCACACGACTCGAACGGGCAACATCGTCCGACGAGACGCGTAAACAACTTTTGCACCAGCGAGGCACTTTGCTCGAGAACGTGCGTACCGAGGAGGGGCGGGTCGGAGACCTTCGTCGCAAGGCTGCGCTCCCACTTGCTCAACAGGTGGAGTCTCACCTGCATAATCTCGGACTTCAAAAGGCAACTATCGAGATCGACCTTCCAAACTCAGGGGTTGCCGACGAGGTGACCTTTCTCCTGTGTGCGAACCCTGGCGAATCTGCGCTCCCGCTCAGCAAAGTCGCCTCCGGTGGAGAGCTCTCTCGTACGATGCTCGCGCTTCGCCTTGTACTTAGCGCCGGACCATCGACGCTCATTTTCGATGAGGTCGATGCAGGAATCGGTGGAGAGGCTGCGCTTGCAGTCGGGCGTGCACTGAGAGAACTCGGACGCGACCACCAGGTCATCGTCGTGACTCATCTCGCGCAGGTAGCGGCATTTGCCGACAATCAGCTCGTAGTGGTGAAGCAACAGAGCGGTGATCGGACCCTCGCGCACGTTGAGGCGGTCGAGGGAGAGAGACGTATAAGCGAACTCGCTCGAATGCTGTCAGGTCATCCAGATTCCGAGAACGCGCGGCGACACGCTGCCGAACTGCTCGAGGTAGTTGTCAGGGATCGTCAGATTCCTTGGTGATATTTGCCGAACATCTCGCTCCTTTGGCCGAACAGCCGCTAGCGTGAGGGGGGCAGATGACGGAGGATGTAGTGGCTAAGTTCGTGTTTGTTACCGGTGGCGTATCGAGCTCACTCGGAAAGGGCCTCACTGCCTCATCGCTCGGCCGACTCCTCAAGGCGCGTGGACTCAAGATCCGGATGTGCAAACTGGATCCGTATCTCAACTTCGATCCAGGCACAATGAACCCCTTTGAGCATGGAGAGGTTTTTGTTACCGAGGATGGGGGAGAGACTGACCTTGACCTCGGTCATTACGAACGCTTCATCGACGAAAATCTTCCACGCGCGTCAAATGCGACAACGGGACAGATCTACACCTCGGTGATGCAAAAGGAACGGCGCGGTGATTACCTTGGACGTACCGTTCAGGTGATTCCTCACATCACCGATGAGATCAAAGAACGGATTCTTCGCCTCGCCGATGATGATGTTGACGTACTCATCGTCGAGGTTGGTGGAACAGTCGGAGACATTGAGATCGTTCCATTCATTGAGGCAATCCGTCAGTTCCGTCGTGAGGTTGGGAGGGAAAATGTGTGTTACATCCATCTCACCCTCGTTCCCTATCTCGCTCCGTCGGGCGAACAGAAGACCAAACCGACCCAGCACAGCGTGACTGAGCTGCGTGGACGAGGTATCCAGCCTGATGTCATCGTCTGTCGCAGCGATCATCCGATCAGTGATTCTTTGAAACAGAAGATATCTCTTCTCTGTGACGTTCCGATCGAGGCGGTCGTCTCCGCAGTCGACGCTTCAAGCATCTACGAGATTCCGCTTTTGCTCCACGAGGAGGGTCTCGATTCCACCGTCTGTCAGATACTGAACCTTGAGGGCCCAGAACGCAGCCTTGACCTTCGCTCCTGGGAAGACTTCGTTCGACGGGTCAATGAGGCAAACGAACGTGTCCGAGTTGGCATTATCGGCAAGTACATCAATATGCCAGATGCCTATCTCTCGGTTGTCGAGTCTTTGCGCCATGCTGGCTTTGCCCATGGGGCCAGAGTCGAGCTTGAATGGATCCAGGCAGAGTCATTTATCGATGTGGATGTATCTGCAGATCTTGACAATCTTGACGCAATCGTCATTCCCGGTGGCTTTGGTGAACGCGGGGTCGAAGGCAAGATTGCCGCAGCGACCTATGCGCGCGAGAACAACATTCCCTGTCTTGGAATTTGTCTTGGCCTTCAGGTAATGGTGATCGATTTCGCACGACATGTTGCGAACATGCACGGAGCGCACTCTGCCGAATTTGCTGATTCTCTTGAGTATCCCGTCATTGCGCTGATGGATGAACAGGTTGATCTCATCGACATGGGTGGAACCATGCGCCTTGGCGCATATGTCGCGTTGCTCAAGGCTGGATCGCAGGTTGCAGAGATCTATGGCGAGACAACTGTTACAGAACGCCATCGGCATCGCTATGAAGTCAACAACCGTTTTCGGCAACGTCTCGAGGACGCGGGGCTTGGTCTTAGCGGAACCTCTCCCGATGGCCGACTCGTGGAGTTCATTGAACTTCCAGGACATCGCTTCTGGGTCGGCACCCAGGCTCATCCAGAGTTCAAGAGTCGGCCCGAGCGACCGCATCCTCTCTTTAGAGAGCTTGTTGCAGCCGGGCTTGAACGCGCCCGAGCGCGTAATCCGCATCTCTTTGAGATCGACACCCATGTCACCTCCTAACAATGCCAGCTTCCGTTTTCTTGGCGAGCGGGTCCGTCACGCTGGATTCTTTTTCCAGCTGACGACAGGGACATTTCTCGATCCAAACGGCTACACCTTTGAGCGCGAGATTGTTCGTCATCCGGGCGCTGTATGTGTTGTTGCACTTGAGGGAGACCCGATCTCAATTCTCATGGTGCGCCAATACCGCGGGGCCCTCGATCGTTCCATTCTTGAGATTCCCGCAGGCAAGCTTGATATTCCCGATGAGCCGATAGAACTGGCTGCAGAGCGTGAGCTTGCAGAAGAGATTGGTCGAAAGGCGACGCGGCTTTCAAAGCTGGGGTCTTTTTTGAACTCGCCCGGATTCACCGACGAGCTGACCACCTGCTTCCTCGCCGAGGGGCTCGTACCGATCGAGCGCGATGCGCATGGCATTGAAGAGGAATTCATGTCGGTTGTTGCCGTGCCGATGTTCGACTTCTGGAGAATGGTAAGAAATGGCGAGATCGTCGACGCCAAAACGATCATTGCGGTGACCTACGCAGAGCGCGTACTCGACGATCGGACGGCACGTTAGGCGTTGGTTGCGCGCTCAAGGTGAAAACACTCAGCAAAGACGCCGAGGAGTTTCTTTCGTATCTTGTTGTCGAACGAGGGCGGGCCAGGAATTCGGTGATGTCGTACCGCCTCGATCTAGCGAGTTACGAGGAATTTATCCGCGCGAGAGGAACCGATCTCTTCTCGGTGACAGCATCAGTGATCGACGATTATCTCCAATTTCTTGGTGCATCGGGTCTGCGTGCTTCATCTCGAGCCAGAGCTCTGGCTGCTATCCGCGGACTCCATCAGTTTTGCGTCGATGAGCGTGGTGCAACTAGCGACCCATCGACCGAGGTAGCGCCACCGCGAATTCCGAGTGCGATACCAAAGGCGCTGAGCGAGGCAGAGGTGGAAGAGCTACTCGCTGCCAGCTCGGGAGAAGATGCCAGGTCGTTACGTGACCGCGCGATGCTGGAGGTCCTTTATGCAACCGGAATCCGTATCTCTGAGCTTGTCAACCTTTCACTTGGTGATGTCGATTTCGACAGCGCACTCTTGAGAGTATTTGGCAAGGGTTCCAAAGAGCGGATTGTTCCAATAGGACGCTACGCGCTCGACGCATTGAACTCCTGGTACGGCGCGAGAGGGAGGGCCTCATTTGTGCCAGTTCGCTGGGCCAATCGTGAAGATGCAAATGCTGTTTTTCTTTCGTCTCGAGGGCGGAGGATGAACCGACAGGGAGCATGGGTGGCCATCCGTGCCGTCGCCGAGCGCGCTGGTCTCGCCGATCGCGTGTCACCACACGTGCTGAGACATAGTTTTGCCACTCATCTTCTTGGACGTGGCGCCGATATCCGCGTAGTTCAGGAGCTTCTGGGTCATGCTTCAATTACGACAACGCAGGTCTACACCAAGGTCTCGCCAGAGCATCTCGTGCGCGCCTATGTGGAGGCTCATCCGCGAGCGCGGGGAGGTTCGGGGTCTGGCTCGACAAGATAAACCAAGGTGAAAGACCCGATTGCCCCCTGTGAGCCCACCCCTCACTAGGCTGATCCCATGAGCGCCGAACTATCACTGTCAAAGTATGAATCACTGTTACGCGAGGAGCAGAACCGCCTCCAGGCTGAGCTTGCGGAGTTGGGCTATGCAACGGCGACAGACACAGGCCTGATCTACGACTCGAATTTTGCAGATAGCAGTCAGGTGACGGCAGAACGAGGCGAGTCAGAGGCACTTGCAACCAAGCTTCGCCAGTCACTGGCCGACGTTCTCTCTGCGCGTTCGCGTATTGAAGAGGGTAAATACGGGCTGTGCAGTGTGTGTGGCAAGGAGATATCACCCGATCGTCTCGAGGCGATGCCAACCGTGACCACCTGTTTTGCAGATGCAAAGTCCGCCCGTAACTAATCGCCTCGATGAATCTCACTCCGCGCCAGCGCGCCTATTTACATCATTACGGACCGTGGATACTCGGCGGCGGCGTTGTTCTCGTCGCGCTCATTACCGAAGCAGTCCGCCACCATGTGCTCTCAAATCAGTCGGCTCTGTTTTTTCTCATTCTTATCCCGACGATCATTGTTCATGAGGTTTCGCATGGAGTTGTTGCCCTCTGGTTCGGGGACACCACGGCTCGTGATGCAAAGCGGCTTTCACTCAACCCACTGAGACATATCGATCCGATTGGCACGGTGGTTGTGCCGATCCTCCTGATACTTACAACGGGAATAGCCTTCGGATGGGCAAAACCCGTTCCAGTAAACATCAACCGGCTGCGCCATCCAAGAAACCAGCAGATATTTGTGAGCCTCGCCGGGCCAGCGATAAACATACTTATCGCGCTTGCCGTGGGATTCGCCCTACATCTAACAGGCAACGCAGCACTACTCATGGAAAGTCCATTTCAAAACTGGCCACTGATAGATCAGATCCTCATGCTTGCCGGGTTCACGAATATTGTGATTGCAACATTCAATCTGTTGCCGATTCCTCCACTTGATGGATCCGTCCTACTTGAACGATTCCTTCCCGCCTCCGCCTTACCGACCTATTACCGCTTTCGATCGTTTTCATTAATCCTTGTACTTGCCGTAGTTTTTCTTGCACCAAATGCGTTGAATTCACTCTTTGCCCACGCTGTTTCCATATGGGAATCAGTCGTCGGTATTACACAATTCGGCATCGTTCTCTGACGCGGCCGTTTCCACCGCTACGATCGAATCGAACCATCGACACAGGCGAGATGGTTGTGTTGCCGGGGGAGTCAGAGACGATCACAAAGCTCAGTGGAAATACCGATCTCTCCGGGGAGTTTGATGTCGTTGTAATTGGCGGCGGCAATGCTGCACTCGTCGCTGCGATGTCGGCTCGCCACTACGTCAAACGCGTGCTCGTTCTTGAGCGCGCTCCCTACGAGGTACGTGGTGGTAATACCCGGCATACAAGAAACGTGCGCTGTGTTCATCAACAGATAGACGCCTACAACACGGGAAGCTATCTCTATGAGGAGCTCTGGGACGATCTGTGCAATATCGGGAGTGGCCCGTCCAACGAGAAACTCGCAGAGTTGACGGTGCGTGAATCCGAAAGCGTTCCGGGCTGGATGAGCGAACATGGTGTCCTTTGGCAGCCGCCTCTATCTGGAACACTCCACCTTGGAAGAACAAATCGCTTCTTCCTCGGTGGTGGCAAGGCACTCCTGAATTCCTACTACCGGACTCTCTCGGCCATGTCGATCAACGTGAGCTATGGCTCTTCGGTCGAGGGATTTATCGAACAAGGAGATAGCGTCACCCATCTTCTTGTTGACATCGATGGAAAGCGCTGCCAGATAGACGCTCGCGCGGTTGTGTGTGCATCCGGCGGGTTCGAGGCAAATTTTGAGTGGCTTGCCCGTTATTGGGGAGATAGCGCGTATAACTATCTCATCCGTGGTCCCGTATATAACGACGGCACTGTTCTCTCCTTGCTCTATGACCTCGGAGCCGAACCTGCCGGACAAGAGCGTGGATTTCACGCAGTCGCGATCGACGCGCGTTCTCCGCGTTTTGACGGGGGAATTGCCACACGTATCGATGCGATCCCATTCTCTGTTGTGCTGAACTGCCACGGCGAGCGCTTTTATGACGAAGGTGAGGATCTATGGCCGAAGCGTTATGCCGTCTGGGGGACAAACATCGCGCTTCAAGACAATCAGATTGCGTATGCGATATGGGATTCAAAGGTTGTCCGCGAGTTTCTCCCGCCGATGTACGGGCCGTCCAGTTCTATGACACTCGCGGGAATCGCCGACTCAATCGGTCTTGATCCTGATCGGCTCGAAAGGACGATCTCCGAGTACAACACAGCGATCGTTCCTGGTGTTGCGTTTGATCCAACGCGCCTCGATGGTGCGCATACCTCGGGTCTCACTCCGGAAAAGTCCAACTGGGCTCAGCCAATCGACCAACCTCCGTACTACGCGATTGCCATGCGACCCGGGATCACATTTACATACATGGGAGTCAAAATCGATTCAAATGCAAAGGTCCAACGCGAGGACGGCTCATGCTTTGCGAACGTCTTTGCAGCGGGTGAGATCATGAGTGGAAATATTCTTAGTTCTGGTTATCTCGCCGGGTTCGGGCTGACGATCGGAAGCGTGTGGGGACGAATTGCCGGAAGGGAGGCAGCTCGCTATGTCAGTGGCTGACCCGGTCTATCGATACCGCAACGACCAGACAGAAAACGCTCTGTTTGTAGAGGCTGAACGTCAACTCAATATCTGCAATTCGTGCCGCTATTGCGAGGGATACTGCGCGGTCTATCCTGCACTTGAGCGAAGAATTGTGCTCGACAGAAGCGACATTGTTCACCTCGCCAATCTCTGTCATGACTGCCGCGCCTGTCTCTACGCGTGCATGTACGCGCCTCCACACGAATTCGGTGTTAACCCACCAGCAATTCTGGCAGAGGTTCGTCGGACAACCTATCGTTCGCAAGCTCCATGGTTCGTACGCAAACGCGAGTCAGTGCGCGTTCTTGCCTCGTTTCCTCTTGCCTTTTTCAGCACAGTGTTCGGTATCGCCATCGTGGTGATGCTGATCTATGTCGGCCACGGTCTCTCTTCCTTGTTCCACACCCTCGACCCTGTCGGTTCACCATACGCATTCATCAGCTACGAGACAATCATCACTGTTTCTTTGGTGATCTCTGGATTTTCCTTGGTGTTTGTCACAGCCGGAGTGATTACCTACTGGCGAGAAACGCGAGGACCACTGGCAGATCTCTTTCGTCCCGGTCCTTGGGCTCGCGCTCTGCGTGACGGCGCAACCCTGCGCAACATGCGAGGAGGGGCCGAGGGCTGTTACATGAAGGAAAATCACGCGTCATCGGAGAGACGGATATTGCACTATCTCGTTTCGTACGGCTTTCTGCTCTGCTTTGTTGCGACGATCGCTGCCGCCATTGAACAGGACCTCTTCTCGATACAACCTCCCTTTGCCCTTTTATCGCTACCGGTCATCTCCGGCGCACTCGGGGGCGGAGGTTTGGTTCTTGGATCCCTCGGGCTTCTCCGTCTCAAATCGACTCAGGAGGTGATCGCCACCGACGGACCAATGACCGCAATGGATCGGTCTTTCCTGATCGCGCTGTTGACACTTGGAGTGACTGGTGTCGCAACGTTGGTTTCTCGCTCAAGCTCAATCTACGGATTTGTCCTCGCCATTCACCTTGCGGTGGTTTGGACATGTCTGATGTTGGCACCATTTACGAAATTCATACACTTTATTTACCGGTTACTCGCGCTTGTACAGGACAACCTTGAGCGCGCAGATAAATTGGCGGTTCGCTAACGAGATATGGCAGGTGTTGCCCCACCTTTGTTCCCTAGCCCCGAGCCAGCAGACCGACGGCATCCTTTGCGTTAGAGAGGGTTTCAGATGCAATCGTGCGGGCTTTGTCCGCGCCTTCATTAAGCAAACGCATGACGTAACCGGTGTCCTCGCGGAGCTCTTGGATGCGCTCTTGCAACGGAGTGAGGGTATCGACCAGAGATGCCGTGACTGCGGCCTTTAATGAGCCGTATGAAGAAAACTCCTCTGCAAGATCGCTCGGTGACCTGCCAGTAGTCCCCGAGAGCAAGACGAGAAGGTTCGAAATGCCTGGGCGCGCCTTTGGGTCATAAACAACAGTGGATTCGGTATCGGTCACGGCTCGCCGGACCTTCTTGTCAATCTCATCTGCAGTATCAGTGATATTGATCGTGCCCTGTGGTGAACTCACTGACTTTGACATTTTGCGCTCAGGACTCTGGAGATCCATGACACGCGCACCCACCTTTGGAATTACGGCCTCCGGGACTCGAAATACCGTCCGATATCGTCCGTTGAAGCGGATTGCGAGATCTCTCGCGAGCTCGAGGTGTTGTCTTTGATCGTCGCCAACTGGAACTTGCTCGGTCTGGTACAGCAAAATATCAGCGGCCATGAGTACGGGATAGGTCATGAGCCCAATTCGCACTGATTCTTGATTGGCGCTCTTGTCTTTGAACTGGGTCATCCGGCGCAACTCACCGTACGATGCGACACATTCAAGCAACCATGCAAGCTCATTGTGTTCGTGGAGATGACTTTGCACGAACAACGTGCATAGGTCCGGATCAAGTCCCGCAGCAAAGAGAACGATCGCAGTATCGAGAGTATTTGCCCGAAGCTCGACAGGGTCGATATCGAGCGTTAATGCATGCAGATCGGCGATCGAATAGAACGCGTCATGGTCTTTTTGGGCAATCACCCATGGCTGGATCGCTCCGAGATAGTTTCCGAGATGAATAGTTCCTGACGGTTGTATTGCTGAGACGACACGAGCCATCTGACGATGTTACAAGTTTCTCCGGAGATCAAACGAGCTATCCCAGCCACGGCATTGTGACAAGCTTTAAGATCTTCAAGGCAAGTCGTCAGACAACCCGAAATCAGTGGCGCAGCCGCTCGGCATGAATTTGGCGCTTTCACTCACGGACCCCTCCGACGGCCGATATCGTCGTGATATGGCCTACGAGGTCCATCTCGACGTCTACGACGGTCCCTTCAACCTACTGTTACAGCTCATCTCCGCCGAGGAGGTTGACGTCTACGCGATCAGCCTCTCTGAGATTGTCGAGGCGTTTCTTCAGGAACTTCGGCGCTTTGAGCAGACCAATCTTGAACTCGCAACCGAGTTCCTTCTGATTGCCGCAACCCTTGTCGAACTCAAGTGTCGACGCCTTCTTCCGGGAAACGAAGATGTCGATCTCGATGAGGATCTGTCGCTTTTTGAGGCGCGCGACTACCTGCTCGCGAGGCTTGTCGAATGCAAGACATTCAGCGGAGCGGCAAAAGAGCTCGCTGGACTCGAGTCACTTGCGTCGCGAGCCTCCGCACGTCGGACCGGTCCCGACGAACGATTTGATGGGGTTGCCCCGGACCTCCTTGAGGGCGTTGCTTCCTCCGATCTGCATCGTGCAGCTCTCCTGGCATTTGCAAACCAGCCAGCTCGGTCGGTGTCGACTGTACATGTCCATGAGGATGAAATCACCGTGACCGAGACGCTCGACCTCCTCGTCGGTATCCTTCCAGATCGGCCACGGATCACGCTTGCGCAGTTGCTCTTTGGGGATAGCTCAAAGGCTCGACTAGTAGCGACATTTCTTGCGCTATTGGAGCTCTATAAAAACGGGATGATTGACTTGGAACAGGCAGCTAATTTTGGCGATCTTTTGATCATTTGGACAGCCAAGGATGGGAACTACGAGGTCCAGAATGCGGACAACTACGACGACTCTGCATCGACTATCGCGTAATGAGCTCCTTTCCGATTGACTGGCGACCAGAGGCAGCAGCAATTGAGGCTGTGATCATCACCGCGACAGAGCCCGTACCAAGTCAACTGCTCTCAGAACTTCTCGAACTCCCCGTAGAACGAATTGATGAACTGTGCCGGGTAATGTCTGAATGTTACGAAGAGGACGAGCGCGGCTTTGAGTTGGCGCGCGTTGGTGGTGGTTATCGATTCCAGAGCCACCCTGCATACCGCGGATACGTTGAACGCTTCATCCTTGACGACATGCCTTCGAAGCTCTCTCCAGCGGCGCTTGAGACACTCGCGATCGTCGCTTACAAGCAGCCGATCTCCCGAGGACAGATCGCGCAGATTCGCGGAGTCAACGCCGATGGAGTCATTCGCCTCCTTTCCCAGCGCGGATACGTAGAGACAGTGGGCCGAGATGACGGTCCTGGTCAGGCAATTCTGTTCGGGACGAGCCGGTTTTTTCTTGAGCGTCTTGGTCTCAACAGTCTCGATGACCTCCCGCCGCTCGAGGACTTTGTGCCTGCTGTGTCAACGGTGGAACTCCTTGAACAGGTGCTACGGCCCGGTCCTGAAGAGTGACCGGCGAGACGAGCGGGGAGCGTCTGCAAAAGGTGCTCGCCCGGGCAGGTATCGGATCTCGAAGAGTCTGTGATGAACTTATTGAAGAGGGACGCGTCACCGTAAATGGGGAGGTCGCGCGGCCTGGCCAACGCGTCGACGTCGAATCTGACCGAATTCGCGTGGATTCAGTTCCGGTCGGTGTCTTGCCTGGCCTCGTGCATTACTTGGTAAATAAGCCAGCCGGTGTGGTCGTTACTGCCTCTGATCCTGAGGGAAGGCCCACGATCCTTGATCTCGTGCCACCAGAACCCCGGGTGTTCTCCGTTGGGCGTCTCGACTATGCAACCGAGGGTTTGATCGTGTTGACCAATGACGGCGAGCTATCCCAACTCCTCACTCATCCGAGCCACGGAGTCGAGAAGGAATACCTCGCCCAGGTGCGCGGAGAGGTGACGCCCGGTGCTATTCGGGCTCTCCGTGAGGGGGTCGAGATCGAGCCAGGTGTAACGACGCAGCCAGCAAGGGTTGCCAATGCCGGCAATAACATTCTCAAGATTGTTATCCACGAGGGGAAGAACCGTCAGGTCCGTCGCATGTGTGACGCGGTATCGCTCCCAGTCATTCGTCTCGTAAGGACGAGGATTGGATCAATTAGTGACACCCAGCTCGCGCCCGGGAGTTATCGGCATCTGACCCAGGATGAGGTCCGCAAGCTCTCTGAAGTTGCCGTTAGAACGATCCCACGTTTGCTTGACCGATAGGCTTCGAGACCGATGCAAAACACACTGAGGGCAATTCGAGGCGCAACCACGGTCGAAGACGATGAATCTTCACTCATCCTTGGCGCGACAAAGGAGCTGCTTGAAGAGATCTTCGTCCGTAATGGTATACATCGAGACGACCTTGTCTGTATCTTTTTTTCAGCGACTCCAGACCTCACCGCTACCTTTCCGGCATCGGGAGCCCATGCACTCGGCCTCGCCGACGTTCC
>Ga0307372_10006085_pt1 | contig 17832 bp, 15 predicted proteins | sample OX1MG_FD_202533 | JGI IMG/M metagenome (GOLD analysis project Ga0307372, IMG submission 202533) | Soil microbial communities from Risofladan, Vaasa, Finland - OX-1 | ecosystem: Environmental > Terrestrial > Soil > Coastal area > Acid sulfate soil | place: Finland: Risofladan, Vaasa | collected... | reverse complement strand
CGCCTGCCGGCCGGGCTTCCGGCGCAGGGCAGGCCGGGACCGGTGCTGCTCGTTCCCGGTTACGGGGGGAGCACGAGCGCCCTGTCGGTCCTCGCGCGCCATATCCGGGCCACGGGCCGGGCGGCTACCGTCCTGCGCCTGCCCGGCAACGGCACGGGCAGCCTGATCCGCGACGCCGGGGCGCTCAACGACGCGGTCGCCCGCGCGCTGCGCGGCGGGGCGCCATCGGTCGACGTGATCGGCTACTCGGCGGGTGGCGTCGCCACGCTGGTGTGGGCGCGCGAGGACGACGGAGACCGCAAGGCCCGCCGGGTGATCACGCTCGGCTCGCCATTCCACGGGACCGCGCTGGCCGCCGCGGCGCAGGGCTTCGCCCCGGGTGCCTGCCCCGCCGCCTGCGCTCAGCTGGTGCCGGGCAGCAGCCTGCTGGCCGGGCTGGCTGCGGGCACACCTGGACACCTCCCCTGGCTGTCGCTGTGGACGACCGGCGACCAGACCGTTACCCCGCCGGACTCGGCGCGGCTGGCGGGCGCGATCAACGTGCCTATCCAGTCGGTCTGCCCGCGGCAGCGGATCAGCCATGCACAGTTGCCGACCAGCCCGGCGGTCACCGCGATGGTGCTCCGGGCCATCGGGCCGGGCCCGATCCGGCCCCCGGCGCCCGCGGACTGCCGTGGCTGACTGCCGTGGCTGATGACCGTGGCTGATGACCGTGGCGCGGGCCCGGCCGGTCAGGACGTGATCAGCTCGCGATGTCCTTGGTCGCGAAGTGGGCCCAGGCGGCCGCGAGGAAGACCGCGACGTAGACCCCCTGCACGGCCAGGCCGCGGTCGATGTTGCGCCACAGGATCGGGTCACGGAAGAAATCGAGCCACGCCAGCCAGTAGCGCGTCGGCAGGTAGGGACTGATCGCCGAGGCGGAGTTCAGCGTGACCAGCACCTGGCTGGTGATCAGGACGGCGAGCGCGCCGAGCGCGGCTCCGAGGGAGGAGTCGGTGACGGTCGACAGGAACAGCGCGATGGCGCCGACCCCGAGCATGGACACCGAGATGAACGCCACCGCGCCGGCTATCCGCAGCAGCAGGTCACCCGGCGTGAGCCCGGAGCCCGACAGCGAGGTCGCGGCCAGGTTCGACGCGGTGACACCGCCGGGGGTGGCCGCGACCGGCTGCGAGCCGAACAGCAGGATCCCGGCCACGTACGCGGTCCCCGCGACCAGGACCACCGCCGTCAGCACGTACACCACGACGGCGACCAGCTTGGCCGTGAGCAGCCGGGCGCGGCCCACCGGCCTGGCCAGCAGGTAACGGAGCATGCCCGACCCGGCCTCGCCGGCGATGGAGTCACCGCCGATGACGGCGACCGCGATCGGCAGGAAGACCGGCAGCACGATCGCGAGCGCCGCCGCCGGGTACAGCGACCCGCTGGACAGCACATCCGAGAGCAGGACGGGTCCCTGGCCGGGCGGCGGCGCCAGGTGAGTGACCGCGACGAACACCGCCACGAGTACCGGGAGCCCGCACAGGAGGGCCAGGCTCACCCAGTTCCGCGGCCGTCGCGCCAGCTTCACCAGCTCGACCCTGATCATCTGGAACCGCCGTCCTTCTGGTCCGGTCCGTCCCCGTCTCCGGCCTGCGCTCCGGGCCCGGCTGGCCGGTCGACGCGGTCCGCGCCGGCGCTGGTGAGCGAGAGAACGAGGTCTTCCAGCGACCGGCGCTCGGGTCGCAGCTCGTCGACCGGGATGCCCGCCGAGACCAGGCGGGCATTGAGCGCCGCCGCGTCCGGCGCCGCGACGATCAGCAGGTCGCCGTCGCGGTGCTGCACCTGTCCGTCCAGGGCTGCCGCCACGCGACCGGGGTCGGTGCTGCGGATGACAAGCCGGCCGGTCGGCGCCTGCAGCGTCGCGAGGTCGTCTTGCAGGATGAGCCGCCCGCGGTCGATGATGCCGACCCGGCCGCACAGCTGCTCGACCTCGCTCAGCTGATGGCTGGACAGGAAGATGGTGGTCCCGGCCTCGTTGAGCGCGGTCATCAGGTCGCGCATCTCGCGGATGCCCCGCGGATCCAGGCCGTTGGCCGGCTCGTCGAGGATCAGCAGCCTGGGTGCCCGCAGCAGCGCGGCGGCCAGCCCGAGCCGCTGCCGCATGCCGAGGGAGTACTTGGCGACCGCGCGGTTATCGATCCCGGCCAGCCCGACCCGTTCGAGTGCCTCTGCGATCCTGGCCTGGCGGCTGCGGCGGCTGCCGGCCGGGCCCGCGGCGTCGATGAGGGCGAGGTTAGCCCGGCCCGACAGGTGCCGGTACGCAGACGGGCCCTCCACTAGCGAGCCGACCTGTGCCAGCACCTCCGGCCCGCTCGCCGGCATCGGCTTGCCCAGCACCTCGATCTGGCCGCTGGTGGCGTAGACCAGGCCGAGCAGCATCCGGATCACCGTGGTCTTGCCGGACCCGTTGGGGCCCAGGAATCCATAACGGTCGCCCTCGCGGACGTCCAGGCTGACCTGATCGACGGCCAGGAAGCTTCCGAAGCGCTTCGTGAGCGACCGCGTGACGATCATCTTGCCCTCTCGATCAGCGCCAGCAGGTCGCCGGCGGCGTTTTCCAGCGTCGCCGCGGTCACCGGCCCGGCGAGCAGGAACGTCAGCCCGCCGAACCGGTCGGAGGTAGCCAGCAGGACGGTCAGCAGCGGCGTCCGGACGAGGACGGCGCTGCCGCCGGGCAGCGTGATCGTGCCGGCGCCCGCCGAGGTGGCGGCCTGGACCAGTTGCGGGCCGGTCCGGCCCGGGATCGGCAGGAGGGCCAGCCGGGCGAACCCCGTGCCGTAGAACGCCACGCCGGTGAGGTCTCCTGGCGTCGCGCTCAGCCGCAGGCCGCCGAGCTCGGGGGGCCACGGATGGCGGCGGCCGCCGTTCAGGATGCCGTTCAGCGATGACAGCCGGGCCGTGGCCTGGTCGACGCCCGGGGCCGGGTGCGGAATGACGGTGGCCAGCGCCGGGCGGCGCAGGCTGAACTGCAGGAAGTCGCTGACCAGGATCGGCTGGCTGGCACCGCGCGCGAAGACCTTCACCGCTACCGGCAGGCCGCTGGCCGGGTCGGCCCAGACCTCGATCGCGCCCACGGTCGTGGTCGGGCTAGCCGGCACGAGCCGCAGCCCGGCCGCGTCCACCCCCGCAACCCGCAGGGACGGCAGCCGGGACAGGCGATCGGCGGGGGCGGCGAGCCTGAGCAGTCGGCCAGCCAGCGCGGGGGGCAGCAGGTCGGCCGCCCGCGGCAACCGGACCGGCTGGGCGCCGACCACCCGGGTGAGCAGGTTGCCCGCCTGGTACCACAGGAAGGTGCGCCGGCAGACCTGGTAAACATCGTTCTCTCCCGCCGTTCCGAGGGTGTCGGCGCGCCAGTGGGCGGGCGAGCGGTACCAGGCGTACTGCTCGGTGGTGCCATCCAGGAGCTTGCTGACGTCCGAGAGGTCAGGCAGTGTCGGCAGGCCGAAGTCCGCCGTGCTCTCGACGTACCCCTCGTAGGGCACGGTCACGGACGCCAGGATGCGAGCGCGTAGCGCGGTGGCGGTGATCGACGATCCGGGAACCGGGATCGCCGCCACGATCGCCGGGATGGAGCAGAGCACGGCGACGCCGCAGACCACGACGGCCCAGCGCCAGCGAACCTGGCGGCTCACGAAGCGCACGGCCGGTTCCTCATCGCTGTGGTGGCCACCACACCATCGTCACATTGCGGCGCCGTGCAAGAAACCCGCACGTCAGCGACCGCGCTCGGCCGCCAGGGCCGCCTTCCGGGCCCGGCCGCGGGCTGAGGCGCGGCGTAGCGCGACGGCGTAGGAGGCCGCCGACGCCAGGAACAGCGCGCCCGTGACCGCCAGCCAGCGCCACAGGTAAGGCTGGGCGGTCAGCCCGCTCGCGCGGTGATACGTACCCGCCGACAGGCCCAGGATCAGCGGGAACCACACCACCAGCAGCAGGAGCGAGAACGCGACGGGTATCCGCAGGTAGTTAATGACCGGCGGTCCCGGCGGTCCCGGCGGTGAGGGGGGCAGCAGGCGGCGCACCGACAGGTCCGCCAGCGAGTACAGCGGGAACAGCAGCAGGTCGTGCGCCACGATGGCGACCACGAACCAGACGGCGAAGCCGCGCCACTGCCCGGCGGTGACGACGGCGCGGACCGCGTAACCGGCCAGGGTAAAGGCAGCCAGCAGAGCCAGCAAGTGCAGTGGATGCGCGCCGTACCAGCGGCGCACCCGCCCGGTCAGGCCGGTCAGGCCGGTCATGCCTGCTCCGTGAAAGTGATCTTGTTAACCCACTTCGTGTTGTGCACGCCCGGCGCGTCCGGGATCACCGTCCGGGCCGGGTAGCCGTGGTCGCGCGGCAGGTCCGCGCCGTTGACCCGCAGGGCGAGCATCGACCGCGGGTCATTGACCTGTGCCGCGGACAGGTCGGCCGTCCTGAATGGCCCCTTCCGCTCGATCGACTCAACGAAAGCGCCGCCTGGATGGTTCACGCCGGCCAGCCGCGCCAGATCGGTCAGCGCCACCCCGGACCAGCGCGCGGCCACCGACCAGCCCTCCACGCAGGCGATCGGCAGCACCGCCGACCGCCGCGGCAGCGCCGCGACCTGCTCCCGGGTGAGCGAGACCTGCCGGGCGCCGACCAGCACCAGCCGGTAGGCGGGCCCGACGTCGGCGTCGGTCAGGCCGATGGTGGCCGCCGTCCGGTTGACGGGAAGGTCGCCGGACTGGGCGGCCGACAGCCCGCGGGGCGCGAACAGGGCGGTTCGCCGCGTCCACCCGCCGATCGACTGGCCGGCCACCAGCGCGGCCAGGGTGAGCGAGCCGCCGGCGACCGCGGCCAGCAGCCCGCGCCGCGAGATGGTGGGCGCCGCGGGCGCGACCGCTCGCAGGCCGGCCGGGTCCGGGGCCTCGGGCTGGGTCGCCGACAGCGGGGTCCGCAGTTCCCGCCGCAGGCTGCGAGAGCGCAGCCCGGCCCGCAGGTGCGGGAACTTGAGGATCACGTGGGTGACGAGTCCCGCGATGAAGACCCAGGCGCCGTACAGGTGCGCGGTATAGAAGGAGAACGGGAACACGTAGAAGTTCTGGATATTCAAGATCCCGGTGGCGAACTCGAAGAGCACGCCGCCGACGATCATGACCAGGCTGAGCCGTTCCAGGGCCTGGGCCGCCGACCGGACCGGCGGCCAGGAGAAGAGCCTGGGCAGGACCGACCACAGCTTGGTGAGCACCACGGGCAGCAGCGCGAGGCCGAGCGTGACGTGGATCCCCTGGTTGACCCGGTACAGCCAGGCCGGGTCGGTGGGCCAGGAAAACAGGTAAAACTTCAGCAGGTGGCCGCCCGGCGTCTGGTCGTTGCCGGGCAGCCGGGGGTTATAGGAGGCGTAGGACGCCAGCCCCGTCACCGCCATCACCGCCAGGCCGCCCAGCAGCACCAGGCCCAGCACTGAGGTCAGCCACAGTCCGCGCAGCGGGCTGCGCCAGGTGCTGGGGCGGAAAGGGCCCGGCGGCGGGTGACTCAGCAGCCGGGACACCAGCGCCCTCGGACTCAGCAGCTCCGTCATCCGGCCTAGCGGCGTCCCGCCGCGGTCGTCGCGACGCGGGCGGCCACGACGCGTTGCCTTCCCCGTCATGATCCTGAAGCTAGCCAGGATGCTGGCCGAAGCGCAGCCTGAGGGCTGGCCGGTAACAATGTCGTAAGGCATGGACAGCCGGCTGCTCCAGCATGCCCCGCAGGGTGGCCGCGAAGCGGCTCTGCGGGATCTGCCCGGCCACCGCGACCGCGTCGGCCGCCGTGTCCACGTCCAGGCACCGCGGCAGCTGGCGGACTCGCAGCCCGGCCGCCAGCAGCCGGGCCAGCTGCACCGCGCCGGTGTCGGCCGCGGACATCGGCACGCCGAGCACCAGGCGCGGGTCCGGCCGGCGCAGCCCCAGCAGCCAGAAGCCGCCGTCGTGGGCGGGACCGAACGCGGCGTCCGCGGTCCCGTCGGCCAGCGGGCGGATGGCCGCCTCCAGTAGTTCGGGGGTGACCTGCGGCGTATCCATCCCGATCAGCACCACGGGCACGGGCAGCCGCGCGTACGCCTCGCTGAAGGCGGCGGCTATCCGCTGGTCCAGCCCGCCGCCCCGCTGCGCGATCACGTCATAACCCGCCGGAAGCCAGGAGCCCGGCGCGCCGTCGAGGGCGATCACGTGCCGGACTGCGGGCACCCGGACCGCCGCCGTGAGCGTGTCGGCCAGCGCCGCCGCCGCGAGCCCGGCCGCCTCGCCCGGGCTGAACGGGGGCGTCAGCCTGGTCTTGACGCGCCCCGGCACAGGTTCCTTGGCGATAACGACGACCTGCCCGCGAGTCCCGCGAGTCCCGCGTATCCCGCGCGTCCCGCGCACGCCGGTCATGCCGTCGCCAGGACCTTGCGCATGTCACGCACGGTTCGCAGCGTCCCGCCCACCGTGCCGGTGACCTTCGACTTGCCGGTGCGCGGGCGATAGGGCACCGGCAGCTCGGCGATCCGCCAGCCGTCCGCGGCGGCCTTGACAACCATCTCCAGCGGGTAACCAAACCGGCGGTCCGACATGCCGAGGCCGACGAGTTCGGCCCGGCGCGCCGCGCGCATCGGGCCGAGGTCGTGCAGCCGCACCCCGCTGCGGCGGCGGACCGCGGTCGCGATGGCCCTGTTGCCGAGCCGGGCGTGCAGCGGCCAGGCGCCACGGCCCTGCGGGCGGCGGGCCCCGAGCATCAGGTCCGCGGAGCCGCTGCGCACCGGCTCGGCGACCAGCGGAAGGTCGGCCGGGTCGAGCGATCCGTCCGCGTCCATGATGCAGACCAGCTCGCTGGTCGCGGCGAGCAGGCCGCCATGGCAGGCGGCGCCGAAGCCGCGCTGGGGCACGTGCACGACCTGCGCCCCGTGTCGCGCGGCGATCTCGGGGGAGCCGTCGTCGGAGCCGTTGTCGGCGACGATCGCCCGGTAGCCGGGCGGCATCCGGTCCAGCACCCACGGCAGGGCGCCGGCCTCGTTGAGGCAGGGGAGTATCACGTCGGTCAGCATGATCGGCACCCTAATGGCGGCGGAGCGTCATCGACCCTTACGGAAATGTGACGGATCTAGGCGCCCCGCTGCGACCGCAGGCCCGGCCGTGTTTGCGTTCAGGCATGCGCATACTCATCACCGGCGCGGCCGGCTTCATCGGCTCGCATATCACCGACGCGGCGCTGGCCGCCGGCCATGACGTCCGCGGGCTCGACTCGCTGACCCCAGCCGTGCACGACGGGCTCCCGGATTACTGGCCGGCCGAGGCTGAACTCGTGACCGGTGATGTCCGGGATCCGCGGGTGGTCGAGCGGGCCCTGGACGGCGTGGACGCCGTCTGCCATCAGGCCGCGCTCGTGGGCCTGGGCGTGAACCTGTCCGACCTGCCGCCCTATTGCGATGTCAACGTCACGGGCACCGCGGTGCTGCTCGAGGCCATGGGGCGGCGCGAGGTGCCGCGGCTGGTCCTGGCGTCTTCGATGGTCGTCTACGGCGAGGGCCGCTACGACTGCCCGGAGCACGGCCCCGTGCGGCCGCCGGCCCGCGAGCGCGCCGACCTTGAGCGGGGCCGGTTCGAGCCCCGGTGCACCAGCTGTGGCTCCGACCTGCGCACGGCCACCGTTCCCGAGTCGGCCCCGCTGGACCCGCGCAACGTCTACGCGATCAGCAAGGCGGCCCAGGAGCAGCTAGCCGGGGTGTGGACGAGCCTGACCGGCGGGTCGGCGGTAGCGCTCCGTTATCACAATGTCTACGGTCCGCGAATGCCGCGGGACACGCCCTACGCGGGGGTCGCCGCCATCTTCCGGTCCGCGCTGGAGGCGGGCCGGGCGCCGCGAGTGTTCGAGGACGGGGCGCAGCGGCGTGACTTCGTGCACGTCGCCGACGTGGCCGCGGCGAACCTGGCCGCCCTGGAATCCGGTCAGCCTGGGCGCCTGCGCGCCTACAACGTCGCCAGCGGCGAGCCGCACACCATCGGCCAGATGGCAGCGGCGCTGGCCGGCGCGTTCGGTGGCCCGGCCCCGCAGGTCACTGGCGAGTTCCGGCTGGGTGATGTCCGGCATGTCGTGGCCTCGCCGGAGCTGGCCGCCGCGGAGCTGGGCTTCCGCGCGCAGACCGCGTTCAGCGACGGGATGGCGCAGTTCGCCCACGCGCCGCTGCGCAACCCCTCCCGCGCCCCGCAGCTCAGCTAGCCGCTCGGGCGGAAACTCGGCCGAGCCTGGCGGGACCCCGCCGTCAGGCCGCCGATCCTCAGTGGTCGACGCCGATCCTCAGTGGTCGACCAGGCCGGCGGACCGGTCGAGCAGGTCGAACGTGGCGGGCTGGGCTAGCGCGTGCGCGGCCCGCCGGGCTGGGCGCGGGAACCCGGCCCCGGACACCAGCGGCAGCCGGATCATGAACTGGCAGCCGACGCCGACGTTGCGCACCGCGATCTGCCCGGAGTGCGCCTCGATGATGCCCCTGGCGATGCTGAGTCCCAGTCCCGCGCCCTCGGCGGGCCCGGGCGTGCGCGCGGTCTCGCCGCGGAACGCCACGTCGAAGACCCGCGGCAGATGCTCGACGGGGATCCCGCCGCAGGAGTCGGACACGCTGACCGTCGCCATGCCGGACTCCTCGTCGCCCAGCACCTCGATCGCGCCGTCGGACGGCGTGTGCCGGATCGCGTTGGTCACCAGATTGCGCAGCGCGCGGCCGACCTCCGCGGTATCGGCCATGACCGGGCGGCAGGCGCCCCAGGACCCGTGCAGTCGCACTCCCTTCGCCCGGGCCAGCGGCTCCGCGCTGGTGAGCGCCTCGCCGATCAGCTCGCCGAGGCCGACGGGCCGGCGCGATAGCCGCAGGGCGCCCGCGTGGATGCGCGACAGCTCGAACAGGTCGTCGATCATGAGCGTGAGCCGGTCGGTCTCCTTGCGGATCTGAGTGTGATAGCTGCCGACCGTGTGGCGGTCGGAGACGACGCCGTCCTCCAGCGCCTCGGCCATCGCCCGCAGGCCCGCCAGCGGCGTCCGCAGGTCGTGGCTGACCCAGGCGACCAGCTCCCGGCGGCTGGCCTCCAGCGCGCGCTCGCGGTCCCGGGCCTCGGCCAGCCGGGTATGCGCCTGGGCCAGGGCATCTGACAGGCCGGCCAGCTCGGCGGGCAGCACGGCCGATGGCCGGTGATACTCCCCGCTGCGGCCCACCTCCTGTACGGCGCCGAGCAGCAGCCGGCTGGCCGCCGACACCCGCCGGCCGATCAGCAGGGAGACGACGAAGCCCGCGATGCCCGCGATGACGACGACCGCCATGACCAGGTCGAGGTCCATCGGGGAGATCAGCATCTCCCGGGTGATGACCACCACGCCGGCCAGTGTCGCCGCGACCGTGACCGCCGCGATCACGGTCAGGATCGTCGCGACCGAGCGGGCCGCGACCAGCCGGAGCGCGACCAGCCCGGCCAGCGATGCCACGATCGCGACCCCGCCGACGGTGTAGCAGACGGTCCACAGGTCGGCCCCCGAGATCATGCTTCCTCCGGTTCATACCTGTAGCCCACGCCCCAGACCGTGACAATCCGCCGGGGCAGCGTGGGATCGGGCTCGAGCTTCTCGCGGAGCCGGCGCACGTGCACGGTGACCGTCGAGGTGTCACCGAACGACCAGTTCCACACCTGGTCCAGCAGTTCTTCGCGGGTGAAGGCCTGGCGCGGATGGCGCATGAAGAACACCAGCAGGTCGTACTCGCGCGAGGTCAGCGCGATGAGATTCGAGCCGAGCCGGGCCTCGTGGGCCCCCAGGTCGACTTCGAGATCGCCATCGCTGACCAGGCCCAGCGGCGGGGTTCCCGGCAGGCCGCCGCCCCGGGCCCGGCGCAGCACCGACCTGACGCGCATGGTGAGCTCGCGGGGGCTGAACGGCTTGGTCACGTAGTCGTCGGCGCCGGTCTCGAAGCCGACGACCTTGTCGGTTTCCTCGCCGAGCGCCGTCAGCATCACGATCGGGATCGGCCAGTGCTCGCGCAGCCGCCGGCACACCTCCAGGCCACTGATGCCCGGCAGCATCAGGTCCAGGATCACCAGGTCCGGCGGCTCCTCCGCGACCCGGCGCAGCGCCGCGTATCCATCATGCACGCATTCCACCAGGTGGCCGTCGCGACACAGGTACCGCCCGACCACGTCGACCAGGGTCGCGTCGTCATCCACGACCATGATCCGGCCGGGCGGGTCCGGGTTACTGAGCATCGGGTACCTCGCTATCGGGACAGCTGGTCGTCCCCTGTGGCCGCGCGTTCCCGCGCGTTAGTGCTCACGGTAATGGGCCTGGCCGGTATCGACGGCGATCTGGCGATACGTCACGGCTTCGTAAGGGTCGCCGGGCCGGCGGCGCCATTAGGCTGTCGGCCTCGTGGCAGGCCGCGGGACGGCCGTGCGCGGGTACTCGCGGAGGGGCAGGCAATGGCATGATCGGCGAGCTCTATGAGCAGGCCCTGGCGGGCACGGCCGTGGCGGAGATCGAGCACGCCGACGGGACCGCGACCCCGCTGCCCGTGCAGCGCTGGCTGCACGCGACGCCGGGCGACGAGTCGGTGCTCGACCGCTGCGCCGGGCCGACGCTGGATGTCGGCGCCGGGCCGGGACGGCTGACCGTCGCGCTGGCCGAGCGCGGCGTGCCCGCGCTCGCCATCGACATCACGCCGCAGGCGGTCAAGCTGGCGCGATCATCGGGCGCGCTGGCGTTGCAGCGCGACGTCTTCGACCGCCTGCCGGGGACCGGGCGCTGGTCGACGGTCCTGCTGGCCGACGGCAACATCGGCATCGGCGGCGACCCGGCGGCGCTGCTGCGCCGGGCCAGGGCCCTGCTGCGGCCCGAGGGCTCGGTGGTGGCCGAGGCCGGCCCGCCCGGCTCCCGGTCCTGGTCGGAGCAGGTCCGGCTGCGCGCCGCGGCGGGCCCGGGGCCGTGGTTTCCGTGGGCCTGGATCGGCGCTGACCAGCTCGTCACGCTGGCGGCCGCGACCGACCTGCGGGTGACCGAGAGCTGGTCCGACTCCGGTCGCTGGTTCGCCGTGCTCAGCCGTCCCGCCGACCCGGAGCCTTAACGAATCCTTACGAGCCGGCCGCTCCGCTGTCCGAGGGCCGTTTCGGCTGACAGCGTTCGGCGGGTGGCCAATCGATGCGAGCTGGGCAGATGACGGCCGGGGGAACGCCGGCCGAGGGGTTGCGAAACGGGCGGAAGCCGGCGGAGCGGATGCGGGACGGGCGGAAGCGGGCCGGGTGGCCGCGGTTCGCCGGGGCGGGCGTGGCGGCGGCCGTGCTCGCCGGCGTGACCGCGCACTGGGTCCAGCGGTACTCGGCGCCGCTGCCGACTTACGCCGCGCTCTGGGCGGCGTTCGCGGCGGGGGCGTGGCTCGTGCTGGGCGTCAGCCGCCGCCGCGCCGTCCCGCTGATCCTGCTCGGCGGCCTGGCGATCCAGGTCGCGGCGTTGTCGGCGGGACCGCAGGGCAGCGATGACCTGTACCGGTACATCTGGGATGGCCGGGTGCAGGCGGCGGGCATCGATCCCTACCACTACGTGCCGGCCGCGCCGCAGCTCACGAGTTTCCGGGATGCGTTCCTGTGGCCGGCGAGCGGGCCGTACTGCGTGGGCCTGAGCTCGGCCGCCGCGGGGCCGGCCGCCGCGGGGCCGTCTCCGGCGCGGGGGCGAGGCCTGCCGGCTGGCTGCACCCGGATCAACCGGCCTCGCGTGCACACGATCTACCCGCCGGTCGCCGAGGCGTACTTCACGGCCGTCGCCGAGATATCGCCGCCCGGCGCCAGGACCCTCCCGATCCAGATCGCCGGCGCGCTGCTGGCCGTCGCGACCAGCGTCCTGCTGGTCGTCGGGCTGCGGCGGCTGGGCCGCGATCCACGGTTCGCGGTCTTCTGGGCGTGGTGCCCGGTCGTCGGCCTGCAGGCTGGAAACGACGCTCATATCGACGTGCTGGCCGCGTTCCTCACCACGGCCGCGCTGCTGATCCTGGCCCGGCCGGCTCGGGACCAGCGGCACGCTCGGCGCCGGGCCATCGGCGGCGGAGTTCTGCTGGGCCTGGCCATCGCGACCAAGATCACCCCGATTCTCGCCGGGCCGGCGGTGCTGCGCAGGCGTCCGGTAGCGGTCGCGGTGGCCGCCGCCGCGGCGGTCGGCGCCGTGTACGTGCCGCACCTGCTGGTGGTCGGCAGCCGCGTGATCGGGTTCCTGCCCGGCTACCTCGCTCAGGACGGCTACACCGCCGGCGACCGCTTCGCGCTGCTGAGCCTGCTCGTGCCGGGGAAGTGGGGCACGCTGGCCGCCGTTGCCGTGCTCGCCGCGGTGGGTGTGGCCGTGCTGCGCCACGCCGACCCCGGCCGGCCCTGGCGCGGCGCCATGGTGATGACCGGCGCCGCGCTGGCGGTGACCACGCCGACGCTGCTGTGGTACTCGATGCTGCTCGTGGTGTTCGTCGCGATGGACGGGCGAGCCGAATGGCTGGCGCTGGCCGCCGCCCGGTACCTGACGCCCCTGCATCCGCTGCCGCACCAGACGCTGCCGTACGCGGCCCAGCTCGGCTATGGCGGTGCGTTGCTGGTCGTGGCGGCGGTCACCCTGGCCCGCCGGATCAGGCGTCCCGCAGACCGGCCGAACACGCCCGCTGAGGCCGCCGGGGCCGCCGGGGTCGCCGGGGTCGCCGGATCCGCCGCGCGGCCGGCACCCCAGCCGGTGCCAGCGGGATGAGCCTGCTGATACCCGGCCGACCCGGCACGTCAGCGGTTGCATCCCTTCGGGTCTCCGGAACGGTTCGCACGTCCGCCGCGGTCAGCAACCATCGGAGTCAGCCGGATGAGACCAGCCCGCCGGCGGTTGGCCCGATGACGATCACGGCGGGGTTGCTGATGCTGGGTGCCGTCGCCGGGCTGGCCAGCCCGGCCAGCGTGCAGCGGTGCACGCGCTGACTGGCCGTCCCCGCGTTCTCGACGCAGGCGGCCGGGGTGCTGCCCGGCTGGCCGAGGTCCAGCAGGTGCCCGGCGATGGCCCGCAGGTTGCGGACGGCCATCAGCAGGACCAGCGTGTCGGTGCCGGCCGCCAGAGCAGCCCAGTTCACCCGGCTGGCCGGGTGGTCGGGCGGCAGGTGGCCGGAGACCACGGAGAAGGACTGCCCCAGCTCGCGATGGGTCAGCGGGATGCCCGCCAGCGCCGGTCCCGCGGTCGCGCTGGACAGGCCGGGGATGACCGAGCAGGCGATCCCGGCCGCGGCGCAGGCGGCGGCCTCCTCGCCGCCGCGGCCGAGCACGAACGGGTCGCCGCCCTTGAGCCGGGCCACGCGCCGGCCGGCGGTCGCGTGCTCGACCAGCACCTGGTTGATCTGCTCCTGGCTGAGCTGGTGCGCGCCGGGTGACTTCCCGGCGTGGACCAGCAGGACGCCGGGCCGCAGTTCGCCGGTCAGGCCCGGGTCGGCGAGCCGGTCGGTGACCACGACGTCGGCCTCGTGCAGCGCGAGCCAGCCGCGCATCGTGATCAGGTCCCAGCCGCCGGGCCCGGCGCCGATCAGGGTCACCGTCCCGGTCTCGGTAATGGCGGCGGTGCCGCTCGCTCGCCCGGGGAGCGCGGCCGGCGCCACGGCCGGCGCGGCCGGCGCCGTAGGTGAGTCCGCCGGCGCGGGCGTGCCGGTCGCGGGCATGCCGGTCCCGGGGGCAGGCGTGCCAGCGGAGGTTCCGGTTCCGGCCGTGCAGCGCGCGAACGCCTCGATGATCCGGTCGTGATGCTCCGGGGCGGCCACGGCGATCCGCAGCCACTGCCGGCCCAGGCCGGGAAAGGTGTCTCCGCGCCGGACGGCGATGCCCAGGCCGCGCAGGCGCTCCCGGACTGCCGTCGCATCGTCGACGCGGAGCAGCAGGAAGGGGGCCTGGCCGCCCGCCGCCAGGGTGACGCCGGGCAGTTCGTCTAGCGCGGCCGACAGCGCGAGCCGCCAGCCCGCCATCCGCGCGGCGTGCTGCTGTGCCCAGGCGACCGCGTCGGGCTGGCTGCATGCCTCCAGCGCGGTCAGCGCCAGGCTGCTGACCGGCCACGGCGGCTGGGCCTGCGCCAGCTCGGCGATCATCGCCGGCTCGCCCAGCAGGTAGCCGACCCGGAGCCCGGCGAGCCCCCAGGCCTTGGTCAGGCTGCGGACGACCAGCACGCCGGGCAGATCGCGCCGCGAGCTGAGGCTGGCCGGCTCGCCGGGAACGGCGTCGGCGAACGCCTCGTCGACCACCAGGACCCGGCCGGGCCGGGCGAGCTGCGCCAGCACCCGCGCCGGGTGCAGCTGCCCGGTCGGGTTGGTGGGGTTGCCAAGCACGACCAGGTCCGCGTCGCCGGGCACGTGATCGGCGGCCAGCGTGAACGGCGGAGCGAGCAGCACCCGCTCGACGTCGTGGCCGGCCGTGCGCAGGGCTGCCTCGGGCGCGGTGAAGGACGGGTGGACGCAGACCGCGCGCCGCGGCCGCAGCGTCCGGGCGATCAGCGTGAATGCCTCCGCCGCGCCGTTGGTCAGCAGGATCTCCGCCGGGGCCCGGCCGTGCCGGGCCGCTACCGCGGCGACCGCCGCGTGCTGCCGCGGATAGGCGGCCAGGTCATCCAGCGCCGCATGCAGCCGCGCCCGCAGCCACGCGGGCGGCCGGGGCAGCCGCACGTTGACGGCCAGGTCGAGCTGGTCAGGGGTGTCGGGGTCAAGGTCCGCGTCGCCGTGGTGATGCAGGTCGACGGCCTCGGCGGCCCCGGCGGCCCCGGCGGGCTCGGCGGCCGGGGCCGGCTCGGCGGTCGCGAAGCCCCTGGCGCCCCCGGCGGCCTGGACGTTATCGGCGGGGAGCTGCGTAGTCATATGCGTGCCTTCCGGGCGGCCCGGGCGGCCTGGGCGTTCCGGGCGTTCCGGGCGGCCTGGGCGGTCGCCACCAGCCGCGCCGCCGCGCCTGGGATGCCTGCCCAGTGCAGGTGCAGGTAGGACGCCAGCAGCCGGGGGGTGGCCCAGCCCTCGCGACTGCCCTCGCTGAGCCGCCAGGCGGGGCTGGTGCCCGCCGCCGGCTCGCTGACGGTCCGGTGAAACTCGTGCGCGCGGACCACGGTCCCCGCCGCGACCAGCGGGCCGGAGCTGAGCGCCACGGCCTCCCGGTACCCGAGCGTCAGACGGTCGGTCATCCGCGCCGTCGTCGGCAGCACGCCGCACTGCTCCCGGCCATCCAGGTCCGAGCCGAGCCACAGCAGGCCGGCGCACTCGGCGACCACCGGCATCCCGGTCGCGGCACGCTCGCGGATCTGCGTCCGCAGGCCCGCGTTGGCGGCCAGCTTGTCCACGTATACCTCGGGGAAGCCGCCGCCGACGATCAGCGCATCGGTGCCGGCCGGCAACCGCTCAACTGCCATCGGGTCGAACTCCAGGACCTCGGCGCCGGCCGCCTCCAGCAGCTCGCGGTGCTCGGCGTAGCCGAAGGTGAAGGCGCGCCCGGCCGCGACCGCGATCCGGGGCGCCGGCCCCGGCGATCCCGCCGCCCCCGCCGCCCCCGCCGCCCCCACTGGCCGCGACGGCCGCGACCCGACTGCGGTGCCGGGGGACCAGCCCGGCCCTGCCGCCTGCGACGCGGTGCCGGGAGACCAGGCCGGCCCGGTCAGCGCGGGAGCGCCCCGCGCGATGGCCAGCAGGCGATCCAGGTCCAGATGGCGGGCGATCAGCTCGCGCAGCCGCGGCAGCCAGTCGCTGACGTGCTCGGCGCGCTCGGCGGCCGGCACCAGGCCGAGGTGGCGCGAGGGCGTGTGCAGGGTCGCCTCGGTGGGCAGCGCGCCGAGTACCGGGATGCCGGTCGACGCGATCGCCTCCCGCGCGATGCTCTCGTGCCGGGGGCTGGCGACCTGGTTGAGCACGACGCCGGCGACCTGCACGTGCGGATCGAAGGTGGCGAAGCCGTGCACGGTCGCCGCGATCGAGCGTGCCGTCCCGGCGGCACCGACGACCAGCACGATGGGGGCGTCCAGCAGTCGCGCGACGTGCGCCGTGCTGGCCAGGTCGCCCCGGCCCGCCACGCCGTCGAACAGGCCCATGACGCCCTCGATCACGCTGACGTCAGAGCCGCGGGCGCCATGCAGGAACAGGGGCGCGATCAGGTCCTCGCCGGTCAGCCACACGTCCAGGTTCCGGCCCGGTGACCCGGTCGCGGCGGCGTGATAGCTGGGGTCGATGTAGTCCGGTCCCGCCTTGTGCCCGGATACTCGCAGCCCGCGGGCCGCCAGCGCCGCCATCAGGCCGGTGGCGACGGTGGTCTTGCCGTCCCCGGATCGGGTGGCGGCGATGACCAGGCGCGGCTGGGTCAGCATGGGTTCACCACAGGCCACGGGCTCACCACTCGATGCCGACCTGGCCCTTGCGCCCGGCGTCCATCGGGTGCTTGACCTTCGTCATCTCGGTGACCAGATCGGCGGCGCTGATCAGGTCCGGGTGCGCCCGGCGCCCGGTGATCACCACGTGCTGGGTGCCTGGCCGGGCGGCGAGCGTGGCCAGCACGTCCGGGACATCGAGCGTGCCGTTGCTGAGCGGATAGGTGAACTCGTCGAGGATCAGCAGCCGGTAGGTCCCGGCGGCCAGGTCGCGCCTGACCTGCTCCCAGCCCGCGCGGGCGGCCCGCTCGTGATCCGCGGGCTGGGTCCGCAGCCAGGACCAGCCCTCGCCCATCTTGTGCCAGGTGACGGGGCCGCCCTGGCCGGTCGTCACGTGCACGTCGCCGAGCGCGCGCAGCGCCGCTTCCTCGCCGACCTTCCACTTGGGGCTCTTGGTGAACTGGAACACGCCGATCGGCCACCCGGCCGACCAGGCTCGTAGCGCCATCCCGAAGGCGGCGGTGGACTTGCCCTTGCCATCGCCGGTATGCACGGCCAGCAGCGGCTGGGCGCGGCGCTGCCGGGTGCTGAGCCCGTCTGCGGGGACCGATGTGACCTGGCCCTGGGGCATCTAGGCCGCCTCCTTCGAGCGGATGATGGCCGCCAGTACCTGCGCCGCGTCCTGGCGCTGAGCCGGGTTCGCCGACGCCAGGCCCGCGACGGTCGCCAGCTCGGCGCCCAGCTCCCGCGCGATCAGCCCGGCCAGCCCGAGCCGCACCGGCCCCTCCTCGGCGTCGACGACGACGCTGGAGATGCCGGCCAGCCGCCGGGCCGCGTGCCGGGCGCGGGCGAGGGCGTCGCTGCCGCCGGTCGCGCGCCCGTCGGTTACCACGACCAGTAGCGGGCGCCGGTCGGGCTCGCGCCAGTGTTCGCGGCGGGCGAGCTCGCCCGCCGCCTCCAGCCCGGCGGCCAGCGGCGTCTGGCCGCCCACCGGAAGGCGGCCGAGCCGCCGCGCGGCCAGGCCGACTGACCGCGTCGGGGGGACCACCACGGTGGCCTCGCGGCCGCGGAAGGTGAGCAGCGCGACCCGGTCGCGGCGCCGATAGGAGTCGCGGAGCAGGGACAGCGCGACGGTGCTGACCGTGGCGCTACGGCGCCGGGCGGCCATCGAGCCGGAGGTGTCCAGCAGCAGGATGACCAGGTTCGATTCCCGGCCCCGGCGCAGCCAGCGGCGCAGGTCCTGCGGGGTGACCGTGAACGGCTGGCCGGGCCGGGCCAGGGCCGCGGCGCGGACCGTCGCCGTCAGGTCCGGCCGGACGGTCGAGCGGATCGATCCGGCCGGCCGGCCGCCTGGGCCTCGCGAGCGTGACCGCCGCCCGCCGGCGCCCGAGCCGAGGCCGCGGGCCTGCAGGTGCCGGACGGCGAACGCCGAGCCCGGCGCGGCCGAGGTCGTCGGCCCGG
>Ga0307372_10006081_pt1 | contig 17837 bp, 15 predicted proteins | sample OX1MG_FD_202533 | JGI IMG/M metagenome (GOLD analysis project Ga0307372, IMG submission 202533) | Soil microbial communities from Risofladan, Vaasa, Finland - OX-1 | ecosystem: Environmental > Terrestrial > Soil > Coastal area > Acid sulfate soil | place: Finland: Risofladan, Vaasa | collected... | reverse complement strand
CGGCCATCGGCGGCGGGACGTTGCCCCGCCCCATCGCCGCCACCACCACACCCAGCGCGGCCTGGCGCGATGCGTCGAGAAGGCGGGCGTCGGCACCGCCCCAGGCGTACACAATGTCCACCGGCTGGGCCGGCGCCTCGGGGGCCAACACCGCCAACGAACCCTCCACGAGGCGCCGCACGATCACGCGCCCGTCGTCCACCACGCCCAGCGGCCCCAGACCAGGGCTCTCGAACGCGTCTGGCATGTGCGTGTGCACCTTGGTCACGTCGAGAGCGCTGAAGATACGATCGCCCATCACGACCAGCACGCCCAACCCACGCGCCTCGTTGCTGGCGGCCGTGCGCACCGACGCACCGAGGTTGGCCGGCCCATCCCACCCGAGGTCGCTCGACGTGCGCATCGCGCCGGTGAAGACGACGGGCTTTTCGGTGTCGAGCGATCGCGCCATGAGGTACGCCGACTCCTCCAGGGAGTCCGTGCCGTGGGTGACGACGATGCCTTCGACCTCGGGGCGCGCCAGATGCGCAGCGATGCGCGCACGCAGCGCCCACACGCGCTCCACGGTCATATGCGGACCGGGAAAGGCGCCGAAGTCATCGACCTCGAGTTGCGCGATCCGATCGAGGCCGGGCGCGAGCGCCAGGATGTCACGCCCGGCGAGCGCGGGTACGGCCCCGCCCGCCGCGGGATCGTGGCGCATGGAGATCGTCCCGCCGGTGAATATGAGAACGATCATCCGCAGAGCACGCTGCCGCCATTCACGTTCACGATCTCTCCGGTGATGTGCCGGGCGAGCGCCGAACAGAGGAATACGATCGGCCCGGCGATGTCCCGGGCGTCGGCCACACGCCCCAGCGGAATCGTGGCCGCGATTCGCTCCCGCCCGCCGTCGGCGTAGGGTACGTCGCACATCTCGGTGTCCACCCAGCCCGGTGCGACGCTGTTGATCGTGATGTCCCGCCTGGCGAGTTCGGGGGCCAGGGACTTCACGAACGAGATCATCGCGCCCTTCGACGCCCCGTAGTCGGAATGAAACGCCTCGCCGCGCTGGCCGGCCGTGCTGGACACGAGCACGATGCGTCCGTGGTCGCGGAGCACGCGAGCGGCGGCCCGGGTGGTGTAGAACATCGAATCGACGTTCTGCGCCATCGTGTGGCGCCAGCGGGCATCGGAGATCTGCGTAACGTCCTCCTCCTCCACCGGCCAGATGCCGGCGTTGCCCACGAACAGGTCGAGCGCGCCGAGCTCGGCCACCGCTCCGCGCACCAGATCGTCGGCGCCGTTCGAGGTGGCGATGTCGGCTGCCACCGCAACGGCCCGCACGCCCAGCGCGCGCGCCTCGGCGGCGACACGCTCGGCATCCACCGCCCGCGCTCGATAGCCGAGCACGACGTCGGCGCCCGACTCGGCGAGCAGGAGCACGGTCGCCGCGCCGATGCCCCGCGAGCCCCCGGTCACGAGCGCGCACTTTCCGGCGAGATCGATCACAGCGTCTTCTCCACGATGTCGCAGATGATGTGTTCGAGACACAGATGCAGTTCCTGCGCCCGGTCGGTTCGATCGGTAGGAATCACCACCGCGTGGTCGGCCAGGGCACGCAGCGCTCCACCATCGCGGGCGGAGAAGGCCAGCACCTTCGCCCCGGCCGCGCGGGCCGCCTCGGCGGCCCGCAGCACGTTGGGCGAATTGCCGCTGGTGGAATGGATCACGAGCAGGTCGCCGGGCCCCGCCAGGGCTTCGACCTGGCGCGCGAACACCTGGTCGAATCCGAGATCATTGCCGGCCGCGGTGAGAAGGGATGAATCGGTGGTGAGGGCAACGGCCGGGTAGGCACGCCGGTTGCGCGTATAGCGCACGACGTATTCGGTGGCCACGTGCTGGGCGTCGGCGGCGCTGCCCCCATTGCCACAGAAGAAGAGCGTACCACCCGCCTTCACCGTGTCACGCACGAGGCGCAGCGCCTCGTCGAGCTCGGCGCCCATGGTGTCGGCCACGTGGAGCGCCGTGTCGGACAGCGCCCGAAGGGCTTCGCTGAACTCCCTACTCGATGATCGCGTCACTCCGGCGCCTCCGCCGTTGGGTCACTGTCGTGTAGAACCCGCGGACCGCGCGCGGCCAAGCACCAACCGGCGGAGCCGGTCCAACATGCCCTGGCGCACGACGAGCGGCGGCACCGCCCGCAGCGGCTCGTCGGCCAGCAAGCGCCGCGCATTCTCGTTCGTCAGCAGGTCGATCTGCTCCGCCGTGCCCACTTCGACCAGCCAATCGCGCACCGCAATGAGCGAACGACTATCGCCATGGGTGTCGCTGGCGATGATGTCGGCATATCCGCGGGCGAGGATCGCCCGCGCCAGTTCGGACATGCGATGGTGGCCGAGCAGCGCCGCCCCGTCCAGTTGGATCGTCGCGCCCGACTGCCGCCACTCGCCCACCTGTTCCACCGTGCATCCGACGTACCGCTCGGGATGCGCGAGCACCGGCAGGATCCCACTCGTCCGCAGGCGGAACAACTCATCGGTCGCATTGGGCGGAATGGACATCCGTGGAAATTCGACCAGCACGGCCTTGGAGCCACCAAGTGACAGCTGTGGGTGGCGCAGGTCCGTGCCGGGCGTGTCGAGCATGATCTCCCAGCCAAGCTTCAACTCCAGCCCAGCCGGCGCCGCTTCGCGCAGCGACGCCAGGATCTGTGCGTGCTGGTTGTACGGCGCGCTCACGGCTTTCGACGCCATCAGGTGCGGCGTGCACACCACCACGTCCACGCCGCCAGCCGCGAATCGCTGCAGCACCGGCAACGACACATCGATCGAGGGCGATCCGTCGTCCACGCCCGGCAGCAGGTGCGTGTGGATGTCGATCACGGCGCCCGTTCCCGGCGCGCCGTCACGCCCCGTCTCCGGCGGCCGCGTGATGCGCCCCGATCGCCGCGATGCGTTGCATGGCGCCGACCGCCATCGCGTCGAGGTCCCCACCCGCCGCTGCATGCTCGAACGCATATGTGACGAGGGCGTCGACGGCGAGCAGGTCGAGCGCCGATTCGCGCCCCGTCTCGCGTGCGCCAAGCAGCGACGAGAGCACCTCCTCGGCCGCCGCCTCGCACACCCGGTGCGTCTCCGAGGCGTCGAGCGCCAACCGGCCGCCGAGCGCCCGGCGCACGCGCGCGTCCAGCGCCTCGGGAGGACGCAGCGTCCGGCGAGACAGCCATGCGCCCACCGTCATCTGGTCTTCTCGATGAGGGCACCGGCGAGGCCCGCCGCGCGGCCCAGCGCCTCGTGCAGCCGCGAGGCGTCGGGAATTCCTGCCTGCGCCATATGCGGCTTGCCGCCGCCGCGCCCACCGGCCAACGCCGCCAGTTCCTTCACGAGCGCACCGGCGCTCACGCCGCGCTGCACGAGATCGTCGGTCGCCACGACGAGCATCGTCGTCTTGCCGTCGGGGAACGTCGCGGCGAGCACGCCCACCCCCGAGCGCAACTGTTCACGCAGCGCGTCGCCCAGTGCCTGCAATTCCTTGAGATCCGCGGCCTGCACCACCTGGCCCACGAACCGGGCGCCGGTGCCGTTCAGTTCCTGCGCCTCGTCCAGCCACCGCTGCATCTGGTCGCCGCCTCCGCGCACCGCCTCCTCGAGTCGCTTCTCCAGCGCCCGTCGCTCGTCGAGCAGCGCCTGGGCCCGCTTCTCCACGCCGTCCGGCGACACCTTGAGCAGTTCGGCCGTGCGCACGAGAGCCTGGGCTCGCTCGCCGAGCAACGCGTGCGCGCCCGGGCCGGTCACCGCTTCGATGCGCCGCACGCCCGACGCCACACCCGTCTCGTGCACGATCTCGAAGAGCCCGATCTCGGCCGTGTTGCGCACGTGCGTGCCGCCACAGAGCTCCATCGAGAAGCCGGGCACGGTCACCACGCGCACCACGTCGCCGTACTTCTCGCCGAACAGGGCCATCGCCCCTGCGGCTCGCGCCTCGGCATACGGCATCTCTCGCGTCGTCACCGGGGTCGCCGCCCAGATGCGGTCGTTGACGATGCGCTGAATCGCGGCAAGCTTGTCGGCGCTCACCGGGCCGTGGTGCGTGAAGTCGAACCGCAGTCGGTCGGGCGCCACCAGCGACCCCGCCTGGTGCACCGCATCGCCCAGCACCTCGCGCAGCGCCGCGTGAAGCAGATGCGTGGCGGTGTGGTTCCGCTCGGTGTCCTTGCGGCGCAGCGTGGGCACGCGGGCCGCGACGCGCCCGAACCCGAACGTTCCCGTGATCCGCCCCACCGCGGCAGGACGCCCGTCGATCTTGCGCACATCCTCGACGTCCACGCGCCACCCGTCGCCCGCGATCTCACCGCGGTCGGAGATCTGCCCGCCCGATTCCGCATAGAACGGCGTCTCGCGCAACAGCACCGCGATACGCCCCGGCCCGAGTTGGCGCACCGCCGTCACCTGCGTCTCGATCTCCACCGAGTCGTAGCCTACGAACGACACGTCCTCCGCACGGGCCCCCGGAGCCAACTCCCACGCAGCGGCGTCGCTCAACTCGTCGACCTCCACCGCAAGACGCCGCGACTTCCGCTCCTCCTTGGAGCGCGTGCGCTGCTCCTCGAGCGCCGCACCGAATGCCGCGATGTCTACGGTGTATCCGCGCTCGCGCGCCATCAGCTCGGTGAGGTCGATTGGAAAGCCGAACGTGTCGTACAATCGGAACGCGTCCTCACCACTGATCGTGCCGCGGATCGTGTCGCCCAGTTGTGTGCCGCTCTCGGGCGCCAGCTGGTCAAACCGTGTCAGCCCACCTTCGATCGTGGCCAGGAACGCCTCCTCTTCCACCCGTGTGGTCTTGAGCAGGTGCGCCGACCGCGTGCGGAGTTCCGGATAGACGTCGCCCATGCACGCGATCACGGCCTCGACGACACGCACCAGGGTGGGCTCGCTCCTCCCGAGCAGCCAGGCATGGCGCACCGCGCGCCGCAGGATGCGCCGTAGCACGTAGCCGCGTCCGTCGTTGGACGGAAAGACGCCGTCGGCGAGCAGGAACGCCACCGCCCGCGCGTGGTCGGCGATCACGCGGAACGAAGCCGGATCGACCATCGCCTGCCGGCCGCGGACGGTCATCGGGGCCGGGGCACGCTGGGTGCGGCCGCGGTACGGCAGCCCCACTGCCTCTTCGACCCCCCGAATCAGGGGCGCGAACAGGTCCGTGTGATAGTTGTTCGTCACCCGCTGCAGCACCGCGGCGATGCGCTCCAGTCCGGCCCCCGTGTCCACCGAAGGGCGCGGCAGCGGCCGCATCGTGCCGTCCGCCTGCCGGTCGAACTGCATGAACACCAGGTTCCAGATCTCCAGGAAGCGCCCCGCCTCCGCGCCCTCCACGAACGCGTCGGTGGAGAATTCGTCGCGGTCCATCGCGGTCCATTCTCCGGTGGCGCCCTCGGGAAAGCGCCAATCGCCGGCGAGATGCGCCAGGTCGACGTACAACTCCGAGCACGGCCCGCACGGCCCGGTGTCGGCCATCTGCCAGAAGTTGTCCTTCTCGCTCAGCCCGTAGATGCGCGAATCGGGAAGTCCCGCGACCTCCTTCCAGAGCGCGCGCGCTTCCTGATCGTCCCGGAACACCGACACGCGCAGGTGCTTGGGATCGATGGCCAGATTGCCGCGTTCGCGCGGACCGGTGACGAACTCCCAGGCGAACCGGATCGCGTCACGCTTGAAGTAGTCGCCGAACGAGAAGTTGCCCAGCATCTCGAAGAAAGTGTGATGCCGGGCGGTGTGCCCCACCTGCTCGAGGTCGTTGTGCTTGCCGCCGGCGCGCACGCACTTCTGCGCCGTCGTGGCCCGGCGCTTGCCGTCAGGCGGATCTTCCATACCCAGGAAGACTTTCTTGAACTGAACCATCCCAGCGTTGGTGAACAGCAGCGTGGGATCGTCGGCCGGCACGAGCGATGAACTCGCGCGGCGCACGTGGCCCTGGCGCTCGAAATAGGCCAGGAACCGTTCACGAATGTCGGCGGCGGAAAGCGGGGAGGAATCGCGTTCGGGCATACGGGCGCAATATACCAAATCGCCGGCCGCCACGCCGTTGCGCAGGCGTTGGCGGCGCGACCGCCAAGGCCTTGTCCCATGGCTACCTCCGGCGCTTCGTCTACTCCTCCGCGCTATCGCCGAATCGTTCGATGCCGAGCGCGCCGATAACGCGTTGAATGTCGTCGGACTCGAAACCACGCCGCGCAAGGAATGCGTACAACCGCCGTCGGCGCATGATGGGATCGAGCTTGGCCAAACTGGGCAGCTTCCTACGGGCCAGCCGTTCGACGGCCGCGTATTCGTCCACTCCTTCTTGCGCGAACACATCCGCGATCGCGGCCTCGGCCACCTCGCGCGCGATGCCGCGTTTGGCCAACTCCTGCTGCACACGCCGTCGCGACATGCCCCGCACCAGCGACCGACTGCGCGCAAACTGGCGCGCGTAATCGGCGTCATCCAGGTAACCGGCCCGCTCCAGGCGGTCGAGCACCTGATCCACGCGCACCACCGGCTCGCCCTTGCGCAGCAATTGCCGGCGCAACTCCGATCGCGATCGCGCCCGCGCGGCCAGCAGGCGGCTGGCAGCGTCCCACGTGGCCAGCGCCGCCGCTTCGGCCTCGAATGCCAGCCGCACGGGCTCGAACTCCGTTCCCACGCTCAGGCGCAGACGGGCGACCGCGTCTCCCGAAATGGCGCCCACCGACTTGCCGTCCACCAGGACGTCCACGCGGCCCTGGCGCCGAGGGTGCGGCGTGAGCGCGGTGATTACGGACACTGGCGCCCCCGCCGGGGCGGCACCGGTTGGTCGAAGACCGGGAGCACCCGGCCGAAAAAGAAGGTGCCGGGGAGCAGCACCCTGCAGCGTTGGGAGTTTCCGGGTCCCGTCGCGTTCAGGTAACGTCTCCCCGGCACGCAGTTCTTGCCGGTCACCGAGCGAATCGCCGGGTTACTCCTCGGTCGCCTCCTCCGTGTCCGCGGCCGCGGCCGTGACTGGCGCAACCCCGAGCACCGCTTTCACCTTCTCCTCCACCTCCGCCATCATCGCCGGATTGTCCTTGAGATACAGCTTGGCATTCTCGCGCCCCTGGCCGATTTTCTGCCCCTTGTAGCTGTACCACGCCCCCGACTTCTCAATGATGTTGGATTCTGCGCCGATGTCCACGAGCAGCGACGTGTGGCTGATGCCCTCCGCGTACATGATGTCGAACTCGGCCTGGCGGAACGGCGCCGCCACCTTGTTCTTGACCACCTTCACGCGAACGTGCGACCCGACCACGTCCTCCTTCTCCTTCACGGCGCCGATGCGCCGGATATCGAGGCGCAGGGACGCGTAGAACTTGAGCGCCTTGCCGCCCGTAGTGGTCTCCGGATTGCCGAACATCACACCGATCTTCTCACGCAGCTGGTTGATGAAGATCACCGACGTCCGCGACCGCGCGATGGCCCCGGTGAGCTTGCGCAACGCCTGGCTCATGAGCCGCGCCTGCAGGCCGACGTGCGAGTCGCCCATGTCGCCTTCGATTTCGGCCTTGGGCACCAGCGCCGCCACCGAGTCGATGACGATCACGTCCACCGCTCCCGAACGCACGAGGATCTCGCAGATCTCGAGCGCCTGCTCGCCGGTGTCCGGCTGCGAGATGAGCAGCCCGTCGATATCCACGCCCAGCTTGCGCGCGTAGTCCACATCGAGCGCATGCTCGGCGTCGATGAATGCCGCCACACCGCCCGCGCGCTGCGCATTGGCCACGACGTGAAGACAGAGGGTTGTCTTGCCGCTCGATTCCGGTCCGTAGATCTCGGTCACGCGGCCGCGTGGGATGCCGCCCACGCCGATCGCCGCGTCGAGATTGATGGCGCCCGTCGGGATCGCCTCCACGCGAACGCGATTATCTGCGCCGAGGCGCATGATCGAACCCTTGCCGCAGTTCTTCTCGATCTGCGCGATGGCCAGGTTCAGGGCCTTTTTCTTGTCGTCCTGCATCGTCGAGACGGCCATGATCGGCACTTCCTGTGGTTGAGCGTGAACCCCTGGCCACGCGGGCTAATCGTACCCGTCGGGCGCCCCAATCGTTACCCCGAACAAAATACGAAACACATTGAAGGAATCAAGGGCCGTATTGCATCGAGAACGCATTTTCTACGTGGCGAACCAGAACACGCCGTCCCTTGACCAACACCCCGACAACGTCGAACCGGTAGGACTCGTGTGTTCGGCCATGGCGTGAGATCCAACTTAAGGCGGACCGCTCTAACTCTCTTCTCTTACGCCAGTTAACAGCCTCCACCGGATCTCCGAACATATCGCCTGACCTCGCCTTGACCTCAACGAACGCCACGAGCCCTTCGCGTTCCATGACGAGGTCGATGTCGCGATGGCCTGAGCGATACCGCCGGTGCAACACCCGCCATCCACGCCCGGTCAACCACCGTTCGGCGATGCGCTCCCCGAGTTCCCCGAATGCCTGCGTGGCCGCTGACATGGGGCCAATCTGGGGCCGAAATCCGGGAGATCATCACCAGAAATTGGCCGGCCGGCGCAGAATCTTGTGGACCGCCGGGCTGCGGTGCCGGCGGTCTACTTGGCCGCGATCAGCCGCTGCTCGAACACCGCCCCGGGGCGTCCCGGAACGTCCTGGCGGACCTGCACGACGACGGGGTTCGATTCGGCCACCCAGAAGTGGGCCGTCCGCCCCGCGGTGCTCAGCGAGATCACCCAGCAGTGAATCTGGCCCAGGGCGGTGTCCACGTCCTGCTCGCCCTCCACGGTGAGCGCCCCCGGCGTGATGCGGTGGGACCCCAGGTCGATCTCGAGCACCGACACCGAGTCCACCCGCCCCACCGCGTGCGGCATGAGCTGAAGCACGAGTTCGGTCATCGGCCCGCCCGCGAGCAGGTCGCCGGGCCGCGGCAGGGCGATGTTCTGGTGGCCGCTGGGGCCGCTCGTCGCCCCGTAGATCGAGTCTGCCGTGAACTCGAGCGCCAGACGGGAGGGCCCGATCACCGATGACCAGTGCAGCGGCCGCAGGTCCACGTAGGACAGGTACAGCGTGTCGGTGGACGGCACGCTTCCGTCGCGCCGCTCGGCGAGCAGCCAGGCCGGAAAGGCACCGTAACTGCTCTGCGTGACATCCACGATTCGCGTTCCGATCGCGTGCGTGCTGTCGGGCCACACGATGCTCATCTGGTAGCGAAGATGCTCGGGGCGGAGCAGCGAGCCGTTCACGGGGAGCGTGCGCGGCGGGGGCATGGTGTCGCCCGGCGGCATTCGCGTCGTGCTGGTGTCCTGCGCCCTAGCGAGACGCGGCGCGCACAGCAGGGCAATCGCGAATAAGGCCCCGGCGATCTCGCGCCGCGTCATGCGTCGGGCCCGCAGAGGCGAGCCAGCTCGTCGAGCCCCACCAGCACGTCCCGGGGCCGACTCGAGCCCGGCTCGGCTTTGCTGATCACCCCCGCCGCTTCGAGCTGATCCATGATCCGGGCAGCCCGCCCGTACCCGATGCCCAGCCGCCGCTGCAGCAGCGACGTGGACGCGCCCTGATTGTGGACCACCGCTTCGGCTGCCTCGCGGAACAGCTTGTCGCGGTCGCCGGCGTCGGCCTCGGGTTCCTTGCCTTCGCCCGCCTCCGCCTGCTGCGCCGCGCGACCCGCGGCCACCACGTCCTCCTCCGGGAACTCCTCGACCACGAGACCGTGGGCCAGTCGTGCCTTCCGCCGGGCCTCCGCTCGCTCCTCGTACCACTTCATTAGCGTCTCAGTATCCTCGCTCGAGATGAATGCGCCCTGCAGGCGCGCGGGCTCGGACTTTCCCGGAGGAATGAACAGCATATCGCCGTTCCCGAGCAGCGCCTCCGCACCAGCGCCGTCGATGATCGTGCGGCTGTCCACCTGTGACGCCACCCGGAACGCGATGCGGCTCGGGAAGTTCGCCTTGATCAGGCCCGTGATCACGTTGACGCTCGGTCGCTGTGTGGCCAGGAGGAGGTGGATGCCGATGGCCCGGGCCTTCTGGGCCAGCATCGCGATCGGCCCTTCCACCTCGCCCTGCACCGTCATCATCAGGTCGGCCATCTCGTCGATCACGATCACGATGTACGGCAGCACGTCGCCCGTGTATGGCAACGCCGCCAGCCCCACGTCCTTCTCCTTCGCTTCCGTGAGCGGTGATCGGTCCAGCACCCGCTTGTTGAACTCCTGGATGTTCCGGCACCCGTTGGCGGCGAGGAGTCGGTAACGCTTCTCCATCTCCTGCTTGGCCCAGAGCAGCACGAACGCCGCGTCGCGGTTGTCGGTCACCACTTTGTGGCGCAGATGCGGCAGGGTGTTGTAGACCGACAGTTCCACCATCTTGGGATCCACCATCAGCAGGCGCAGCGTGCGCGGCGTGTGGCGATATATGAGACTTGTAATAATCGTATTGACGCACACCGATTTGCCGGACCCCGTCGCGCCCGCGATCAGCAGGTGCGGCATCTTGGCCAGGTCGGCGATCACCGGTTTGCCCTCGAGATCCTTGCCGAGAGCGATCGGCAGTGCCGCGCGCGCTTCCTGAAAGTCGCGCGACTCGATCAGTTCGCGGAAGGCGACGATCTCGGAGTGCGGGTTCGGGACCTCGACGCCCACGGCGCCCCGCCCCGGAATCGGCGCCACGATGCGGATGCTCTGGGCTCGCATGGCGAGCGCGAGGTCGTTGGCCAGGTTGGCGAACTGCCGCACCTTCACCCCAGGCGATGGCTCGATCTCGAACTGCGTCACCACGGGGCCCGTGGTGCGGCCCACCAGGTGGCCGTCCACCTTGAACGTGCGCAGGGCCTCGATGAGCTTCTGGCCCATCTCGTCGAGCTCGCGCTTGCCTCCGTCGCCAGCCCGCGCCGGGGGCCTGGTCAGGAGTTCGGGGCTCGGCAACTCGGCGTCGGGGGCGTCCTCGGAGGCCGTCGGCTCGTCGCGGTCCGGCGCCGGCGCGATCCGCGGCGGCTTCTTGGCCCGGTTCCGCGGCGGCGCCACGGCCTCCCCCTCTACCGGATCCAACGCACCCTCGATGCTCGGCATCTCCTCGGGCGGGGGCTCGAGCGCCAGCGCCCGATCCATGGGCCGAGTGGCGTCAGCGTTTGCGGAGCGCACGCCGACGAGCGCCCGGATGGGATTCCAGGCCAACGTCGCCGCCGTCAGCGCCGACAGCGCCAGCGCCGCGAGTATCCACGAGCCGATGCCGCCGAACCAGGCTCTCCAGTACGAGGCCACGAACGCCCCCCACAGCCCAGAGGCGGCGGTCGCGTCGTCCCCGAGCTTGAGCCCGCTGCCCAGCGCTACGACCACCGGAACCAGCAGCACCAGCCCGCCCAGGAAGATCATCCACGATCGATCGGCATTGGATTCGAGGCGTCCGAACAGCCGCAGCGCGTGCACGGCGGGCACGAGCGGGGTGAGCAGGGCGCCGGGCCAACCGAGCAGCGCCACCAGCGGCCGCGCGAGGTGCGCGCCCACCCAGCCGACGTTGGCGCGTACGTCCACGCCGCCGCGCAGCTGCGCCAGTCCGAGCACGAGGAACGCACCGGCCAGGAACACCGCGAGCAGGAGCAGCGCGATGGCGGTGAGTTCGCGCTTGAGCGAGTCGCGCACTCAGCGCCCCGGCGGCGCCAGCCGCGTGATCTGACGGTCCTGGTACACCGGCACCACGGGATGCCCGTCGATCGTGGCGCAGGCCACGAGATCGGCAGCGAACCCGGCCTCGGCGAGGGCCTGGGCGTGGCTGGACGTCTCGAACAGCGGCCACACGTCGGCGCCGAACTTGCGGTGCACCTGCACCGCAGCGAGCGCGGCGTCGTTGTGCGCGACGCCGGTAAGCCGGCGCGTCACATGATGCACGAACCGGCCGGCGCACGCCGCATCCTCGAGCGAGAACCGGCCTTCGTGGCCGGCACAGATGATCGCCAGGTCGGCCCCCCGCCGGAGCGCCTTGCGCAGCACGGCGAGCACCGGCGTGAAGTTGACGTATGCGCCGACGTACACGGCCTTCGCGCCCGGCGACGCTGCGAACGCCGCCGTTCCGTTGGTCGTGGTCATCAGGACCGTGCGTCCCTCGACGGCCTCGGTGGTGAATTCGAGGGGCGAGTTGCCGAGGTCGAAGCCCTCGATCTTGCGCATGCGCCGCTCGCCGGCGAGCCGCACCTCCTGCCGGTCGAACGCCTTGGCGAGGGTGATGACCGTGTCGGCGTTGTCGCTGGGGACCACGGCGCGGGCGCCGTGGTCGAGGGCGGCCGCGATGCAGGACGACGCCCGGAGCACGTCGATCACGGCGACCACTCGCCCGGCGACGTCTCCCGGCCCGACCTCGCGCGCCGTGAAGAAGACGTCGACGCGCATCTAGGTGGGCTCCTTCATCAAATCGGGTTCCCGCTCGAGGAAATTGGTGTCGACCTCCCCCGCCTGAAAGCGGGGATTGTCCATGACGCGAGCCAGGAACGGAATCGTCGTCGTCACCCCCTCGATCACGAAGGCCTCGAGCGCCACCCGCACCCGGCGCACGGCCTCGGCGCGATCCCGCCCCTGGCAGATGAGCTTGCCGAGCAACGAATCGTAGTACGGCGGCACCGTGTATCCAGCGTAGACGTGCGAGTCGAGGCGCACGCCGGGGCCGCCCGGTGGATGGAAGGTCTCGATGCGCCCGGGCGACGGTTGGAAGTTGCGGGCCGGATCCTCCGCGTTCACCCGCACTTCGATGACGTGGCCGCGCAGCGGAGGCATCTCCGTCACGCTCAGCGGCTCGCCGGCCGCCACTCGGATCTGCTCCTTCACGAGGTCTACACCGGTGATCATCTCGGTCACCGGATGCTCCACCTGGATTCGGGTATTCATCTCCATGAAATAGTAAGAGCCGTCGGTGTCGAGCAGCATCTCGATCGTGCCGGCGCCCACGTAGTCGATGGCTTTGGCGCCGGCCACCGCGGCGGCACCCATCTCGGCGCGCAGCGCCGGCGTGACGGCCGGACTGGGCGCCTCCTCGATCAACTTCTGGTGGCGCCGCTGCACCGAGCAGTCGCGCTCCCCCAGATGGATGACGTGGCCGTGGCGATCTCCGAGAATCTGGAATTCGATATGTCGGGGACGGGCCAGGTACTTCTCCACGTACACGTCGCCGTTGCCGAAGGCGCTCAGCGCCTCGGAGCGGGCAAGCTGAAAGGAACGCGCGAAGTCGTCGGCGTTCTTGGCCACCCGCATGCCCTTGCCCCCGCCACCGGCCGCCGCCTTGATGATCACGGGAAACCCCATCGCCTTGGCGAACCCGAGCGCCTCTTCGACGTCTTCCACCGGGCCCGGCGTGCCCGGCACCACCGGAACGCCCACGGCGATCATCGCCTGGCGCGCGGCGGCCTTGTCGCCCATCACGCGGATCTGCTGCGCCGTGGGCCCGATGAACGCGATGTTGGAGGCCGCGCAGGTCTCGGCGAATTCGGCGTTCTCCGCCAGGAAGCCGTACCCGGGATGGATCGCGTCGGCGCCGGTGATCTCGGCGGCCGCGATGATCCGTGGGATGCGGAGATACGAGTCTCGCGCAGGCGCCGGCCCGATGCACACGTCATCGTCGGCGAACCGCACGTGCAGCGATTCGCGGTCGGCCTCGGAATAGACGGCCACCGTCGCGACTTCCAGCTCCTTGCAGGCGCGGATGACGCGGAGCGCGATCTCGCCGCGATTGGCGATCAATACCTTCTTAAACACGAGAGTCTCGGATCAAGGCTGGAGCGCATCCGGGAACGGCGAAAGGCATGCAACCCGGCGCGCTCAGCTGGACGCTTCGCCTTCGAAGGACGACCAGCTGGTGTCGCTCGAGCCGGAAACTCCCTGCACGCGCAGTGCGAATTCGCTCGGACTGGTGGCGTAGAACAGCGCGCTCTCGTAGGAGATGAGGCCGCGGGTATAGAGCTGCATCAGCGACTGATCGAAGCTCTGCATGCCGTACTGGACGGTGCCATCCTTGATCAGTTCCGGAATGTTGAGGGCCTTGGTCATGTCCCGGATCTGCTCGCGCACGGCAGCCGTATTGATGAGGATCTCGGCGGCCGGAATGCGCCCCGGCTTGTCGGCCCGCGGCACGAGGCGTAGCGACACCACGGCCTGCAGCGCACTGGCCAGCGAGAAGCGCACCTCCGCCTGTTGGTGCGGCGGGTAGAAGGACAGCACGCGGTTGATCGTCTGCGTGGCGTCGGTGGTGTGCAACGTCGAGAACACGAGGTGGCCCGTGTCCGCCGCCTTGAGCGCCGTGTCGAGCGTTTCGAGATCGCGGATCTCGCCCAGGAGGATGACGTCGGGATCCTGGCGCAGCACGCGCCGCAAGGCCTGCGAGAAGTTGGCCGTATCGGTGCCTACTTCGCGCTGGCTGATGTGGCAGTTGATATCGCGGTGCAGGAATTCGACCGGGTCCTCGATCGTGATGATGTTCGCCTTGCGATGCTCGTTGATGTACTGAATCATCGCCGCCAACGCGGTCGATTTTCCCGAGCCGGTGATGCCCGTGACCAACACCAGGCCGCGCGGCTTGAGCGCGATCTCCTTGAACACCGCCGGTAGATTCAGCTCGTCGATCGTGCGCGCCTGGTACGGAATCGCGCGCATGGCAAAGCACAGCGAGCCGCGCTGTTGGTAGGCGTTCACGCGGAAGCGCCCGACCCCCGGCACTCCCACCGCGAAATCGCACTCCTTCTCCTCCGCGAATTGCTTGACCTGCCGCGCCGTCATCAGCTGCTCGGCAAGTGCCATGAGATCGTCCGAGCGCAGCGGCGCCTGCTGGAGCGGTTCCAGATCGCCGTTCACGCGCAGCGTGGGCGGCCGGCCGACCTTGAGATGGAGGTCCGAGGCGCCGCGGCGGACCAGTTGCTCCAGCACCGCCTTGAAGTTGAACGGCGGCGCATCCGGGGCCGCGCCGGTCGGAACGGGGCGGTTATCCATTGCGGTCGATGCGGAAGAGTACCTGGCCGTATTCCACCGGCTGCGAGTCCTCGACCATCACGTCCTGGACCACGCCCGAATATTCCGATTCGATCTCGTTCATGATCTTCATGGCCTCGATGATGCACAATACCTGGCCCTTGGAGACTCGGCTGCCCACAGAAACGTACGGCTTCGCTCCCGGCTCCGGCGCCGCGTAGAACGTGCCCACCATCGGCGACTTCACTTCCAACCCCACTGGGGGCGCCGGCGCCTTGGGCGCCCCTTCGGCCTCGGCACCCACAGCCGGCAGCCCCTGCGATGGCGTCACGCGCAGGTCGCCAGCGCCCGCGATCATGGGCGTCATCGACACGGGCGCCGCCATCTGCACCGTACCGCGCTGCGACGGCGTCTTCGAAATCCGGATCTTCATCCCCTTGTCGGACGAGATCTCGATCGAATCGACGGTCGAGCTATCGATGATGGCGATGAGTTTCTTGACGTAGCGAAGGTCGATCATAAGGGTCGTTGAAGCGGCGCTCAAGGTCGTGTTATACCAGCTCGAGTAGGTCCCGCGGTAACTCCGTCAGGATGCGCGGTCCGTCCGCGCTCAACCAGACATCGTCTTCGATGCGCACCCCGCCCCATCCCGCCCGGTACACTCCGGGTTCGATCGTGACCACCGCCCCCGGCGGGAGCTCCTGCTCATTGGTCCGGGCCAGTCGTGGCGCCTCGTGCACCTCCAGTCCGATGCCGTGCCCCAGGCTGTGCCCGAACAGATCCCCCAGCCCGCGCCGCTCAATGTAGCTCCGCGCGACCGCGTCGGCATCCCGCCCAGTCATTCCGGCGCATACGGCCGCCGATGCGGCCTCATTGGCCCCGCGCACCACTTCATACACCTCGCGCTGCTCGGCGCTGGCCCGCCCAACGACCACCGTGCGGGTCACGTCCGAACAATAGCCATCCACCACCGCGCCGAAATCCATCAGCAGGAAGTCCCCGGCCGCCACCCGGTGGCCGGTGGGTTGCGCATGCGGCAATGCGGCACGCGCCCCAGCGGCCACGATGGACGGGAACGCGAACCCCTCGCTCCCCTCGTCGCGGAGCGCGTGCTCAAGCAGGCCGGCTACCTGCAATTCGCTCAATCCCGGATGCACGGCAGGCAGCGTCCGCGCCAGGGCGCGCGTGGCCACGTCGGCCGAGCGCTTGATGCGCGACACCTCATCGGCGTCCTTCCGTTCACGCTGGCGCTCCACCAGATCGCTGGTCGGGCGCCATTGCCACCGGCTCCCCGCCTCGAGCAGCCGCTGGAAGTCGCGGTGCATCAGATGCGGAGACTCGAACCCCACCACCCGAACACCAGACGCCGACTGAAGCTGTTGCCAGAGCGCCGTCCACAGGCTCACCGGCTCAACCACGATCCGGGCCAGCGACCCGACCTCGCCGGCCACCTGCGTCTCGTACCGGAAGTCGGTGATCAGCAGGGTCTCCCGCGGCGTGACGAGGACGAGCGCGCTCGACCCCGAGAACCCCGTGAGATACCGGATGTTGGCCAACCCGGTGACGAGAAGGGCATCGAGCTGCGCCGGGATCAGCGCATCGGTCAGGGCCGCGAGCCGCCGCGGTCGGGCGTCAGCCATGAGCCTTGAGGTGCGCGATCAGCCCCCGGAGCGCCAGTTCGTAGCCCAGCCCGCCGAGCCCGCACACCAAACCCACCGCCGCAGGGGCCAACATGGAATGCCGCCGCTCCGGCTCGCGCGCAAACACATTTGTGATATGGACCTCCACGAACGGTACGGCCACCCCGGTGAGCGCATCGCGAATCGCAAGGCTCGTATGGCTGTAGGCCCCGGCGTTCACGACTGCACCGTGCACGCGGCCCCGCCACTGGTGAATCACGTCCACCATGGCGCCTTCGCCATTGTGCTGCGCGAACTCGACCTCCAGGCCCAGCTCGTGGCCCAACTCGCTCAACCGCCGCTCCACATCGGCAAGTGAGTCCACTCCATAGAGTTCGGGCTCGCGCGTGCCAAGGAGGTTGAGGTTTGGGCCGTTGAGGACGGCGATTCTCACCGTTTCTTCAGCCCTTGCAGCCACGAGTTGAACTGCTCGATGTCCGCTTCCGCGGCGTCGGCGGCCGGGGGGCCGGTAGGCGTCTCACCTTCCGGGACGCGCTCCGCCGGCGCACTCCCCTCGAAGAACCGATCGAACGAGAACCCGCCGCTCTGCGGGGCGCTCGGCGGCTGAGACTCGCGGAACACGTTGTCGAGCGACAGCTCTTCGGTAGCGCGACGCGCCGGCGCACCGGTAAGCGGCGGCGGCGGCTCCTCTTCCACGACCCCGAACGCGCCGGCCAGCGTGGCCGCCGCGGCCTGATCGGGAGCAGCCACCGCCCCAGCTCCGAACAGCCCGTCGATCGAACCGCCGTGCTCGGCCGGCGTCTGAGGCCCCGGTGGACCAGCATCGGGCGAGAAAAGGCTGACGGGCGCCCCCGCAGCGGGGGTCGCACTGCCGCGTGTTGACGGTTCCGGTTGGTCGCCAACCGCCATCACATCGTTGCGTGGGGACTCTGGCGCCGGCCGCCGAGCCCCTGCCGCATGGGTGGCCAAGGCACTCAGAAAATCCCGGATTGAAGGGCCGCCCGCCGGCGCGGTCTCCGGCTCTGGCTCGGACTCCACCGTCGACAAGGCAACCACCTCGACCGTCGTCTCGGAGATTTCCACCCGGGACTCCGCCGGCGTCTCGAACCCGAACCCATACACGTCCAAATCCGGCAGATTCTGGATTTCTTCCTCGTCCGCATCATCCAGAGCCGCCGCCTGCTCCGTCTCCCGTTCAAAATACTCCGTGGCTTCGACGTTCGCAGTCGCTTCCAGTTCCAGCTCCGGTTCCGACTCGGGCTGCACT
>Ga0307372_10006079_pt1 | contig 17840 bp, 13 predicted proteins | sample OX1MG_FD_202533 | JGI IMG/M metagenome (GOLD analysis project Ga0307372, IMG submission 202533) | Soil microbial communities from Risofladan, Vaasa, Finland - OX-1 | ecosystem: Environmental > Terrestrial > Soil > Coastal area > Acid sulfate soil | place: Finland: Risofladan, Vaasa | collected... | reverse complement strand
TAGACGGCGCCCTCCGTCCAGACCGCCTCCGGGTCTCCACGAACGGCGAAGTGGTAGCGGCTGCGCGCAAAACCGGTCTGCTCGGGACGCAAGCAGGCGTTCCAGCGGCCAACGGATCTGCCGGTATCGGTCACGGCGAAGAACATCGCCCAGAGCGGATCCGGCGTCGCAAAGACAGCGCGAACAGGCCGGTCTCTCGCGGTCAACTGATCCCGCGGCTCGAACCGGCGGATGTCACGCGCGTTCGACCCGTGAAAGAGCGCGTCCCCGCCGCGCGCCGCCGACTGAAGTCGCTCGTGTGCGGTGCCCGTGACCGGGTCCGGCGCCTCCGGAAGCCGCAGTGGATTCGACGGGTGCGCGACGAGCCAATCCGTGAGGCGATCCGCGACCGTCACCCGAGCGAATCTAGCGTTGCCTGGCTCTGGGTTGCTAGGCCATCGGGACTTGCGCGCGCAGCGACGAGCCGATCCGTTCCAGGATCTCCGTGAGGCTCGAGCCGGTGGCGGTGATGCCGTGGTTCGTGAGGCCGATCACCGCGTGCGCGGGGTCGGGCTCGGCGGCGAGCGCGTCGGCGACGCTGATCGCAAGCTCCTCCGTCCCGCACGGGTAGTTGAACTCGGTCGTCGGGATCCCGTCGAGCCAGGCGTGCACGTGCAGGATCGCGCCGATGTCGGGATGCGCCTGGTAGATCATCCAGTGCTCGATCGCGTCGACGGAGACGCGGCGCGGCTCGACGTCGGGCGGGACGCTGAGGACGATCACGCCGCGGTCGGCGTCGTAGTCGCTGACGAGCAGGATGTCGCGGCCCGGGATCTCGAGCTTGGATTTGTCGACGCCCGATGCGCTCATCCAGAACCGGCGCGCGTCCTTGCGGGCCGACAGGTTCCCGTAGGAGAGGCCGCCGATGCCGTAGAGGCGCTTGACGTGGCGCAGGTCGCGTTCGTCGAGCAGATCCTCGATCGGGAACGGCGCGGGGAGGAGGCCGAGCTCGTCGATCCGCTCACCGGCCGTGCGGATCTCCTCGGTCTGGGCATCGCCGAGCCAGAGCTCCGGCTCGAGGTCGCGACGGAAGTCGTTCTCGATCACGAGCCGTGCCGTTGCGAGCGGGAGCAGCCGGTCGAGTACCGCCGCGGCGAGTGACGCCCCACTCGCGCGGTAGGTGCCGCGCTCCATGGTGGTGAACCAGACCGCGTCGCCGGTCTGGGCGAGCACGATGTTCGCGAGCGAGCGGACGAGCAGCGGGTAGCTGGTCCCGATGATGTCCGCGTCGTCGATCGGGCCGTCGTACAGCGTGGCCGCGTACGTCCCGCGCGCATGGCGGCGGAACGGGCGAGGCTCGGCGGTATCGACCAGGTTGAAGACGAGCTTCGCGTCGTCGACGTCCGTGACGCGCGTCCAGCCGCGGTCGCGCAACTCCGCATCGAGCTGGTCGGAGAGCGCGGCGAGTGCGGGTGACGGCGTAGCTGCGACCACGAACGCAAACGTCATGCAGGCAAGGCTGCCCAACCGGGGCGAACCCCGCATCCGGGGGAACTACCGAGGAAAGCGCCGAGCCGGCGGCGGCTGTCCGCCCCGGCCGGCGGCACGCTCTCTTGTCGGACAAGCAGATCGTGATCGAGAGCGCACCGCCACTCTTGCCCGAGCTCGTGGAGGGCTGTACAGTCTCGCCTGTCCGGTTGTCAGACAAAGGGGCGGGCGGTGAGCTACCAGCCGATCGAGCGCCAGAAGGTCTACGAGTTGATCGCCGATCAGCTGCTGCGCCGGATCGGTGACCGGCAGCTTCGCCCCGGTGATCCTCTGCCCACCGAGCGCGAGCTGACCCATGCGTTTCGGGCCGGCCGCTCGTCTGTCCGCGAGGCCCTGCGCATGCTCGAGTCCAAGGGTGTGATCGAGCACTGCGACAACGGCTCGTTCGCGGTTGCGGGCTATGCAAACCCGCTCAACTCGAGCGTCCAGCTGCTGCTCAGCCTCGACCAGGCGACGATGCTGGACGTGTACGAGCTGCGGCGCATTCTCGAGTGCGAGGGTGCCGGCCTCGCCGCCGAGCGCCACGCCGAATCGCACCTCGCGCTGATGGACGAGGCGATCGAAGAGATGGCGGCGGCGCTCGAGCGTGACGAGAGCGACCGGGGGGTGCGCTACATCAACGCCGATCTTCGCTTTCACTTCGCGATCGCCGAGGCGACCCGGAACGGGGTCATGCTGCACACGATGGACGCGCTGCGCGGAGTCATCCGGCGCGCCCTGACGTCGATCTTTCTCGTTCCGGACAGCCCCGAGCGCTCATTCGAGCAGCATCGGGCGATCCGCGACGCAATCGCGGCGCGCGACTCGGTCGCCGCCCGGGCGGAGATGCGAGCACACCTCGTCCGGGTCGAATCGGACGTTCACAACGCACTCACCGCGGGAGCGGCGACAGGAGGCATCAATGGCTGAGGTCGGTTACGTCGGGCTGGGCGTCATGGGCGGAGGAGTCGCAAAGCGCCTGCTCGACGCCGGCCATCGCGTCACCGGCTGGAATCGGACCAAGGAAAAGGCGCAGTGGCTGATCGACGCCGGCATGAAGTGGGGCGAGACCCCGCGAGAAGTCGCCGAGCAGAGCGAGATCGTCTTCACGATGGTCACGAACACCGTCGCCGTCCGCGCCGTCACCGAAGGCCCGGACGGACTCCTCGCAGGGCTCGCCCCGGGAAAGGTCTACATCGACATGTCGACCGCGAGCCCCGACAACTCGCGCGCACTCGCTGCCCGTGTCGCGGAGCTCGGCGCAGACATGCTGGACGCGCCCGTCTCGGGGAGTGTGATCACGCTCGAGCAGGGGAAGCTGTCGGTGATGGTCGGCGGTGACGAGGCGGTCGCCGAGCGGGTGCGGCCCGTGCTGGAGGCGATCGGGCCGAAGGTGATCCATGTCGGTCCAAACGGCGCCGCCGTGACGATGAAGATCGCGACGAACCTGAGCCTCGCCGTGCAGATGCTGGCGTTCAGCGAGGGTGTGCTGCTGGCCGAGAAGAGCGGGATCACACGCGAGAAGGCGGTCGAGGTGCTGCTCGCGAGCGTGATCTCCTCGCCGATGATCGCCTACCGCGGCCCGTTCGTGCTCGAGCAGCCCGAGGAGGCGTGGTTCGATGTGAACATGATGCAGAAGGACATGAACCTGGCCCTCGAGCTCGGACGGGCGGTCGACGTGCCGCTGCCGACGACCGCGGTCACGAACGAGCTGCTGACCTCGGCGCGCGCCATGGGTCTCGCCGAGCTCGACTTCGCGGTTCTCTTCGACGTGCTCGCCGCGATGTCCGGCATCGAGACGGGCGTCAGAGCATGAGCCGTAGGCTTGACGGAGGCTCACAGGTAGCGGAGGCGCCGGCTTGGCCGGCGCCGGGAGCGGGCATGAGCCGTAGGCTTGACGGAGGCTCACAGGTAGCGGAGGTGCCGGCTTGGCCGGCGCCGGGAGCGGGCATGAGCCGTAGGCTTGACGGAGGCTCACAGGTAGCGGAGGCGCCGGCTTGGCCGGCGCCGGAGCGGAGACTCATAGGGCAGCCGAAGGTTGCCCTATGAGCACCGCCGAGCAATTCACGTCGGGCGCGGCCCCTGCCGCCGACCTGTCGCTCGCGATGTACCGCGACATGGCGACGATCCGGTGCTTCGAGGAGCAGGTGAACGAGCTGTACCGCGGCGCAAAGATGCCGGGGCTCGCACACCTCTACAACGGCGAAGAAGCAGTCGCCGTCGGCGTCTGCTCGGCGCTTCGCCGCGACGACTACATCACGAGCACGCACCGCGGCCACGGGCACTGCCTGGCCAAGGGCGCCGACGTTGCGTTGATGTTCGCCGAGCTGCTCGGCCGCGAGCCCGGCTACTGCCGGGGCAAGGGCGGCTCGATGCACATCGCTGACCATGCCAACGGCAACCTTGGGGCGAACGCCATCGTCGGCGGTTCGACCGGGATCGCGACGGGCGCGGCCTTCTCGGCCAAGCGCCGCGGCACCGACCAGGTCGCTGTGTGCTTCTTCGGCGACGGGGCTCTCGGGCAGGGTCTGCTCTACGAGGTCATGAACATGGCGTCGCTCTGGCGCCTGCCGGTGATCTACGTCTGCGAGAACAACCTCTACAACGAGTACACGCACTACCTCGAATCGACCGCAGGCTCGATTCTCGACCGGCCGAAGGCCTTCGGGATCGAGTCACGCGAGGTCGACGGCCAGGATGTCCGCGCCGTTCACGCCGTCACGAGCGAGCTCGTGACGCGCGCCCGCAACGGCGAGGGGCCCGCGTTCCTCCTCTGCAACACCTACCGCTACCACGGCCATCACGTCGGCGACGTCGACCGCGGCTACTACCGCTCGAAGGACGAGGAGCAGCTCTGGCTGAGCGAGCGCGACCCGCTCGTGCTGCACGGCCGGTGGCTCCGCGAGCAGGGGCTGGCCGACGACGACGCGCTGCGTGCGATCGACGACGAGGTGCGCGCGGTCGTCGAGCGCGGCGCCGCATTCGCGCTCGACGCGCCGTTTCCCGAGCCGGGCGAGGTGACCGAAGATGTCTTCGCCTAGCGTTACCGCTCCGGAGGCGTTGCGCGAGATCACGCTTGCGCAGGCGATCAACGAGGCGCTCGCCGAGGAGCTGCGTCGCGACGACACGGTGTTCGTGATCGGCGAGGACGTCGCCGAGGCCGGTACGCCGTTCAAGGTCCTCTCGGGTCTCGTCGAGGAGTTCGGCACGGAGCGGATCCTCGACTCGCCGATCTCCGAGGCGGGAATCACCGGCCTCGGCGTCGGCGCCGCGATGACGGGCATGCGGCCGGTGGTCGACATCATGTTCGGCGACTTCCTGACGCTCGTGATGGACCAGCTCGCAAACCAGGCCGCGAAGGCGCACTACATGTCGGGCGGCAAGTTGCGCGTTCCGCTCGTGCTACGCACGACGCTCGGCGCGACCCGGCGCTCGGCTGCGCAGCACAGCCAGAGCCTGCAGGCGTGGGTCGCCCACATTCCGGGCCTCAAGGTCGTTCTGCCCTCGACGCCGTACGACGCAAAGGGGCTGCTCAAGTCTGCGATTCGCGACGACAACCCGGTCGTCTTCATCGAGGACAAGATGGACTGGCGGGTCAAGGGAGTCGTGCCGGTCGGCGAGTACCTGATTCCGTTCGGGGTCGCCGACGTGAAGCGGGCGGGCGACGACGTGACGCTCGTCGGGACGAGCTCGATGGTGAGCATCTGTCTCGCCGCCGCGGAGATCCTGGCGGTCGAGGGGATCTCGGCCGAGGTCGTCGATCCGCGCACCCTGTCGCCGCTCGACACGAAGGCACTGATCGACTCGGCTGCCAAGACGGGCCGCGCGATCGTCGTCGACGAGGGCCACCGCAGCTACGGCGTGACCGCGGAGCTTGCGGCCGTGATCGCCGAGGGCGCCTTCCACCATCTCGATGCTCCGGTGCGCCGGCTCGGCGCGCTCGACGTTCCCGTGCCGTTCTCGCCGACGCTCGAGGACGAGACCGTGCCCACTGTCGAGCTCGTCGCGGCCGCCGCCCGCGAGCTCTGCGGCCGGGCCTGAGAGAGGAGAGCGATGAAACTTCGCAGTGACGGTGTCATGGGGGTCGACTGGGAGGAGCGCGTCAACTTCGAACGGTTGCGCACCGAACGGCTCGCTCGGGCGAGGGCCGGGCTCGAGCGTTCGGAACTGGGCGCGCTGCTCTGCTTCGACATGAGCAACATCCGCTACATCACGGCCACCCACATCGGCATGTGGGCGGTCGACAAGTACGTGCGCTTCTGCCTGCTGCCGCAGGGCGACGACCCGATCATGTGGGACTTCGGCTCTGCGGCGCGCCACCACAAGCTGCACAACCCGTGGCTCGGCGAAGACCGCTCGCGTGCGGGCATCTCGACGCTGCGCGGTTCGGTCCAGGGCCGGGCCGAGGCGGTTGCCGAGAAGATCCGCGTTGAGCTCGAGCTTCGCGGCCTGCTCGACGAGCCGCTTGGAGTCGACATCGTGGAGATGCCCGTTCTCAGGGCGCTCGAGGCGGCGGGCATCACCGTGGTCGACGGCCAGGCGCTGATGCAGGACATCCGCAAGGTCAAGACCACCGACGAGATCTCGCTGCTGAACACGGCGTGCGCGATGGTCGACGCCGCCTACGACGACCTGTTCCGCGCGCTGAAGCCGGGAATGCGCGAGAACGAATGCGTCGCGCTCGTCAGCAAACGCCTGTTCGAGCTCGGCTCGGAGCACATCGAGGGCATCAACGCAATCTCGGGTGAGCGCTGCAGCCCGCATCCGCACGTGTTCACCGACAGGATGCTGCGCCCCGGCGATCCCGCGTACTTCGACATCCTCCACGCCTACAACGGCTACCGCACCTGCTACTACCGCACGTTCGCGGTCGGCAGCGCGTCGCGTAGCCTGGTCGATGCGTACAAACGCTGTCGCGACATCCTCGACCAGGGCATCGCGATGGTGCGTCCGGGCGTGACGACCGCCGAGGTGGCCGCCGTGTGGCCGAAGGCGCAGGAGTTCGGTTTCCCCGACGAGGAGGCGGCGTTCGCGCTCCAGTACGGGCACGGCGTCGGTCTCTCGAGCTGGGAGAAGCCGATCGTCAGCCGGCTCGTCTCGTTCGATTACCCGGAGGTGATCGAGGAGGGGATGGTCTTCGCCCTCGAGACCTTCTGGCCCGCCTCCGACGGCTGGCAGGCGGCGCGCATCGAGGAGCAACTTGTGGTCACGGCCGACGGCTGTGAAGTGATCACGCGCTTCCCCGCCGAGGAGCTACTCGTCGCCGGCGGCAGGCACCACACGGTCGGCGGCGGCCTGCCTCCGATCCGCGAGACCGAGTCGCACAAAAACAACGAGCGTGTCGTCGCAGACGCGGTCGTCGACTCCGCTCGCTTCGAAGGGGCGCACACCGACTGATGCCGAGCGACGTGATCATGCCGGCGCTCGGGATGGCCCAGGAGACGGGCAAGGTCCTGCGCTGGCTCAAGGCCGAAGGCGACGCGGTGGAGAAGGGCGAGCCGCTACTCGAGATCGAGACCGACAAGGTGACCGTCGAGATCGAGGCGCCGGCGACGGGGGTGCTCGCAGGCGTCCGGGCCGCCGAGGGGGACGATGTTCCGGTCGGTGAGACGATCGCCTTCCTGCTCGCTGCGGGCGAAAGCCTGGCCGCCGTCGCGCCGGCACCCACGACGCTCGACGTGCGTGAGGCGCCCGCGCCCGCGGAACCCGTGGGCCGCCGGCGCGCACTCGCCTCGCCGAAGGCGCGGCGCCTGGCGGCAGAACGGGGAGTCGATCTGGACGCGCTCGCGGGCAGCGGGCCGGGCGGCGCAGTGCTCGCCGCCGACGTCACGGCGCCGCCCGATCGAGCGGGCGGCGCGGCCGTCTCGGGCATCTGGCGCGTGATGGCCGAGCGGACGACGGAGAGCTGGCGGACGGTGCCGCACTTCTATCTCCGGCGTGAGGTCGACGCATCGCGGCTCGAGAACTGGCGGGCCGTGACGCGTGCGAAGCCCGGTCAGGAGCGCACGAGCCACACCGACCTGCTCGTCAAGCTCGTCGCGGAAGCGCTTCGGCGTCATCCGCGCGTCAACTCGACGTGGCGCGACGGGACGATCGTTCCCGGCGAGCGGATCAACGTCGGCATCGCCGTCGCCGTCGAGGAAGGGCTTGTGGTTCCCGTCGTCCACGACGTTGACCGGCTGTCGGTCGCGGACACCGTCGTGCGCCGCATCGAGCTCGTCGACGCGGCGCGTGCCGGTCGTTTGACGCCGCAGGACGTCAGCGGTGGGACGTTCACCGTGTCGAACCTCAGCATGTTCGGGGTCGACTCGTTCGACGCGATCGTCAACGCGCCGCAGGCGGCGATCCTGGCGGTCGGCCGCATCGCAGATCGCGTCGTCGCGGTCTCCGGCCGGCCGGAGGTCCGTCCAACGCTGAACCTGAGCGTTTCGTTCGACCATCGTGTGGTCGACGGCGCCCGTGGCGCAGAATTTCTCGAAACGCTGGCCTCGCTGATCGAGGAGCCGGCGGGATTGGTGGGTTGAGATGGCTGTCGTGTCGGCAGAGCTGGGTGAGTTCGGGGTCGTTGTCGGGGGCGAGCGGATCGAGACGGGCGAGACCGTCGAGATCAGGAGCCCGTACGACGGCGTGCTCGTTGCGGTCGTGCACCGCGCGGGGCCGCCAGAGGTGGAGCGCGCGATCGCCGGCGCCGTCGAGGCGTTCGAGACGACGCGGCACCTGCCCGGCTGGCGCCGCTCGGAGGTGCTCCAGGCCGTCAGTGACGGGATCGCTGCGCGGCGAGACGAGCTCGCCCGCACGATCGCGCTCGAGGCCGGCAAGCCGATCAAGACGGCGGCGCTCGAGGTCGATCGCGCGGCGTTCACGTTTCGCGTCGCCGCGGAGGAGGCCAGGCGGATCTACGGCGAGATCGTGCCGCTCGACTGGCTGCCCGGCAACGACGGTCGCGTCGCGCACATCCACCGGGTGCCGCTCGGTCCGATCGTCGGCATCTCGCCGTTCAACTTCCCGCTCAATCTCGTTGCCCACAAGGTCGCCCCGGCGCTTGCGGCCGGAAACCCGATCGTCCTGCGGCCCGCATCGCAGACACCGGTCAGCTCGCTGAAGCTTGCGGAGATCGTGCTCGAGGCCGGCTGGCCGGCCGACGGGGTTGCCGTCCTGCCCTGCTCGGTCGACACTGCGCGGCCGCTCGTCGAGGACGACCGCATCAAGATGCTCACGTTCACGGGCAGCCCGATCGTGGGCTGGGGCCTGAAGGCGAAGGCGGGCCGGAAGCGGGTCACGCTCGAGCTCGGCGGCAATGCGGCCGTGATCGTCAACGACGACGCCGACGTCCCTTACGCGGCCGAGCGTGTCGCCTGGGGCGGGTTCACCTACGCCGGCCAAACCTGCATCTCGGTGCAGCGCGTCTACGTGCACGAGGCGGTCTACGACGCGTTTCGCTCTGAGCTTGTCCGGCGTGTCGAGGCGCTCGTCGTGGGCGATCCGCTCGACAACACGACCGACGTGGGCCCCGTGATCGACGCGGGCGCCGCGGACCGGGTCGAGGAGTGGGTCGACGAGGCCGTCGAGGCGGGCGCCTCAGTGCTCGCCGGCGGGTCGCGCGAGGACAGCCTGTGGCAGCCGACCGTCCTCGAAGGCGTGCGCGAGGATCTGCGCGCGAGTTGCGACGAGCTGTTCGCGCCCGTCGTCGTGCTCTCACGCTTCGAGAACGTGTCCGACGCGATCTCGGCTGCGGGGCGCAGCGAGTTCGGCTTGCAGGCGGGCCTCTTCACGAGCGATCAGCGCGTGATCGACGAAGCGTTCGACCGGATCGACGTCGGCGGCCTGATGATCAACGACGTCTCCACCTACCGGATCGACCACATGCCGTACGGCGGCGTGAAGAGCTCGGGCCTCGGGCGGGAAGGCGTCCGCTATGCGATCGAGGAGATGAGCGAGCTGAAGCTGCTGACGTTGAACCCGCGCCGCTAGCCAGCGCGCCGCGCGCCGCCCTCCCGCCAGGACGGACGGTGCCAGGCACCATCAGAAGTGCCACGAACGTGTGCCGAAAGTGGAATCTCTCGCCCGGACACCTTGCGGTTCGGAGGGTTCTTCGGCAATCTCAGGGGACTGGGGCGGGATGCCCTGGTCGGTGCCAGGCACCGACCGAAGTGCGGCAAGAGTCGCCGCGTCAAATCAACGGTCGGGACGCTCGACCAGGTGACGGAGGCCGGCTCTGCCTCGGCGCTGTCGGACGCGGGCTACGACGACCCAGCCCCGTACAGGCTCTGGGAGCGCTGATCAGTGCGAGAGCTCTGCCAGCTCCTTCGTGTCCGGGAACGTCGTGTCTGAGGCGACGTGTCCGAGGTCTTCCCTGGACGGCCTGCAAGGAAGCGTTTGCGGGTGTCGAGTCCGCGTCGGCCGCTACCTGCTCCTCGGCAGGAACCTGCCGCAAGGGTCGCGCGGGAGCGTGGTGGCGCGGCCCGGCTGGCCGCCGCGCTTGCGGGCCCGGTAGCCGTGCTCCTCGTACATATGCGACGCGCAGCCGTACATCCGGCGAATCGTCGCGTGGCTCGGCAGGCCGTCCACGCCGGCCCGCAGCTCCCTGACCGTCGGCACGCGCAGATGACGGCGGTGGTACCAGTCGAGCGCGTAGTCGACGAGCTCCGTGCTCCAGCGGCTTCCGGCATTCGACCAGGTCACTCCATTGCGGCTCACACCATCACTTTACTTTATGTAGTAATACTGGGGGCGGCGGTTGCGGGCGCCTCGGTCTCCGATTTGCGGCGGCGCGGTCAATGCTTTACTCTTTGAAGCGATGAGCGCGCCGGCCCTCTTTCCGAAGATCGTGGTCAAGTCGCGCCCGCAACAGCGCTAGCCGGCTCCGCACTTCCCTCGCCCCGCCGGACTAGCCAAGAGTCAGGCGAGGGGTGGAGCTGATGAGAAAGCAGGGCCTGTACGACCCCGCGTTCGAACACGATGCATGCGGTGTCGCCTTCGTCGCGCGCCTCGACGGTGTGCGCAGTCACGAGACGATCGCCCAGGCGCTCGTTGCGCTCGAGCACATGGAGCATCGCGGCGCGGCCGGCGCGGAAGCCGAGACCGGCGACGGCGCAGGGATCCTCGTGCAGCTGCCGGATACGTTCCTGCGCTCCGTCGTCGACTTCGAACTGCCGGAGGCGGGGCGTTACGGCGTTGCGGTCTGCTTCCTGCCGCGGTCGGCCCCGCGCCGGGCGGAGCTCGAGCAGCTGCTCGAGCGGACCGTCCGGGCCGAGGGCCAGGCCGTGCTCGGCTGGCGCGACGTGCCCGTCGACCGCCGCCACGCCGGCTCGCAGGCCAGCCTCTTCGCTCCCACGATCCGCCAGCTCTTCGTCGGGGCAAGCAGCGAGGCGGGCGACGACCCGCTCGCCTTCGAGCGCAAGCTGTACGTGATTCGCCGCGTCGCCGAGCGCGAGGCCGGGCCCGACCTTGTGATCCCGAGCTTCTCGGCTCGGACGCTCGTCTACAAGGGCATGCTCACATCCCCTCAACTCGGCCGCTACTTCACCGACCTGGCCGACGAGACGATGACGAGCGCGCTCGCGCTCGTGCATTCGAGGTTCTCCACCAACACGTTTCCGAGCTGGGAGCTCGCGCACCCCTATCGGATGATCGCCCACAACGGCGAGATCAACACGCTACGCGGCAACGTGAACTGGATCCGTGCCCGCGAGTCGCAGCTCGCCTCGGAGCTCTTCGGCAGCGACAGCGCCAAGCTCGCGCCGATCGTGCGTCCGGGCGGCTCCGACACGGCGGTGTTCGACAACGTGCTCGAGCTGCTTGTGCTCTCGGGCCGCTCGCTGCCGCACGCGCTGATGATGATGGTCCCCGAGGCCTACGGCGGCAGGGCGGATGTGTCCGACGCGTTGCGCGGCTTCTATCGCTTCCACGAGTGCCTGACCGAGGCGTGGGACGGCCCGGCCGCGATCGCCTTCACCGACGGCACGTTGATCGGGGCGACGCTCGACCGCAACGGCCTGCGGCCCGGGCGGTGGCTCGAGACGACGGATGGCCTGGTCGTGCTGGCCTCGGAGACGGGCGTCCTCGACATCCCCGCCGACCGCATCCTGCGCAAGGGGCGGCTGCAGCCCGGCAAGCTCTTCCTCGTCGACCTCGCGCAGGGTCGCATCGTGCCCGACGTCGAGGCGAAAGAAGAGGTGGCCGCTCGCAAGCCGTACGGCGAGTGGTTCGAGCGCGAGCACGTCCGCCTCGCCGACCTGCCGCCGCGGACGCGGGCGGAACATCGCGACGAGCCGGTCCGGCTCCTGCAGCTTGCGTTCGGGTACACGCAGGAGGACATGAAGGTGATGCTGGCGCCGCTCGCCGTGAACGGCGAGGAGGCGATCGGCTCGATGGGCAACGACACGCCGCTGGCCGTGCTCTCGAACCGCAGGCCCCTCCTCTACTCCTACTTCAAGCAGCTCTTTGCGCAGGTCACGAATCCGCCGATCGACCCGATTCGCGAAGCCGTCGTGATGAGTGTGCAGTCGCTCGTCGGCTCGGAGCACAACCTGCTCGCCGAGACACCGGCGCATGCGCGGCAGCTCGTGATCGACAACCCGATCCTCCGCGACGAGGAGCTCGAGAGCCTGCGACAGGTCGACTCGGACGTGTTCAAGGCGCACACGATCGACTTCACCTGGCCGGTGGCCGAAGGCGTGGACGGGCTCGAGCCCGCGCTCGAGCGCATCTGCGCCGAGGCCGACGCAGCGCTCGAGGAAGGCTCGAACATCCTGATCGTCTCCGACCGGAACGTCGGGCCCGACCGGGTGGCGATGCCGTCGCTGCTCGCCGTCGGCGCGATCCACCATCACCTCGTGCGCGCAGGGACGCGCCTTCAGGCCGGGCTCGTGGTCGAATCGGGCGAGCCGCGCAGCGTGCAGAGCGTGGCGGTCCTGATTGGCTACGGCGCGGCCGCCGTCAACCCGTACCTGATGCTCGCGACGATCGGCCAGCTGGTCGACGAGGGCCGCATCGAGCTCGACCGGGCGACGGCTGAGGAGCGAGCGCTCAAGGCGGTCGGCAAGGGCCTGTTGAAGACGATCTCGAAGATGGGGATCTCGACCCTCTCGTCCTACTGCGGCGCGCAGGTGTTCGAGGCCGTCGGTCTTTCGAACGAGCTCGTCGACCGGCACTTCACCGGCACACCGTCGCGGATCGGGGGCATCGGGACGGGCGAGCTGGCCGAGGGAGCGCTCACCCGCCATGCGCGGGCGTATCCGGGCAACGCCGGCGAGCTCCTGCCCGTCGTCGGCCTCTATGCGTGGCGGCGCGACGGCGAGCATCACCAGTGGAACCCCGAGACGATCGCGCTGCTGCAGCACGCCGTGCGCGGGGGCGGGCGTTCCACCTACGAGCAGTTCGCAGCCGCCGTCAACGACGACTCCGCCCGCCGCTCGACCCTGCGCGGCCTGCTGCGCTTCCGGACCGCAGGCGACGGCGGCATCCCGCTCGACGACGTCGAGCCCGCGTCCGAGATCGTCAAGCGTTTCTCGACCGGAGCCATGTCGCTCGGTTCGCTGTCGCGTGAGGCGCACGAGACGCTGGCCGTCGCGATGAACCGCATCGGCGGCCGCTCGAACACCGGCGAAGGCGGTGAGGACCCCGAGCGCTACCTCGACGAGCGCCGCTCGAAGATCAAGCAGGTCGCTTCGGGTCGCTTCGGCGTCAACATCGACTACCTGACGAACGCCGACGAGATTCAGATCAAGATGGCGCAGGGGGCGAAGCCCGGCGAGGGCGGCCAGCTGCCGGGCCACAAGGTCGACGCGTACATCGCCGGCGTGCGCTTCACGACGCCCGGTGTCGGCCTGATCTCGCCTCCTCCGCATCACGACATCTATTCGATCGAGGACTTGAAGCAGCTGATCTACGACCTTCGCTGCGCGAATCCCGGGGCGCGCATCTCGGTGAAGCTCGTGTCCGAGGTCGGCGTCGGCACCGTCGCAGCAGGCGTCGCCAAGTGCAACGCCGACCACATCCTCATCTCGGGTCACGACGGTGGAACGGGCGCATCGCCGATCTCGTCGATCCTGCACGCCGGCGTGCCGTGGGAGATCGGGCTTGCGGAGACGCAGCAGACGCTCGTCCTGAACGGCCTGCGCTCGCGCGTGTGGGTGCAGACGGACGGGCAGCTGAAGACCGGCCGCGACGTCGTCGTCGCCGCGCTCCTCGGAGCAGACGAGATGGGCTTCGCGACGGCCCCGCTGATCGCGACCGGCTGCGTGATGATGCGAGCCTGCCACCTGAACACCTGCCCGGTCGGGATCGCCACCCAGGACCCAGAGCTGCGGCGGCGCTTCACGGGGCAGCCGGAGCACGTGATCGAGTTCTTCTTCCACGTGGCCGAGGACGTGCGGGAGATCATGGCGTCGCTCGGGATCGCTCGTTTCGAGGACCTCGTCGGCCGCGTCGACCTGCTCGAGGCCGACGGCGCGCTGGTCCACTGGCAGACGCGCGGGATCGACCTCAGCAACGTGCTGCGCATTCCCGACGTGCCGGAGGGCACGCCGCTTCGCCGCACCGAGGCGCAGGTCTCGCCGATCCTCCATGCGCTCGACTGGCGGCTGATCGAAGCGGCCGCCCCTGCGCTCGACGACGACACCCCGGTCGAGGCGACCTTTGCCGTTCGCAACGTCGACCGGACCGTCGGCGGGCTGCTCTCCCATCAGGTCGCAAAGCGCAGAGGGCGCGCCGGCCTGCCGCCGGGCTCGGTGCGCTTCGAGCTGCGCGGCTCCGCCGGGCAGTCGTTCGGCGCCTGGCTCGCTCCCGGAATCGAGTTGACCCTCGTCGGCGACGCGAACGACTACGTCGGCAAGGGTCTCTCCGGCGGTGTCGTCGCCGTGCGGCCCCCCGGCGACGCCGCCTACCGCGCCGAGGAGAACGTGATCGTGGGCAACACGGTGCTCTACGGGGCGACATCGGGCCGCGCCTTCTTCCGCGGCGTCGCGGGCGAGCGGTTCGCGGTGCGCAACTCCGGCGCCCTTGCCGTCGTCGAGGGGCTCGGCGACCACGGCTGCGAGTACATGACCGGTGGCCGCGTCGTCGTGATCGGGCCGACCGGGAGGAACTTCGCCGCCGGCATGAGCGGTGGCATCGCCTACGTGCTCGACGACGACCGGTTCGCGGCGCGCTGCAACACGCAGCTCGTTGCGCTCGAGCCGCTCGAAGAAGCCGACGAGATCGTCGTGCGCTCGCTGCTCGACGAGCACGTCGCCCGCACCGGCTCGCCCGTCGCCGACGCGCTCCTCGCCGACTGGGACCCCGCGCGCTTCACCAAGGTGATCCCGCACGACTACAAGCGTGCGCTCGCCGTGCACGGCGAGGCGCGCTATTCGGATCAGCCGATCTCGACCGGCGGCGGCGGCTTCTTCACCAAAGAGAGCGAGGAGGCCGCCTGATGGGCCGGATCGGCGCCTTCCTGAAGGTGGGGCGGACCGAGGCGCCCGAGCGGCCGCCGGCGGAGCGTGTCGCCGACTACCACGAGTTCGTCGGGACGCTGCCGCTCACGGAGCTGCGCGAGCAGGCCGCCCGCTGCATGGAGTGCGGCGTGCCGTTCTGCCACCACGGCTGTCCGCTCGGCAACCTGATCCCCGACTGGAACGACCTCGTCTATCGCGACCGCTTCGACGAGGCGATCCAGCAGCTCCACCGCACGAACAACTTCCCCGAGTTCACAGGCAGGCTCTGCCCTGCGCCGTGCGAGGCGGCGTGCGTGCTCGAGATCAACGAGGGGAACGCCGTCTCGATCAAGCAGGTGGAGCTCGCGATCATCGACCGGGCCTGGGACGAGGGGTGGGTCGTGCCGCAGCCGGCCGCGCAGAAGACCGGCCGCAGTGTCGCGGTCGTCGGCTCGGGGCCTGCCGGGCTCGCCTGCGCACAGCAGCTGCAGCGGGCCGGCGAGGACGTCGTCGTCTACGAACGGGACGAGGCGGCCGGCGGCCTCATCCGCTTCGGCGTGCCGGAGTTCAAGATCGAGAAGCGCCTCGTCGAGCGCAGGGTGCAGCAGCTCGCGGCCGAGGGGGTCGAGTTCCGTTTCGGCGTGAACGTCGGCGTCGACGTGACGGCCGCCGAGCTCCAGGCTCGGCACCGCGCGGTCGTGCTCGCGACCGGTTCCCGCATCCCGCGCGACCTGCCCGTCCCCGGCCGCGACCTGGTTGGCATCCACTTTGCGATGGACTACCTCTACGACCGCGCCCGGGCCGTCGCCGGTACCGCGAGCGGCGGGATCAGCGCGGCGGGTAAGCACGTCGTCGTGATCGGTGGCGGCGACACGGGCGCCGACTGTGTTGGTCATGCGCACCGCGAGGGCGCCGCGTCGGTCACGCAGATCGAGCTGCTCGGCACGCCGCCGCCGTCCCGTCCCGACGACCTCACGCCGTGGCCGCTCTGGCCGATGAAGCTGCGCACGTCGTATGCGCTCAAGGAAGGCGGCGAGCGTCAGTTCGCGATCTCCACCACCCACTTCAGCGGCGCAAACGGAACCGTCGAGGCGATCCACTGGCAGGAGAACACGGGCACCCCGCCGTTCGAGCTCGTGCCGGGCACGGCAGAGTCGAGGCCCGCGGAGCTCGTTCTGCTCGCGCTGGGCTTCCTCGGCCCCGAGGTCGAGCTGCTCGATCAGCTCCAGGTCGAGCGCGATGCGCGCGGGAACGCCGCGGCCGCCCGCTACCTCACATCGGCCGACGGCGTGTTCGCGGCGGGCGACGTGCGTCGCGGCCAGTCGCTGATCGTCTGGGCGATCAACGAGGGCCGGCAGTGCGCCGAATCCGTGCGGGCATGGCTCGACGCCGAAGGACGCTCCGAGCGGCCGAACGCTTTTGTTTCGATAGCTACGACCGGGACGTCTGAGTAGACTCGCCGCTATGAAGCGAACGATGAACGACACTCACGACAGCGGCTGCGCTGTCGCCGCCACGGCGGAGATCATCGCCACCAAGTGGACGCCGTTGATCGTCCACGACCTTTCCGAGGGCCCGAGGCGGTTCATGGAGCTCGAGCACTCCTGTCCCGGCATCAGCCCGCGCACGCTCTCTGAGCGGCTCGACATGCTCGAGCGGCAGGGCGTCCTCATCCGTCGCAGCTATCCCGAATCGCCGCCCCGTGTCGAGTACGAGCTGACCGAGAAGGGGCGCGCGCTGCTCCCGATCATCCGCGAGATGCGCAAGTTCGGTCACGGGTGGATGGTCCACGAGCCCGCGAAGCGCCGTCGTACGGCCGCCGCGCGCCGGTAGGTCGAGCCGGTGTCGAGGCGTGTAGCGATCCTCGGCGCCGGCCGTCTCGGCGAGTCGCTCCTTCGTGGCCTCCTCAGCTCGGGCTGGCGCGAGCCGGGTGAGCTCGCGGTCACCGCCCGCCGTCCCGAGCGGGTCGGCGAATTGCACGAGCGCTACGGCGTTCCAGCCGGGACAACGAATGCCGAAGCCGTCGCCGGCGCCGGGCTCGTCGTCCTGGCCGTCAAGCCGCAGGACATCTCGGCCGTGCTGGCGGAGATCGCGGGTCTCGTCACCTCCGACCAGGTGATCCTCTCGGTCGCAGCCGGAGTCACGACCGCATTCATCGAGCGCCATCTCTCGCCCGAAGCGCGGGTGATCAGGGCGATGCCGAACGCGCCGGCGCTCGTGCACGAGGGGATTGCCGGTATTGCCGCCGGGAGCTCCGCAAGCGAGGCGGATCTCGCGCTCGCAGAGGAGGCGCTCGGGCATCTCGGAGCGGTCGTGCGTGTCTCGGAGCGCGATCTCGACGCCGTCACCGCCCTTTCGGGGTCTGGCCCGGCGTACTTCGCGCTGCTTGCCGAGGCGATGATCGAAGCTGGTCTCTTGCTCGGTTTGAGCCGCGAAGTCTCGACCCAGCTCGTCGTCCAGACCATGTTCGGCAGCGCGCTGCTGCTCCGTGACGAGCACATGCACCCCGTCGAGCTGCGCGAGGCCGTCACCTCGCCCGGTGGGACGACCACGCGGGCGATTCGCGAACTCGAGCGGTCGGGTGTGCGGGCGGCCTTCCTGAACGCGATCAGCGCGGCGACCGAACGGTCGCGCGAGCTGGCCGATCAGGACTGACAGACGCCCGCCAATCGCTTGCGAATCCAGAGAATGTCGCTTCACATTCTGAAGCTTGACAACGCGAGCATCTGTGGGCACACTGATTCGACGATGACTCGTACGGGCCACCTTCTGCGCACTCCGTCGCCGCTCGCGGCGCCGTCGACGCGCGGCATCGTCCTTCTTACGGTCATCGCCATTCTCCCCCTCTAGGGGGAGATCGCACTCACGCGGCCGTCAAAACGCCGCACACGCCGACGTCAGACGGGAGCAGTGCGC
>Ga0307372_10006077_pt1 | contig 17842 bp, 6 predicted proteins | sample OX1MG_FD_202533 | JGI IMG/M metagenome (GOLD analysis project Ga0307372, IMG submission 202533) | Soil microbial communities from Risofladan, Vaasa, Finland - OX-1 | ecosystem: Environmental > Terrestrial > Soil > Coastal area > Acid sulfate soil | place: Finland: Risofladan, Vaasa | collected... | reverse complement strand
CTCATCCGCGGTGGATGTAGCGACCAGATAGGCTACCAAGCGCTTTTCCCCCGGCGCGTCTTCCCGAGCCAGAACCACAGCCTCTCGCACCGCCGGGTGCTGGCCAAGCACGGCTTCGATTTCTCCCAGCTCGATGCGGAACCCGCGGATCTTCACTTGGTGGTCGGCGCGGCCGAAAAATTCAATGTTTCCATCGGGCCGATAGCGGGCCAGGTCGCCGGTCTTATACATTCGCCCTCCAGGCTCGCTGCTGAAGGGGTCTGGAATAAATTTCTCAGCCGTCAACTCCGGCCGGTTCAGATAGCCTCGCGCCAAGCCCACCCCGCCGATATGCATATGACCGTGAACGCCGATCGGGACGGGGCGAAGTGCGTCGTTCAAAATGTATATGCGCGCGTTCGGTATCGGCCGTCCGATCGGACTCGAAGAACAGCCATCGGCCTCTTCGCATAACCAATATGTCGAGTCGATGATCGTTTCAGTCGGGCCGTATACGTTGTACAGCTTGGCCTTGGAGCGGCGCTGGAATCGCTCGACCACGTGGGTCGGCAAGGCTTCGCCGCCGCACATGACGGCACGCAAGGCGAGGGAGTCGTCGAAAGCAGGCTCCTCGACGAGAAACTGCAGAAGGGACGGAACGCAGTGGAAAATGGAGATCCGCGCGCTACGAATCGTTTCCGCTAGGTATCGGCTGTCACGATGACCGCTGGCTTCGGCAATGACAAGTCGTCCACCCGTTAGCAGGGTTGGAAAAAGTTCGCGGCCAGCAGCATCGAAAGTGATCGGAGTCTTTAGAAGACAGCGGTCTTCGGCGGACAGATCGAGCGTGTGGGTTATCCAGTTGATGGTATTGCACAGCCCACGATGTTCGACCATGACTCCCTTGGGCTGTCCCGTTGAGCCGGAGGTGTAAAGTATGTAGGCAAGGTTCTTGGCTCTTGCCCCAGTTACCGGGTTCTTTTCGCTTTCCACAGCGATGGCTTCCCAGCCTGAGTCCAGACACACGGCATGGATCCCGTGTTCGGGCACACGCTCCACCATGTTTCCTTGCGTCAGCAGCACCGCAGCGTGGGCATCTTCCATCATGAAGGACAGGCGCTCCTTGGGATAGGCAGGATCCAACGGCACATAAGCTCCGCCCGCCTTCAGAATGCCTAGAAGCCCGACGACCATCCCCAGGCAGCGCTCCATGCATATGGCCACCGGCACCTCCGGTCCCACTCCCAGCGTTTGCAGGTGATGGGCCAGTTGATTGGCGTGAGCGTTGAGTTGAGCGTAGGTCAGTTGCTGTTCCTCAAACACGATGGCCACGCTGTCCGGCGTCCGCTGGACTTGTTCCTCAAATAACTCGTGAAGGCACTTGTCTTTGGGGTAATCGGTCTTGGTATCGTTGAACTCGACCAATAGTTGCTGGCGTTCGGCATCGGTCAGAATCTCCAAATCCCCGATCGTGGCAGCCGGATCGCGGATGACACTTTCCAGTAGCGTGTGAAAGTGTCCCGCCATCCGGGCGATCGTGGCTCCATCAAACAGGTCGGTGTTGAAGCGAATGGAGGCGGAGAGCGATCCGGTCGCCTCGATGATCAACAGGACCAGATCCAGAGTCGCGGCTTGGCGCTCCAGAGGAATCGTCTCCATCACAATCCCGCTAAGATCCATCCGTAGTCCGGTCTCGCCCCGCGCGAATGCCGGGACAGCCTGTTCGATGACCCGGTGCGGTTTATCGAGGACGAACATCGCCTGGCAGAGCGGTGGTCGGCTGAGATCCCGGGGCGGCTGGAGTCGTTGCATCAAGCGCAGGGTAGGGTAATCCTGATATTCGAGAGCCGCCAATACCGTCTGGCGCACCTGACCCAGAAACGCCCGGAAAGCTGGATTTCCAGAAAGGTTGGCTCGTAAGACAACCGGATTGGCGAAAAAGCCCACCAGCCCTTCAAGCTCAGCCCGGCTCCGTCCGGCCATCGGAGAAGCCACGAGGATGTCTTCCTGGCCGGTGTGATAGTAAAGCATCAGTTCGAACGCCGCCAGCAGGACCATGTACAGCGTCGCACCCTCGGCTTTGGCGAGCGCCCTGAGCCGCCGGGCCAGTTCATCGCTCAGAGTGAAATCGTGCTGTGCGCCACGAAACACCTGAATCGGCGGTCGCGGCCGGTCAGTCGGCAGAGCGAGCACGGGCAATGGGCCAGCCAATTGTTTTCTCCAGTAGTCCCAGAGCCGTTCGCCCGCCGGACTCGCCAGCATTTCGGCCTGCCAGCGAACGAAGTCCGTGTATTGCAGATCAAGGGGTGGGAGCGCTGCTGGTCGACCCTCCTTTTCCGCCGAATACAGCACGCCGAGTTCATGAAGGATCACGGCCAGGGACCAGAAATCGACCACGATATGATGAATGGTCAGTAACAGGATGTGTTCCTGTGCCGATCGAGTGAACAGACTCACCCGCATGACTGGCCCACGTTCCAGATCAAACGGGCGCTGAGTTTCCTCCATCAGCCGGGTTTGCAACTCATCCTCGCGCCAGGTTGAGGCATCAGTCTCCTCGAAGTGGACCGGCTGATGTGCGTGGATCTGTTGAATGGGTTTGCCAGAGCGCACCGCGATCGTGGTCCGCAGGGAAGGATGGCGATCCACAAGCGCCTGAAACGCGCGTCGGAAAACGGGGATGTCTACATCGGAGCGGATGCTCGCCGCAAAACTGACATTGTAAATCGAGCTTTCCGGCGCGAACTGGCACAGAAACCAGATCCCCTGCTGGTTATCGGAGAGAGGATAAAACGATTTGGACTCGCTCACCTTTTTTTGCAAGAGCTGCGCGAGAAGACTGCGCTTTTCATCAGGGGAAAGATCGGCTGTTCGCTGGGAGGTCTGGCTCATTCAATGACCTTCTCAGCAGCCAACATATCGGTGAGCAGCGAATCCACCTTCTCATCCGAAAGCTGATCGAGACTTTCCAGCAACTGTTCTGCACTTCCCTGCTCTATGGACTGCTTCTGCGGGGTTACCACCGGGGCCAGAGGCGTCGTCGGGTGGGCGACTTCGGCTTCCAGTTGATCCAGCACCTGCGTGACAGCTTGGTCAACGCTAAAGCCCTGAAGGAATTTCACCACCGGCACGTTCACCCCCAGGTCAACCGCGATCCGGTTTTTCAGCTCGACAGCCATCAAGGAGTCCAGTCCAAGATGGCTCAGGGGCTGCTGGACGTCCAGCTTGGTTGGGCTGAGTCCGAGCACCCGTGCCACTTGCTCGCGCAGGTAGGAGTGCAGCAACTGCCGCCTTGCCGCTGGATCCGCCGCAAGCAGGGCATCTCTCCTATCGCTCTTGCGACCTGCGGGCCAGGGGACTTCGGCTTCCTCACGCAGCAGTTCAGAGAGCAGCGGCGAGGCGCTGCAGTCCGGATAGAACTCTCGATACTGCTTCCAGTTGACCGGCACTGGCACGACTTGGGTTGCATTTTGCCCGAGCAGGCGTCCCAGTATTTCCAGCGCTTGCTTGGGTGCGATGCTGCTGATTCCCAGGAGCGCGAGGCGCGCGGCGAGACGCTTACCTCCAACCGAATTCGCGAATCCCTCGCCCGCCCAAGCGCCCCAGTTGATACTCAGGGCCGGCTGGCCAAGGGCTTGCCGGTGATGTGCCAGCGCATCCAGAAAAGCGTTGGCGGCGGCATAGTTCCCTTGACCGGGCTGGCCCAGTACGGAACCAGCGGAAGAAAAGAGTACGAAGAAGTCCAACGGATCGTCTTGAAGCAGGCGATGCAGCAGCCAGCCACCCATAACCTTGGGCCGCAATATCGCACCAAGTGCCGCCGCATCGAGTTGCACCAGCAGTCCGTCCTGCAGCACTCCGGCCGCATGCACCACACCCCGGATCGGCGGCCAGCCCTCGGCGCGAAACTCGTCCAGAAAACCGCTCAACTCTCTTTCATCCGCCACATCAACCGACGCCAGATGCACGGACGCTCCCAAAGATTCCAGTTCCCGAATGGCGGTGATTTGACTGGCCAAGCGACTTCCTGTTTCTACGGAACTCCAGTTCGAGCGCGGCGGGAGCTTCGTGCGTCCCAAAAGGATCAACCGCCGCGCCCCTAGCTCGACCATCCAACGCGCGACCAGGAGGCCGAGGTCTCCCAGTCCTCCGCTTATCAGATAGCTGCCGTCTGTCCGCCACCGGACGGGGGCGGGGGATGCTTGCGTGGCCGATGGGCGCTGGCGGATCAAACGGCCCACATATCGCCGCCCTTGACGAAACGCAAGCTGGTCCTCTCCATCCGGACTGGAGATTTCCTGCCACAACTGATGGGCCGCAGTGTCGCGCAGCGATGCCCCAGGTTCCAGGTCCACCAGCCCGCCCCAGACCGTCGGGTGTTCCTGCGCAATGACATGACCCAGTCCCCAAAGCGGTGATTGGGCAACGGACAACGGCGCGGGCTTTTCTCCGGCCGCTTGGACACCCTGCGTGATCAGCCACAGTCGCGTGACGGCAGGCGATTCGGTTCGAGCCAGTTCTTGCACCAGCAGCAGGACACTGCCGCAGCCCAGGGTTTGGGCGGCGTTCAGCGAAGCCACCGTGGTCTCCTCTGGACGAGCAGCATCAAGACTCCAGAGATGGATAATTCCGCGACAGTCAGGCTGGTCCGATACCAAGGCCGCCTCGAAGAGCCTGCGGATGTCCTCGGGCCGCTCGGGATGGATGCAATAATGCTTGTCGTCCGTTTGCTGGTACGATTCTCCGGCAGAGACCAAAATGCTCCGTTCACCCCGGGCCTCCAACAACGCGGACAGCGCATCTCCGACGCCACCGCTATCGGTAAAGATCAGCCAGCTTGCCCGGCTGGCTGCCGCAAGAGGTTCTCCTGCCGCGCGCTCTTTAGGCTTCCACTGGAACTCATAGAGCCAGTCGTCGAGATGATCGACAGCAGTGCGCTGTGTGTTTTCGCCCAGGTATTCAAAGCGAAGTCCCAGAATCTCGACCGCCACCCGTCCCGCTTCATCGAGGAGATGTACTTCTCCCGTTGCTGTATCCGCCTCCCGAGACTGCACCCGGGTGTGACTCCATAAATGACGGTTCGGATGACCGTGAACCCGGAACTCGTCGATGCGGGTCGGCAGGTAGATTCCTTGTCGCCCGTTTTCAGCCGCTTCCCCTGCAACCGCAGCCCCGAGAACCTGGAACCCGGCATCGAGAATTGCCGGATGAATTTGAAGGCCGTTCAACCCTTGCTCCGGCCCATCCGGTACCTGCACTTCCCCCAACACCTCTCCGTTGTTCTGCCACAACTGGGCGATACTCTGCAAGAAAGGACCATAGTGGACGCCGCCTTCGCGGAGTCTCCGGTAATAATCCTGGCCGGAGATATTCTCTGTGCACCGAGTTCGCATCTCCGTGAGCCTCTCTTGCCCGGCATCCGGGATGATGCCGTTGTCATGTTGAAGACAGACCTTCCCGGTCGCATGCAGCACCCATGATTCAATGGAGCGCACAACGTCTCCCGGGCAACTGTAAATGTGAAAGGATGCCGCTCCATCCACAGTCTGAGAGAGGACCACCTGAATCGTGCGGGTTCCGCTCTCAGGCAAGAAAAGCGTCTTGCGAAATTCGATGTCCTTCAACGCAATGGATTGCGATTCGAAGACTTCAACCGCGGTAGCCAGTGCCATCTCCACATAGGCCGAGGCGGGCAGCACGGCGGTGCCTTGAATGCGGTGGTCATCCAGATAAGGGTGGGAATTCTTGTCCAGTGTGGTTTCCCAGAAGTGGGTTCCTGCAGGATGTGCCGATTTGAAATGCTGGCCCAGCAGAGGATGGTTCCCTGCGCCGCTCCGAGGAGCTTGCTTCCGGCAAGAATCTGTGTCCCCTGCCGAGGGCTCAAACCAACAACGCTCCCGTTGCCATGGGTAGAACGGGAGTTGAACGCACCGGCCTCCGGTCGGATAGATCCGGTTCCAGTCGACCGCGTATCCCAAGGTGTAAAGTGCGCCCAGCGAACCAAGCAGAACCGTGTGTTCATCTTCCTCACGCCGCAGAGAAGGAAGCACGGCGCCTTCCTGGCCGAAGTGATGGAACCCTTGCTGCATGGCGCTGAGTAGAGTGGGGTGCGGGCTGATTTCCAGGAAGAGGTCATGCCCATTTTCCAGCAGGCGCTGAATCGCAGTGGAGAACAGCACCGGCTCTCGCATGTTCCTCGCCCAATAGGGCGGATCGAATTCCATGCCGTGGTTGAGATGGCCGGTTACCGTCGAGTAGATTGGAACGGATTCAGCGCGCGGCTGAAGCCCCTCCAAAGCCTGCAGTAAATCGGCACGCAACGGCTCCATCTGCGGGGTGTGCGATGCAAAATTGACCTTCACCATGCGACAGAAAATGTCGCAACGCCGCAACTGATCCAGAATGGCGGCAAGCGCGGCGGGATCGCCGGACAATACCGTCGAGGTGGGGCTGTTGCTGACCGCGATCGATACCCGGCCGTCGGAGCCTGCCAGGACGCGCCGAGTTTCGTCGATGGAAAGCTCCACCGTCGCCATGGCCCCTTGCCCCAGGGTGCGCTTGAACAACCGGCTGCGATGACAAATGATCCGGACGGCATCATCCAAGCTCAGCGCACCGGCGACGTGCGCGGCCGCAACCTCTCCCAAACTATGGCCCACCACGGCCTGCGGCTCGATACCCCATGAGCGCCACAAGGCTGCCAGGGCGACTTGAATCGTAAAGAGGGCTGGCTGGATGATATCGATTTCCTTCAACCGAGACTGGGCGGCATCCGTGGCTGTGAGTTCGGCGAGCAGCGACCAATCTCCGTACGGTCGCATCGCCAGATCGCAACGCTCGACGACCTCCCGAAAAACGGCTTCCTGCTCCAACAGCCGCCGCCCCATGCCAAACCATTGCCCCCCTTGCCCCGGAAAGACAAAAACAAGTTTTCGCCGGCCAGTGGAAAGCTTGCGGCCAGACGACAAACCGGGACGGGCCTCGCCCCGCAAAAAAGCCTCCAGACTCTCCACCAGCTGCGCCGGAGATTTGCCGGTAACGGCGAGACGGTATTCGTGGTGACTGAGCCGCACGCTGGCTGTGTAACAGACATCCGGCAACGACGACGCGGACTCCGAGGTGGTGAGGAAGTTTTGATAGGCGCGAACGAGAGACTGGAGGGCTTCCGGACTACGTGCCGACAGCGGCAGCAGGTGTGTGCCGATTTTCCGTTGTGCATCCGGCGTTTCTATAATGGCCGGGGGCGCCTCTTCCAGAACCACATGAGCATTGGTGCCGCCGAAGCCGAAAGAGCTGACTCCAGCCAAGGCTGGACCGGACTCCGCAGGCCATGGACTCAGCGTCGTTTGTATTCGGAGAGGCAGCTCGTCAAAAGGAATATGCGGGTTGGGCTTTTCAAAGTACAGGCTAGGCGGGATCTCCCGATGCCGGAGCGCCAGCGCTACCTTAATCAAGCCCGCGATACCGGCGGCGGCTTCGAGGTGGCCCAAGTTAGTCTTGGCCGACCCCAGGGCGCAACGCCGTCCCGGTGGACGTTCGACGCCAAGCACTGCACCCAAGGCCTTTGCCTCGATCGGGTCGCCCAACAATGTTCCCGTGCCGTGGGCCTCCACATATTGGACCTTGCCGGGTGAGACGGCGGCTTGCCGATAAGCTTCTCGCAGGACCGCCTCTTGGGCCAACGAATTCGGCGCCATGAGTCCGTTGCTCCGCCCGTCCTGGTTCACCGCGCTGCCGCGAATGACGGCATAAATCGGATCACCATCTGCCAAGGCTTTCGAGAGACCCTTCAGCACGACGACACCGGCACCCTCACTCCGAACGTAGCCGTTGGCCCGGGCATCGAACGCTTTGCAGCGCCCATCCGGTGCCATGGCTCCGGCTTTGGTGAAGCCGATCGCAATCGCCGGCGAGAGAATCAGGTTCACGCCCCCGGCCAAAGCCAGCGAGGACTCACCGTTCCGCAGGCTGCTGCAGGCGAGGTGGACGGCAACGAGCGACGAGGAGCAGGCCGTGTCGATGGCGAGACTCGGCCCGCGAAAATCGAATGTATATGAGATTCGGTTGGCAGCGATGCTGGTGGCATTGCCGGTGCCCGCGTAAGCATCAATTCGCTCGAGATCATTCCATTGCAGGCGGCCGTAATCGTTGGTCGCGATGCCGATAAATACGCCGGTCTGGGTGCCGGCCAGGCGCTCGGGCACCTGCCCCGCGTCCTGCACCGCTTCCCAGGTCACCTCCAGCAAGAGACGTTGCTGGGGATCCATGCGCGACGCCTCCCGGGGGGAGATGCCAAAGAAATTGGGATCGAATTGATCCACGTGCTCCAGAAAGCCGCCCCAGCGAGTATTCATTTTGCCCGGGATCAAAGGATCTGGATCGTAGAACTCATGCAGGTCGAAGCGATCCGCGGGAACCTCGCGGATGGCATCCACTCCGTCTCGCAGCAACTGCCAGAACGCTGCCGGGTCGTTGGCGCCGGGAAACCGGCAGCCGATGCCGATGATGGCAATCGGTTCGTTTTTCGCCTCCCGGTTCTGGCCAACCCTGGTTGCCGACTCCGACACATCCGTTGGCCCTGCCAAATGCCGAGCGAGAGCCTCGATAGTGGAATACTCGTAGACCAGAGCTGGAGAAAGTTTTTGTCCCAGCCACTCGGCCAGTTCACCGGCCAGGCTGACCGCCTCCGTCGACCCGAGACCGTAGCTGGCAAAAGGCTCCCGGACATCGATCTCGTGAGACACGATTCCCAGCCGCTCGGAAAGCTTGGAGACCAACCATGCCTGGATAAGTTCCGCGTTGGTAGAATTCTCAGCCATAGTTCATTCCTCCGCTACCCTTTGCAGCGTTCCCTTCAGGAAGCTGACCTGGCACGCGTGACGCTGCACCTTACCGCTGGTGGTCTTGGGGATGCGTCCAGCCTGGAGCAGCACCACCGTGTGGACTCGCACATCATGCTCTTCGGCCACAGCTCTTCGAATGGCTCGAACCACTACTTCGACATCCAGCGGCAAACGACGATTAGAATGAGAGCGCGCCTCCCCATCCAGCGGCTCGCCAACCACCGGTTGGTACCGGGGCTCGACTTCGGCGGCGACGATCAGATGCTCTTCGCCGACGCCATCCACCGAAAACGCCGCGCAGCAGGCCGGACGTAGGGCCGGATGACTCTGTTCCACCGTCATTTCAATATCCTGGGGGTAAAGCTTGCGACCACTGATGATGATCAGGTCCTTCAGGCGACCTGTGACAAACAGCTCGCCATCTTTCATAAATCCCAAATCCTGTGTACGGAGAAAAGGGCCTTCGCTAGTATCTTTCAAGTAGGCCCGGCAGACGCGTTCTGTGTCCTCGGGCTGGTTCCAATACCCCTGAGTCACGCTCGGGCCGGACACCCAGATTTCGCCCACTTCATCTGGCGTACAAACGGTCAACGATTCCGGATGGGCAATGACAATCTTGGTATCGCGCAAGGCGTGCCCACTGCCGACAAGGGTCCGCACATTCTGGTGTTGGGCGCAGACCTCCACGACATGATTCTGTTCAAACGCTTCCACTTGAATCGTGCGGAACATCTTGTCACTTAAAGAACCGCCAGAAACCAGCAGCGTGGCTTCGGCAAGTCCATAACATGGATGAAATGCGCCGGGGCGGAAGCCGCACGAGGCAAAGGCCGCCGTAAACCGTTGAATGGTGTCGGCGCGGACAGGCTCTGCGCCGTTGTAGGCCACATCCCAACTGCTGAGGTCAAGAGTTTCACGCTGTTCGGGAGTAATTCTGCGGGCGCACAGTTCATAGGCGAAATTAGGACCGCCGCTAACCGTCGCTTTGTAGCGCGATATGGCCTGGAGCCACCGTATCGGCCGCATGAGAAAGGATGCCGGCGGCATCAGGTAACACGGACGTCCCTTGTATAGCGGTTGAATAATCCCATTGGTCAGTCCCATGTCGTGGAAGGCCGGTAACCAGGTGACGGTGACGCTGTCCGGGATGAGTGCGAAAACGCGGTTAATATAAGCAGAGTTATGGAGGAGGTTCCCGTGACTGATCATGACGCCCTTCGGTTCCGCGGTGGACCCGGAAGTGTATTGGAGCAACGCCAGGGTGTTGCTGGTCACGGCCGGGTCTCGCCATTCCTGCGCAAGGCTGCCGGTGACCTTGTCGGTCGCCAACCAACGCATCTTGTGCAACTCAGGCGCTCGTGTAAACAGACCCTCAGTCTTGGAAAGAATCTCTGAAGTGGTGAGCACCACCGAAGGCTGCGCATCGCTGATAACGGCGCGAAGACTGGGAAGGGTCCGCTGTGGCTTAGCCGGATTGGGCGGAGCCAGAGGGATGGCAATCACCCCAGCATATAAACAACCAAAAAATGCGGCGATGAACTCAAGACTTGCTGGATAAAGCAAAAGCGCACGCTCCCCAGTTGCCCGGTAGCTTTGGAGCAGTGCCCCAATACTCCGGGCTTGGCGATCCAATGCCTCATAGGTCAAATCATCCCCTTCTACTTCTCCATCAACCAGATAGGTATAGATCCGCTGTTCAGGCTGCTGAAACGCTCGCCAGCGAAGGATTTCGACGAGCGTGGAGAGTTCTACAATTGGATCGGTAAAGTCCTTCTTCATATTTTGGCTTCCGCTGGAAGTTAAATTCGTGTCCGTGATCTGGTTGTTCGTATTGTAAGTCGCCCAGGTTCTAGGCGTCGGGGAGCTGCTCTTTCGCTTTCCGAACATCCCATCGAAAAGGAGAAGCTGCCTTCTGGCAATTCCTCCAAAAGTATTCGCTGGCTTGGCATCGAACCCGTTTTCGACAGCCGAGCGCCGGCTCCTTCAAGCAAGCAGGATGGTGCCGTCGGATTTCGCTATCTGATGTCGATGGCCTATATTGCGTTGGGGGCCGCTCCACCGCCCGCTCCGTAACCTACTGTCAATAACAAAGTAAAACCAGGCCAGTCTTTCAGAGGAAAAGTTGGCCAGTGAACATAACCGCGCAGTATGGATATGCGGGGAGGATGGCGTCCGGAGCGTAGCGGAAGACGCCATTCTCCCGGCAGCGTTTGGGCGATGGGCAGGGATTGTGATTTACGCGCAGGCGGGTTGAGATTTCTGCTTGCGTTTGCTCTGCTTGAGCCGGTAACTGTCGCCGTTCATCTCCAGGATGTGGACCTGGTGGGTAAGCGCGCTCTCTCGCTCAGAGGCAGGAAGTGCATCGATGGCGCGGACCAGCCTTCCGTCGTCCCGCATCCAGCCCAGATAACGGAACTGTTCCATCTGCCGCGCCTGAACCAGCCGCTCGCTCACCTGCGAGCAGATGACTCTCGCGGAAGTCTCGGAGATGAGGGTGTCGCCGCGTTGCGTCATCTCCTCCGCGAGGGCGGAGAGATAGCTCGACGCCATTCCGAGAAGAGGCGGGCGCACGAGCCAGTTCCCATGCTCCGGGTTCTTTTCGAAAGGGCTTGTCACTTGTTCGAGGATGCCCACCTTGGTAGCAGGAAGAGACTGGCCTGCACGCTTCAACTTCACCACCTCATGGAGGATGAAAGGAGTGCGCGTGAGGTCATTCAGAGCTGGACTGCGGTCGATCTCGTCGGCCAGGGCATCGCCGGCGGCGCCCAGAGCCTCGGTCAGATACGTCCGTCGCTCCGCCCGCTTCAGCTTCTGGATGGTGATGCGGGACGGACCTTCAAGAGGGGGCCTAAACCGGTGGCCTCGAGTGGCAACCAGGAAGCCAGTATCCGGGAGCTTGCGCTCTTCCGCCTGAAGGCGCTGCTCGATCAACTCGAGACCGGCAGAAGACAACTCGTTCCACCCGTTGAGCAGAGCCACGGTTGGCCTCTGCTGGAGCACCTGCAGCACCTGCGCCGCCTGCAAGGATCGCGCCTGAAAAGGTCCCGAATGAGCTACCAGGAAGTCGGCGAGACCCGCCTGCACTGAGCTTGCCCACTCCGGCAGATGAATCAGGATTGGGAGAACGTCATGGTCCGCAAGCGACCGGGCCATCTGGACCAGAGTCGTGGTCTTTCCACTGCCGGGAGGCGATTCAAGCAGGATGTGTTTGTGCTGTTCTAGTAACTCGAGGATCCGCTGCTGCTCAATCCGTTCGGTAACCTTGCCGTCGTCGCCCACGATCGAGAAGCGAAGCGTCAGCGAAGGGTGCGAACCGAGGCGTAGGTGCGCGAACCAAAGATCTACGTTCTCACGCGTCGCGAGGGCCACCTCGGCGCACAAGTTGGCAAACTCCGGCGTCCTTGATGCGGCAAAGCCGATGAGCAATTGGCGGGCCGGTGCGCTCGCGGACTCCAGAAGCCGCGAGAGCAGGTCTTCTCGCGAGAGTATGACCAGTTCCAGTCCCAACTCCTTGTGGAGCTCCTGAATCCAGCCTTCCGCGCGCTGATTGCTCACGCCCGCAGGCGTGGCAAAGATCATCACTTTCAGGTTCGGATAGTTCGCGCGAATCTTGCGCGCGTCGGCAAGGATCTTGGCATAGGTCGGGGTGATGGAACAGGCGAATGCTCGCCCTACACGGTCAGCAGACAAGCTTGTCGGAACACGGGCGTCGACTCCGAGATCTTTCCCCGGTTCACTGCAGACGATCTCGGGCCACGTTTGGCGCACCAGCTGGAGGGCTATGCGCTGAAAACGGACGCCGTCCTGGTTTTCTGCCATGTCATCCAGCGCCAGCGCGAGCTCTGTCCTTCCGACGGTCATGGTCCCTCAGCCGCTTTCAATCGTCGTTTCTATCTTATTGATCCGGCCCTGAAGAGTACGACTTATGCTGCATAAGTCGTACTCTTCAGGGCCGGATCAATAGGGGACTCAACTAGGATTCCATAGAGATTCTCTGATCTTGAAGCAAATGTGCCGCTGGATCAGCCGTTTGCGGTGTTGGTGAAGATTGACCAGCGCGAAGGCGGCACACTGGTGATCGTGGTTCTTCTTCAAGTCCCGGAAGCGTACTCAAAACCGGACCGAGTGCTACTGCCAGTTGACACGCACCCGCTTTAAGGGCGTGATGTGCACCGGTCCCAACAGTCCGGAGCGCGGCAGCGGCTCAAACCCAAATAGCTCGCGCGCCTGCGGAATATTTTCCTGGAGTCCCCCACCATACAAAGCCTTCAGATTCGGCGGAAGCGGAGGAACACTCTTCCAGCCTGCCACACGGTTAATCAGCGTGTTGGTCACAAGAACCCTCATGATGTTCTTGCCTGGCTTCACGAGCGGAGTTGCATCTAGCGTCTGTCCGCCCATCCAGATCACGCCTGCGCGGTGCCCGTTGATCTCGACGTCAGCGACGTTGCCTATAGCTCCCAGGCAGAGTCGCAGCTGAAGAAGATCCTGAAAGTATGGGGTGGGCAGGTTGAACGCGATCGTATACCGGCCGGTACCGCTAAAGTGCTTTAGGGCCGGATCGTCTGTCCACGAAATGAGCTGTGACATCGTTTTTTCTGTTCGCGGGAATCCATCGCCTTCAAGTACCAGTTGCCAATGGCCCGCGATCTCGTAGCGTCCCGGAATGGAATCTACAGTCACCTGGCGAGTTAAATCGCCTCCCTGTCCGCCCGGCCTGACCATGTGAATGCCGTTTTCAGCTGCGAAGACATCCATGCCTCTCGAATCAACCTTCAATACTTGCGCAAAGTTGCTATATGAGACATGTGGAGCCTCTCCTGGCGTAAACACGAAAATAGTAGATTCAAATGGCGCCAGCTTCACTGGCAACAACGTGTTTCCATCCTGTTCCTCGTATTCATACAGAGGCTTCATCTCCCCGTTGTAGGGGTTCCATTCCTCGGGCACCTTTCCGGATACGCGAAACGCCACACGCCAATTCACGGGCTGGCTTTGCACGTTGGAGACAAAATAGATGTCGCGATCAGGCAATCTCCGATGCATGAACGTGAGTCCGTTGTTCTCTCGCAGGGCCTCCTGGACGAAGTTGATGCCAAAATCCGGTGCGACGTGCCGCCGCAAGGTGTTCAAAAATGGGTCGAACACGCTGCTTTGCCGGTCAAGCGGGTCCGTCCGGTCGATGACCTTTTTGATGAAATACGTCTGTCCCCGCCCGTATCGATGAGCGCCTGTACCCTCGACTCCGACGGGCTCACGAAACATCTCTGCAGCAATGGAAAGGACCTCTTCGCTCTTCTGGCGATAGCCAGCAAGACCAGTCGAAGCTCCCGGCGTCTGTTCCAGTGCGATGACCACCCCGCCGTCCTGGGCGAACTGTTGAATTCGCTTCATGCTTTCGAGTGGTAACGCATGGATGTTTGGCAGGATGAGGATCCGGAACGTCAGGTTAGCGACACGAATCATGCCGTTTGAAATATCCGCGTGATTCTGGAGTACATCATCGTTGAGAAGATCAAAATCGTATCCGTTGGCAAGAATCAGCTTCCCCAGGTCTCCCCACTCAAAATCACGAGTCCAATGGCGCACGTTCAGCACGTCAAGCGTCCACTGGTTGGACAGCGGGGAATAGACCGCCAGGTCGGCCACCGGGTGTCCATACCGAAGGAGTGCGGAGCAGCGCGCTACATAGTCGCTGAGGAGATGGTAATAACTCCACCAAACATTCACCGGGCTGATCACGATCTCCGCGCCGAAGCGCCGCGAGGGTACGAATTCATGCTCTGGGGTGCCCGTGAAGCCGGAATTGTAAAACTTGTTGGCACCGGATCGGAGGAACATGTCGCTCGCAATCTTTAACTCTTCAAGCGTTGCTCGGCCAGGCTGCCAGTGCAAATAGGTATAGGCCTCGACGCTTACCACATTACGCCCGTACAAATGGGCACCGGAGGCAACATACATTTTGGGGCCGATCCGCGTGTCGAACCACGGCACGGCGTCCTTTTCGCCTGGCGTGCACTCCATTTCGGGAATATCGGTCACGCCAGCGCCTTCAAGATTATCGGTGACAAAGCCGTAAGGCTGAATTCTTCCGTGAACACCGTTCTGATGGCACCATCCCAGGAACGTCCCAAAGAACGCGTCCATCCCTACTTGCGCCAGAAATTGATTCACATCGTAACGAATCGCAGGCGAGAGCCCGTCCACGTCGTACCAGAGTGCAGGAAGAAAGCGCACGAGGTCGTAGCCCTTGCGCCTCTTGAACTCTTCCAGCAGCCCGTCATTCCAATAAATCCCGTTGCGGAAGTTGGGTACTTCAAAACTGTCCCCAAACATGGATTCCACGGTCTTGCCGAATTCGTCGCCGAAGGCGGCCCGAAATTTCCCGCCTAGGGTGTCGCAATAATATTGCATGGCCTCCTTGCTTACAGGATCGATGACGCTTACATGATCGACCGCGAATTGGGGGTTATTCTCCACCAGCCAAAATGCCATCAAACGCCAATGGCCGGACGGGATACTCCACATGAGACGCCGCCCGCGAGCATGCGGCGTGAGGTTGGTTAATGATGAAGATTGCAGCCGACCTTCGACGATCTGTACGGCTACCACCGCGACTAACCGGTCCTCGGGCAGGATTTTGGGCCGCGATCGGGGTATGTCATGGGGGTTCAATACGGCATCCACAGGCAAATCTCCTTCAAAGACCTGCCCTCCCTCAAGATCCATGAAGCTCGCTAACAGGTTTTGATTCCGGTATTTCTTGGGGATCCAGGTGCCACCCCAAATCCAGCCGGGCCCGCCGAAATTCAGCGAAAACTCCATATTGCGCTTTTTCGCCTCACGGATGGCGTGTGTGATCAAGTCGAAGTATTCGGGCGAAAGGTAAGGGTGATTGCCGCGCTCGTAAACAGGATCCATTGTGATCTGTTCGACGCCGCCAATTCCTTGCTGGTGCATCTGCTCTAGTTGCCAGGTGATGTCTTCTTTCGTTAGCGCGTTACCCATCCACCACCAGCGCGTGTGGGGTCGGCAATCCATAGGAGGGGAAAGAAATCGGCCACGCATCTCCTCAGCTTCCGCGTGTGCTGGCGCGGAGACGGCTACTGCTTGCATTTCGCCCCTTATCTTCGGAACTGGCTCGCCGCTGGGTGGTGTCGCTCCCTGTCCTTCTTGCGCTGGGATCAGGTAGGCCCCAGCCGCGCTCGCGCTAACCTGTAAGAAATCACGCCGACTCATTCTGCTTCGCTCAAGGGACATTCCGTCTTCTCTCTTTCCGATCAATTAGCCTTGCCTATGGAGTGATTGCCTAAATTACCTTGCTCTCAGAATGCGTATCTCTTAACCGGCCGGGTTTGGGGGGAGTTTAATCATCCCCGTCGTCGTCGTGGCGGTGGGAATGTGGAAATCGGCTTCATCGATTTCCAGGGTTTGTGGGAAGGGCGGAAAACAGCACTATCGTTTTCCTGGTTTTCCATAAACCGCCATTTCCGCAGCCCGCCTCGATCACCGCGAACTCTTAGGCGGCAATCTTCACCGTTGCATCCATCCAGTATTTCTCGAACTGCATTGGGCTTGCATAGTGCAGCGTCGAGTGCATTCGTGTTTGGTTATACCAGAGCAGCCAGGTGATGGTTTCATTCTTGGCCTGATGGATCGTTTCAAATCGCTGCCCATGCAGCCGTTCCACTTTCAGTGAACCAAACAGAGTCTCGCTGCACGCGTTGTCCCAACAGCCACGATCCAAAACGATGCAGGACTGGGCAGATTTTCTCGAGACGCCATCCTCCCGCATATCCCTACTGCGCTGCCATCTTCACTGGCCGACTTTTCCTCTGCAACACTGGACTGCTTTTACTTTGTTATTGACATCGCCTTCACTGGCACCGTGGAGAACGATACAGGTTCGAAGCGAGTCGGACTGTTCGAATTGCCCGACCGTATCCCCGCGCAACCAGACGGAGCCTGCTTTGCGACGAATAACCATCGTCAAGACACAACCCGCCCCAGAGAGCAGAGAGAGCGTAGCAACTAACTCGCTCGGCTTTAGGATATTTATGAACAGTGACCTGCTGCTCTGCAGGTTTATTCCATCACTGGTCGCACAAAGCGTCAGCCATTTAACGGTTAAACGTATGCGAGGTCGTCAGTCGCTTGGAAGAACTCTCCGGTTTTGATGACCTTGGCTGCAATCGTCATTATTGCTTCTCCTCTTGACTCTGGCCGTATTACTTCTTAAGCGTGACCGAGTATCCTCTGTCGGTGAGGAATTCGAGAGCCGCATCTATGGTCAGCGTCGGCAGCTTGATTGGACGCTTAGCTTTCAACTCCTCGCCCACCCACAGCACAAGTTCATCGAGACCACCCTGCTCGGGCACCACGAACCAAACGGGCTGGTTCCGGCTGGTTGGGTAGCCCAGTTTCGATTTTTCAGTACCGTTCCAGCGGATGCCGACCGCGTTCTCCCTGCCGCCGTAGGTCATGGTTGCAATGGCGAGGTCGCCTTCATCGCCGGGGTAAATGACCCGGAGGTTCGAGACTTTTCCAAGTGGGCTTAAGACTTCATTTGCTGGCACAAAGGACATAGTTTCCTCCATAAGACGTGAAATATACTGCATAAGCAGTATTGTACCACGCTTAAGAGAATAATAAGCACCTTATGGTTCAAAAAAATGGCTTGCGTGCCACTTGGACAGCCATGTCGAGTCGCTAAGACACAGTAAATTGCTTAAAATGAGGCGGATGCCTCGTCGGCACCGGCAAAACGTATCTGAACGGCAGGTCTGGCAGCTTCGGCATGTTGCAGACCCCCGCAACCAATCCTTTCAAATGCTTACGCAGAGAGTTGGGCGTCGACGATCCCGCGCGGTTGCGCGGGGGTTGCATTTCGTTGCCGCCGCGGTTTGGCATCCAATCGATCTACCCATGGAATGTCGCCACCGGCGACGAGGTGCCCGTAAACATCCACGGTGATCTGAATCGATGCGTGGCCCAATTGATCCCGGACGTATGCAAGGGAT
>Ga0307372_10006075_pt1 | contig 17847 bp, 21 predicted proteins | sample OX1MG_FD_202533 | JGI IMG/M metagenome (GOLD analysis project Ga0307372, IMG submission 202533) | Soil microbial communities from Risofladan, Vaasa, Finland - OX-1 | ecosystem: Environmental > Terrestrial > Soil > Coastal area > Acid sulfate soil | place: Finland: Risofladan, Vaasa | collected... | reverse complement strand
GTAAAGTATTTATTGTTTCTTTAGTAATGTAAGAGCATGGCGACAGGTTCTGCTCTTGAAGTAGAGGCAACAATAGACGCTGCCAATATGAACCTAGAGCAGCTCGTGACCGAGGCCACCTGGAAGGAAATTCTAATCGATCTTGCAAGGCGCGAGAAGTTCGACCCATGGAACGTCGACATCGTTGAGGTGGTCGACAAGTACATAGAGGCGATAAAGGGGATGAAGGTGATGGACCTTCGCATTCCCGCAAACATAATCCTCGCGGCAGCGATTCTGCTTAGGCTAAAGAGCGAGATGCTCGGCTTTGCGGAGGAGCAGATAGACGAGTCGCTTCCCCCTGAGGAAAGGCCGATGGTCACAGTCGATCAGCTCAGCTTCAGGCTGAGGATTCCGCCAAAGAGGAAGATGACGCTGCCTGAGCTTATCACTGCCCTTGAGGAGGCGATGAAGCTCAAGGAGATAAAGGAGAATGTGTCGCGCGAGGCACCGATGCCGATTCAGTTGAACATAAACCCGATGGACATCGAGGCGGAGATAGAGAATGTTTACAAGCTGGTAAAAAAGAGCGTTGACAAGTCCAAGATGACAACATTTTCTATACTCTCGCAGGGAAGGGGAGTTGAGGAGGCGCTTTTAGGAGTTTTCATACCTCTGCTATTCCTCTCGCACAAGAACAAGATAGTTCTGATACAGGAGAGGTTCTTTGACGAGATAATTGTGGCGCTTGTCTGAAGTGATTGGATGGATGAGCAGATAGACAACAAGAAACTGATTGAGGCGGCACTTTTCATGTCACAGAACGCGATGGGGGTTAACGAGCTTGTGACTGCGACAGGTATCATGTCTCCTGGAAAGATACAGGAGCTGCTCAAAGGGCTCGTTGCAGAGTACAACACGCGGGACACATCGCTGCAGCTGATAGAGATTGGGGGAAAGTACATGTTTGCGCTCAAGGAACCTTATGCCTCCAAGGTGAGCAACCTTGCGATAGGCCCAGACCTCACGCGGGGAGCGCTCAGGCTGCTTGCGTACGTGAACAAGAATCCTAATGTCTTGCAGAGCGCAGTAGTCAAGATATTCGGCGGCTCCACCTACGAGTACATGAAGGAGCTGGATGAGAAGGAGTTTATCGAGACCAAGAAGAGCGGCAGAAGCAAGAGGATAAACACGACAACCAAGTTCAAGGAGTACTTCAATGTCTGAGTCTCATCGCTTCCTTCTAGGTTTCTTTTGCTCTGGCTTTGCCTCGACTATCTCCGCCATCCCTATCGCACACACGGCCATCCCTACAAGCGAGAGAACCAGCACAAGTACATCGCTCTGATGGAACATCTGCACGTTCGGATACATCATCGTATACGAAAGCGTACCCAAAAGCAGGGAGAGAAATGAAAGTATTCCGAAGATAACAGTCAGGCATGCCCCCATCCTCCTCTTCGGAGTGAACCTTGTCAGAAGTGAGAGTATGAGCGTTATTACTCCGAGCGTCAGAGATAACTCTGCGACAGGGGTGAGAAATGCGCCCCTCATCTCGCAGCATGATGCGTTTCCAATCACGCACAGAAGCGCGCAGACAAGCTGGTGGGAGGTTTGGTACGCCAGGATTCCTGCGACAACAAGCATAATTGCGCCTAAGATCAGTACGGAGAACCCCCAGTTGCTTTTGCCAGTTGCCATAAACATCAATTCATTGCGAAAATTAATATACAGGATTGTTTTCGCTCACTCCGTTCTTGTGATTTAGATATAGTGCGGCTGCGAACAGAAATGATGAGAGCCTATTGAGATATGCAAGGACGTCTGGCTCAATAGTGTATTTCTGCGATGCGGATGCGACATGCCTTTCGGCCCGCCTTGCAATTGAGCGCGCGAGGTGTAGATGAGAAGATTCCTCCGAACCTGCCGGAAGGACAAACTTGGTGAGCTCAGGCATCATGCCTCCCATTTTCTGTATCGATTTCTCAAGGCGCTCTATCTGCTTTTTCTCCACCTTTGCCTTTCCGAACTCCTTTGTCTCAACAGAGGAGAGAAGCGCGCCTATGCTGAAAAGCTCATTTTGTATGGACTTGAGCTCAACGCGGAGCTCGTCGTCCCTTGTGTAGAAGAGTGCAACGCCTATTGCGCTGTTAAGCTCGTCCACGTCCCCAATCGCCTCGATAAGTATGTCGCCCTTAGAGAGCGATGCACCGCCCATTATGGAGGTTGATCCCTTGTCCCCCTTCCCAGTGTAATATGTGGTCATCGCATCAGATAAGCTGCTTATTTTGATTATTTATATTTATTTGATTCAATTTAGAAGAAGGGCGGGCTCGTAGTCCAGTGGTAAGACGTCACCCTCACACGGTAAAGATAGGAGTTCGATTCTCCTCGAGCCCATTGTTGATTCTGATGAGCGAGAGCTATTCTGACGTGAAAAAACTCAACCGTATAAAAGGCAGGCTGGAGGCACTCTATCCTATCAAAAAAATCACGGGTAAGCTCGCAAGAGATGTTAGAGAGTTTGAGAAGTTTGTATTTGTTAGGCACAGGCACGAGGACTGCGACCTTGCAGATTTAATACCAAAGAGCGAACTAGAATTTTTCCATAGGTTCTTTGAGGACTATGAAACACTGCTTGAAAAGGAAAAGGCGAAGGACCTCATCGAACACAAGTGCACAGCAAAACACTGTCTCTACAAAGACAGGGTGCTTAGCAGGACGTTTAGCTATGCGGAAGCGGAGGGAAAGATGGCAGGGATAAAGAAAACGAGCAAGGTGCTCGTGGTTGGTTCAGGACCTTTCCCCGAAACGGCAATAGGGTATGCCCTTGCCTTCGGCTGCAACATCGTATGCCTTGAAAAAAGAGGTCCCTTTGTAAAAATGTCTAGGAAAGTCATAGAAAAGCTGGGGCTGGGCGAAAAGATAGAGATTGTGCAGGGGACGACAGGAAAGGTAAGGCACTTGAAATTTGACAAGGTATTGGTGACGGCCCTATCAGCTCCTAAATCTGAGATACTAAATGATCTGAAAAAACCAAACTGTGACATAATACTCAGGACCTCCTTTGGCTCCAGCAAGCTGGTGTATGCTCCAGTAGATGCGGATGATCTGAAAAATTTCGAAGTAAAGGCAAAATTTGTAAGGCTCGGTAAGAACTTCACTTCCTCGATACTGATTAAAAAGAAGGAAAGAAATTAGTCCTAAGCCTCCTTGATGACCTGGTACTGCTGGTACTTGACGTGGGTCTTTGGACCCAGCACTTCGTCTGAGAATACGGAGATTACCGCGACAAGAAGGAAAGCGATTATCGCAAAGAAGAATGAGTACTGAAATGAGAGTGCATTGCCAAATGCCGCTATGAAGATTCCCGCAATAGGGGCTCCCAAAGCGCTTCCCAGAAATCTGAATACTGCGTTCATCGATGTGGCAAGTCCTGTTGTCCTTCTGTCTATGCTAAGTATGAGGGAATTGGTGTTTGGAATGTTTAGGGAGGCAAGTCCAGCCCCAACGATTGCCGTTGAGATTATCAGAGTGGTGAGATTTGTCGAAAGGGCTGCAAGTGCAAAACCGAATATTGAGACTCCGGAGCCTATCAAATAGAACGGCTTGGTTCCGTACCTGCTGACCCATCTGCCCACAAGAGGCGCGGTTATGAGCATCATTATCGCAAATGGCACCATGGAGAGCCCGGTCATGAAGATGCTCTCCCCATATCCTATAGGCACTGCAGACTCGAACTGATAGGCAAAAGTCTGGTATGCAAGGAAAAAGCCAAGACCTATCACAAGCACTATCAGATTCGCGTTGAGCACGTTCTTTATCTTAAGCAGCTTGATGTCGAGTATCGCATGGTCTATCTTTCGCTCGAATCGGTTAAGCAGCACGAATCCAATCAGGGAGCCTATTATCAAGAACAATATTATAGGGGAGGTCCAGCCAAGCGCAGATCCTTCCGAAAGTCCGAAGACGAGCATCGCAAGGAAGACGGCGAGAAAAGATGCCCCGATATAATCAATCTTGACATTAGGCATCGTGTTCTTTGACTCGCGGATGAATAGGTAAATAAGTATTGAGAAGAGCGCGACAAATGGGACTGCGGTGTGATAAGTTGTCTGCCATCCGAAGTTGTTTGAGACAAGAGAACCAAGAGGCAATCCTATTGCTGCGCCTGCACCGAACATTGCTCCGACTATTCCAAGAGCCTGCGGGACTTTCTCCCTTGGGAATTGCTCCTGGATGAGACTCACTGCGAGAGGGAAAATAGTGAGCCCCACTCCCTGTATTGTCCTGAGTATTAAGAGTGCTGGGAAGCTTGGCGCAAAGCCAGTCATCGCGACTGCAACTGTATAGATTGCCATCACCCTGACAAGCACCTTCTTTTTCCCGTAAATATCTCCCAATTTGCCGACAATTGGGTTTAGTGCGACTCCAGATACAAGATACATAGATAGAACAAGGCTGACCTCGGCCGCGTTGATCCCGAACTGCGCGGAGATTGATGGAAGCGAAGGGATGAGCATCGTCTCAATGTACATCACCATTACGACAAAGAGCGCAAAGAGCAGAAGTGACCTCGTTGCGTAACGCTTATCGTATGTTTCTTGTTCCATTCGCTCACTCTTCACTTATTGTCCGCAAAGATGTCGCCGAAGCACCTGCAGAAATAATCCATGGCGTTCTTTACGCCCTTCTTACCCTTGGGTGTCAAGGAATATATTATTATCTTGCCCTTCTTCTCCCCCTTGATCATTCCGTTGTCCTTGAGGTCCTTTAGCGCAGGATAGATTGTGCCCGCTTTCGGCTTGTCCCCTCGTCTCTTCTCAAGCTCCCTCGCAAGCTCCTCGCCGTGCATAGGCTTCCTCGACAAAAGCCAGAGCACCTGGAATGAGAGCATGCCGCGCATGTCGCAGCCGTAGTTTTCCATCAGTTTCACTTGCTATGTATAGGACATGCTATATATTTAAATATTTATCTCGGATAATGTATATGATGTCCTATATGACATCACGGTGGATGAAATGTGCGAATGTGGAAATGGAAACGGAATGAGGAACTTCCTCACTAAGGACGAGAAGCTGGAGATTCTGAAGGAGTACAAGAAGAATCTCGAAAGCGAGGCAAAGGGGGTCGGAGAGAGAATAAAGGAACTCGAGAAGAATAACTAATACCTAGTTTTTCCTTTCTTTTTTTTCTTTTTTATTTTTGACTTCTTCTTCGTTCTTTTTCATTCGGGACTTGATTAGCTTCTTTATCAGTGCGATGGGAAGTTTTCTATCCAGTGGGAAGTGTAGTGCGGATTTGGTGGAGAAATAAACTGCTAGCTCCTTTTTGTGTTCCGCTATGATTGGAGGACGCAGATAAAGCCCGACATGATTTTTCATAACTGCAAACCAGGCTACTTTGCCCTTGTCGTAACTAGGCATCATATAGCTTATACTTTCTGTGGCATCTGGCGCAACAGATCTGATTGCCGCTCTGATTTCCCTAAGTTTGCCGCGCGTCTCCTTCGGGGCCCTAGCAATGTATGCATCAACCTCTTTAGAACTCTTTTTCATTAAATCTTCTCAGCTTGAATTTTTTATTTGAGGTTGTTGAAGAACTCGTCGATCTGCACGCAGGCCTCCTTTATCGTGGAATATTCCCTGAGCGTTATGTTAGGGTTGCCCTTTATCATTGCCGATAGCCTCTTTCCTTCCTGGACATGGTATAGGCAAAGAATCGTCTTCATCAGCTCCTCTGCCTTGGCGATCTCCCAGCCCGTTCCGAGGGAAGGGATGCTGACATCTGCAACAACCACATCCGAGCGCAGAAGGAAGTTGAGGTCCCTGTTAAAAATCTGGCTTTCGGAGAGTCCCTTGTCCTCCAGAGGAATCTTGTTCTTGTCACCTATGTGCTCCGTGAGCACATTCCCGTGGTTGGATAGGTGCTTAATCACCTTTGCATAGTCGTCAACCTTTTCGCGGCTTGCGCGGATTGAGGCTGCAAAGTAGATGTTCATGCTCAAACCTCTATGTGGCCAATCCCGAAGTCCTCTTTGAGCCGCTTTGGATCTATGTTGTCTGGCGAGCCGTCAAGCAGCAGCTCTCCCCTCTTGTTCTTTGGAAATAGGATGAAGTCTCTTATGTTGTTCTCGCCTGAGAGCAGGGCCACGATCCTGTCAAGCCCAAGGCCGATTCCCCCATGTGGCGGGGCGCCGTATGAGAGCGCCTCTGTCAGAAATCCAAATGAATGCTCAATCGTCTTATCGCTCATTCCGATTATCCTAAGTATCTTCTTCTGGAACTGGGGGTTAATTATCCTGATCGATCCGCTGCCAAGCTCGTATCCGTTGAGGACCAGGTCGTACTGCCTGCTCATCACCTTCTGCGGCTCGCTCTCTATGAACTTCTCGGTCTCCGGAGTCGGGGCTGTGACGGGATTGTGGGCTGGCTTTAGCTTCTTTGTGACCTCGTCCATCTCAAAGAGCGGCATCTCATCGACCCACAGGAAGCTGAACTCCGAGCTGTAGATTCCGATGTGGTCCGAGATTACCTTCCTTAGCTTTCCGAGCGCATCAAGGAGCAGACGCTCCGATAAATCCGATCCGATTATTATTACGTCCCCGTCCTTTGGCGAGAGCTTCTTTAGCAGCGCCTTCTCGCTTGGCTTTAGCGAGTCGGCTATGCTCTGCGGCTCTGATCTTATCTCACCGCCCTTCACGTAGAGCCAAGTGAGGCCCCTTAGGCCAAAGCTCTTTGCGAGCTCGATGCTCTTTAGCATGTAGCCCTCGTTGATCTTGCTCTCCTTTCCATATTTGGAGCCTGCAAATGCTATCGCCTTCACCTTTCCTCCGTTCTCCGCCACCCTCTTTAGGATGTTGTAGTTGCTCTTCACCGCCTCATCTGTTATGTCAATAAGGAAGTTGTCGTACCTGAGGTCAGGCTTGTCGCTTCCGTACTTGCCCATTGCCTCCGCAAACGGAAGGTGCTTGAAAGGGGTCTTTAGGCTCCTGCCAAGAGCCTCCTTAAAGATCTTCTTGAACATTCCCTCGATTAGGGTCTGGATGTACTTCTCGTCCTTGAATGCCATCTCGATATCGATCTGAGTGAATTCAGGCTGCCTGTCCTCCCTTGGGTCCTCGTCCCTGAAGCACTTTGCGATCTGGAAGTACCTCTCAAGGCCTGAGACCATGCATATCTGCTTGTAGAACTGCGGTGACTGGGGCAGGGAGTAGAACTTGCCCTTGTTGAATCGGGATGGCACAAGGAAGGTCCTTGCCCCGGTATCATAAGTGTCCTTGATCATTATCGGGGTCTCAAGCTCCATGAACTCGTTGTCCCAGAAGTACTGCCTGACTATCTTTGAGATTTTGTCCTTGAGCACAATGTGTCTGAGTGCCTGCGGCCTCCTTAAGTCCAGGTACCTGTACTGAAGCCTTATCTCCTCGTTTGCAAGGAACTTCTCCTTCTCCTCGATCAGCTCAAACGGCGGTAGCTTTGACTCATTGAGCAGCTTCATTGTAGCTACAAGAACCTCTATCTTTCCCGTAGGGTTCTTTGTGTCCACCGTCTCCTCGTTTCTCTTGCTGACCTTCCCTGTAATCTCGATCACGTACTCCTTTCCAAGCTTCTCAGCATCTGACTTGACATCCCCCTCGAAAACAAGCTGGGTGTTCCCGTGCTTGTCCGCAATGTCGATAAACAGCTTTCCCCCGTGGTCGCGGATGTATCTGCACCAGCCATGAAGAGTGACCTCCTTGCCGATATGCGCCTCCCTAATCTCTCCACAGCTAAGTTCCATCTACTTCACGAATTAATCTGGTTTGTCTTAGCTAATTTTTAAACCCTTTCTTCAGGACTAGGCCAAGGCGCTCCGAGACGAGCCTTGGGCTTGCGTTTAGCTTCTTTGCCACTGCGCCGACTATGAAGTTGAGCGCCTTTGGATTCTTCTCGTGCTCAATCATTATCTTAGGGTTTGCTGAGATCATCTTCTTTATCTCCTCGTCCACCTCTTCTGCCGAAACGTCGGAAACTGTGACCTTGACGTGAGCGCCGGATGTGACGTTCTTGATGATCTGGTCTGTTATCTGGTGGCCGCCCTTTGCAATCTCCAGGAGCTCGGTGAACTTCTCGTTGCTTATCTTTATGCTCTCGTAGCGCTTTAGCACCTCGATCACATTTATTATGGACTGTATGGGCCACTTGCCCTGCGCATGCTCTAGAAGCTCAAGCGCCTTCGAATCGAACTGAACGAGCTCAAGCAGCGTCTTCTTGCTGCAGCCGTACTTCTTTGAGATCTCTCCAGCAATCCTGCTTGCGATGATGGGCTCTTCCCTCTTCTTCTCCTTTATCGAGTAAAATGTCAAGTCCGGCTCATAGATGAATCCGTACTCCTCGTCACTCTCCTTCTCCCTGGACGCGTCCGTCTTGAGGCTCTTTTCGTTGTACGACCTTGTCTCTGCGACTATCTTCTGCTTTTTGGAGACGAGCTCCTCCTGCCTTTTTATCTCGTATCTTGCTGCGTCGACTAGGTTTCTTATCCCCGTTACGTTTTTTATCTCAACCCTTGCATCAGCGACTGAGATGTTTAGGTCTACCTTAAGCTCTTTTTCGATATCGACCCCCAGATAGTAGAGTATGCTTCTTAGTTCATTGAGGAACTCCCGCAGCTCATCCTCAGATGTGATGTCCGGCTCGGTAACTATCTCAAGAAGCGGAAGGCCAGACCTGTTGAAGTCAACAAGTGTGTAGTTGTCCTCACGTATTATTTTTGCTGGGTCCTCCTCGAGCTGGATTCGTCTTATCCTCACCTTCTTCTTTTCAAGTGCTACATAGCCCTCGACCCCTATCGCGTCCTGCAACTGAGTTATCTGGTAAGATTTTGGCAGGTCAGGATAGAAGTACACCTTTCTGACAAAGGAGGTCCTGGGTTTTGATACGCATCCAAGCGCATTAGCCACGTCAAGTGAGTACTCTAGCGCAGCCTTGTTGAGCATCGGCTTTGAGCCTGGAACTCCAAGGCATATCGGGCAGATTGAGGAGTTTGGCTCTTCCGAGGCTGTGCTGCATCCGCAAAACAGCTTTGATTTTGTCGGAAGGGCAACATGAACTTCTAATCCAATCTTCATAATAATCACAGGTTGTGCTTGAACTGGTACTCGAAGGATTTCTCCCACTCTGAGACAAAATCAAGAAGCGCATAGTCGTTGAAATGCGATGTGATAAGCTGTGCCCCGACAGGCATGCCCTTTATGTAGGCATATGGGAATGAGACGTGCGGAAATCCGGAGAGGTTTGGCGGGATGGTAAGCGAATCCATCGCGTATGTCTGCAGAGGCGATAGTTTTCGGGCCTCTTCTATCTTAGGGGCAGTTATTGGCATCGTCGGGCTTAGGATAAATGCGTCTTTCATCAGGCTGGAGAGCTTGTTTGTGAGGGCCGTTCGGACCTTGAGCGCCTTTGTGTAGTATTTGTCCTTCACGCTTGCGCCCCTAACGAATGTGCCGAGAACTATCCTCCTCTTTGCTTCAGTGCCGAAATTCTCCCTTGCGTTTGTGAAGAACTCGTTGTACTTCTTTGTGAAATCGCCGTATTGCATCCCATACTTGTATCCGTCATACTTTGCAAGGTTTGTGGAGGCCTCGGCCATTGAGATTATGTAGTATGCGGGTATTGCCTTGTCAATGAAGTCGAAGCTGACGTGCTCGATTGCATATCCCTGGTTCTCAAGCCTTGCTAAAAGCACCTGAAATGTTGATTTTATCTCCTCTGACACCCCATTCGTCAGCTGGTCTATCACAACTATCTTTTTCTTCTTCAGCGCGGTCAACTTTTTATCCACGCAGGTCGAGTCGTATCCGTCCTTGCCCTTTATTATGTCGAATGTCTCGCGGATCTGATTGCTCTCCCTTGCCATTATCCCAATCTTATCGAGCGAGTTTGCATAGTCTATGAGACCGTACCTTGAAATGAGGCCGTAAGTCGGCGTGAACCCCACAACCCCGCAGAAAGATGCCGGATTTGAGATCGAACCTCCGGTGGATTCGGCTATTGCGATGTGGTTTTTCATCACCGCTGTTGCTACTGCCGCACCGCTGCTTGATCCGCCCGCAACGCACTTCTCATCGAACGGATTTCTTGCGACGATATCGGTGTTCACACCGAAGCTTCCGAATCCAAACTCGTCCATGGTCGTCTTTCCAAGGAACCCAAAACCCTTTGCAATCATTCGCTCTACAGGTGTCGCGTTGAACTGTGGCAGGTAGCCCTTAAGTATTTTTGACCCGGCCCTTGACTCGAATCCCTTCACGCACAGATTGTCCTTTACGCTAAAGGGCGCTCCCTCGGAGATATTATCATTTATTACCGTAAAGAAATGGAGCTCCTCGTTTAGCTTTGTAAGTTCGCGCAGAAGCTTGGGGTATACCACCTTCTCCTTCCTTTGCTTTTTGGGCTCGCTTGCGCTTCTCATCTAATCACAATCAGATCTCTGGGCCGACCACATAAAAGCGATAGGTCTTTGTTCCCTTCAAGAGTGCATCGGGATTCTCAAAGGGCTCCACCCTGTCCTCCCTTAGCCTCTCCTCTATCTCGATCGGATGGTATGAGGGCTCAAGCTTTGAGGTGTCGACCGACTCGATTGTGCTAAAGTAGGAGATTATTGAGTCTATGTCCTTCTTTATCTGGGCCTTCTCGCCATCGCCCAGCCTTAGCCTACAGACGCTTAAAAGCCTCTCGAAATCGGAATCCTGCATAAAGCTATTATCCGCTCCAAGCTTAAAAAGGCTTTTCGCTGGGTAACCTTTAAATAATTTGAATGGGCCTAGAAAGAAAGGATTGGTTTTATGGGAAACAAGATAAGATGTTCGCACATACTGGTGGAAAAGCTCTCGCTTGCTGAAGAGATATTAAAGAAGCTCAAGGAGGGAGGCAACTTCTCTGCGCTTGCAGAGCAGTACTCAATTGACGGCTCAAGGAGGCGCGGAGGTGACCTTGGAGAGTTTGGGCACGGGATGATGGTGAAGCCGTTTGAGGATGCCGCATTCAAGCTTGAAAAGGGAGGAATATCCGAAATCGTCAAGACCCAGTTCGGCTACCACATAATCAAGAGAACCGGCTAATTGCATGAAGGAAATAGAGACGAAGATAGTAGGGTTTGATGAGAAGAAGCTGCGCGCGGCTCTCAAGAAGAGGGCAAAGTACATAGGCAAGAGGCACTTCAAAAGGTACGTATTTGACATGGTTGAAAAGGGAAACCGCGGCAACTACGACGAATTCGTAAGGATAAGGACTGACGGTAAGGTCTCAACGCTCACATACAAGTTCAGGAAGGGAAAGGGGATCGACAACACAGAGGAACTGGAGACGCATATCGGCGATTTTGAGAAGGCTGCCCAGATAATGTCAAAGCTCAGCTCATGGTCCGGCAGCTATAAGCAGGAGAACATAGTCGAATTATGGTCCTACAAAGGGACGGAGATTACGATTGCGAGGTGGCCGCTTATACCTAAGTTTGTGGAGGTTGAGGGAAAATCCGTCAAGCAGGTTAGGCGCACGATAAAGGAACTAGGCATAGAAGGAAAAGAAGTTGGGAACCTAAGCTACGCAAAACTTTTTGCCATGTTTGGGAAAAAGGGAAAGGATCAGGGGAACCTTAAGTTTGGGAACTAAAATATCTTTTTTGTCGTGAAATCCTTGTTTATCTCCTCGACATCCTTGACATTGTCGGTTCCATGCCAATAGCAATCGTGGAATTTTACTCCTCCGAGCAGTTTGTGTTTGACTAGTTCAGGGAATGTTTCGGTTTCTATCGCGCCGCTATTTGGCAAATAGCCAAATATTTTTGGAGTCATCTTGTAGACCCCCGAATTTATCCAGCAGTTTTCGAGCAGCGGCTTTTCCACAAAGCTGGTTATCTCACCTCCTTCCGTGTTTATTATCCCGTATGGGCTTCGCAGTTGCGTGAGGGCGAGTGCCGCGGCATTCTTGCCCAGCTTTATCTCCCCGACATTCAGATTCGTTATGTTGTCTCCGTTGACCATAAGGAACTCTTCTTCCCCTTTTAGCATATGCTCAACGTTCTTTAGGGCGCCTCCTGTTCCCAGGGCCTCCTTCTCTATGACGATCTCGGATTCCACACCCAGCTTCTTGTGGCCTAGGAACTCTACGATCTTCTCGGGAAGATAGGAAGCCGTGATGATGAAGGAATCGTATCCGTATTTCTTTAGCCAGTTGATCTGCCACTCCATTATGGGCTTTCCGCCGACCGAAACAAGCGGCTTGGGGGTGGTGTCGGTGAGTGGCCTTAGCCTCTTCCCAAAGCCCCCTGCAAGTATCACTGCTTTCATAAGTTAACCTTTGCTAACAATTATTTTAACCCTAATCTTAAAGCTTCCTTTCCGCCTTGATTACCTTCTTGATCGCCTTCACCGTATCCGCCTTTACCTCTGCGGGATTTACCTTTACTCTTGCGACCCCAGTGTCTATGGCCGCTTGCGCGACAGCCGCTGCGACGCTTGCGGTAACCTTTGTCGCAAGATTCTGGTCAAGCATCGATGGCACAATGTAATCTACGGAGAGCTTTTTGCCGACGCCTTTTGCTATCGCCTTTGCGGCAGCTACGAGAATCTCATAGTTCACTTTTCTTGCGTGCGTCTCAAGGAGTCCCCTCATTATCCCGGGGAATGCAAGCAGGTTGTTTATCTGGTTTGGGAGCTCGCTGCTGCCAGTTCCGATTATGTAGGCGCCGTATGATTTGCCCTCCTCGTATCCCACTTCAGGGACAGGGTTTGTGAGCGCAAAGATTATCGGCTTCTCGGCCATCTTTGAAATAAGCTCCTTGCCAAAGTGCCCCTTTCCTGCGAGTCCGATCAGAACGTCCGCTCCGACAACCACCTCGTCTAGAGTTCCCTTTAACTTTTCGGCGTTTGTGAGTGCGGCTATCTCGGCCTTGATGTCCGTTAAATCGCCTCTGCCCTCATAAATTACGCCTTTGGAATCAAAGGAGTAAATCTTCTTTACCCCAATGCTGCTAAGGAGCCTCACTGCACCCACCCCTGCGGAGCCTGTTCCGTTTATTACAATCTTGACATTCTTGATGTTCTTTCCCGCAAGCTTCAGGGCGTTTAGCAGACCTGCAAGTATCACAGTTGCGGTTCCCTGCTGATCATCGTGGAAGACAGGAATGTTCAGCGACGCTGCAAGCCTGTCAACTACGTAAAAACTCTTCGGCGACTCTATGTCCTCTATGTTTATCCCACCGAATGTGGGTTCAATCTGCTGGACAAACTTTACTATCTCGTCCTCGTTTGTCGTCCTTATTGAAAGGGGAACTGCATCAACTCCCCCAAACCTCTTGAAAAGAACAGCTTTTCCCTCCATGACTGGAAGGCCAGCCTCAGGACCTATGTTTCCAAGCCCGAGAATCCTTGTACCATCAGTAACAATCGCAATCGTGTTCGCTTTTGATGTGTAGTCGTAGGCCTTTAGCCAATCCTGCTTTATCTCAAGGCAGGGATACGCAACACCCGGAGTATAGTATGTGGAGAGGTCCTCCTGGGTCTGGAGCGGGACCTTGCTTGCTGTCTCAATCTTTCCCTTGTGCCTTCTGTGTAGCTCTAATACTTTTTCCTTGTCTGCCATCAAACTACCTAAAATTAGGGAATTAAAAATTGAAAGTTAAGGTATTTATCGCTTGTCTTGCAGGAATTTTCACATCTCTAATAAATACCTTTATGGTGCAACGAATAATTGAGACTGCCGATATACGCATGGTGCTTTTTTGATCAAACGAGTTTTCCAGGGCGCTATAGACAACATCCAGATAATGGACGAGAACGGCGAAGTCGATGTCTCTCTTTTTCCCAGCGGGCTTGATGACAACAAGATCCTCGAGATGTACAAGTACATGTCTTTTGCAAGGGCGCTTGACGCAAAATGCCTGAGCTTGCAAAGACAGGGACGCGCGGTCACCTATGCGCCGCTCATCGGGGAGGAGGCAACGCAGATTGGAAGCGCTATGGCGATGCGCGCAGGGGATCTCTTTGTTCCAAACTTCAGGCAACATGGGGTTTACCTTGTGCGTGGATTGCCGCTTGAGATAATGTTTCTGTACTGGAGGGGCTTTGAGGAGGGTGGAGCCATACCAAAGGAGGTTGGAGGGTTCCCATACATTGTGCCAGTCTCAAGCCAGATGCCTCATGCGGCAGGAATCGCATTCGCGCAGAAATACAACAAGAAGGACGTGGCGGTTTTGGGATATGTCGGGGATGGAGGGACATCCGAAGGAGATTTCTACGAGGCGCTCAACTTCGCGGGAGTATTCAAGATTCCAATGGTTGCGATAATAGAGAACAACCAGTGGGCAATCTCAGTTCCAAGATCAAAGCAGAGCGCTGCAGAGACCCTTGCGCAGAAGGGATTCGGGGCAGGAATCAAGTGTGTTCAGGTGGACGGAAACGATGTTGTTGCGGTTTACAAAGTCATCAGCGAGGCGATTGCAAATGCTAAGGACGGCCCGACCCTAGTAGAATGCGTCACGTACAGGATGAGCATGCACACAACCGCAGACGATCCCACAAAGTACAGGGACCCTGCAGAGGTTGAGATCTGGAAGGCGCGCGACCCGATAGACAGGGTAAGAAAATACCTTACAAGGAAGGCTCTGTGGACCCCTGAATTCGAGGCAAAGATGGGAGAGGAGCAGCTTAGATTAATTGATGAGGCAGTTGCGAAGGCGGAGACCTTCAAGCCGGACCCGAAGAGCATGTTCGAAAATGTGTACAGCTATATGCCCGAGGTCTTGCAGGAGGAGCTTGACGACTCAGTTGCGAATAATTTCTGGCAGGGATGATTATGAAAGTCAACATGGTTAGCGCGATAAACAGTGCACTTGATCTAGCCATGCAGGAGAAGGAGGAAGTTGTTTTGCTTGGAGAGGATATCGGAAAGGACGGAGGAGTCTTCAGGGCAACTGACGGGCTTCAGGCAAAGTACGGAGAGGGAAGGGTGATGGACACGCCTCTTGCAGAGTCGGTCATACTTGGGGCTTCAATTGGGATGGCAATGTCAGGGCTCCATCCGGTTCCCGAGATACAGTTCGCGGGATTCATGCTGATGGGATTCGGGCAGCTTGCAAACCATGCGGCAAGGTACAGGAGCAGAACAAGATCAAGATTTGAGGTGCCGATGGTTGTCAGGACCCCGATAAGCGGAGGGGTCAGGACGCTTGAGCACCACTCGGATAGCCCAGAGGCGCTCTATTCGCATCTGGGAGGACTGATTGTCGTGATTCCCTCAACGCCTTACGATGCTAAGGGGCTTCTGATAAAGGCGCTGCACATGCGAGATCCGGTAATCTTCCTTGAGCCCACAAAGCTCTACAGGCTCTTCAAGCAGGAGATACCTGACGAGATGTACGAGGTCGAGATTGGAAAGGCAAACCTTGTGAAGGAGGGGAACGATCTTACGATAGTTACATACGGAACCATGGTCGGGGTGGTAAACGAGGTTGTGGAGAAGAAGAACCTCTCCGCTGACGTGCTTGATCTGCGAACGATAAATCCGCTTGATGAGAAATCCATACTTGAAAGCGTCAAGAAGACTGGAAAGGTGCTCATAGTCCATGAGGCTCCTCTTGGCTTTGGGCCAGGCGCAGAGATTGCGGCAAGGATTGCTGAGAAGGCGATCTTCGAGCTTGACGCCCCTATAATGAGGGTGGGGTCAAACAGCTTCCCCTACCCATTCCCTGGATACGAGAATTATTACATACCAAATGCGCTTAAGATATCAAAGGCAGTCGACAAGCTGCTTTCGGTGTGATTATATGAAGGAGATTAAATTTGTTGATGTCGGCGAGGGAATTACCGAGGGACACCTGCAGAAGTGGCTAGTCAAGGACGGCGATGCGGTGAAGGAGGACCAGCCGCTATTCCAGATAGAGACCGACAAGGCAGTGGTCAACATCCCTTCTCCGATATCCGGAAGGGTGAAGATAATCGTTGGGGAGGACGCCACAGTCCACGTTGGTGACACAATTGCAACAATTGGAACGGAACAGGAGTTGAAGGGCGCTGCGACGGCCCCTTCTGCGCCTAAAGTTCAGGCGGTTCAGCAAGCGCAACAGGCAAAGAGCGCAAAGCCGGCTATGGAAACCGCGAAGACAAAGGAGATAATTGCAACCCCTGCGGTAAGAAAGCTCGCACGGGACTTGGGAGTTGATCTGAAGAGCATTTCAGGAACAGGACCTGAGGGCAGAATAGTGGAGAATGACATCCGAAACATCGCCCACGAGACCTCAATTCAGACAAGGCCGGTTCCAAAGTACTCGGAGGTGCTTGAGGAGCAGCACTCAGAGCAGGTCGAAAGAATACCTATGAGCTACACAAGAAAGGCTATTGCAAAGAACATGGAGGCTTCCTGGACAATTCCACGGGCAGTGCATATGGATATAATCGATGCAACTGCGCTTTTCGAGATTGTCCAAAGGGAGAAGCCGAAGGTCCTAAAGGAGTTCGGGACAAAGCTTACCTTCCTGCCATACATAATAAAGGCAGTGGTTGCGGCCCTCAAGGAAAAGGAGAACGAGAGGTTCAACGCGAGCTTTGACCACGAGAAGTTCGAGATTGTGCTAAAGAGATACTACAACATAGGGCTCGCTGCCGAGGCCTCAGACGGTCTCAAAGTAATCTCGATAAAGGACGCTGACAAGAAGAGCATCCTAGAGCTTGCAAAGGAGACCCACGAGCTTGGGGAGAAGGTGCGAAACGGCACAATCTCGCTGGAAGAGATGAGGGACAGCACATTCACAATAACAAACATCGGCAGCCTTGGGGGAGGATACCTCTCCGTGCCGATGATAAACTACCCTGAAGTCGCAATACTTGGAATTCACCTGGTGAGGGACGCCGCGATGGTCAAGGACGGAAAGGTGGTCGTTGGGAAGCAGCTACCTTTCTCGCTCTCCTTTGACCACAGGGTTGTGGACGGGGCGGAGGCGGTGCACTTTGGGAACTCGCTGATAAAGTACCTTGAGGATCCTGACTTCCTGGACATTGTCTAGCAGCGAGATTGAAGATGTATAATCTGAGCGCTGCTTTTTGCAAAAAGAAATAAAAACTAAAGCAATCAAGAAAGGGTATGCAACAGAATACAAAGTATATCTTCGTTACAGGAGGCGTGATGTCTGGCCTCGGTAAGGGAGTGACAGCTTCTTCTATCGCAAAGCTCCTGCAGCTTCACAACCAGAGGGTTTCCTGCGTAAAGATTGATCCGTACCTAAACTACGATGCCGGAACAATGAATCCTATTGCCCATGGGGAGGTCTTCGTTACTGAAGACGGCGGGGAGTGCGACATGGACATAGGGAACTACGAGAGGTTCCTAAACCAGAACGTGGCGAAGAGCCACAACATAACGACGGCGCAGGTCTATTCGCAGGTAATCGAGGCTGAGAGAAAGGGAGAGTACTTGGGGGCCTGCGTGCAGATAATACCTCACGTTACTGATGCGATAAAGGGCAGGATCAGAAAGATAGGGAGCGATGAGAATCTGGACATCTTAGTTGTCGAATGCGGGGGGACGGTGGGAGACATTGAGAGCCTCCCGTTCCTTGAGGCGCTCAGACAGATTAGGCTTGAGGAAGGGCAGGAGAATGTTCTATTTGTTCACGTGACCCTTGCACCATCGCTTGACGTTGTTGGGGAGCAGAAGACAAAGCCGACTCAGCACAGCGTCCAGGAGCTAAGAAGAATCGGAATCCAGCCAGACATGCTGATGGTTAGGTGCACAAGGCCGCTTGAGGATTCAGTCAGGGAGAAGATATCACATTTCTCAAACATCACTGCGCGGGACGTGTTCTCCTGCCATGACGTAGAGTCAATTCTTGTCG
>Ga0307372_10006073_pt1 | contig 17849 bp, 20 predicted proteins | sample OX1MG_FD_202533 | JGI IMG/M metagenome (GOLD analysis project Ga0307372, IMG submission 202533) | Soil microbial communities from Risofladan, Vaasa, Finland - OX-1 | ecosystem: Environmental > Terrestrial > Soil > Coastal area > Acid sulfate soil | place: Finland: Risofladan, Vaasa | collected... | reverse complement strand
CGCTCACGTAGCGCGCCGACAGGCCGGTCGACCGTAGGCACCCGATGATCAGGTGGGCGAAGTCCTGACAGACGCCGCGCCGGTGTTCGAGCACCTCGAGCAGCGGCGTGGTGATCGAGGTGAACCCCGGCTCGTAGACGAACTCCCGGTGGATGCGCCCGGCCAGGTCGACGAAGGCCTCGACCAACGGGCGGCCCGGCCCGAACGACGGCTCGGCGTAGTCGGCCCGCGCCCCCGAGGTCCTGCCGCCGACACCGTCGCCTCGGATGCCGGCGCGTCCGGTGCGGGGGCCTCCCCGCCCACGCTACGGACGGCACGTGAACAGCGGGGGTCCCGATGATGACGAGCGTGTCAATCCCGACAGCGGGGAGGCCGCGGCCGAGTTCCGGGGGGGGGATCGCGCAGCGTGTACTGTCCGACGGGTGACCGATCTCGAGCCCCTCCTGCCCGCCCCCGTCCGCGCCCTGCTCGACGTCGCCCTGGTCGGCGAGCTGACCGTAGTGGACGACGCCGGCCGACCCATCACCTACCCCCTCATCCCGCTGTCGGACGGGAACCTCGTGTACATGACGTCGTCGGTGCTGTTCTCGCGCAAGCTCCGCCACATCAAGGCCAACCCGAAGGTGTGCGTGTCGCTCACGGACCCCGTCGCCGTCCCGGTCGAGCCGTTCCACCGCGCCACGATCCAGGGTGACGCCCGCGTCGTCGAGGACGAGCTGCACGAGGGGTGGGAGCGCCTCCTGCCGCTGTGGCGGGCCAAGGAGCCCGCCATCGACTTCTTCCTGAAGCGACGCTTCGGGATCCCCCTGTTCTTCGAGCGATCGGTGATCGAGATCACCCCGCACCGGGTGCTGTGGTGGGAGGACGGGCGCACCAGCGACCCCGCCCGCGTCTACGAGCTCGCCGGGGTGTCCTGAGATGGCCCACCTCGACACCGCCGACGCCCTCGCCCGGGCCCGGGCCTATCCCCACGCCGTGCTCAGCTACGTGGGCGCCGACGGCTACCCGGTCAACGTGGCCGTGGGCTTCACGGCCTCGGTCGATCGGGCCACCGTCGACCTCGACGCCCTCGGGCCCGACCTCCGGCCGGTGCCCGGCCAGGACGTGGAGCTCACCTTCAGCCACATCCGCCCCCAACCCGGGATCGGGTACGACGAGCGGCGTTACGTCAACGTCTGGGGGACGGTCTCGACGCAGGCTGCCGGCGCGGGGCACGGCGTGCAGGTGTCCGTCGACCGGGCGAGCGGCTGGGACGAGCAGGACACTCCGTTCTTCGAGTACGCCGAGCGTGGCGTCACCGCCGCCCGCCAGTACCTCGACGATCTCGGTGCCCGGCCCCGGATGGGCCCGTGGTGGACCTTCTTCCTGGCCACTCGCCTGCCCTTCCTGACCGCCACGCTGATCCCCGTCGGCCTCGGTGGCGTGATCGCAGCGCGCGACGGCGCCTTCCACGGGCTGTGGTTCGTGCTCGCCCTGGTGGCCGCGGTGGCCGTGCACCTCGGGCTCAACATGGCGAACGACCTCTTCGATGACGCCAGCGGCGCCGACGCCGCCAACGTCACCCCCACGCCGTTCAGCGGCGGATCGCGCGTGCTCCAGTACGGGCTGGTGACGAGACGCGCCATGCTCGGCGGGTGCGTCGCTCTCTACGCGGTGGCGATCGGCATCGGGATCGCCCTGGCGGCGGAGCGCGGCTGGGGCCTGCTCGCCATCGGCGCCGTGGGCCTCGTCCTGAGCCTCGCCTACTCGGCGCCCCCCCTCCGGCTCGTGCACCGCGGCCTCGGCGAGCCCGTCACCGCGCTGGGCTTCGGCCCGGTCATGGCCCTCGGCACGTACTTCGCGTGCGCGGGCCGGGCGAGCTGGCAACCGGTGCTGGCCTCGCTCCCCGTCGCCCTGCTCATCGCCCTCGTGCTGTACGTGAACCAGGTCCCCGACCGGGCCGGCGACGCCGCGGCCGGCAAGCGCACGCTCATCGTGCGTTGGACCCCCGCGCAGGTCCAGGCGGGGTACACCGCCGGCGTGGTGGCGGCCTTCGCGTGCATCGCCGCCGAAGCCGCGGCGGGTGTCACGCCGCTGTGGACCCTGCTGGCGCTCGCCGCCTCCCCCTTGGCGGTGCGAGTGCGGCGCGGCCTGCGGGCCCACTACGCGCAGCCCTACGCACTGATGCCGGCCATGCAGGCCAACATCGGCCTGCATCTGCTCACCGGGTTGCTGCTCGTCGCGGGGTACACCATCGCCGTCGTGTCGTGACGTGACGTGACGTGACGTGACGAGTCCCCGGCGGACGGGGCGCCGATCGCTGCGACCCGCGCCCGGCCCAGGATTAGTCTTCCGCCATGGAGACACGTGACCACCAGCGCACCGGCGTGGACGCGATGCTGGCGCGAATCGGCCGGCCCCTGACGGGGGACGTGGAATGGGGTTTCCTCGACCGGGCCGGCATCCTCGTCGACGCGGAGGCGGAGGACGACCCGGTCGCCTTCCTGGCGGAGGAGGTCAGGGAGCTGCGGCGCGAGGTCGACGCCATGGCGGCCGAGCGTGCCCCCGCTGCTGTCGTCCCCACGTCGGTCACCACCGTCCGGTCACCCGCCGACCTGGTCTCGAGGATCCAAGCCGAGCTGGAGGCCACCGAGCAGGCCGGTGACGACGACCGCCCGGGGCTGTGGGAACGGGCCCGCGCCGCCGCGCTGCTCTTCTACCTCGAGCGGATGGGCCGCTCCTCGGGCGGCGGGCGCCGGTCGGGGGGGGACCACACCCCCTCGGACGACGCCGCCGCCTTCGAGATCGCCCACCCGGTGCGCGTGCTCGACGTCACCACCGTCGGCCAATGGCAGGCCACGACCAAGGTGACCCTGGCGCTCGACCCCACGCTCAGCGCGGCCCAGGTGGCGGCCATGTGGCAGAAGGTGCGCTCCGCCGTCCTGCGCCAGGGGGCGCGCGGCCGGTCGGTCAGCCGCAAGTCGCTGGCGCTGGCGCTGTTCGTGGCCCACCACCCCGGCCGGCCGTGGGCGGACCTGCGGCGCACGTGGAACCAGCTCTACGCCCATTGGGCCTTCAAGTCCGCCGACCTGCGCGTGTTCCGCAACGCGGCGGTGCGCGCCCGGCGCTACCTCCTCGAGCCCCCCGAGCTCGACGACGTCGCCACGGGAACCTGGCAGTGGGTGCAGCGCCGGGCGGCTCGCCTGGCATCGGGCGCCAACAGCAGCTGACCGTCCCCCCGGGAATGCGCCCCGGTCCGCGCCGGCGACCTGTTCGGGTCGGCGGTGGTGCCCGGTGGACGCGGCATCCGGTACGTCGACGAGGGGACGAACACGCTCGACCTGTTCTTCCGATCCCCCCACGCACCCGGTCCGGAAGGGCCGCCGGTCACCTCCCGGACCGGTGTGCCGTCGGCTGCCTGCCGTGCCGGTGCGTCGACGGGTAGACATGGGCCCGCCCCCGTCCCAGGAGACCGACGACATGGCCGTCATAGAGGTCCTCACGTTCCGCCTCGCTCCGGACGCCCCCGACGACGAGTTCCTGGACGCGGACCGCGCCGTGCAGACCGGGTTCGCGTACCACCGACCCGGCCTGCTGCGACGCACGACCGCCCGCGGCGCCGGCGGTGACTGGCTCGTCGTCACCGTGTGGGGATCCCCCGCCGACGCCGAGGCGGCCGGCGGCGCCGCCGGGGACGACCCGGCGGTCGCCCGGTTCACCACCCTCCTCGAGCCGGCGAGCGTGGTGACCAGGCGCTACGCCACGCTCGACTGACCCGCCTCGGCGCGGCCGCTGGTGCGCCGCAGCTGCGGCCGGGGCCGGAGCTGCGGCCGGGGCCGGGGGCGGGGGCCGCCTACTGCTGGACGAGCATCACGGGGTTCCCCTCGGGGTCGGTGATGGCCGCCAAGGTCGGCCCGTCGGGGATGTCGAACGGCTCGGCCACCACGGTGGCACCGAGGCCCGCCGCCCGGGCCAGGGTCTGGGCGATGTCACGGACCTGGATGTAGAGGGTGACGCCGCTACGGCCGCCCTGGCGGATGTGGCCCGCCGGCCCGGGCTCGGGCCCGCCGACCCCTGCGGGGATCTGCATGATCGGCCCGTCGCCGACGGCCCACCCGAACAGTCCGCCGTAGAAGGCGCGTTGCCGTTCGGGGTCGAGGGCCTCGATCTCCCAGTGCACCACCGGTCGTGCCCAGTCGTCGCCGCTCATCGCCCTCCCCCGGCCACCACCGGTCCCCTGCCGACGTCTTTCAGGCTATCGACCGCCGGCGTCGGTCACCGCAGGGCGACGAGATCGAGCCGGTCGAGGTGGCGGGCGAAGACCGCGGGCTGCTGGAACATCCAGTCGTGGTCGACAGGACGACGGTCGGGGGCCGTCGCGATCGTGAACGACGCGTGCAGCGAGCGCGCGAACTCCGCACCGTCCTGCCGGGACAGCACCGAGTCGCGGTTCGCCCACAGGACATGGGCCGGCAGGCCGGCATCGGCGATCGCCCGGGACTCGCCGTCACGGCGGCTCGTGAACCCCCACCACCCGGCAGCGACGAGCTGTCGGGGATGTGACATCCACGAGCGCGCGAAGGCGGCGGCGGCCGCAGGGGTCGCCAGGCGCAGGAGCCGCACCGGGTGGCGCAGCGCCTCGTCGGCGAGGCCCCATTCGTGCGACATGCCGAGCGTGTCGGAGAACACGAGCTCGACCACGCGGTCGGGGAAGCGCGACGCGAAGCCGAGTTGGACGCCACCGCCGAAGGAATGCGCCAGCATGGTCACGCGGTCGAGCCCCAGTCGATCGACGGTGGCGGCGACGGCATCGACGACCTCGTCGTAGTCCCAGCGCCCCGGCACCGCGAAGAGGTCCGGGATCACCACCCGGCAGCGCCTGCCCAGGATGTCGGCGAGCCGCCCGTACGTGGCCGGCTGCATGGCATACCCGTGGAGGAGCACCACGGGGGGCCCCGAGCCGGTGTCGACGGGCACTTCGAGCTCGATCACGGAAGTGAGTCAAGCAGAGCGGGCGGGCGTGCCCGGCCACACCGTGCAGAGCCGGGCCACCCATGCACCCGCCGTCCCGGGGGGCCGACGACAATGGGCCCATGCAGGGTCACCTCCTCCAGGCCGACGGCACCGTGACCGACGCCACGACCCAGTCCGTGAACGTGGCCCTGTCGACGGGCGCCTTCCTCTGGCTCGACATGAGCGACCTCGACCAGGAGGCGGTGGACCTGCTGTCGAACGGCTTCGGGTTCCACCCGCTCGCCGTCGAGGACGCCGAGCACTTCGGGCAGCGGCCCAAGGTCGACGAGTACGACGACTTCTTCTACCTCGTCGTCCACGCGGCGAAGCAGGACGGCAGCGGCACGGTGGAGGTCCACTTCTTCTACTCCGAGCGCTTCCTCGTCACCGTGCACCGCAGCCCCTGTGAGGCCATCGACGCCATCCGCGACCGCTGGGTGCGCCGGCCCGACGAGGCGGCCGACTCGGCCATCATGCTGCTCTACCGGGTCGTCGACGCCCTCGTCGACACGTATTTCCCGGTGTTGGCGCACTTCGACGACGCCATCGACGAGCTCGAGGACGCCATCCTGCAGAAGCCCACCGAGGAGCAGCTCGGCTCGCTGTTCGACATGAAGCGCCATCTGGTCGGTCTGCGCAAGGTGGTCACGCCGGAGCGGGACATGTTCGCGAGCCTCGTGTCGGGGATCTCCCGACTCCCGGGGATGACCCCGGACGCCGAGCGGTACTTCCGGGACCTCTACGACCACCTCATCCGGACCAGCGACCTGATCGACAGCTACCGCGACCTGCTGTCGGGGGCCATGGACACCCACCTGTCGACGGTGTCCAACCGGCTGAACGAGGTCATGAAGCAGCTGACGATCATCGCCACCATCTTCCTCCCGCTCAGCTTCCTCACCGGGTTCTTCGGCCAGAACTTCGGATGGTTGATCGGCAGGATCGGCAGCCTGGGGGCGTTCGTGGGCCTGGCCATCGGCCTCGAGGCGGTGGTGGCCGTCGGGCTGCTCGTCCTGTTCCGCCGGCGTGGGTGGCTCGGCCGCTGACCGCCGACCGGGCCCTGCGGCTGCGGCGCTTCGGGGAGGTCGTCGAACCGGTGGCGGCGGGCCTGTGCCCTGATCCCCGCCGACGCGCCGGTCAGGTCGGCCGGCGCGACTGGCGGGTGCCGAGCTGACGGGGCGCAGCCTGCGCCGGCTCGGGCCGGCGGGACAGGAGCTTCTCGGCGGTGGGGTGCCGCTGCGGCGGACGGTGCGGAGCCACCGGGCCCGAACGCAGGTGCCGACGCGGGCCCGACCACGGTGCCGGCGGGGCGATGACGCGGTCCGCCAACCGGTACGCGGTGGCCTCGTAGTTCACGCGCCACCCGCGGAACTCCGGCCACGCCTCCTCGGCCGACCGCTCGAGCGGGAACCCGATGTCGGCGAGCATCTGCACCGCATGGTCGAATTCCTCGAACGTCAGGACGATCGGGCCCTCGGGACTCGGGTCCGGGTCCGGGTGCCAGCCGAGGGTCTTGGCGATCCTGTTCAGGGCGGTGAACCCCATGCGGAGGCACAGGCGCGCCTGGGACGACGCGCTGTCGGGCGCCAGGGCGAGGTGCATGGCGGCGCCGTCGAGCACCGCCAACAGCCCGACCAGCCACGAGTACCACGGCTCCGGCGAGCGGAAGAGGAGGAGGACCGGATAGGTGGTGTGGCTCTCGGCGAGGTCCGCAGCCCACCGTTCCCATTGCGCGTAGAAGCTCGGCAACGTGTCCACGATGCCGACCAGCTGGTGGCGCGCCAGGACCTCCGGGCCCCACGCCGGGAGCCCTGCTCGGCTCTCCAACATGGCCACCAACGCCTCGCGCCTGGTGAAGGCGTCGTACAAGGCGGGGAGGTAGGCGATCTGCAGGGCGACGACGACGGCCCAGGTCGCCCCGGCGGAGATGTCCACCCAGCGGTTGGGGGGCCCACCGGCGTGGGCCGTCCCCACGCTGAACAACGAGACGGCGGCCTGCGTGAACGCCGGCGAGAACCCGTGGACCGTCGGCTCGAGCATGAAGGCGTAGCCCACGACGAACAGGCCCAACCACACGGCGAGCTGCCCCAGCAACGCCACGGGCCCGGTCGGCGCCAGGAAGGCGTCCTTGCCCTCGTACGTGCGCGCCAGCCGTGACAGGCCGATGAACAGGGCCCGCACGACGCGATTGACCACGAGAGACAGGCGCTCGATGCCGGCCGGGCGCCGGGGGAGGACCAGCGTGAAGACGACGTTGGCGGCCGTGACGACCACGATCACCCACCCGACCGCCCGGACGAGCCCGCTCATCGCAATCCTCCTCCCGACAACCGGGCGCCGGGCGCCGGCGCGCGGGGCGCGATCTTCTCACGCGCCCCGACGCCGCCGGCCACTACCGCGCCAGCAACGCCTCGAGGATCCCGGGGTCCATACCCTCGATCTCGACCACCTTGGTCCGGTGCACGGCCCCGCCGACGATCGTGACCGCCCTGGTCGGCACGTCGAACGCGGCCGCCAGCAGGTGCACCAGCCTGTCGTTCGCCCGGCCGTCGACCGCCGGCGCCGCCACCCGCACCAGGAGCACCGGTGGGTCGCCCGCCCCGTACCGCCCACCCACGTCGTCGCGACGGGAGCCGGGGCGAACCCGCACCGTGACCTTCACGGCCGGCACCGTACCGCCGCTCCCGCTGCCCGCGCCCGGCGGGAGGCGGCGACCCGGGCGGGTGCGCGGTACCCGGGCACGGGGGGCGGGCGGCGCCTACGCTCTCGGGCATGCCCCGGACCCGCGCCACCACCGGCCTCGTGGCCGCCGCGGTACTGGCGACGACGCTGTTCCTCGTCGTGCCGGGCGCCGACGGGAGCGGGCCGTGGGTGCCCCATCAGGGGATGCGGTGGCAGTACCAGCTGCAGGGCACGGTGCGCACGAACCTGTGTGCCGTCCCCCGCACCGGGGGCGCCTGCGTCCGACCGAACGTGTACGACGTCGACCTGTACGCCAACAACGGCGTGACGCTCAACACCGCCTCGGTGGCCGCCATCCACGCCGCCGGTGCACATGCCGTCTGCTACGTGGACGCGGGGACGTGGGAGGACTTCCGCCCCGACGCCAACGCCTACCCGTCGTCGGTCCTGGGCCTGTCCAACGGCTGGCCCGGTGAGCGCTGGCTCGACATCCGTCAGACGAGCGTGCTGTTGCCCATCATCAGCGCCCGCGTCGCCAAGTGTGCGACCGCCGGGTTCGACGCCGTCGAGTTCGACAACGTCGACGGGTACACGAACACCACCGGCTTCCCCCTGACCGGCGCCGAGCAGCTCACGTTCGACACGGCGCTGGCCGGCATCGCCCATGGCGACGGTCTGTCCGTCGGACTCAAGAACGACCTCGACCAGCTGAGCGCCCTGCAGAACGACTTCGACTTCGCCATCAACGAGCAGTGCGCCCAGTACCGGGAGTGTGACGCCTACGACGGGTGGACGGCAGCGGGGAAGGCCGTCGTGGAGGTGGAGTACCACGTCCACCCGGCACGCTACTGCCCGAGCGCGGACCTCCACGGGCGCGATGCGATACAGAAGAGCCTGGCGCTGCGGGCCAAGCCGTGGAGGACCTGCCGGTAACGGTGCGAACCGCCGCGGGTGCCGACGACCTCCGGCCCACTCGCGGAGCCCCGAGAGCGTCCCCGGGCCTGGTTCAGGCGAGGGTCAGGGCTTTGCGCTGGTGCTTGACGGCGCGCAGGCGGCGGACGACCTCCTCGACGCTGAGGTCGTCGCGTCCGCGCACCCGCGACGCCAGCGCGTCGAGGCGGCTCATCTCCCGGCTGCGCAGCCAGGACTGCTCGGACGGGGGCCGGCAGCGCAGCGCCCGATTGAACGCGCTGTGCGCGGCCCGGTCACCGTCGAGCCCGAGCACGAGGGCGATCCCGGCGAAGGAACGGCCTTCGTCACGCAGAGCGAGGACCCGGTCGTCACGGTCGTGGTCGCCAAACATCGGTGCTGCCTACTTCCCTCGGTCCTGCGGAACTGCAATACAACCATTCTACTCGCGAACCAGAGACGGCCTCCCGGCGAACCAGACACGGCACGGACTGGTCGGCAGCGCGTCCGGACGGTGCCGGCCGTCGCACATCGTCGCCATGGTCGCTGCGCGCCTGTTGCGGTGCCGAGCGAGTACGATCGATAGAGAAGCACCCTTGGCAGGGACGCTCGATTCGGGAGTCACAACCGGCGCCCGGCGAGTTGGACGCCCCTTCTGAGCTACAACCGAAGGGATGTCATGCCGCCTGTTCCCGTCGCCTCGGCGACACTACCCGCGTCGATGCACAAGTGCGGGCGCTGCCGGCTCGAGTTCCCGTTGACGACCGATCCGGACGGTGCCCCCGACGTCCACTGGTGGCTGTGCGCACCGTGCCGGGAGCGACTGCTCGGCGACAAAGGCCGGGTCGACGCACGATGGTCGTGACCGCACCGCTCCGGGCCCACGCCCGCACGATCGCTCCGGACCTGGGTCGATGAGATACGTGCAAGCCCCGGCGGGATGGTGGCAGGACGCCTCGGGCGCGATGCAGCCGCCGGGCTCGTTCCGGGATGCCGCGCGCCGAGTGGCGGCGCCGAAAACCGCAGGAGCCGCCGGGCATTCGCCGACGCAACTCCGTCGCCGCTCGTTCGCCCTGTGGCGCCGGCGGCGGGCCACGCCCGACGCGTAGTCGGGTCGTCGCGGACCACTCCGTCGTACGGAGGTGGGAACCGTCAACCTGGTCTCGAGTCGGCCCGGGGCGGCGATGCCGCGCCCGGGCCGGCTCTTCGACCGTGCCGATCAGCTGAGAGGCTTCACCGAACTCGCCTGCATGCCCTTTTGGCCTTTGGTCACGTCGAACTCGACGCGCTGGCCCTCGAGAAGCTCGCGGTAGCCCGAGACCTGGATCTCACTCTGATGGACGAAGAGGTCCTCTCCCCCACCTTCGGGGGTGATGAAACCGAATCCCTTCGTCGCGTTGAACCATTTCACGGTTCCTGTTGCCATGATTGTTTCCTCTCTCCACGCACGAACCATGCGGGGAGACTCTGGGAAACCCGGCAACGGCGCTCATTCCTGCGTGACGTTGATGAAGCGCAACCACGATGGTACCAGACAAGGTCCTCAGGCCGACCACCGGCCGTCGAGACGGTCTCCGACCTGCCGCGGTCGGCGGGCGGCGGGCGCAGTCCCACCGCAGAGCACGTCGGCGTGCGGAAGCGTCGCGACGGCCTGCGGGCTAGGCTTGCCCCTGCGTTGTCACGCGTGAGGAGGCGGCTTGATGAAGCAAACACAGGTCTGCCCGAAGTGCGGACACGCCCAGGTCGACGAGTACACGCACTACGAGTGCCCACCGGGCTCCACACCCTCGGACCACCGACACCTGGTCTGTGCCAGCGCAGCCTGCAACCACGAGTGGACGGAGCCCGTGCCCGAATAGGTGCGCCGCGGGTGGTACCATGGCTCTGCCTGGTCGGCGATGCCGATCAGCCGCCGTCTCAGAACGGCGGGGCCTGATTCGAGTCCAGTTCGAGTTGGCCTACCTTCGCTCGTCTGGAGAATCGTGCCTGTCTCGTTCGCCGAACTCGGGGTATCCCCCGACCTCGTGACCCGTCTGCGCGCCCGCGGGATCACGACCCCGTTCCCCGTGCAGGCGGCCACGCTCGTGGACGCGTTGGCCGGACGCGACGTGTGCGCCCGGGCGCCAACGGGTTCGGGCAAGACCCTCGCATTCGGCATCGCCGTCATGAGTCGCGCTATCGGCTCCGCGCCACGACGCCCGCGCGCGCTCGTCCTCGCCCCCACCCGTGAGCTGGCCGCACAGGTGCAGCGGGAACTGGCGGCGCTGGCCGACGGCGGCAGCAGACGGGTGATCGCCGTCTACGGCGGCACCGGGTACGGCGCCAACCGCCAGGCCTTGGCCCGCGGGGTCGACGTCGTCGTCGCCTGCCCCGGCAGGCTCGAGGACCTTCTCACCCAGGACGCTCTCACCCTGGGCGACGTGCGCACGGTCGTCGTCGACGAGGCGGACCGCATGGCCGACATGGGATTCCTCCCCGCCGTCCGCCGCATCCTCGACCGCACCTCTGACGGCCGGCAGGTGCTGTTGTTCTCGGCGACGCTCGGCAAGGAGATCGAGACTCTGGTCCACCGCTACCAGACCGATCCGACGCGCCATGACGTCGCCGCCGACGAACCGAGCTCGGGGGCCGTGGTGCACAGCTTCTGGTCCGCACGACGCGAGGACCGCGTGGCGTTGACCGCCCGCCTCGTGAACGACCACGGGCAGGCGCTCGTGTTCTGTCGCACCCGCCGCGGCGCCGACCGGGTGGCACGCCAGCTGAACACCACCGGGGTGAAGTCCGTGGCGATCCACGGCGACCGGAGCCAGAACCAGCGGGAGCAGGCCCTGGCGACCTTCGCGGCCGGACGTGCCCGCGCCCTCGTGGCGACCGACATCGCGGCGCGGGGGATCCACGTCGACGACATGCCCTGCGTCGTGCATTTCGACCTGCCGGCGGACCACACCGAGTACCTCCACCGATCGGGCCGAACCGGCCGTGCGGGCCGGACCGGCACCGTCGTCTCCCTGGTGACCGACGACCAGCACCAGGCGGTCCGGACCCTGCAGCGGGCCCTCGGCATCCGCGTGCCGATCGACCCCCCGTCCACGGCGACGGCCGGGCCGCCCGAACGAACCGTTCCCGCGCCGTCCTCCGAGGGCCGATCGGGACCGACGGGCGCCCGCCCGGGAACGACGATCACCCCGGGCCGTGCTCGCAACGGCAAGCCCAGGTTCAAGGCGGTGCCGGCACCGGGGTTCAAGGCGGCGCCGGCACCCCGACCCTCTCCGGGGCGCCGCTCCCCCCAGCCACAGCGCCAGGACGCCCGGCGCGCGCTGGGCGACAGTGCCGTGGGCGTGGTCGAGTTCTTCGACGCCCGGAAAGGCTACGGGTTCCTCTCCCGGCACGGCGACGCCGACGACGTCTTCGTCCATGCGAGCAACATCGAGAGTGACGGCCGCCCCCACCTCGTCCCCGGCCAGCACGTCCGGTTCGAGGTTGCCGCCGGGCGAAAGGGTGACGAGGCCCGCAAGGTGACGGTCGTCTGACCGTCTACGAGATCGCGCTGCGTAGTCTCTCCACGGCGGCGAGCCGGCGCGCCAGGCGCGTGGGGTCGTCCCGGTCGCGATCCCGGATCTTCACCTCGAGCTGGTCCAGCCGACTCCGCTCGCGGTCGATCAACCCGGCCTGCTCGTCGTCGGGACGACGGCGCAACGCCCGCACGAAGGCCGAATGCGCGTCCTGGGCGCGATCGAGGTTCAGCAGGCGGGCGACGGCGGCATAGGAGCGACCCTGCTCGCGCAGACGGAGGACTTCGTCGTCGGCGCTGGCGGGCCCGGCAGCGGGCACCGGATCACGCGGGGCCGAGCCGCTCGCCGTTGCACCACCGGACGCCGATGACCGCTTCCTAGGCAGAACGCACCGACTTCGCCCGAGGGCCGTTGGGCCCCCGCTCCACCTCGAAGTCGACGCGCTGTCCCGCCGTCAGTCCTTCGTACGTCGCCCGGCCGAGCGCGCCCTGGTGCACGAACACTTCAGGACTGCCGTCGTCGGGATCGATGAAGCCGAAGCCACGAGCTGTGTCGTACCGCTGGACCGTTCCGGTCGCCATGGCTGTTCTCCTTCGCGCGCCGAGCCGCACGTCCCGGCATCGCCAGCCACGCTGGTGGACGAGAGTCCGCGCACTCGAACCTACCGAATATCCCGTGCACAGTGCAAATGTGTGGACGGCGCGCCAGGTACCGCACCGTCGGGCGCCTGGTGGCCTCAGCCCTCCAGCAACTCGCGGGCGCCGTTGTGGACGCTCGGGTGTCGCAGCTTCGACATCGCCTTGGCCTCGATCTGGCGGATGCGCTCGCGCGTCAGCTGGAAGTGCTGGCCCACCTCCTCGAGCGTCCGGGGCTCACCGCGGTCGAGGCCGAAGCGGAGTCGGAGGATCGTGGCCTCGCGCTCGTCGAGCGGAGCGAGCAGGTTGCTGACCTCGTCGGCGAGGAGCGCCGACGCGGCATGGTCGAACGGCGAGACGGCGTTGGCGTCGGCCACCATGTCGCCGAGCGAGCTGTCACTGTCCTCGCTCAAGGGATCGAACAACGACAAGGGCTCGGCCATCCACCCGAGCGCCTCGACCAGCTTCTCGCGTGACATCAGGGTCTCGTCGGCCAGCTCCTCGAGCGTGGCCGGGCGCCCCAGCTTCAGGTTGAGCGAAGTCCGGGCGTGGCCGATCCTCGTCAGCATGTCGCTGGCGTGCACCGGCAGGCGGATGGTCCGGCCCGTATTGGCGATCCCCCGACTGATCGCCTGACGGATCCACCACGTGGCGTAGGTCGAGAACTTGAAGCCCTTGCTCCAGTCGAACTTCTCGACGGCGTGGATCAACCCGAGGTTGCCCTCCTGCACGAGGTCGAGCAGGGGCAGCCCGGACGCTTGGTACTTCTTGGCGATCGAGACGACGAGGCGCAGGTTCGACTGGACGAACACCTGGTGCGCCTCTTCGCCCTGCACGATGAGGCGCCGGAGCTCACGGCGCTTGGCCGGCGTCAGGTCGGGCGTCGTCAGCTCGTCCGCGGCAGCCTGGCGACCCGCTTCGATGGTCTGCGCGAGCTGGACCTCGTCGACTTTCGTGAGCAGCGGGAACTTGCCGATGCTCGCGAGGTACAGCTTGACGATGTCGTTGTCGGGGTAATCGGCTCGCTTGCGTACCATCCGACGAAGGGCTCCTCGCGACCACAGGTGCAGACCCGTTCGTCCCGCACGGCAATCCGGAGCACGTGGCGAAGCGGAGACTCGGCGATTGCACACGCCGCCCAGACATTCTACCTGCCATTGCCGACCTAGCTCTCACCGGCGGCCGGAGCGGTCCGTGCCGCCCGAGGACAGGACGTCGACGACGGCGCTGCCAGCCGAAGAAAGCCGCGTCTTTCGCCTCTTCCGCGAGGGCTGTTCGCGTCGGGGGTGTAGTAGCCTCGGGAAGAAGATCCCTTGGGAGTGACGCCTGGTTTGGGACGCTCAGCCCGTTCGTCGGCTGGCGTCCGCACAGGCTCGACGCCTCTTCTGAGCCTCGTGAGGAGCGTCGTGGCAGGTCCAGACCGCCATTGTCCACCCCGTGCAGGGACTTCGGGCGCGGCGCCGAGGGTCGGCGGGCCTCGACCGGGTGCAATCCGGGTGAGCGCGCCGTCGCGTAGGGGGACCCATCAGCCGCTCCCGTAACCCTCGGCCGGCGCTGGCTCCGTTGGCCATCTGCGAGCACCCTGACCCCGGACCGGGCTCGGTCCTGCACATGCCGTCGCCGCTCCTCGTCCTTCGACATGCGGCTCCCGTCGTCCTGGAGAGCGTCGTCGTCCCGCTGGGCGCGTACTACTGCGCGCTGCTCCTCCTGGGATTCCGAGGCGCGTTACTCGGAGCGCTGGCGTGGTCCTACGGCCTGGTGGCGCGCCGCCTGATCAAGCGCCAACGCGTGTCGACATTGATGCTGCTGGGGACAGCGTTGCTGACGATGCGAACCGCCATCGCGTTCGCCACCGGGAGCGCGTTCCTCTACTTCATCCAGCCCACGGCGGCGGCGTTCCTGGCGGCGGGCCTGCTCCTGCTGTCCGCCCTGCTCGGCCGGCCGTTCACCCAACGCTTCACGAACGACTTCTGTCCCCTGAGCCCGGAGTTCCTGGCTCGCCCCACCACGCACCGGTTCTTCGTGCGCGTGTCGTTCCTGTGGGCGGCGACCATGCTCCTGAACGGCGTGATGGTGCTGTTGCTGCTCCTCCTGGCATCGACGAACGCCTTCGCCATCGAGCGAAGTGCCATTTCCGTGACCTTGACGTTCACGGCCATCCTCCTCTCGGTGGTCTGGTTCACCCGCACCATGCGCAGAGACGGCATCGTCGTGCGCTTCGGCACGAAAGCCGTGTGACGAGGGCCCCTGAGGGCACGCCCGTCGCCGAGGAGCTGCGCACCGACGATGGGCTCGAATCGGCGCGGCGGCCACGACGTCGCCGGGATCGTCGTGGTGTGGCGTCCCGCCAGCTGGCGCATGCCCATGCGGCGTCGAGCCGCGCTCACCGTCCCTCACCGTCCGGCGCAGAGCCGTTCGACATCGCGACATCTGGGAGCCCGGATCGAACCGGAGGCCGAGCGAGGCCCCGATCCGGCTGTCGGCCCGTGTCACGTGCCCGATGGTCGTCATCGGGGTGCTCCGAGAAGCAGATACGGACGCGTGAGGCGATCGCCCGGCCGCGACCATGCCGACACTGCCGGTTTCCGGCGATCGGTGGGGTGTAGACTTGACCTCGTCGCCCCGGACTTCGGTGACCCGACTGACTGCCCGCCGGCCGCGCACAGCGGCGGCCGGGGCTGGAAAGGGAAGACCGTGACCGGAGACATCTTGGACGTGCCGGGCGGCCCGCCCGTCGGTGACGGCCGACACGAGGTGACCCCGGCGATCCCCCCGAGCGCCAAGGGCCTGACCACGGGCCGCGTCGTGACGGCGCTGCTGGTGTTCGGGCCCGTCGTCGCCGTCCCGCTGTTCCTTCTCCTGGGGTGGGCGCACCTCAGCATCGGCACCGTGGTGATGGCGGCGGTGTTGTACGTGGTCACAGGGTTCGGGATCGCCGCAGGCTTTCACCGCCTCTTCGCCCATCACAGCTTCAAGGCGAACCGGGTGCTGAAGGTGGCGCTCGCCGTGTGCGGGTCCATGGCACTCGAGGGCTCGGTGATCGGCTGGGTGGCCGTCCACCGCCGGCATCACGTGTTCGGCGACCTGCCCGGTGACCCGCATACCCCGCTCCGCTACGGCACGGGGCCCGGGACCAGCCTGCGCGGGTTCCTGTGGGCCCACGTCGGCTGGCTGTTCTCGTCCGAACCAACCGACACCCGTCGATTCGCCCCCGACCTCCGACGCGACCCGGACCTCGTCCTCGTCGACCGGCTGTTCCCGCTCCTGGCCATCACCTCGCTGGTGATCCCCTTCGCCATCGGGTGGGTGCTCTCCGGGACGGTGGCGGGCGCCTTCGCTGCGCTGCTGTGGGCCGGCCTGGTCCGGATGGCCGTGCTCCACCACGTGACGTGGAGCATCAATTCGGTGTGCCACATGTGGGGTCGCCGACCCTTCGAGACGAGCGACCGCAGCACCAACGTCGCCTCCTTGGCCGTGGTGTCGTTCGGGGAGAGCTGGCACAACTTCCACCACTGTGCTCCCGCGTCGGCCCGCCACGGCGTCCTGCCCCACCAGGTCGACCCGGCCGCCCGGTTGATCCGCCTGTTCGAGCAGGCCGGCTGGGCCACGAAGGTCCGCTGGCCGTCCCCCAACCAGGTCGCCGCACTGGCGTCGAGCACCTCGCTACAGGAGGAGCTCGCCGACGCCGCCTGCGAGCTGGACGCCACGCCCCCCGACCATCGGGCGACGGTCTAGGTCTCGGTCTAGGTCTAGGTCCAGCCGCCGACGCCAGGAGTCGGGCCGGCGCTGTACCCGCCGGCCGGCACCATGTCCACCGGGAACCGGCGCCGGGGCTACCGTGGCCGACGAACCGCACCACGGCAGCACGGGAGGGGCCCCACACGGTGTCGCAGGCGACCGCGGGTGTCGATCTCGGGGGCACCAAGATCCAGTCGGTGGTGGTGTCCGACGGCGCCGTCATCGGCCAGTCGCGGCGCCTGACGCCGACGACCGGCGCCGCCGGTGTGATGGCGGAGATCGTGGCCAGCATCACCGAGGCCCTCGACTCGGCGGGGATGACGCCATCGGACCTCGACGCCGTCGCCATCGGGACACCGGGATCCGTGGACGCGCGGACGGGGCACGTGTCGAATGCCCCCAACGTCCCGGGCTTCGCCGAGGACGTGCCGCTCGGGCCGACGGTCAGCGCGGCACTCGGGCACGTCCCCGTCTTCGTCGACAACGACGTCCGCGCCGCGATCATGGGCGAGTACCGGCGAGGGGCGGGGCGCCCGTTCCACGACCTGCTCGGGGTGTTCGTGGGCACCGGGGTCGGCGGCGGCCTCATCCTGTCGGGCGTCCTGTGGAAGGGCCTCGGCAACGCCGGGGAGATCGGCCACACGACCGTGAAGCCCGGAGGCCGCCGTTGCGGGTGCACGCGGCTGGGCTGCCTCGAAGCGTACGCCGGCCGGATGTCCATCGAGCAGACGGCCCGGCACCGGGCCCAGAAGGGACAGAAGACCAAGCTCTTCGAGATCATGGAGCGCAAGGGGCGCGACCGCGTGACGAGCTCGGTCATCGCCGACGCCATCGAGCAGAAGGACCGGCTCACGATCGAGCTCGTCGACGAGGCCGTCGAGGCGCTCGGGCTCGCCCTCTCCAATTCGCAGGGCCTGCTCGAGCTGCAGGCCGTCATCGTCGGCGGTGGCCTCGGGGACCGGCTCGGCGAGCCGTTCGTCCGGCGCGTCGAGCAGGCCATGGTGCGGAACCTGCGGGTCCCGGGGCAGGCCCCGGTGGTGCTCACCACCGAGCTGGGCGACCTCTCCGGGGCCGTCGGGGCGACCGTCCTCCTGGAGGGCTGACACCGGCTCGCATCGGCTCGGCGGCGGACCGATCGGGCCGTCCCCGGGGCGATCCCTGCTGCCCGTACCTCCTGCGCGTACCTCCTGCCCGTACCTCCTGCCCGTACCTCCTGGCCGTACCTCCTGGCCGTACATGTGCGACATCGAGGTCGGGCGGGTGGTCTACCTCCGCCCGGTCACGGCCGGCGGCGGGGCCCTGCGGGCCACGGGCACCGTGACCAAGCGGGGCCGGGGCCGTGGCCTTCTCGGCGGCCGAGGTCACCGACGGCGCAGGTGCC
>Ga0307372_10006072_pt1 | contig 17850 bp, 16 predicted proteins | sample OX1MG_FD_202533 | JGI IMG/M metagenome (GOLD analysis project Ga0307372, IMG submission 202533) | Soil microbial communities from Risofladan, Vaasa, Finland - OX-1 | ecosystem: Environmental > Terrestrial > Soil > Coastal area > Acid sulfate soil | place: Finland: Risofladan, Vaasa | collected... | reverse complement strand
GCAGGCCTCACCGTGCTCGCGACGTCATCGCTGTCGTTCCTGTTGCTCGGCGTAACGTTCTTCGGGTGAACAACCAGCCGCCGCCGCTCGCGGGGCCGATCTGTTCGGCGAGAACCGCGCGCTCGTCGAGGGGCTCGAGCGCGAAGGCGCGGTCTGGGCTGCCGAGCGATGCTCGTCCTTCGGCCGCACGCTCACGGGCGAGCCGCTCGAATGGGGACGTCTCGCGAACGAGCATCCTCCGCGGCTCGGTGACGACGGTGAGGTCGAATACCATCCCGCATGGCATGAGCTGATGCGACTGTCGCTCGCGCACGGCCGGCACTCGCTCTCGTGGACCGAGGAGCGCGAGGGTGCGCAGCTCGCGCGCGCGACACTCTTTTACCTCGCCGCCCAGGTCGAGGCCGGGCACGGGTGTCCGGTATCGATGACGCACGCGGCCGTGCCCGCGCTGCGCGCGTCCGCGCCGCAGCGCCGTGCGGCTCGGACGCGGCCTCGCCTACGGCGCCCTGCCGGCCGGGATCGACGCCGCCGCCATCGTCGAGCGCCACCGGCCGAGATCGTCCTAACTCTTGGGCCGCTCCGTCGTCTGAAAGGACAGAAGGAAACGATGCTCACCCCCGTGCCGCCATCGGATTGTCAGCGGGCGCGTGAAGCCGTCTCCGTCCAGCTCGACGGTGAGCTGTCGGAACTCGGCTCGGCGCGCCTCTCCGCGCACCTGCGCGACTGCGACGCCTGCACGGCCTACGCGCTGGAAGTCGCGGCGGTCGCGACCCGGCTCCGGGCGGCGCCGCTCGAGCGCCCAAGGGTCGGGATCGCGCTGCCGGCGCGCCGCCGGCGGCCCGGTCTCCAGATCGCGGCCGCGGCCGCGGTGGCGGTCGCCGCCGCCTCGTCGCTCGCGGTCGGGCACGCCCTCCGCTCCTCGAACCCGCCGGCCCAGACGGCCACCCAGGTCGTGACGGCTCCGAGCCTGCAGCAGGACATCGTCAGCCAGCACATCCTGGCCATGGAGCGAAAGCTCGTGCCCGCCGGCACCCTCCGGGTCGGCCCGGTTCTCGCCCTCTAGCGTTTTCCGGCCCTTCTAACTAAGCTACCGCGCCGTCGTCTTACGACGTAACGGGACGCCCTGTGGGGCGTGGAGCGAGCAGGCGCCGCCGACCAGAGATCCAGCTCCCGGCGCCGAACAAGACGGAGGGAAAATTCATGCACAAACGCCTCTGGCTCCTCGCGGGAGCGGCAGCAGTCGTGCTTCTTCTGGCTGCATCCGCCACCGCGAAGACCAAGGTCGCCGGCTCGGCTGCCGTTGCTGACGGTACGCCGGCCGCTGCGCCGTTCGCTCAGGCGTGGGCGCAGGTGCCGAGGACGACGGCCGGCCGCAAGGCCGCGAACGTCGTCGTGTTCGGCGCCGAGCAGGACATCGACGGGTTCAACACGAACCTCAGCTGCTGCAACGAGCTGTGGGCGGGTTGGATGGGCGGTGACGAGACCAGTTACGGTCCGTTCATCCAGAACAGCAAGGGCCAGTGGATCACGACTGGCATCACGACGGCGGCGTCCGCGAACTCGAAGGGCGTGTCGTACACGATCAGTCCGAACGCGTACTGGTACTGGGGCGGCAAGAAGGTCCCCGTCACGTACAAGGACTTCGTCTATACCGTCCAGAACATCGACAACCCGAACAACGCTGTTGTCGGCACGACGGGTTACGGCAACATCAACCCGCATAACTTCACGCACAAGGGTCTCAAGCAGGTGACGTTCTTCTGGAACACGAAGAACTGCACCGCCACCTACCCGTGCGGCCCGTACGCAAACTGGCAGGTTCTGTTTGCGAACAGCCTTTACCCGTCCGCCGCTCTGGCCGGGCTGGACTTCAACAAGATCTGGACGAACTGCATCTGCGGTTCTGACGGCAAGCCGGTCTCCAACGGGCCGTACTACCTTTCGAACTACACGAAGGGTCAGGGCTCGACGCTGATCGCCAACCCGTACTGGATCGGCAAGAAGCCGGCGATCCACGAGGTCGACTTCAAGATCATCTCGGACACGAACTCCGAGGAAGAGGCAATGCGCGGCGGTGAGGTCGACGCGATCTCCCCGACGTTCGGTCTCTATCTCCAGCCGCTCAAGAGCACGCCCGGGATCACCTTCAACCAGATCCCCGGCTACTTCTTCGAGCACATCGAGATGCGTGAGGGCAACGCACCCGCGGCTTCGAGTGTGAACGCGGGCTCGACGAACAAGCTGCTCCGCGCGCCGTGGTTCCGCGAGGCGATCGCCATGTCGATCGATCGGCAGTCGATCATCAACACCGTCTACGGCTCGCTGGCCGCCGGCCTCAAGCCGATGGACAATGCGATCTACTATCAGACCGAAAGCGCCTACAAGCCGGACTTCGGGAAATGGAACTTCAACCCGCAGAAGGCGCTCGCCCTGATGGCGAAGCACTGCACCGGTGGTCCGACGTCGGTCGATCCGAGCAACTCGAAGATCTGGACCTGCTCGGGTCTTCCTGCCTCGATCAACTGGTCGTGGACCTCGGGTAACTCGGTTCGGGCAACCTCCGAAGCGATCGGCAAGGCCGAGATGAAGGCGGTCGGCATCCAGGTCAACGACAAGCCGCTCCCGCCGAACGTCATCTTCGGCTCGTCGGGTCTGCCCTCGGGCAACTACGACATCGCCGAGTTCGCCGAGATCACCACCGGCGACCCGGGCGACTGGGCGTCGTCCTGGAGCTGCAAGGGCGACGGCAACTGGACCGGCTATTGCAGCAAGAAGGTGGACAACCTGATCACGGCCGGGAACGCTCAGCTCGATCCCGCCAAGCGCCAGGCCGACTTCCAGCAGGCCGACGCGATCATGTCGGACACCGTTCCGGTGTTCCCGCTCTACCAGCGTCCGACGCCGCTCGTATACAAGTCGTCGCTGCTTGGAATGGTCAACAACCCTGCGACGATCGGCCCGTTCTGGAACATCCAGGACTGGCACTGGAAGTCGTAGTACGAACCGAGGAGGCGGGTTAAACTAGCCCGCACTTCGTAGGAATCTGGGGGGCCTCGAGGAATCGGGGCCCCCCAGCCAAAACGAGGAACACATGCTCACCTACATCGCGCGGCGCATTCTCTACAGCATCCCGGTCCTGCTCGCGACGAGCTTCCTCAGTTTCACGTTCATCACGAAGGCGAGCGACCCGCTCGCGAACCTGCGCGCGAATCCGCGGACGAACAACCCGGTGATTCTCCACCACCTGGCGCACATCTACCACCTCGACCAGTCGCTGCCCGTGCGGTACTGGTACTGGCTGCAGGACGTCTTCGTCCACAAGCTCGGCGTTTCCCTGCTGACTTCGCAGCCGATCTGGCCCGACATCTCCGTCGCGATCGAGCACACGCTGCAGATCATCCTGCTCGCGCAGGTGATCGCGCTCGTGCTCGGCGTCGCGGTCGGGATCTACTCTGCGATCAGACAGTACTCGCCATTCGACTACGCGATGACGTCAATCAGCTTCCTTGGCTACGCGATGCCGACATTCTGGCTCGCGCTCATCCTCCAGATTCTCTTCGTCGACATCTATCTCAAGTGGCACGTGCGGATCTTCTACACCTCGGGCCTCAATAGCGGCGTCACGAGCTCGACGTGGTCGATCGACCGCTTGCAGCACATCGCCCTGCCGGTCGCAACGCTCACCGTCGTCAGCTTCGCGCTCTACAGCAGGTACATGCGCGCGACGATGTTGGACGTGATCAACAGCGACTACGTGCGCACGGCGCGTGCCAAGGGACTGCCGGAACGGTTGGTGATCTTCCGGCATGTCGTCAGGAATGCGCTGATTCCGATCGTGACCGTCTCTGCGTTGCAGTTCGGAGCGCTGCTCGGGGGTGCGATCGTGACCGAGTCGATCTTCCAGCTCAACGGAATGGGGTATTTCTTCATCACGCGACTACAGACGAACGACGTCTACTCGGTGATGGCATACGTCATGATCGTCGCCATCACGGTCATCACCTTCAACCTCCTGGCCGACGTCCTGTACGGCTACCTCGACCCGAGGATTCGCTATGACTGAGCCGACCACACCGCTGGACGTCAAGCCGGTCGCCATCGTCGACCCCATGGCGATCTCCGTTCCGCTCGACCTGGCTGCGGCCGAGGGGATGGAGCTCAAGACGCGGAGCCAGTGGTCGTACGCGCGTCGCCGGTTCCTGCGCCACCGTCTCGCGATGATCGGCCTCGTCGGGCTCATCATCATCTTCGGCGCGGGCGCGCTCGCAAACTTCGTCGCGCCGTACTCGTTCGACCAGATCGATCTGACGTACGTTCTCCATGCGCCGACGACCGTCGGTCACCACGTCTTCGGCACGGACGAGATCGGCCGCGACTCGCTCTCTCGCATCATCTACGGCATCCGGACGTCCGAGCAGGTCGGCCTCACCGTCGCCGTCCTGTCGACGTTGTTCGGCCTCGTCGTCGGCGCCATCGCCGGCTACTACCGCGGCTGGCTCGACAACGTGATCATGCGCATCACCGACTTGATCCTCACGCTGCCGTTGCTCGTCGTGCTGCTGACGGTCGCGGCCCTGCTCGGGCGGTCGAGCAGCGTGTGGACGATCGTCTTCATCATCGCGGCCTTCTACTGGACGGGGATCGCGCGCATCGTGCGCGGCGTCTTCCTGTCGCTGCGTGAGAAGGAGTACGTCGAGGCGGCGAAGGCTGTCGGTGCCGGCGACCTGCGCATCATGTTCCGCCACATCCTTCCGAACACGCTCGGGCCGGTCGTCGTGACCGCCACGCTCGCTGTCGCGGACGCGATCATCCTCGAGTCCTTTCTCTCGTTCCTCGGATTCGGCATTGCCGACCCGACGCCGTCTCTCGGCAAGCTCGTGTCCGAAGGGCAGCAGTTCCCGCAGAAGTGGTGGATCACCGTCATCCCCGGCCTCGTGCTCGTCCTCATCGTCATCTGCGTCAACTTCGTGGGCGACGGCCTGCGCGACGCCCTCGATCCTCAGCAGCGTCGAGTCCGCGCGTAATGGCCGAGCCACTGCTGTCGATCCGCGACCTTGCGGTCGAGTTCCGCACGGAGGACGGCATCGTCCACGCCGTCGACGGGATCTCGTACGACGTCTTTCCGGGCGAGACGCTCGGCATCGTCGGGGAGTCGGGCTCGGGGAAGAGCGTGAGCACCATGGCGCTCCTCGGGCTCATCCCGCAGCCGCCGGGCCGGATCGCGAGCGGCACGGCGATGTTCCAGGGCAAGGACCTGCTGAAGCTCTCGCCGAAGGAGCTGCGCGGGTTCCGCGGGGACGAGGTGGCGATGGTCTTCCAGGATCCCATGACGTCACTCAATCCGGTGCTGAAGGTGGGCTACCAGCTCGCGGAGACGATCAAGACGCACTATCCGAAGGAGCCCGACGACAAGGTGAAGTCGCGCGTCGTCGAGCTGCTCCGCCTGGTCGGCGTCCCGAACCCGGACGCGCGCGTCAACCAGTATCCGCACGAGTTCTCGGGCGGCATGCGGCAGCGCGCGATGATCGCGATGGCGATCGCAAACTCGCCGTCGCTCCTCATCGCCGATGAGCCGACCACCGCGCTCGACGTGACGATCCAGGCGCAGGTGCTCGAGGTTCTGAAGACGGTGCAGGAGGAAACGCAGGCAGCGACCATCCTCATCACGCACGACCTCGGGATCGTCGCCGAGATGTGCGACCGCGTCCTTGTCATGTACGCGGGCCGCATCGTCGAGGCCGGCGACGTGCTCACGATCTTCCGTGCGCCGCGGCATCCGTACACGGTCGGGCTGCTCGACAGCCTTCCGAAGCTGACGGAGGACGAGGAATGGCTGCGGCCGATTCCGGGCTCGCCGCCGTCGCTCATCAACCGTCCGTCCGGCTGCGCATTCCATCCGCGCTGCTTCCTGACGCAAGGGCGTCCGCGTTGCCGTGAGGACGTGCCGGAGCTGCGCGACGCCGAGGGCGCCGGCCACTTCGCGGCGTGCCACTTCTCCGAGGAGCTCGCCGGCCATCAGTCGAAGTTCTCGGAGCCGGTCCAAGCGGGGAGTGGGACGTGAGCACGAACGGCGACGGCCAGCACGACGTCGCCGCCCTCGAGGCCGGGCTCGAGGGCTGGGAGGCGCGCGCGGATCGGCTGAAGCTGCTCGGCCAGCGGCTGCTCAGCTCGAGCGTCGTCATCTCGGCCGTGTCGCTCGTCGCGCTCTTCACGCCGTGGCTACGGGTCGCAAAGGTGCACGGCATCGCGGTCGGGAAGACGTTGACGGGGACGAGCGGCGCCGGCTGGTACGTCGTCATCGCGCTCGTGGTCGCCGTGGTGCTCGGGGCGATCGGCTACAAGATGCGCCTGTTCCTGATCGCCGCGGTGGGAGCGCTCGTGGCCTTCGCCATGGCAGCGTTGGCGATCGCGATCGCCGCCTCGCCGAAGAGCGTCCATCTGTCCCTCCCGCTCGGAAAGGGGCCGGCGCACGGCGGCGCGGTCACCACGGCGTGGGGGCTCTACCTGACCATCGTCACGTGTCTCGTCGTCGCTCTCGCGATGGTTGCGGTGGCGGTCGTGACCCGGATCTGGGATCTCGCCGAGGCCGAGCTCGACCGCGCCGAGGCGGTGCTCGCCGCGGACAAGCCGGGCCTGCTGCGGATCGAGAACCTCGTCACGCACTTCCCGATCAAGGCGGGACTCTTCAAGCGGACGGTGGGTCAGATCCACGCGGTCGACGGCGTCGACCTGACGGTGTACAAGGGCGAGACGATCGGCCTCGTCGGTGAGTCCGGCTGCGGCAAGACGACGCTGTCGCGCACGATCCTCAAGCTCGTCGAGCCGACGAGCGGGCGCATCTACTTCGATGGTCGCGGCATCAGTCGCTGGGGCCGGCGCCGCATGCGGCCGGTGCGGCGCGAGATGCAGATCGTCTTCCAGGATCCGTACGCGTCGCTCAATCCGCGCATGACCGTGCGAGACATCATCGGCGAGCCGCTGCGGATCGCCGGCTCGTACGGCGGCGACCGCGGCCGGCAGCGCGTGGACGAGCTGCTGCGAACGGTCGGGCTCTCTCCGGAGCACGCCAACCGGTTCCCGCATGAGTTCTCCGGCGGCCAGCGGCAGCGCATCGGTGTTGCGCGCGCGCTCGCGCTCAACCCGCAGGTGATCATCCTCGACGAGCCGGTGTCGGCGCTCGACGTGTCCATCCGCGCACAGGTCGTGAACCTGCTCGAGTCCCTGCAGCGCGACTTCGGACTGACGTACATCTTCGTCGCGCACGATCTCTCCGTCGTGCGCCACGTGTCCGATCGCGTCGCCGTCATGTACCTCGGCAAGATCGTCGAGATCGGTGACAAGCATCAGATCTACGACGAGCCGGCGCACCCGTACACGCAGGCGCTCCTGTCGGCGGTGCCGATCGAGGAGCCGTCCCAGCGCGGCAAGCGAAAGCGGATCGTGCTCGAGGGCGACGTGCCGAGCCCCGCGAACCCGCCCTCCGGCTGCCGTTTCCGGACGCGGTGCTGGAAGGCGCAGCCGATCTGCGCCGAGGAAGAGCCGGCACTCATCGATCGCGGGCAGGGCCATCCGGCAGCCTGCCACTTCGCCGAGATCGTGAAGCCGCTCGACCTCGTCGCGTCCTAGTCGGGCCGGACACCACGGGGACGCTCCCCGTCACAAGAGCTCCACGAAGCTGCGCAAGAGTCGTAGCGCTGTCTCGGACTCGCCGCCGAAATACGCTCGCACTGGCCTGTGGTCGACGAACGCAAAGTCGGCGTCCAGGCCCGCGGCGCCGCGATAACTGCTCCACGGCCACTCGGCGGGGCTGCTACAGAGGCCGGCCCGCACGGGATTCCGGGCGATGTAGCGGAACGCGCGCAGCATGTGCCAGTCGCTTTCCACCGGTGTAGCGCTGTAACGGTCGCCGCGAAGATGGCCCGACCGACCGTGGCGCTTGTTGAACTGCTGCGCATATGGCCCGTTGAGTCGGTGCATGCCGGGCTGTAGGAGGTCGAGCTTGACGTCGACGAGCAGGTGATAGTGCGTCGTCATCAGGACGAAGGAGCGGCACGTCCAGCTGAACCGCGCGATCGTCCGCGCGAGTCTTCGGCAAAACTCCATCCGGTCGACGTCGTCGACGAACATCGGGATGGGGCCGGCGCTGCGGTGAGTGACGTGATACGTGCCGTCGGGAACGTGTCCGCGGGCCTGCCGAGCCATGAGAACGAGTTTGCGCACGGCAATCCGCACGAAGGTGGGACGACTTCCTCACGGTCTCGTTACGGGGAGTGTCCCCGGAGGTGTCGGGTCAGCCGCGGTGCCTCGTGCGTGACCTGGCGTCGCGGACGCGCAGCTGCCACTTTCGCTTCTCTTCACGCCGCAGCCGCGCGTCGGTACGCATCGCGATCGCCCGCAGCTCGCGCTGCAGCTTGAGCCAACTCTGATGCCGCTCGCGTGACAGCGCGCCCGAACGGAGCGCCGCCTGCACCGCGCAGTCCGGCTCGGTCTCGTGCAAGCAGTTCGCGAACCGGCACTGCAGCGTCAGCTCCTCGATGTCGCCGAACGTGGCCTCGACTGCCCCGGGGCCGCCGTCCCACAGCTGCAGCTCCCGCAGCCCGGGCGTGTCGATGACGACGCCGCCGCCGGGCAGGAGGATCAGCTCCCGGTGCGACGTCGTATGCCGGCCCTCGTCGTCGTCGGCCCGCGTCTCCTTCACCGCCATCTGCTCGTGCCCGACGAAACGGTTCACGAGCGTCGACTTTCCGACGCCGCTCGATCCGAGCAGCACCGCGGTCGTCCCATCCGCGATCCGCGCGCGCAACGCATCGCACCCCTGCCCGGTCACCGCCGACACGACGTGGACGGGAACGCCGACTGCCACCGCCTCCACCCCGGCGACGAGCGCCGACGGGTCGTCCATGCGGTCGGCCTTCGTCAGGACGATCTCGGGCGTCGCGCCGCTCTCCCAGATGGTGACGAGATAGCGCTCGATGCGCCGCGGCTCGAGATCCGGGCCGAGCGAGCTGACGACGAACGCCACGTCCACGTTCGCGGCGAGCGTCTGCGACTCGGACGTGAGCCCGGCCGCCTTGCGCACGATCGCGCTGCGACGGGGCAGGACGACACGGATGATCGCCCCGGCGATGCCGACCCAATCGCCGACGGCGACGTCGGCGCCTTCGTGCAGCATTCGGCCCGGTAGCCTGGCGCGCACGTTGCCGTGCGCGGTCGCGACGTCGAATGCACCTCGGTGCGCGGCGACGACGCGGCCGGGCTCGAGGCCTTGCTCCAGTTTGCCGGCGAGCTCGGTGCTCCAGCCGAGCGCGCCCAATTCGAATCCAGGCAACGCAGATCTCCTTCGAGATGGGAACGGGACGCCGCGCACGTCCCGAAGGAGCGCCGGCGCTAGGTCAGGAAGACCAAGGAGGCGACAGTCACAGGCTTCATGTGTACGACCTCCTTTTGCGCCGGGGACGAAACCGCCGTGAAGGCTAGGCGCCCGGGGCCCAGCCGTCAAGCGACGGCTCCCCGCCGAACTGCCGCCTGATGTGCGAAACGGCGAGGACGCGGCGCCCGCCGCGTGTCTGCACGAAGACCCACTGGTCGGCCGCCGGCAGCGAGGACAGGAGCCAGCGGCCGTTCGGCGACCATGCGAGACCGTCCAACTTGCTGGGCGCGACGAACAGCGTTCTCAGGTCCCCGTCGGCCAGCAGCAGCACGCCGTTCCCGCGCAGCAACGCGAGCCGTCCGTCGGGAGCGAACGCGAGCGCGCGCACGCCGGCGACGCGGACCGTGTGCGTCCGGCCGCTCGCGACCGCGAGCTCCACGACTCCGCCGCGCGTGGCGAGAGCGACCGTCCGCCCGTCCGGCGACCACGCGAGCGAGCGCGCGTCGGCGTACGCATGGGAGACCACCCGTCCTCCGACCCGGACTCGCCCGCGGGCGTCGACATATGCGAGGACGTGCTTGGTCGTCCTCGGCTGCCAGACCGGAGCCACGCGCGCCGACTCCGAGAGCAGAGTGTCGCCCGTGCCGTCACCCGCGACGACGTGCAGGTGGTTGCCCGTCAGGTACGCGATGCGGGTATCAGTCCGCGTGCCGCCCCAGCGCGGGAATCCGATCGCGGGCCGCGCGATCTGCCAGTGCACCTGCCCGTTCGCCGGCTCGATCGCCGCCAGCTCGTTCCCGGTCGCCGCGACGACGAAGAGCGCATGCGGCGACCATGACGCCTGCGAGTACGCGCCGAGCCGGCGCGTCGATCCGTCCGCCGCGACCACCCACGTGCCGCCCGCGCCGCTCACGAGCAGGCGTCCCGGGGACGGGAGCTGGAAGAGCGCGGGCTGCGCGCCCTCGATGCCGATCGACCGGCGGACGGCGTTGACGACCGCGCGCCCGGGCGGCGACAGCGCTGCTGCGACGACCGCGACCGCGACCGCCGCGAGCACGAGCGCGGGACGGATGGGGCTGCGGCGGCGCACCGCGGGCTCGCGGTGCGCATACACCTCGCGCACCACCGACCACGCGCGCTCCTCCGCCTCCGTGTCCGACGGCACGGCATCGAACAGCCGTCTCACTCCTGCACCGCCTCTTGCAGACGGTCGAGGCCGCGCCGCAGGCGCGAGTTGACCGTGCCGCGCGGCAGGTCGAGCAGGCGCGCGATCTCGCCCGGCGTGTACTCGAGCAGGTAGCGCAAGACGATCACGGCCCGCTGCTCCGGCTGCAGCAGCGCCAGTCCCTCGGCAAGGGCGCGCGCGTGCGCGGACGGTTCCCGCTCGCCGGGAGCCTCGGGCTCGACGTCGCTGAAGCTCTCGCGCCGCAACGCGCGTGCGCGCGCCCAGTCGATGGCGCGGTTGACGACGATGCGATGCAGCCACGGGCCGAACGGGCGCCGCCGGTCGAACCGGTCGAGGGCGCGAACAGCCGCGAGAAACGACTCCTGCGCGATGTCCTCCGCTGCAGCGGCGTCACCGACCACGAGCAGTGCCGCGCGGTACGCCCGCGGCCAGTGGCTGCGGAACAGCTGCTCGAACGCCTCCACCGAGCCGTGCTGCGCGTCCCGGATGAGCGCGCGCTCAGTCCGGTCGCCGGCCACGGGCAGGTCCAGCCTGAGGGCACCCGCGTTGGAGGACACCGTCCCTATACGGTTACACAGCCGTGAGAGGTCCGTTGACCGAAAGCCAGCTGGCGTTGTTCGACGAGGCCCACTTCGGCGTCGTAACGACGATCCGACCCGACGGCTCCCCGCAGACCACGGTCGTCTGGGTGGAACGGGACGGCGACACGGTCTCGTTCAACACCGCCTACGGCCGCGCGAAGCCGGGGAACCTCGAGCGCGATCCGCGCATCTCCGTCCTCGTGACTGCCCCGGACTTCTACCACTGGGTGGCTGTCGACGGCCGCGCCGAGCTGACGAGGGACGGAGCGGAGGAGCAGATCGACCGCCTCAGCCGCAAGTACGACGGCAAGCCCTGGCCGTACGTCGAGGGCCAGCGACGTGTCCGGGTACGCGTGGCACCCGAACACGTCACCGCCTACGGCGTCTAGATCTTCTTCAGATCCGAGAGGATCTCGGTCGCGGCACGAGCGCCTTCCTGCGCGCCGCCTTCCATGAAGCCCTGGAAGTTGATCGAGCAGTGCTCGCCGGCGAAGTGGATGTTCCCCTGCCGGACGCCCTCGTACCCGCTGAAGCCGGTGTACTGACCAGGCTTCCAGTAGGAGTAGGAGCAGAGGAAGTTCGGGTCGGTGACAGGCGTCGAGAGCATCGCCTTGCCGTTCCACTGCGCGGTGATGCCAGGGAAGATCGGCTCGATCTGCGAGAGGAACTGCTGCGCGAACGTGGTTACGGCCGGGTTGTTCGCGGTCGTCGTATACGGGCTCGACTGTCCCAGCGACTGCGCGACGTTCGCGCCGGGATACTCGACGAGGATCCCGGTCGCTCCGCTTTGCGCTCGTGTCACATCCCAGCCGCTCTGGAAGGGCTGATCCGAGTAGAGCGACCCCGTGCTCCCCTGCGCATTCCAGAGCCGGGACTGGAACTGGACGTTCAGCTTCGCGTTCCGTCCCGCCCCAAGCTGCGTGATGGCGGTCTGCTTGAGCTGGTCGAAACCCGCCTTCTTGTAGTTGAGCGTCCGGAGCACCGCGAAGCTCATGCACAGGATCACATGGTCGGCGGTGATCGACTTGCCGTTCGAGAACGAGACCTTGATCGATCCGTCGCTGTTCAGCGCGATCGAGCTCATGCTGTAGCCGAGGTGCACGCTGCCGCCCGGCAGCGCGTTTGCGATCGCGACCGGCAGCTTCGAGTTGCCGCCGACGATGTGGTAGCGCTCGTCCGAGGCGCCGTAGATCGCCCATGTCCCCGGCCCGGACTTGAAGCCGAGCAGGTAGACGAGGTTGAGCGCGGACTGGTCGGTCGTCTCCGCGCCGTACTCCTCGTTGTACGCGGCGTTCAAGAGCGCGCCCATCTGCGACGAATGACCGCCCGGCACGTACTGCGTGATCCAGTCGTACAGCGTCATCTTGTCCAGCATCTGGCCGGTCGGCGTGGAGCTGTTGTAGAGCGTCGGATAGCCCGCCTGCTGGATCTGCCCCTGCAGCGTGTTGTGCACGGCCTTGAAGTCACTGCTCGCCTGCGCGTACGAGTAGTCGGCGCCGAAGATCCAGTAGGTATCGGTCGTCCCATTCGGCTGGGCCTGCAGCATGTCGACGACCGGGAGACCGAAGCTCTGCGCGAGTTGGAGGATCGTCTTGTGGTCGGTGTCGATGAGCTCGCCGCACAGCTCCGCCTGCTGGCCGTTGTCCCAGAAGCCCGTGCCGAACTCCTGCCAGTCGGAGTGCATGCGGCCGCCGACTCGGCCCGACGATTCATAGACGTCCGCGTAGACACCCTTGCCCTGCAGGGTCAGCGCCGCGTTCAGGCCGGCGATGCCGCCGCCGATGATCGCGATGCGCGGTGCGGCCGCCGCTCTTGCCCCTTGCGCGAGCGCCGCTGGCAGCGCCAGGGCCGCCGTCGCGACCCCGCCGCGACGCACGAGCTCACGTCGCGAGATCCGCTCTTCGTGGAGCTCGGCCGGGTCGATTCCAAGCTGGGCGGCGGCGTGATGCTCGTCCGCCAGGCGCCGGAGCGCACGTAACAACGGGGTTCTGGGCATGGGCGCGATTCTCGCATTCAGAACGGCTGCGTCAAGTCCATTGACGGAATGCGTGACTTCGTGGTACGAATCCCGCGCATTGCGCAGGGTGCACGCCCAAAAGCTCGACTCGCCGCGCGGTCCGGTGGCCCCGGCGCGGACGGTCGACGACCTCGACCGCAAGATCATCGAGGAGCTCCAGGCCAACGGCCGCGAGTCGTTCCGGCGCATCGCCGCACGCCTCGGCGTCTCGGAGGCGACCGTGCGCGCGCGCTACGCGCGGCTGACGAGCGAGGGGATCCTCCAGGTCGTCGGCGTCACGAACCCGCTCGGGCTCGGTTTCGATCAGGCGCTCGTCGGTGTCAAGACTTCCGGCGCGCCCGACACGGTTGCGGACGAGATCTCGCGCTGGCCAGAGGCCGACTACGTCGTCGTCACGGCGGGCCAGTTCGACATCGTCGTCGAGGTCGTCGCCGCCACCCGCCGCGACCTCCTCGACCTCACGAACCGGATGCGCGCGCTCGACGGCGTCGTCTCGACCGAGACCTTCTTCTACCTCGAGATGTGGAAGCAGCTCTACGACTGGGGGACGCGTGGCGCTTGACCTGCGCCAGGCCGCGCGCGACAACCTCTGGCTGCACTTCACGCGCATGGGCGGCGCTGAGCCGCCGATCATCGTGCGCGGCGAGGGCTGCTATCTCGAGGATCTCGAAGGGCGCCGCTATCTCGATGCACTCGCCGGGCTCTTCGCCGTCCAGGTCGGCTACTCGTACGGCGAGGAGATGGGCCAGGCCGCGCTCGCGCAAATGCGCGAACTGCCGTTCTACACCAACTGGTCGTACGCGCACCCGCGCGCGATCGAGCTCGCGCACGAAGTCGCACAGCTGACACCGGGCGACCTGAACCGCGTCTTCTTCGTTTCCGGCGGCTCGGAGGCGGTCGAGTCGGCGTGGAAGCTCGCGCGCCAGTACCACCAGGCGCGCGGCGAGCGCCGGTGGAAGGCGGTGTCGCGCCGCCTCGCGTACCACGGTACGACCATGGGCGCGCTCTCGATCAACGGCATCGCTGCGCTGCGGGCGCCGTTCGAGCCGCTCGTGCCCGACGTGATCCATGTGCGCAACACGAACCGCTACCACCGCCCGGAGGGCGAGACCGAGGAGGAGTTCACCGCGTTCCTCCTCGACGATCTCGAGTCGGCGATCGTGCAGGAAGGCCCGGAGACAGTCGCGATGGTGATCATGGAGCCTGTGCAGAACGCCGGCGGCTCGTTCACGCCGCCCGCGCGTTACTGGTGCGGCGTCCGCGAGATCTGCGACCGGTACGGAATCCTCCTCGTCGCAGACGAGGTCATCACCGGCTTTGGCCGGATCGGGTCGTGGTTCGGCTCCGAGCTGTACGACATCCGCCCCGATCTCATCCTGAGCGCGAAGGGCCTCTCGTCGGCGTATGCCTCGATCGGCGCGGTGATCGCGGCCGACCGTGTCGTCGAGCCGTTCCTCGACGATCGCGCGATGTATGCGCACGGCATCACCTTCGGCGGCCATCCAGTCCAGTGCGCGATCGCGCTGAAGAACATCGAGATCATGAAGCGCGAGCGCGTGGTCGAGAACGTGCGCGACACCGGCGACGCCCTCCGCTCGACGCTGGCGCAGCTCCTCGACCTGCCGATTGTCGGCGACCTGCGCGGGACGGGCTTCTTCTACGCGCTCGAGCTGGTCAAGGACAAGGAGACGAAGGCGACCTTCGACGATGACGAGTGTGAGTCCCTGCTGCGTGGCTTCCTGTCGCCGCGACTATTCGAAAAAGGGCTGATTTGCAGGGCGGACGACCGTGGCGACCCGGTCATCCAGATCTCGCCTCCGCTGGTCGCAACGCAACGCGAATTCGACGAGATAACCGGAACCCTTGGGGAGGTGCTGAGCGAGGCATGGCAACGCATTCAGTAGAGCTCGAGCAGACGACCGCACTTGCGCTGCACGAGAAGGGCAAGCTCATCAAGTCGCTCCGCCGATTCGACATGGTGTTCTTCACGGTCTGTGCGTTCGTCGGGCTGGACACGCTCGGCACCGTCGCGAACAAGGGGCCGGAGGGATTCTTCTGGCTCGTCGTCCTGGCCGTCGTCTTCGTCGCGCCGTACATGCTGTTGATGTCCGAGGTGGGAAGCGCATTCACCCAGGAAGGCGGCCCGTACGAGTGGACGAAGATGGCGTTCGGCCGCTTCCACGGCGGCATCGCGGCGATCCTCTACTGGGTGACGAATCCGCTCTGGGTCGGCGGCTCGCTCGCGTTCATCGCCACCAGCTCCTGGAGCGCGAACGTCTTCAAGATCGGGAACGGCTCGTTCGGCGACTACGTCTTCAAGCTGATCTTCATCTGGGTCTCCATCGGCGTGGCGATCGTCTCGCTCCGCTACGGCAAGTGGATCCCGAACTTCGGCGCGCTCCTGCGCTACATCGTGCTCGGGTTCTTCTCGCTGACCGTGATCATCTACGGCATCAAGCACGGGGTCGCCGGTTTCCCGGTGTCGCACCTGAGCCCGACCCGGGCGGTCTTCTTCGGCCTCGTGCCGCTCCTGCTCTTCAACTACGTCGGTTTCGAGCTTCAGAACGGCGCCGCCGAGGAGATGGAGAACCCGCAGCGCGACGTGCCGCTGTCGATCCTGAGGAGCGGTGTCACCGGCGTGCTCATGTACGCGGTCCCGATCTTCTGCATCCTGCTCATCCTCCCGGCGAAGGCCGTAACCGGGATCGGCGGCTTCATCGACGCGGTGACCCTTGTCTTCCACGGTGTCTATGGCGGCGCGGCTCATCCGCTGCTCATCGTCATGACGCTCTGCTTCGTCGGTGCTCTCGTGACCTCGGGCGCCGTCTGGATGATTGGTTCCGACCGCATCCAGGCTGTTGCCGCCTACGACGGCGCGTTCTTTCCGTTCTTCGGCGTGTTCAACAGGAAGCTCGGAACACCGGTGCGTGTGAACGTCATGTCGGGCGTGGTGTCGAGCGCGTTCTGCATCGTCGCGCTCGCCGCATTCAACGGTGGCGCGAACGCGAAGTTCGTCGTCGTTCTCGACATCGCAATCTCGACGACGCTTCTGTCGTACCTCTGGATCTTCCCCGCCGCGCTGAAGCTGCGGTACTCGCATCCCCACGTGCACCGGCCCTACGTCCATCCGTGGGGCCTGCGTGGCATCTGGATCTCGACGATTCTCACGACGTTCTGGATCGCGCTCGGCTCCTGGGTCGCCGTCTTCCCGGACACGCTGGAGCGGCTCTTCGGCGTCGGTTACGGCTTCAAGGGCTCGTGGAGCGTGTCGCAGGGGACCTTCGAGGTGCTGACCCTCGGGACGCTCGCCGTGATTCTCGTGTTCGGCGTGATCGGATACGTCGCCGGCGCCGGGGTGCGCCGCGACACGGTCGAGATTCCGATCGAGCCGGGAACGGCCTCCGCGCCCGCCTGAGCGAAGCCCGGGCCCCGCCGGACGGCGTACCGGCGGGGCCCGAAAAAGAGGATGCGCCAGTAGCGCATTCGACGGCGGGGCGGGAGCGGACGTCTGCATCGGCCCGTCCGGCACAAAGTTCCAGTACTGCGAAGCGACCTACTCGGCTCCGTAGTTACGCCGAAGCCTGCGTCTCGCCGGGACCGTGCTCGACCGCGATCGCGCGGGCGATGTCGAGCGTCGAGATGACGCCGATCGGGCGCCCGCTCGCCGGCTCGACCACGGCCAGATGCGCAACACCGTGCTGCGCCATCAGATCGGCGGCGCGCACGAGCGGCGCGTCGGTGCGCACTGCGACGATCGGCGTCACGGCGCTCGCGCCTGCGGTGCGTTGGTCGACGTCAAGTCGTCCGGCGGCGACGAGGTCGAGATCGGAGACGATGCCCCAGAGCTGGGCATCGTCGTCCCCGTCGCGATGCTCGAACACGAACACCGCGTGGACGTTGAACGTCGCCATCATCCGTGCGACCGCGCGCAGCGGCGTCTCCGGCGGACAGCTGATGACGCCCGGGCTCATCGCGTCCTGCACGGTCGCCGTCTCGAACGGGACCCGGAACCGATGCTCGACGTGTGCGAGATCGCTCATGCGACTGCCTCCTCGAGCGTATGCAGGGCGCGGCGGGCGACGCCGGTCGCTTCCGCGGCCTCGGCGACCGCCGCTGCGACTGCCGGAGCGACAGCTCGGTTGAAGACGCTGGGAACGATGTAGTCGGCGGACAGCTCGTCGGCCGCGATCGTCTGCGCGATCGCGCGTGCCGCCGCCAGCTCCATCTCGCCGTTGATCGTCCGGGCCTGGACGTCGAGCGCGCCGCGGAAGATACCCGGGAACGCCAGCACGTTGTTGATCTGGTTCGGATAGTCGGACCGCCCGGTGGCGATCACCTCGGCGAGGCCTTCGATCGCTTCCGGATCCACCTCGGGCGTCGGGTTCGCCATCGCGAACACGATCGCGCGGTCGGCCATCCGCCGCACGCCTTCCACCGAGATCGCGCCGGGGACGGATACACCGATGAACACGTCCGCACCTTCGAGCAGCTCGTCGGCGGTGCCGCGCAGGTTGTCCGGGTTCGTCGTCTCGGCGTACTCGCGCTTCGCGTCGTTCAGGCCTGGCCGGCCCCGGTAGAGCGCGCCGCCCTCGTCGCAGCCGACGATGCTGACCGCGCCGGCGCGCTGGAGCGTGCGCGTGACAGCCATCCCTGCAGCGCCGCAGCCCGTGGTCACGATCCGGACGTTCTCGAGGCG
>Ga0307372_10006071_pt1 | contig 17850 bp, 14 predicted proteins | sample OX1MG_FD_202533 | JGI IMG/M metagenome (GOLD analysis project Ga0307372, IMG submission 202533) | Soil microbial communities from Risofladan, Vaasa, Finland - OX-1 | ecosystem: Environmental > Terrestrial > Soil > Coastal area > Acid sulfate soil | place: Finland: Risofladan, Vaasa | collected... | reverse complement strand
TGACCGTGCCGTACACGACGGGGCGGGGTGGCGCTGCGGGTGCGCTGTGGGACGCCGCGGGAGCCGCGAAGGCGGGCTTTGCGGTCACGGCGCGATGTACGATGGTGTGGGCGGCCGGAGCGTTGCGCGCGCCCGACGCGGTGGCGCCGGAGCCGTGCTGTCCTCCCTTGGCGGTCGCCGGCTTGGCCGAGCCGGCGAGCGACGGAAGCGTGGTCGCGGCGAGCAGCGCGAGGACCGAGGCGCCGCCGACGGCGGGAAGGGTGAAGGTGGAGCTGGCGCTCGCGGCGCGACGCGTCCGCCAATAGACGACCGACTCGTTGACCGTGTCGGCGTCACTGAGGTCACGCTCTGGGCTCAGACGACCGAGTTCGAGGGAGGCGCGCCGCGGGCGCCCCCGCCGGGCGAGCGAACGCTCGAGCGAGTCCGCCCAAACATCGGCGCTTCCGAGATCACGTGCGAGCTCCACTGCAGGCCCTCCCTCTGTTCCGACTTGTAAGCCTGCGGGGTTAGCTGACGGGCTCGCGCAATGCGCTACGCCACCTCTGTGGCGATTCGCCCCATCGGCCTTCAGGGGTCCGGTTGGGTCCCCCGCTCACCGGCAACGGAGTGCTCGGCGACTCGGCTTCCTCTATTGCGCGTCGAGGCTAGCACGTCTTCTCCTGCCATTGCCAGCAAACGTGGGGGAATCTTTTCCGGCTGCAAGTGAAGTTGCAACCCGGCCATTTGCAGGACAACGATCAGAAGACGCCGATGCGGTCAGGCGGCCAGTAGGTGGCGAACACCTCGCCGATGATCCACGAGCCGGGGATCGGTCCCCAGAAGCGGCTGTCGTCAGAGTCGCCGCGGTTGTCGCCGAGCATGAAGTACTCGCCGCGCGGGACGGTCATCGCGCGGGGGTAGTAGCAGCTCTGGGAGTCGACGCAGGGAAGGATGTAGGGCTCGTTCCACAGCGGCTTACCGTTGATCACCGGGTGCCCGTCGGAGATCGAGACCCGGTCGCCCGGGAGCCCGATGAGGCGCTTGACGAAGTACTGGCTCGACGCCTGCGAATTGCTCCGCGGGCACGGCTCGGTATCGGGCACGTTCACCGCGCAGGTCAGCGAGCTCGGCGGGTGGAACACGACGATGTCGCCACGCTGGGGCGAGCTGAAGTCGTAGGCCAGGCGGTTGACCAGCACACGCTGGCCGATCGCGAGCGTCGGCTCCATCGAGGCCGACGGGATCACGAACGGCTTGACGACCGCCGCCTGGACGCTCTCGGCGAGCGCGAGCGCGACGGCGATCGTCGCGATGACCTCGACGACAGGCGCGAAGCGCCAGGCGCGAAAGCGCTCGACGCGTGTCCGGGGCCGCGGCGGCGCCTCCACCGCGTCGTGCGCCTGCGGCTCGGGGGCGTGGTACCCCGAGGCGACGGGCGCGTCGTGCGCCGGCGACTGTGGTGCACCTGGCTCGGGAGCGGTGGAAGTCGGGGGTTCGGGCGGGACGCTCATCGCCGGATCCTGACACGTGCCGGCTGCGCCTGATGGTGGCGGGGCGCGGCGCCGTGGCCGCCGCCCGGGGCGAACGCCCAGACCGTCGCGGTGCCAAGGCTCGCGGTCGCCGCGCTCGCCAGCATCACCGCGGCGGCACGCTGGGCGATCGCGCGGGGCCGACGGCGAAGCGCGTTGAACTGGCGCGCGACGCGCGCCGGTGGGCCGAACCGTTCGACCGCGAGGGCCGCTGCGCGATCCGGATCGGCGCCGAGCTGGATCTCGGCCGCCGCGGCATCGACCAGGTGGGCGCGAACCTCGGCGAGGATCCGCGCGCGGCGGCCACGGCGCAGGTGGCCGGAGAGCTCGTCGAGGTAGTCGCCGAGGGCGTTCATAGCTGCGCCTGCGAGGTCGCCGGGGCGAACACGGCATCGACAGCGCTGCGAAACGCCCGCCAGCTCGCGACCCGCTCGCCGACCGCGGCCGCGCCGCTGCGGGACAGTGCATACACGCGGCGCCGCCGTCCCGAGACCACCTCCCAGCGACTCGAGAGCAGGCCGGCGGCCTCGAGCCGGTGCAGCGCCGGATAGATCGTGCCCTCGGCGAGGTCGAACTCACCATCGCTGCGCCGGCACATCTCCTCGACGATCGCGTAGCCGTGGCGCGGTCCGGCTTCGAGGATCGCGAGCAGCATCCCGTCGAGGTGCCCCTGCAGCTCAGTGCTCGCCATAAGTAGACAGCCTATACATAGATCGTCTGTATGTCAAAGGGGAACCGACGGACCGTGGGGCTGGCTCTCCGGCGTGTCTCGGCACCTGGCCGGGCGTCAACCCGCGCGACTGAGCGCGTCGAGCTCGCTCACGGACAGCGTCAGCTCGGCGGCCCCGATCCACTCCTGGAGCTGCTCGACGCTGCGGGCCGAGGCGATCGGGGCGACGACGGTCGGCTGCGCGAGCAGCCAGGCGAGCGCCACCGCCGACTGGCTCGTGCCGTGCTCGGCGGCGACGGCGTCCAGCGCAGCGAGCACGGCAAGGCCGCGCTCGTCGAGCGCCTCGGCGGCGCCGCTCGCCCGCGGGCTGTCGATCGCCGCGCCGCCGGAGCGGTACTTGCCGCTCAGAAAGCCGCCGGCGAGGCCGCGGTAGGGCAGCGCCGCGAGCCCCGCGCTCGCCACGACCTCGCGAGCCTCGCCCTCGTAGCCGCGGTTGAGCAGGTGGTATTCGTTCTGCAGCGCGACGAAGGAGGGCAAGCCCTCCCGGGCCGAGACCGCGAGCGCCTCGCTCAGCCGCTCGGCGCTGAAGTTGGAGGCGGCGATGTAGCGGACCTTCCCGCCGCGGACGAGCTCGCCGAAGGCACCGAGGGACTCCTCCAGCGGCGTCTCGGGATCGTCGTTGTGGACGTAGTAGAGGTCGATGCAGTCCGTCTGCAGGCGGTCGAGAGAACGCTCGGCGCCCTCCAGGATCGCCTCGCGCCGCAGGTCACGGTTGTGGCCGACCTTGGTCGCGATGACCATCGCGGCGCGGTTGGCGCGCCCGGCGAGCCATCGCCCGATGATCGTCTCGGACTCTCCCCCGGGGTTTCCCGGCGCCCACATGGAATAGACGTCCGCGGTGTCGATGAAGTTGCCGCCGACCGCCGTGTAGGCGTCGAGGACCGCGAACGAGCTGTCCTCGTCGGCGGTCCAGCCGAACACGTTGCCGCCGAGGCAGAGTGGGAAGACGTCGAGGTCGGAGCTGCCGATCGTGGCCATGCCTGGACCCTAATGGAACGGGTCGCTCGGCCGGCGAATCGCGACGGCGCCGGCTCGCCCCGCCACGGAAGCCCGCTGACGAGCCCGCAGGCGTGCGAGGATGAGGGCATGCTCCCCACGGCTGGTGAGCCGAATCGGGCCGGACTGCGTAGGGGTCGGGGATGACCCTTCTCGGCCGTGTGCGCTATGGCTTGCTCGACCGGGCGCTCGAGCGTGGGCTGCTGCCCGATCCGCTGTTGCGCAGCGGATCGCGCTGGGGCGCGCGGTCGCGCCTCCGCCGTGAGGGGCGCGGCGGCGTCGAGGCCCAGGAGCGGCGGCTCGGCGAGCTCGTCGAGGCGATGCGCCGGGGGCCGATCGCCGAGTCGGTCGGGCGCGCGAATGAGCAGCACTACGAACTTCCCGCCGAGTTCTTCGAGCTGTTTCTCGGCCCTCGGTTGAAGTACTCGAGCGGCCTGTGGGGCCCCGGGGTCGGCGACCTCGCCGCTGCCGAGGAGGCGATGCTCGCGCTGTCGTGCGAGCGGGCCGGGATCGAGGACGGCATGAGCGTGCTCGACCTGGGTTGCGGCTGGGGCTCGATGTCGCTGTGGATCTGCGAGCGCTACCCGCGGGCAACCGTCGTGGCGGTCTCGAACTCGGCGTCGCAGCGGACCTGGATCGAGTCCGTGCGCGACCGCCGCGGTTTTCGCGATCGCCTGACCGTGGTGACCGCCGACGTCAACTCACTGGCCCCGACGCGGCGCTTCGATCGGGTCGTCTCGATCGAGATGTTCGAGCACATGCGCAACTGGGAGGCGCTGCTGGCGCGGATCGCGGGCTGGCTCGAGCCAGGGGGAAAGCTGTTCGTGCACGTCTTCTCGCACCGGCGGTTGGCCTATGAGTTCAGCGGGACCTGGGCCGCCGATCGCTTCTTCACCGCCGGCCGGATGCCGTCGCACGAACTGATGCTGCGCTTCCAGCGCGACCTCGAGGTGCGCGAGAGCTGGGCGGTGTCGGGAACGCACTACGCGCGCACGCTCGCGGCCTGGCTCGAACGGCTCGACGCGCACGCCGATCGCGCGCGGGTCGTTCTGGGCGGAGCGGTCGGCGAGCGCCGCGCCGCGAGGGCACTGGCCGGCTGGCGGCTGTTCCTGCTCTCGACCGAGCAGCTGTGGGGCTTGCGCGAGGGCGAGGAGTGGATGGTCTCCCACTACCTGCTCGCGCCGCGCTGAGCGTCGCCGCAGCCGCCGCCGGCCCGGCTAGGGCACCAGGCGATGTTCGACGCGTCCGTTGGCGGCCAGCAGGACGTCGGAGGTGAGCGACGGCGGGAACAGACCGTGCCCGACCACGCCGGGCGTCGCGTCCAGGCGCGACGCCAGCTCGCCGGGACCCCCAAACGAGCCGTGGTAGTCGGCGATCAGCCCTCCGTCCGGGCTTGGCGGCACCGCTCGAAGCGCCACCTCGCCGAGGGCGCCGAGCGTGGCGTCCACGCCGAACCGCAGCAGCTCGAGCGGAACCGGTGGCCCGATTCGCTCGACCGCCTTCTCGGATGAGGCGATCACGACGAACCGTGCCGCGGCGGCCGCGACGACCTTCTCGCGCGTATGGGCGCCGCCGCCGCCCTTGACCAGCCAGCCGGCGGGGTCGATCTGGTCGGCGCCGTCGATTGCGATGTCCAGACGCTCGATGCCGGCGAACGCGACCACGTCGAGGCCGAGGGCCCGCGCGGCCTGCTCCGTCTCGGGCGAGGTCGCGACGCAGCGGATCGCGAGCGCGCGCGCCGCCAGCGCCGGCAGCAGGTAGGCGACGGTGCTGCCCGTCCCCAGGCCGACGAGCTGTCCGTCGACGACAAGCTGCGCGGCGGCCTGCGCGGCGGCACGTTTCTCCCGTTCGCTGCCGGTCATTGCCGCAGAGGCTAGATGCTGGGACCCTCGGAATCACCCCCGGTCGCGCCGGATCGACGCGTGGCCTCGGCGCGAGCCGCGGCTGCGCGGTCACGGGAGCTAGTTCACGTGGGTCGGTGAGGTTTCCACCCAGTCACCGGCCGACACGCCACATACACTCGGACGGCGGTGAACTCGACCTTTTCTCAGCACGCTCCGGCGGCCGATCCGGCACCCGCACGAGCGGCGCCGGCGGCCCTGGCGTCGCCGCCCTCGTGGGAGTCGCTGCGCGGGTATTCGACGCTGCTGCGCGGGGTGCTCGACGCGGTTCCGTTCGGCATCGCCGTGCTCGGCGCGGGCGGCACGCTGACGATCTGGAACGACGAGCTCTCGGCGATGCTGCCCGCGCCGCCGTCACGGGGCGGTCAGCATGACCTCTCGACGCTGATCCGCGAGGTGCGCCGCATCGTCGGCGACCCCGACGACTTCGAAGCGCGACTGCACGAGGCGGTGGTCAATCCGGCGGCCGGCGCGGAGTTCGAGCGCGGCCCGGCGGAGTTCGAGGTTGCCCTGCGTGATGGCGGAGCCCTGGCCATCAGCACCAGTGCGCTGAGTGAAGGCGACGGGACGATCGTGATCTGCTTTCGGGACGCGACCGGCGAGCTGCGGGCGCGACGCGAGCTCGAGCACCGTGCCATGCACGACGCGCTGACCGGCCTGCCCAACCGCGAGCTGCTGATGGACCGCCTGTCGGTGGCGCTCGCCCGGCTCGGCCGGCAGGGCACCGCCGTGGGCGTCCTGTTCATCGACCTCGACGGATTCAAGGACGTCAACGACGCCCATGGCCACACCGTCGGCGACGAGCTGCTGATCAGCGTCGCCGGCCGGCTGCGCCGCGAGGTGCGCGACGGCGACACCGTCGCACGCTACGGCGGCGATGAGTTCGTGGTGTTGTGCGAGGACCTCGTGCGCGTCGAAGCAGCGCAGCCGCTGGCGCGCAGGCTGGCCGACGCGGTCGCGCAGCCGGTCAGCACCGGCGAGCGCCTGCTCGTGGTCCGGGCGAGCATCGGTGTGGTCGTCGAGCAGAATCCGGCGACCAGCGCGGAGGCACTCGTCGAGCGGGCCGACGCCGAGATGTACCGCGTGAAGCCGCGCGGGCGCTAGCGATCGCGACGACCGTCTAGACCTTGCGCCGCGCCGCGGCGATCGCCTCATGCAGGCGCTGGCGCTCGGCATCGAGCGCGCGGGCCTGCGCCCGCAGGCGCTCGGTGGCGGCCTCGATGCGGTCGGTCTCGGCGGCGAGGGCCGCGAGCGCCTGACGCTCGCGCGCAACTGCCTCCGGGCCGGTCTGCGACGCCGCGGACTCCGGCGTGCGGTGCTGTGGGACCGGCGGATCGGGGACCGGATGATCCGCCGGCGGGAGATCGCTCGTTGCGCCGGCGCGGATGCGTGCCGCCTCGCGCTCGGCGCTTTCGCGAATCTGCTCAGCCGCGCGCTCGGCCATCTCGATCACGCTCGCCATCAGGCGGCTGGTGAGCTCGCCGGGGTCGGGCGCGGACACCGCGACGAGGTCCGAGCGGGGATCGTGGTGCGCGGCAGGGGCCGGTCTCGCGTGCGCGAGCGGCACCGACACGACGTGCGCGCGGGGCGGCGGTGCCGCGGGCTCGACCGCGGCGGAAGCGATCGGCGGTGGCGACCCGGCGACCACCGGCTGCGTGACCGGCGGCTGGCTGACCGGAGCGGTCCATGCGTCGTCGGTCCGACCGACCCGGTCGCCCAGCCGGCGCACCTGCTCGGCGAGGAACGCCATCTGAGCGCGAAGCTCGGTGGCGGAAACCTCGCTTGCCGCCGGCGGCGAGGCCGCGGCCGGCTCGCCGTCAGGGACGACCCTGCGCTTCTTCGGATGCTTTCCTGGCATGGTCGTGTCCCTGTCTGACCCTATCGGCAGCCGGCGTGCAACGCCGCAATTTGCGGCCGATCTTGCCGAGCGGAGCACTGCACGCCTCGACCGGCCGGGCGATCCGGCCGGCGCGGACGCGCCGCCGCGTCGGTCCAACGGGGGCGGCGCGGATCGTCAGGCGTCCGCCGCGAGCGCCAACGTATTCTTACGCGGGGCGCACCTGCCGCATTTAGCATTGCGGTGCAGGCGCCGACAGGGATAGCAGTGACGCACGCCCACGAGCACAGCCCACAGGAAGCCGATCGGCTGACCGCCGAGGAGGTCGGCGCGCGCGTCGGCGCGATCCTCGGGGCCGCCGAACGTGAGGCGCGCGAGATCATCGCTTCGGCGCGTCGCGAGGGTCCGGCGGCCACTGCGATCCCGTCCGGCGCGACGATCGATGACCTCGCCCGCGCGCTCGAGCGTTTGAGTGCCCGTTTCGATGCCTTCGAGCTGGCCACCGCCGCGCGGATCGAGGAGCTCGGCCGCGAGCTGCGATCGGCGGTCCCGGCTGGCGATCTGCTCGCCGAAGCGCCTGTCGCCCCCGCGCCTGCCGCCGCGCCGGAGGAGTCGCCGGCGACCGGTGCGGCCCGCGTGCTCGCGATTGACCTCGCGCTCGCCGGCCACTCGCGTGAGGCGATCGCCAACGAGCTGTCGGTCTCGATGCCGCGCGCCGACGTCGAGGCGCTGCTCGACCACGTGCTCGCCTCCTGATCGGCGCACCGGAGCGATCCGCCGCCCGCCGATCTCGCTGTTAGGCTTGCGGTGGTGAGCACGACGAGCCCGACGTTCGACGCCGCGCGCACGCGAGAGATCCTCGACGAGCTGGACCGCAGCGGCTACGTGCACATCCCCGGCGTGCTCTCGCCCGACGAGGTGGCGCGGATCCGTGAGGTCGTCGAGGTTCTGGCCAAGGAGCATTACGACCCCGAGCAGGGGTTCGTCCACGCGCTCGGCGCCGCGTATCTGCACCCGCTCCTGACCGACCTCGCGGTCGATCCGCGGCTGATGGGCGTGCTCGCCGGGGCGCTGACCCCGAACCTCCACATCTACCACTCACACATCGACGTGCACCCGCCCGAGGAGGACAAGCCGAACGCCTGGCGCTGGCACGAGGACGGCGGTCGCCAGACCGCGGACCTCGACTATCGCGCGCGGCTCTCGGCGAAGCTCGGCTTCTGGCTGAGCGACTGTGACGAGCCCGGGATGGGCAACCTCGAGGTCATCCCCGGCAGCCACCTGTGGACCGAGTTCCTGCCGCGCACCCCGGGGCAGACGCCGGACGGGGCGATCCAGGTGCTGGCCAAGGCCGGCGACGTCACGCTGTTCGAACGGCGGATCTGGCACGGTCGCAGCACCAACCTCTCCGATCGCACGCGCATGGTCGTGTTCTACGGCTACGCCCCCCGCTGGATCGTCCAGCGCGAGTTCCCAAGCCCCGAGCAGCTCGAGGCGGCCATCGGCGATCCGCTGCGGCGCCAGCTGATCGGCGCGCCGGATTGGGACTCCTGTCACGTCGGGCGCGCCGAGCTGCCGCTCACACAGTTCCTCGCCGCCTGAGCGTCAGCTCCAGAGGCGCTTGCTGGCCAGCGCCGCGCCCTGGCTGAGCGCCTCGAGCTTGGCCCAGGCGATCTGCGGGTGAACGCGCCCGCCGAGGCCGCAGTCGGTCGAGGCGATCACGTTCTCGCGGCCGACGACCTCGGCGTAGCGGACGATCCGGTCGGCCACCACCTCGGGGTGCTCGATGACGTTCGTGGCGTGGCTCACGATGCCCGGGAGGATCACCTTGCCCTCGGGGAGCTTGACGTCCTGCCAGACCCGCCACTCGTGCTCGTGGCGGACATTCGCGGCCTCGAACGAGTACGCGCCGGCGTTGACCGCGAGCATCACGTCGACGATATCGGCCATCGGGATGTCGGTGACGTGAGGGCCGTGCCAGCTGCCCCAGCACAGGTGGAAGCGAATGCGGTCCTCGGGAAGCCCGCGGATCGCATGGTTCAGCGCCTCGATGCGCACCATCGTCCAGCGCTGGTAGGCCTCGACGCTCGGCTCCGGGTTGACCTGGTCCCAGTTCTCGGCGATCGCGGGATCGTCGAGCTGGAGGATCAGCCCGGCGTCGATGATCGCCTGATACTCCTCGCGCATCGCGTCGGCGCAGGCGTAGAGGAACTCCTCGTCGGTCGAGTAGTACTCGTTGCCGAAGCGCGCGCAACTCGCCGGCGCGACCGAGTTCATCCAGCCCTCATCGATGCCGGCGGCTTCGAGCCCGGCCTTGAGGTTGGCGATGTCACGCGCCACGCCCTCCTGGCCCTGATAGGTGATCGGGCCGCGGCACACCGGTGAGGCGGCACCCAGGCCGACGTCGGGAAGCGCGGCGCCGGAGTGGGGATCCATGTAGGCGTCGTGGAAGCGCTCCCAGTCACGGCGCTCGGAGAACTTGGCCAGCACGACCTCCCCCGGTTTCGGCGTCTCGCGTGTCTGCGGCAGCATCCACAGCGCCTCCTCGACCAGCTCCAGTCCGCCCAGGCGCTGGAAGACGTAGGTCCACCACGGGCCGTAGTCGTAGTCGTGGCCCATCGAATGGCCGTACTCGCCGTCGTTGATGAGGTCGATCCCGCACTCCTTCTGACGAGCAACGAGATCGATCACGGCATTCCTGAGCTCCTGCTGGTAGCCGGCCTCGTCGGTGTGCTCGCCACTCGCGCGTCGACTGTTCAGCTCGATCAGCTTCTCGGGCCGCGGCAGGCTTCCGACGTGGCTGGTCAGGATTCGCTCCGAGCTCGTCTGCATCTCATCCTCCGCTCAGCGTGGTGTTGTGCCCCGAGGCGATCGGGGTGGGCCTTCCGTGATGCGCACGGCGCCGGAACGCGCCTCAACCGCCGGGCGCGTTCCCCGCGAGCACACCGCGCAGCCGGTTCTAGCAGAGACGGCCGGCGCTTGCCCGCGGCCCGCATCCGCCGAAGCGCCCCTACCTGATCCAGATCGACGCGCTCGAGGGCTGGACGGCGTGGCGCACCGCGGCGAGCAACTCGGCGCGGACCGTGTCGAGGTCGACCGCGTCGCGCAGCGCAGCGGAGAACGCGGCGACGGTCGCGTCGGCGTCGTAGCGGGCGCGATTGAAGCGCCGGTCGACGAGCCGTTGGATGCGGATCCGCAGCGGGTTGAACAGCGCCGCGGCGGCGAGCGTCGACGCGGCGACGCCGACGCGCCCGGACAGCGCGAGAGCGTTGGTGGTCAGGGCGATCAGCCCGATGAAGGTGCCCGCCAGCAGGGCGGTGAGGATCGCATAGGACAGCGTGCGGCTGATCAGCCGGTCGATCTCGTAGAGCCGGTAGCGCATGATGCCCACCCCGATGCTGATCGGGAAGGCGGCAAGGCCCGCGCTGACGACGGCGTTCAGGGCCTCTCCGAGCCACGACCCGCCGCCTCCGAACACGCTGAGGGTCCCGCTGACAACGCTGATCGCGACCCCGCTGATCAGCCACTTCAACCGCTGACGCTGCTCTCCGCGCGCCCACCGGAAGACCATCACCTGGCGGATCCACCACAACAGCGCGCTCAGCGTGAGCGCCGGGAAGAAGGCGTCCTGGACGTAGCCCCACCAGGCCGCGCCGCCCGTCGGCTTGTCGATGATCGCGAGATCCCCTCCCGGATTGACGTGGATGGTGTGCCCGGCGATCGCGTTGATCGCGATCGAGAAGGCGCCGCCGAGCCACAGTGCTCCGAGCGCGAGGAAGGCCCACAGGCCCCAGCGCCAGCGCCCCGCCGGGAGCCGTCCGTCCGGGAACAGCAGGATCGACATCGCGATGCACACGATCCCCGGCGCCCACGACGGCTGCGCCAACACGGCCAGCGGGCCGAGGGGCAGGCCTCCGTGGTGGACGCGGTAGGCGAGTATCGAGTAGTCGCTGGCCACGTCGTTGACCGCCAGGAAGGCGCCCGCACCGAGCAGCAGCCAGCCGATCGCGTTCCGCGGTTGGTGGTAGGCGACGACGGCGCCGGCAACGGCGAAGGCGAACACGACGGCCGTCATCACGGCGTAGCCGGGAACGGTCAGCTGATGGGCGAGATCGGCAACCGGCGCGTCGGCGAACTGCAGCAACAGCGTCGCCACGAGACCGACGCCGACAGCCACCCGCATCACGCTCGGGTGCCTCGCGAGCGTCCGGCGGCGGTCGTGCCCTGCGACCGCGGTGTCTCGAAACACGGCCTTGGGTGCTGGCATCGAGGGAAACCTACTTCGCGGGCGTTCCGACAACGTTACGGAGCGCGACCCCAACTGCTGCAGATGCCCCTGCGCGGCCGCTGAACTCAGCCGGGGCGAAGCTGGGCGCCAGACCCGCCGACGGCGGACCTGGCGCCCCGACCTACCTGTAGAGAGTCATCGGATTGTCAAAGTTGGGTCACGTCGTGTTACCGGCCCGTGGCGACTCTCGGCAGAAGACCCGTGATCATGCAAGCGAGGGGGACCGCGGGAAACCGTGCGTCAACTTCTGAGGGGAAGAGCGGCCGGACCCGGGACGCGCGCGCCTACCGACGGTGCCGCGGCGAGGGCGCACCGCTTTGCACCGTTCACGCGCTGTGCGAACCAGCCGCGGACCGGGAGTCACTGCAATTCTCCGAGTTCGTCCTCGACAGCGGCCAGCAGCTGACCGCACAGCACGAGGCGCTCGGCGATCGCCAGCTCCGGAGCGACGAAGCGGTCCTCGCCGGGGCCCGGGACGCCCGCTTCGCGCAACGCGACAAGTGCGGCGCGGGTTCCCGCCGCCGGCTCGAGCGGCGCGCGAAGCTCGAGCCCACGTGCCGCCGTGACGCACTCGATGGCGAGGATCCGAGCGAGGTTGCGCACGACTGTCCGCAGCCGGCGCGCGCCGCCCCAACCCATCGAAACGTGGTCCTCCTGCATTGCGCTTGTCGGCAGCGAGCCGACGCTCGCGGGCGCCGCGAGCCGCCGGTTCTCCGCGACCAGCGCCGCCTGTGTGTACTGCGCGATCATCAGCCCCGAATCGACGCCGGGGTCTTCGGCGAGGAATGGGGGCAGGCCTTCGGACCGTGCCGGATCCAGCAGCCGGTCGGTTCGCCGCTCGGCGATCGCACCAACCTCAGCAGCCGCGATCGCAAGGAAGTCGCACACGAAGGCGAGTGGCGCACCGTGAAAGTTGCCGCATGACTCCACGCGCCCGTCGGGCAAGATCATCGGGTTGTCGATCGCCGAGCGCAGTTCGTTCGTCGCCACGCGCTCGGCGTGTTCGAGCGTATCGCGCGCCGCCCCCAGCACTTGCGGGGCACAGCGCAGCGAATAGGCGTCCTGTACGCGCGGATCGCCCTCACGATGGCTGGCGACAATCGCCGATCCGGCCAGCAGCGCGCGAAGGTTGGCCGCGCTGGCCATCTGCCCTGGCTGTGGGCGTAGCGCGACCAGGTCGGCCGCAAACGCGCGATCGGTGCCAAGCAGCGCCTCAACCGACATCGCGGCAGTCACGTCGGCGAGCTTCAGCAGGCGCCTGAGGTCGTACGTCGCAAGCACCAGCATCGCGAGCATTCCGTCTGTGCCGTTGATCAGCGCGAGTCCTTCCTTCGCGCCCAGCGTGAGCGGCTCGATCCCTGCTTGCGCGAGCGCGGCTGCGGCGGGCATCTCTGTGCCGTCGCGGCTGTATGCCGCTCCCTCTCCCGTCAGCGTCAGCGCACAGTGGGCGAGCGGCGCGAGGTCGCCGCTCGCACCGACCGAACCGTACTCCGGGACGACGGGGGTGATGCCGGCATTGAGCACGGCAAGCATCGTCTCTGCGACGTGCGGCCGGGCGCCGGAGTACCCCATCGACAGCGAGCGGACGCGCAGCAGCATCATCGCGCGCACCGTGTCAGTCTCGATCGGGTCACCCAAGCCGGCCGCGTGAGAGCGCACGAGCGATTTCTGCAGCTGCGCGCGGCGCGGCGCCGGTATCGGCACCGTTGCGAGCGAGCCAAAGCCTGTTGTGACGCCGTAGACCGGTTCGGTGGCATCGGCGTGCCGAGCTGTCACGACGGCGCTGCGCTCCATCGCCCGGCGGGCCTCTGCAGCGAGCGAGACCTTGGCGTCGCTCCTCGCTACCGCGATCACATCATCCGGACGTAGGTCTGGGCCCACTTCGACCACTGGGTGAGCCACTACGACCGAGCCCCCGCACGTGCGGGGGCTCGTGAGGTCTCGTAACACAACGTTTGACATCTCGTGCCCCTTTGCCGCGACACGAGAACGCCCCCCTACACCTACCCGCAGCCGGTGTTGTTGCCGCAGCTCGGGCAGGTGTAGCAGGACCCGGTGCGCTGCATCATGCCGCCGCACTGCGTGCACGCCGGGCCGAGGTCGAAGCCCCGCATCTTGGCCGGGACGACTGGCGGGGAGTCGGTGAACGCGGTGCTCGGCGCCGTCGCGGCGCCGCCGTTGGTCGGCGTGGCGGCGGCGTCCAGGGCGCTGGCCGGAACGGCGGTGTCGGAGGAGTGCACCGAGGTGACCACGTCCTGCGCGGCGTGGCGTGCACGCACCGCCGGGGTCAGGATGCCGAGCTCCTCCTGGGCGTCGGTGTCCAGGAAGCGCGAGGCGAGCCAGCGCATGATGTAGTCGGGCATCGACTTGGCGAAGGGGATCTCCGGGTTGGTCGTGATGCCCTCCGGCTCGAAGCGCATGTAGCTGAACTTCTGCACGAGCGTCTCGAGCGGCACGCCGTACTGCAGCGCGATCGAGATCGCCGTGGCGAACGCGTTCATCATGCCGCGCAGCGTCGAGCCCTCCTTGCCGATGTCGGTGAGGAAGATCTCGCCGACCGTGCCGTCCTCGTACATGCCGGCGGTGATGTAGCCCTCGTGCCCGCCGAGTGAGAACTTGTGCGTGATCGAGTTGCGCTCGCGGGGCATGCGGTGACGCTTCGGCCCGGCCTTGGCGACCGCCTCGGCGATCCGCGCCTCGATGTCGGCCTCGGCATCCGGCTTCGCGGCGTCCTGGGCGTCGGTGCGCAGCGCCTGGGCGGTCTTGGAGCCGTCGCGGTAGATCGCCAGCGCCTTGATGCCAAGACGCCACGCCTGGGTGTAGGCGTCGGCGATGTCCTCGACGGTCGCGGCGGCCGGCAGGTTGACGGTCTTCGAGATCGCGCCCGAGATGAACGGCTGGACGGCGCCCATCATCTCGATATGCCCCATGTGGGAGATCGCGCGCTCGCCGACCGCGACGTCGAACACCGGCAGGTGCTCCTCGCGCAGGCCGGGGGCGCCGACGATCGTTGAGTGCTCGTTGACGTGGGCGAGGATCTGCTCGATCTGCTCATCGGAGTACTCGAGCGTCTGCAGGGCGAGCGGCACGGTGCGATTGACGATCGTCATCTGCCCGCCGCCGACCAGTTCCTTGAACTTGACCAGCGAGAAGTCCGGCTCGACACCGGTGGTGTCGCAGTCCATCAGGAACGAGATCGTGTTGTGGCTGACGAAGCCGTTGGCGACATAGGTGACGTTGTCGGGCACCGAGATGTCGAACGTCGGCTGGTCCTCCTGAAGCTCGCTGCTCGCCACCTCGTCGTAGAAGTAGCCGAGCAACTGCTCAAGCTCCGGATCGGCCTGGCGCTCCAGCAGCATGGTCGCCGAGCGCCGCGACACCGCTCCGCTCCGGGCAAGCTGCAGGAGCGCATTCTTGCGAAGCCGATCGTTTGCCGGGGCGATCCGGTCGACGAGGTCTCGCGTCACGGGAACGTGGTCATAGCGTGCGGCCTGAGGATGATCGGCGCCCTGCAGCGTGTCGTTCTTGCGCGCCGAGATGAAGCCGACCTCCTCGACGAAGCGCGCAGCCGAGGATGCGTTCAGCAGGCGGATCCTGTGGCACGGCGCACCCCACTTGGCTCGTGACCGTTGAATATCGCGCGTGGTGACGAATCCGAGCACGAGCAGCAGCGTCTGCACGTCGCGGGAGAACTCCTCACAGGTTGTGCTCCAGGAGGCGTAGCCGTTGCTGGCATTGCCGTCGGCCTCGAACAGCCCTCGCGCGAACGCCGCATAGACGTCGCGATCGTTGGAATGGAGGACCGCATCCGGGATCCGCGGCGACCAGCCCTTGCCGCTGTGGCCCTCGAACGGGGACAGCTTCGCGAAGCCACAGGCCTCCCACCAGATCGTCAACGGCACGGAGTGGAACGAGACCTCGGTGTATCCCTCGCAAGGAAGCATGTGCGCCTCCAGTCCGAAGAGCTGGCGGCCGAGCCGGGCGAGCCGGTCGACGACGTCGTGGTCGCCGTCGGTCACGCACAGCCGCAGGCCCTTGGCGTGCAACGAGCCGTCTCCCATGAAGTATCCGACGAACTCGGCCAACTCTGCGGTCATCCGTCGCGGCACGCTGGTGCGGTGGTCCGCGTTCCAGTGCAGGTCTCCAAGCGGAGGCAGCGTCACGTCACACGGCTCGCCGACCATGCTTCCCAGCATCATCGGGACGCGGTCGCCGGGCTCCACTTCGGCCAGTCGGCGCCATACCCAGGCACCCTCGCTGTCGACAACCTTGATCCGGTGGGCTGGTGTGCCCTGAATCCGGTAGCCGCGGCTGGTCTCGATCGAGACGACCTGCTCGCTGCCGTTGACAAAGAACTTCGTCGCCTGTCGCGGGCCTTCGTCGGTCGCGACCTCGAGCGCGAGGTCCTGCCACTTTGCGCCGTCGACATCGCCGAGGGTCTGCAGACGTACCAGCCCGCGACTCGTGCTGACCAGTGAGCCGGCAACGAGGCACCCCGTCGGGGCGAGCACCGTCGCCTGCGCGTTGCGGTAGCCGTAAGACTCGCCGAGCGCGACCGCTTCGTCCCACGCGGCCCGCGCCGCGCCGAGCAGCTCGCCGTCGCGCAGCTCGTCGTCGGCGATCGCGTAGCTGGCGTCGCGGTGCATCCGCATCACGGCGTTGTGCGGCTCGCGGTTCTCCTCGTAGCGCTCGTAGGGTCCGAGCACGGCGGCGACGCGGGCCGACTGGGCGTAGGCGCGGCCGGTCATCAGCGCCGTGATCGCGGCGGCGGTGGCCCGACCGTCCGGCGAGTCGTAGGGCATGCCGTCGGCCATCAGGTAGGCGCCGAGGTTCGCGTAGCCGAGGCCGAGTTGGCGGAACGCGCGCGCGTTGACGCCGATCTCCTCGGTCGGGTAGCTCGAGGGCCCGACGACGATCTCCTGGGCGAGCAGGACGATGTCGACGGCATGCTCGAAGGCCGCCACGTCGAAGCTGCCGTCGCTGCGGCGGAACCGCATCAGGTTCAGCGACGCCAGGTTGCACGCCGAGTCGTCGACGTGCATGTACTCGGAGCACGGGTTGGACGCGTTGATGCGGCCGCTCACCGGGCTGGTGTGCCAGCGGTTGATCGTCGTGTCGTACTGCACGCCGGGGTCGGCGCAGCGCCACGCCGCCTCCGCGATGTCGCGCATCAGCTCACGCGCCGGGATCGGATCGCCGACCGGCTCGCCGGTCGCGCGGGCGATCAGTCGCCACTCGCCGTCGTCCTCGACGGCGCGCATGAACTCGTCGGTGACGCGCACCGAGTTGTTGGCGTTCTGGTACTGGATCGACTGGAAGCCCTCACCGTCGATCGACATGTCGAAGCCGGCGTCGCGCAGCGCGGCGGCCTTCTCCTCCTCGCGGGCCTTGCACCAGATGAAGTCGCGAATGTCCGGATGGTCGATGTCGAGGACCACCATCTTCGCCGCCCGCCGCGTCTTGCCCCCCGACTTGATCGTGCCGGCCCAGGCGTCGGCGCCGCGCATGAACGAGACCGGGCCCGAAGCGGTGCCGCCCTTGGACAGCGGCTCCATCGAGCCGCGGATGTTCGAGAGGTTGATGCCCGAGCCGGAGCCGCCGAGGAAGATCGTGCCCTCCTTGGTGTTCCAGTCGAGGATCGACTCCATCGTGTCCTTGACCGAGAGGATGAAGCAGGCCGAGCACTGCGGGCTCGCCTCGAAGCCGACGTTGAACCAGACCGGGGAGTTGAACGCGGCGAGCTGGTGCAGCAGGATGAACGTCAGCTCGGCCTCGAAGGTGTCGCCGTCCGCATCGGAGGCGAAATAGCCGCGCGCGCGACCCCAGTCGGCGATCGTGCCGGCGACGCGGCCGATCATCTGCTTGACCGAGCGCTCGCGCTCGGGCGAGGACAGCTGGCCGCGGAAGTACTTCTGCGCGACGATGTTGGTTGCGTTCTGCGACCAGGAGGCCGGAAACTCGACGTCGCGCTGCTCGAACGCCACGTGGTCGCCGTGGCCGATCCGCGCGTCGCGGAGCTCCCACTCGACGGTGTCGAACGGGTGCACCTCCGGCGTGGTGAAGACGCGGCGCAGGGTCAGCGCGTCGCCGGCGGTTGTTGTGTCGGTGGTGGTGCGTGCTTCCATGGTGATTCCCTCTCTGCGTCGCGTCGTCGACGCCCTGGCGAAGTGTTCGGTGGGGCCGACGATCATCCGCCCCGGATCGGACGGAAGGACGAAGCTTCAGAGGACCAGGAATTTTACTCCCCGCGGGCTCTCGGCGAGGCGAAAACGACGTGCACGTTTGCGTGCACGAGGGCACCCCGAGCCGGTCGGCCGGGCGCCCCGGTCGCGGCGATCCGAGCGCCGGTCAGCGCCCGAGTCGCAGCCAGTCGCCGAACTCGGCGAGCACGCCGGCGAGGCGGTAGCGCGCCTCGGCGAGGGCGTGGCGGGTCTGCGCGAGCCAGGGAGGATCGATCCCGAGCAGGTTCAGCATGACGATGCTCAGCGCGGCGAGCGCGAGCAGCGCGAGCAGGACTGCGAAGCCGATCACCACGCGGGCATCGTAGCTGTGCGGCCGCGAACCCCCGCGCCGTCGGTCAAGCGCTGCGG
>Ga0307372_10006068_pt1 | contig 17852 bp, 17 predicted proteins | sample OX1MG_FD_202533 | JGI IMG/M metagenome (GOLD analysis project Ga0307372, IMG submission 202533) | Soil microbial communities from Risofladan, Vaasa, Finland - OX-1 | ecosystem: Environmental > Terrestrial > Soil > Coastal area > Acid sulfate soil | place: Finland: Risofladan, Vaasa | collected... | reverse complement strand
AGCTGATGGCGGCGATGAAGATGGTGGTCGATGGCCTCGGCGCGATCGACACGATCGCTCCCGCCGTCCAGACGCTCGCTAAGCGTCACATCGGCTACGGCGTCCGGGCGGAGCACTACGATACCGTTGGCACAGCGCTGCTCTGGACGCTCGAACAGGGGCTCGGCGCGGCTTTCACGTCGGAGGTGCGGGCAGCATGGGCCGAGGCCTACGCGGCGCTCACCAACATTATGGTCACGGCGGCATATGGCGCTCGACGGGCGGCCTCCTAACGTTAGAGCCGGCCGCGAGCGGCTGGTGATCGTCGGCGCCGGAATGGCGACAGCGCGCGTCCTGGCCGAACTCGGCCGACGCTGTCCTGGGCGGTACGTCGTGACCGTTGTCGGCGGTGAACGACGGCCGCCCTATAACCGCATCCTGCTGTCGCCGTTGCTTGCGGGTGAACGCGCCGTCGAGGAGTTGGCCTTGGACGATTCGCAGGCACTGCCGGGCGTCGCATATACCCTCTGCGATCCAGTCATCGCCATCGACCGCGACGCCCGCGTGGTCGTCGCCGCGAGCGGCGCTCGCATCCGATACGATCGGCTGGTTCTAGCAGTCGGCTCGGTGCCGCTACGCCCCGAAATTCCCGGCATCGCATTCGACGGCGTCTATACGTTCCGCGACCTCGAGGACGCCGCGGCGTTGATCGCCGCGAGTCGAACGGCCCGCCGGGCGATCGTGGTCGGCGGCGGCTTGTTGGGACTCGAGGCTGCTTACGGCCTTAGTCAGCGCGGCGTCGCTGTCACGGTGGTCCATCTCATGCCGTGGCTGATGGAACGACAGCTCGATGCCGCGTCGGGCGCGCTCCTACGCGAAACGCTTCTCCGCCGCGGCATCAGCGTTGTGCTTGGGGCCGAAACGGTGGCGATCACCGGCGAGGGCCGGACAACCGGCGTGGTGTTGCGCGATGGCCGTGAACTTCCCGCCGATCTGGTGGTCTTCGCTGTCGGCATCCGGCCCAATACCGCCCTCGCGCGGGCGGCGAACCTCGCGGTAGGCCGTGGCGTCCTCGTCGACGACGCGCTGGCGACCAGCGACCCGGCGATCCTGGCGCTTGGCGAGTGTATCGAGCATCGCGGGACCATCTACGGGTTGGTGGCACCGCTGTGGGAGCAGGCCGTCGTCGTCGCGTCGCGGTTGGCCGGCGATACTACCGTCTATGACGGCTCGTGTTCCGCCGCGACGCTCAAGGTCAGCGGCGTCGAGCTCTACTCGACCGGGCGCACCGTGGCGGGGCCCGCGGACGAGGAGATTATTTACGAGGATCCGAGCGCGGGCATCTATCGCAAGCTGGTGGTGCGCGATGGTCGACTCGCTGGCGCCGTACTGCTCGGCGATGCGCGCGATGGCGCCTGGTACGGCGAACTCATGCGCCAGCAAGCGGATATCAGCCGCATGCGCGCCGACCTGGTTTTCGGGCGCGCTTTCGTCGACCACGCGGCATGACCGCCGCGCCGGTGCGCACGACCTGTCCTTATTGCGGCGTTGGTTGCGGCATCGTCGCGGTGCCAGACAGATGCGGCGGCGCCGCGATTGCCGGCGACCCGAGCCATCCCGCGAATTTCGGTCGGCTCTGCTCCAAGGGCGCGGCGTTGGGCGAAACGCTATCGCTGGAAGGCCGCTTGCTGTATCCCGAAATCGGCGGTCAGCGCGTCGGCTGGGATGCCGCGCTCGACGCCGTCGCCGATGGTCTGCGCGATGCGCACGACCGCTTCGGTCCGCAAGCGCTCGCGTTCTATGTCTCGGGCCAGCTGCTGACCGAGGACTATTACGTCGCCAACAAGCTGATCAAGGGCTTCATTGGCTCGCCCAACCTCGACACCAATTCGCGGCTATGTATGGCCTCGTCGGTCGCAGGCCATCGCCGTGCCTTCGGTTCCGACACTGTGCCGGGCTGCTATGCCGATTTTGAGCAAGCGGACCTCGTCGTGCTCGTCGGCTCGAATCTCGCTTGGTGCCACCCGGTTCTCTACCAGCGCCTGATGGCGGCGCGTGCGGCGCACGGCACGCGGCTTGTGGTCATCGATCCGCGACGCACCGCGAGTTGCGCCGACGCCGATCTGCACCTCGGCCTCGCGCCGGGCAGCGATGCGCTGTTGTTCAGCGGGCTGCTGATCGAGCTCGACCGCCGCGGTCTGATCGACCGAGCGGCGGTGGCGGCGACGGCGTCGGGTCTGGAACACGCGCTCACTGCGGCATGGGCTGCCGCGCCCGATCTGCCGGCGATCGCCGCCGGCTGCGGTCTTGCAACTGGCGACATCGCACGATTCTTTGATCTGTTCGCACAGCACGAGCGCGTGGTCACCGCCTATTCGCAGGGCGTCAATCAGTCGAGCAGCGGCACCGACAAGGTGAACGCCATCCTCAACGTCCACTTGTCGACCGGCCGCATCGGCCGTCCGGGCATGGGGCCGTTCTCGCTCACCGGTCAGCCCAACGCGATGGGCGGGCGGGAGGTCGGCGCGCTGGCCAACCAGCTCGCGGCCCACATGGATTACGGCGATCCAGGCGCCATCGATCGCGTGCGGCGCTTCTGGCACGCTCCCGCCATCGTTACAGGTCCCGGACCGAAAGCGGTCGAACTGTTCGAGCGGGTCGCCCAGGGTGCGATCAAGGCGCTGTGGATCATCGCGACCAATCCGGCGGTGAGCCTGCCGCAGTCGGATTTCGTCCGGCGCGCGCTCGACGCGTGTCCGCTCGTCGTCGTGTCTGATGTGATGCGCTGGAGCGACACGGTCGCCCGCGCGCATATCCGTCTGTCGGCGCTCGGCTGGGGCGAGAAGGACGGCACGGTGACGAACTCGGAGCGGCGCATTTCGCGACAACGCGCCTTCCTATCGCCGCCGGGCGAGGCGCGCGCCGATTGGTGGATTATTTCGGAAGTCGCCAAGCGCCTTGGTTTCGGCGCCGCCTTCAATTATCGCGGCCCCGGCGATATCTTCCGCGAGCATGCAGCGCTCTCCGGCTTCGAAAACGGCGGTGCGCGCGATTTCGATATCTCGGGCCTCGCCACGCTCGACGACGCCGGTTACGCCGCGCTGACGCCGGTGCAATGGCCGGTCACGACTTCGGATCACGCGGGCACCGAACGTCTGTTCGGTGCCGGCGGTTATTTCACCGATGACCGGCGGGCGCGATTCGTGCCGGTGACGCCGCGACCGCCGGCACATCCCACTGACGATGATTTTCCGATTTTGCTCAATACGGGGCGCGAGCGCGACCACTGGCATACCCTCAACCGCTCGGGCAAGTCGCCGCGCCTTGCGCTGTGCGCGCCCGAGCCGCAAATCGCGCTCCATCCGATGGATGCGCAGCGAGCCGCGCTCGCTGACGACGGCTTGGTGCAACTCGAAAGCCGCTGGGGCGCGACCGTAGCCCGCGTTCGCGTGAGCGCGGACCAGAGCTGCGGCACCGCCTTCGGGCCGATGCATTGGAACGACCAGTTCTCCTCTGGCGGCCGCATCAATGCATTGGGCCATTCGGCGATCGATCCGGTCTCGGGACAGCCGGAGCTCAAGGCGATTCCCGTGCGCCTTAAGGCCGTCGCGATCGATTGGGAAGCGACCGCGCTGTTGCGCGACCGACTTGCCGCACCCCCGGCGTCGTATTGGGCGTTGGCGTCGGGTATCGGACATTGGCGCGTGCTTGCGGCAGGCAGTGGCGAGCCTGCCGCGGCGGTCGCCGCGTTTGCGGCAACGCTGCCGCCGGGCGAGCGGCTTGCTCTGCAGGATCGGGCCGGGCGTCGGCATCGACTGGCGGTGGTGGAGCAAGGCCGCCTGGTCGCCTGGATTGAGGTCGCGCCGCCAGGCACCCATACCGACGTGACATGGATTGCGAGCCTCTTTGCTAAGGCCGCCGCTTTGACTGATGCCGAGCGCCGCGCGCTGCTTGCCGCCCGTGCCGGTCCGAGCACGGCACCGGAAGGCCCGATTGTCTGTGCCTGCTACAGTGTCGGACGGGCGCGCCTCCGCCGGGTTATTCGCGAGCGTGAGATCGGCGACGTGCCTGGTATCGGTGCCGCTCTGGGCGCCGGTACGGGCTGCGGCTCGTGTATCCCCGAGCTCAGGGTGTTGCTGGCCGAGACGATCTGATTACGGTACCGGCCGACGCGCGGGCGGCTGTGCCCAAGAATTGTTGGGTGACAGCTCTTTTTTGATTAATTTCTGTGCATGAATCAACGTTGCCTATGAATTAGACAATTTTGCGCGACCGCGGCGGCGATTGGTGCAACGCGAACGGATGGCTTCGCTGTTTTGGCCGAAATCCGACGTGTGTCCGCTGGCACGCTCCTTGCGGAGTGTCGATCAGAGGCCGGCATTGCGCGCCGTTGCAAAGGCGTGCGGCGGCAAGCCGGCAAGCGACCACCAACCGAGCGAGGCATCAATGTATCTCGAGACCGTCGACAAGCTCGCCGCCGTCGCGGCAGCCAAGAGCGCCTTTCTCAAGCGCTCGCCGTTCGGATTCCTGCTGAGCGCGATGATGGCCGGCGCCTATGTCGGCCTCGGCATCATTTTGATCTTCAGCGTCGGCTCCGACATCGAGCCGGCCTATCGACCGTTGATCATGGGGGTCTCGTTCGGTATCGCACTGACGCTCGTGATCTTCGCCGGCTCCGACCTGTTCACCGGCCACACCATGTTCATGCCGCTCGGCGTCCTGCGCGGCAAGGCCAAGTTCGGCGACTTGTTGGGATGCTGGACCGGCTCGTGGATTGGCAATCTGCTCGGCAGCGCACTGCTCGCCGTGATCTTCATCGCCGGCGGTGGCGGGCTGATGCTGCATTCGAAGAGCCAGTTCATCTTTGTCGTCGCCGCGGCCAAGATGAACGCGCCCGCTTTGTCGCTCTTCGCGCGCGCGATCCTCTGCAACTGGCTCGTCTGCTTGGCGATCTGGATGGCGGCGCGCATGGAAAGCGACGCCGCCAAATGCATCGCGATCTTCTGGTGCCTGTTCGGCTTCATCGGCAGCGGCTACGAGCACTCGGTCGCGAACATGACCCTGTTGCTGATCGCGCTGCTGGTGCCGCATCCCGATACCGTGACCTGGGCCGGATTCGGCTGGAACATGCTATGGGTCTCGCTCGGCAACATCGTCGCCGGCGCCGGGTTCATGGCAGTGGGCTATTGGGCGGCTTCACGGCCGCAACTCGCGGCGGCCGGCACACTGGCGACCGCTTCCGGCGCGGCCGACTAGCTTCCGATTCGCGGAAACAGGCGCCGCGGCCATGCGGCGCCTGTTTTGCGTGCACCGGGCGTCGACAAAGTGACGCGGGTGGCCATATAACGGTCGCACCCATGAGCCTGATCGATTCACCGCCGACGCAAGCTCGCTCGTTCGACCGCATCGACACTTGGGTCTTCGATCTCGATAACACGCTCTATCCTGCGTCGTGCCGCCTCTATGTCGAGGTCGAGCAGCGCATGGCGCGTTACATCATGGATGCGCTCAAGCTCGATCTCGATGGAGCGCATGCGCTGCGCCGGCGCTATTTCCAGGAGCATGGCACGACGCTGCGCGGCCTGATGAACGAATACGGTATCGAGCCGCGGCATTTTCTCGATTACGTCCACGAGATCGATGTATCCGCCGTACAGCCTGCGCCGGCGCTGGATCGGGCGCTCGCCGCGCTGCCGGGGCGCAAGCTCATCTTTACCAACGGCACGCGGCGTCACGCCGAGCGCGTGCTCGATCGACTCGATCTTGCCGCACATTTCGACGCCATCCACGATATCGTCGCCATCGACTACCGACCGAAGCCGCACGCGGCCGGCTACCGTGCCTTGATCGAGGGCTACGCGATCGCACCGGCGCGTGCCGCGATGGTCGAGGACATGGCGCGCAACCTGCCGCCGGCAGCGGCACTTGGCATGACGACCGTCTGGCTCCGCGGCGGTCCGCATGCCGAAGTCGACGAGGCGCAGGCCGCGTCCATCCACCATACTATTGACGACTTGGCGGGCTTTCTCGCCGCGCTCACGCCGGCAACGGAATAAACTCCTCGCTGTCGCCTGGGATGCGCGGGAAGCGACCCCCCTGCCAGTCCCGCTTCGCTTGTTCGATCCGTTCGGCCGAGCTTGAAACGAGGTTCCACCAGATATGACGCTCGCCGTCGAGCGGCTCGCCGCCGAGCAGCAGCACATGCGCGGGCTCGATCGCCTTGATCGTGGCGCGCGCCTTGCTGTCGAACACCAGCATTTGCGGCGGTGCATGCCGCGCGCCGGCGCATTCGACTGCGCCTTCAAGCAGGTACACCGCGCGCTGCGCGCAATCCGGCGCCATGGTCAGCGTCGCGCCCGCGCGCAGGGTGACGTCGGCGTAGAACAGCGGCGACTGTGTCGCCACCGGCGACGTTTGGCCGAACAGTGCGCCGGCGATGAGCCGCGCGGCAACGCCGTCGCCTTCGATCAGCGGCAGCGAAGCGGCGGGGTAGTGCTCGAAGCTGGGGTCGATCTCCTCGCGCGCCTGTGGCAGCGCCACCCAGCTCTGGATGCCGTAGATCGGCGATGCGTGTTGGCGAGTCTCGGGCGGCGTGCGTTCGGAGTGGACGATGCCGCGTCCGGCAGTCATCCAGTTGACCGCGCCTGGCCGAATGGCCTGCGCTGTGCCCAGGCTGTCGCGGTGCATGATCTCGCCCGCGAACAAATAGGTGATTGTAGCGAGGCCGATATGCGGATGCGGCCGAACGTCGAGGCCCGTGCCGGCGCGGAACATGGTCGGTCCGAAATGATCGAAGAAGATGAACGGGCCGACCATGTGGCGCTTGGCGAAGGGCAGCACGCGGCGCACCTCGAAGCCGTCGCCGAGGTCGCGCGTGCGCGGCTGGATCACCAGGTCGATCGCCGCCGCCGAATCGTCTGCGACGGATGGCTCGGGCGCGGGTTGCCAGCTCATCGGTGTCTCCTTGTCCTTGTCGACACACTAGCGCCGCCGGGCGATGGTTGACAGGGCATGGCGCGCACCGCATTTTGCGCGCGCTATGGATCTGTCGCGCCTACAAGCCACCATCGACGCCGCCTGGGACGCGCGCGACCGTCTCGACGCCAAGAGCAAGGCGGCGGCGCGCAAGGCGGTGGCGGCGACGCTCGACCGGCTCGATGCTGGCACGCTGCGCGTCGCCGCGAAGCGCGACGGTCAGTGGCAGGTTGAGCAATGGCTCAAGAAGGCGGTTCTGCTGTCGTTCCGCCTCACCGACATGCAGCCGATCGCCGGCGGCCCTGGCGGCGCCAGGTGGTGGGACAAGGTGCCGTCGAAATTCGCGGGCTGGAGCGCGGCCGAGTTCAAGAAGGCTGGCTTTCGCGCCGTACCGGGCGCGGTCGTGCGCTATTCCGCCTACATCGCGCCCGGCGTCGTGCTGATGCCGAGCTTCGTCAACGTCGGAGCCCATGTCGGCGAGGGCACGATGATCGACACGTGGTCGACAGTCGGCTCCTGCGCCCAGATCGGGCGTAACTGTCATATCTCGGGCGGCGTCGGCATCGGCGGCGTGCTCGAGCCGGTGCAGGCGCAGCCGGTGATCGTCGAAGACAACTGCTTCATCGGCGCGCGGAGCGAGGTAGCCGAGGGTGCCATCGTCGAGGAAGGTGCAGTCCTGGCGATGGGTTGCTTCATCGGCGCCTCGACCAAGATCGTGGATCGCGCGACAGGCGAGACTTTTCTTGGCCGCGTGCCCGCGTATTCCGTCATCGTGCCGGGCAGCCTGCCGTCGCGTACGCCGGGCGGACCGAGCCTCGCCTGCTGCGTCATCGTCAAGCGCGTCGACGAGCGCACGCGGTCGCGCACTTCGATCAACGAATTGCTGCGCGACTGATGCCCGCGAACGTCGCCATAATCGATCCGACCGCGCTCACCGCCGAGCTCGTGCGGTTCCCTAGCGTGACGCCCAAGGACGAAGGTGCGATCGCGCATCTCGCGCAGGCGCTCGGGCGCATCGGCTTCACCTGCGAGATTCTCGAATTCGCCGAGCCTGGCACCGAGAAGGTGCTGAACCTCTATGCCCGGCTCGGCAAGTCCGGCCGCAACCTGTGCTTCGCCGGGCACACCGACGTCGTGCCGGTGGGAAACGTTGCCAATTGGTCGGTCGCTCCTTTCGCGGGAGCGATCAAGGACGGCGTGCTCGTCGGCCGCGGTGCTGCTGATATGAAGAGCGCTATCGCCTGCTTCGCCGCCGCGGCGGAGCGGTTCGTTGCGGCGCACGGTCGCGATTTCGGCGGCTCGATCAGTCTGCTGATCACCGGCGACGAGGAAGCCGCGGCGATTAACGGCACGCGCAAGGTGCTCGAAACCCTCGCCAGGCGCGGCGAGAAGCTCGACGCCTGCATCGTCGGCGAGCCGACCAGCCGCAAAGAACTCGGCGACATGATCAAGATCGGCCGGCGTGGCAGCCTCAACGGCACTCTCACGGCGTTCGGCGTGCAGGGGCATACCGCCTATCCGCACTTCGCCGACAACGCCGCGCATCGTTTGGTCCGCATGCTCGATGTGCTGACGCGCGAGTCGATCGACGACGGCAGCGCGCAATTCGAGCCGTCCAATCTGCAAGTGGCGACGATCGACATCGGCAATCCCGCCGCCAACATCATCCCGGATCGCGCCAAGGCCGTGTTCAACGTCCGGTTCAACGATCGGTGGAGCGGCAAGACGATGGAATCCTGGGTGCGCGAGCGGCTTGATCGCGCTGGCGGCAAATACGAGCTCGCGATCCAGGTCAGCGGCGAGTCCTTCCTGGTGCCGCCGGGCGAGGTCAGCGAGAAGCTGACCCGCGCCATCGAAATGGTTACCGGCCGGCGGCCCGCGCTGTCCACCGGCGGCGGCACCTCCGACGCACGATTCATTCAACGCTATTGCCCGCTTGCGGAATTCGGCCTGGTCGGCGAAACCGCGCACAAGGTTAACGAGCGCGTCAGCATTAACGATATTCATGTGCTGACGAAGATTTATTTGTCCTTCCTTGAATTTTACTTCGCCGGACGATAAGCTTTTTAGGCGAAATCGATTTAACTCGCCCTTAACCGCTTACCATTAATTTTCCACTATGGCGAAACCTGCGTGGCTGCGCGCATTGCGTGTGGGACTTGCGGCCGTGTTTTGCGGCTTGGCGAGCGGCACTGCGCTGGCCGGCGATCAGTCGCCGCAGCCGCATGGCACCGTCACGGCCTTCATCGTCGGTCTACGCCAAACGGCTTCTGAATCCAGCGCGCGCGTCCTCGGCGCGGCAGAGCAGTTGCTGAGCAAGCTCGAAATCGGCGCCGGTGCGATCGGTGACCTGCGGCCGGGCATCAGCGCGCTTGCGCTCCAGGCGACCGGCCATGCCGCGGTTCGGGTCGCCAGGATCGTTCCGCTCGGCGTGCGCGATGCCTCGGAGAGCGACGACGAGCCTGCCGCCGCGCATCGGCAAACGCACCTCGGCCTGCAAGAGCTGGCGGCGGCGACGGTCGTGCGGGGCGATCCCAACTGGGCCGTGGGTCACGCGCAGCCGAATCTCGGCATCGAGATCGGCAACGCGGCGGTGGACCCCGAGACCTATCTCACGGGCAATCTCAATCGCGGCCCGGTCGTCGGCGCGGCGCTCGCCGAGCATTCGCTCGGCGGGCACGACATCGAGCTCGGCCTGCCGCTGCCCGCCTTACCGGACATGCACGTTACCGCGGCGCGTTATTGGTGGGGTGACCGCACGTTTCTCCAGGAAGTTCAGGGCTATCGCGTCGGCCTCAGCTACGACATCAACCAGCATCTGCGCTTCGAGGGCGGCCGCAGCGACGATCAGGTCCACGGCGTCGCCGGCTTCTTCGGCTTCCGCTACAGCGTGCCGCTCGACACCAAGCGGCCGCCCGGCGTTATGCCGCTGAACTAATCCGTTTCCGGATAGATCACCGCGACAAGATAGAGGCCGTCGGCCGGCGCAGTGGGTCCGCCGGCCCGGCGGTCGCGCGCGTCGAGCGCCCGCTTGACGTCGGCCGGTTCCCACTTGCCGGCGCCGACCAGTTTGAGCGTGCCGACCATATTGCGCACCTGGTGATGGAGGAACGAGCGCGCCCGCGTGTCGATCCCGATCTCCTCGCCGGTACGGGTCACATCAAGCGCATCCAGCGTCTTCACCGGCGATTTCGCCTGGCACAGCGTGTCGCGAAAGGTGGTGAAGTCGTGTTTGCCGACGAGCACGCGCGAAGCCGCCTGCATGGCGGCGATGTCGAGCGCCGGGCCGACATGCCACACCCGGCCGCGCTCGAGCGCCGCCGGCGGCCGCCGGTTGAGGATGCGGTAACGATAGACCCGTCCGCGAGCCGACCGCCTTGCGTCGAACGATTCGGCGACGCGCTCGACGGCCAGGATGGCGACGGCGTTCGGCTTGACGTGTTGATTGAGCGCGTTGCGGATCACCTCGGGCGGTTTCTCGCGCGGGAGGTCGACGTGAGCGACCTGGGCCAACGCGTGAACGCCGGCGTCAGTACGGCCGGCGCCATGAACCGTCAATCGCTTGCCGCAGAACCGCTCGACCGCTGTTTCGAGGATCTCCTGCACCGACAGGCCCTTTGCCTGGCGCTGCCAGCCGACCAGACCGCGTCCATCATACTCGACGGTCAGCTTGTAGCGGGGCATGGCAGCACGGTGCCGCGCGGAATTACATAGCCGCGCAGGAATTCCTCGGTGGCGAGGGCGGCCCGACCGGCCCGTTGCAGCCGCGTCGGCCGCAGCGCGCCGTCGCCGCAGGCAATCGTCAGCGCGTCATCGAGCACGGTGCCCGGCGCTGTGCCGTCGGGCGCGTTGACGAGTTCGGCCGCCAGCACGCGGATACGCTCGCTGTCGTGCGTGAAATAGCTGCCTGGAAAGAGCTCGAAGGCGCGCACGGCGCGTTCGAGCTCTGCGACGGGTTTGCGCCAATCGAGCGCGCCCTCTTTCCGCTGGAGCTTCCGGGCATAGGTCGCGCCATCGGCTGGTTGTGGTTTGGGGCTGAGCTTGCCTTGCGCCGCGGCGGCAAGCGCGGCGACGATCAGGCGCGCGCCGAGCGCGGCCAGCTCGTCGTAGAGCGCGGCGGCGCCCATGCCTGGCGGAATCGGCAATCGCTCGGCCAGCAGCACTGGCCCGGAGTCGAGGCCTTCGTCCATGCGCATGATCGAGATGCCGGTGTCGCGATCACCGGCGAGAAGTGCGCGCTCGATCGGTGCTGCGCCGCGCCAGCGCGGCAGCAACGAGGCGTGGACATTGAGGCAGCCGAGCCGCGGCGCCGCCAGCATCGCCTTGGGCAGGATCAGGCCGTACGCGGCGACAACGGCGGTATCGAGGTTCAGCGTCGTGAACTTGTCGGCGGCTGCTTGGTCGAGCTTGGCGGGGGTCTCGACCGGAATGCCGCGCGTCTCCGCCAGCTCGTGCACCGGCGAGCGCGTGACGCGATGACCGCGGCCAGCGGGTCGCGGCGGTTGGGTGTAGACCGCGACGATTTCGTGTCCCGCCTCGATCAGTGCCGCGAGAATGCGTGCGGCGAAGCCGGGCGTGCCCAGAAACGCGAGGCGCAGCTTGGCCGGTGGATGGGGCGCCATCGCGCCCTCAGGCAGGAACCGGAGACTTGAGACGCTTGGTCTTGGCGAGCTTGCGCAGGATGATGCCGCGCTTCAGCGCCGAGATGTGATCGACGAACAGCACGCCATCGAGATGATCGATCTCGTGCTGGATGCAGGTAGCGAGGAGGCCCTTGGCTTCGAGTTCGCGGATCTCGTTCTGCTCGTCGAGATAGCGCAGGCGGATCGCCACCGGACGCTCAACGTCGGCGTATTGCTCGGGCAGGGACAGGCAACCCTCGCTGCACACCACGGTCTCGTCCGATTCCCAGACGATCTCGGGATTGGCGATCTTGACGGGTTGCCGCTTCTCGCCCTCGCGCGCGCAGTCCACGACGATGACCCGCTCGAGCACGCCAACTTGCGGCGCCGACAGGCCGATGCCGCTCGAGTCGTACATGGTGTCGAGCATGTCGGCCATCAGCTTGCGCACGCGCCCGTCGACTTTGGCGACCGGCTTGGACTTGCGTTTGAGCCGCGGATCGGGCGCGGTGATGATCGGCATGAGGGCCATGATGGCCATTTAGGTAGGACTTCAGCCCGAGTCCGTCAACGGATAGCTGGCGCCGTTCGGCTGGGCTACCATGCGCGGCATGGAAGCGGCTTTACTCGTGGCCGTCGCGCTGCTCGCGGTTGGATGCATCTGGCTCGCGGTTGCGCGCGAACATGCCGTGCGCGCGCGGCACGCCGCTGAGCGCGATCTCGCGGTGGCGCGGCAGCAGCTTGCCGAGGCGCAAAACCGGTTGCCGGATTTCGAACGCTTGCGCCAGGAAAGTCTCCAGGCGGCGCAGGCCGCGATGCTCAAGACCGCTCAGGAGCTGTCGTCCAAACTGCTCGACGATCACAAGCGCGAGAACGCCGAGGCCAAAAAGCAAAGCGAGACGCGGCTTAAAGAGTTGGCGCAACCGCTGGTCGAGCACGCAACCAAGCTCAATGAAGCGGTCGCTGCGCTGCACAGCCAGATCCAGGACAAGGGGCGTACGCTCGACACGGTGATGCGGGCGCTGTCGAGCCCCGGCGGCGCCGGCCAGATCGCCGAGATCGGCCTCGCCAATACGCTCAAGTCCTTCGGCCTCGAAGAGGGCCGCGATTACATGCTGCAGTTCCATGCGCCGGGCGAAGCCGCGGGCCAGCGGTTGCGGCCTGACGCCGTCGTGTTCCTCCCCGGCGATACGGTGCTGGTGATCGACTGCAAGGCGTCGAAGGCGATTCTCGACATTGCCGAGGCCGAGGGCGAGGCGGCCGAAGCCGCTGCCTATGCTCGGCTCGCGGCGACGATGAATCAGCATCTGCGGGCGCTTGCTTCGAAGGATTATCAGGGCGCCGTGATCGCGGCTTTCCGCGACGCCGGCCGTGGCGGCGAGATCGACCGCACGCTCAGCGTGATGTACCTGCCGAGCGAAATCACGCTCGACAAGCTGTGCCGCGCCGATCGCGATTTCCGTCGCAAGGCGCAGGACCTGAATATCATCCCGGCCGGTCCGGGAACGCTCCACGCCATCGTGTCATTCGCCGCGAGCGACATCCGCCGCCAGCGCCAGGCCGAGAACCAGGCGCGAATCGTCGAGACCGCCGGCGTGCTGCTCGATCGCGTGCGCGTTGCACTGGAAGCCGCGGTCAAGGTGGGTAAGGGCATCGAGGCCGCGGCCAGCTCCTTCGCAGAGTTCGCCAATTCGGTGAACCGGCGCCTGCTTCCGCAAGCCGGCAAGCTCGGCAAGCTCGGCGTGCAAACGCCGAAGGCGCTGCCGGCAAGCCTGCCGGCTTACGAGGTGCGACGGCTCGAGGATGCGATCGACGGCGAGGCCGAGGAGATCGAAGCGCCACCGCGGCCGCGTCTCATCGGCGAATAGTTATTCCGGCTGTAGCTGCTTGCGCGCGGCCAGCGCGGCGCTGAGCGTGCCTTCGTCGAGATAATCGAGCTCGCCGCCAACCGGCACGCCGTGCGCCAGGCGCGAGACGCGCACGCCAGTCTCGGCCAGCCGGTCCATGACGTAATGCGCCGTGGTCTGGCCTTCGACGGTGGCGTTCATCGCCAGGATCACCTCGCGCGCCTTGTTTTGGCCAACGCGCTTCACCAAAGGCTCGATACGGAGATCTTCAGGGCCGACGCCGTCGAGCGCCGATAGCGTGCCACCAAGCACATGGTAGAGCCCGTGATACGAGGCCGAGCGCTCGATTGCCCAGAGATCGGCGACGTCCTCGACGACGCAGATGAGGCCCTGATCGCGCCGCGCATCGCGGCAGAGTATGCAGGGATCAGCGGTGTCGAGATTGCCGCAGAGGGAGCACGGCTGGATTTTTGCCGCGGTCTCGGCCAGCGCCGCCGCCAGCGGCTCCATCAGGCTTTCACGCCGCTTCAGCAGGAACAGCGCTGCGCGCCGCGCCGAACGCGGTCCTAGGCCGGGAAGCTTCGACAGCAGCTGGATCAGACGGTCGAGTTCGAGCACTTAAAACGGCAGCTTCATGCCCGGCGGCAGCTTGAGGCCGCCAGTGAGCTTCTCGGTTTCTTCGGCGACGTGGCGCTCGACGCGCAGCCTGGCGTCGTTGAACGCCGCCATGATCAGGTCCTCGAGCACTTCGGTCTCGTTGGGGTCGACGATCGACTTGTCGAGCTTGATCTTCTTGACGTCGCCCTTGCCGCTGAGCGTGACAGTGACCATGCCGCCGCCCGAGACGCCGGTAACCTCGACCGCGGCGAGGCGCTCCTGCATCTCCTGCATGCGCGCCTGCATCTGCTGCGCCTGCTTGAGCATCTGGCCAAGATTGTTCACAGGAAATCATCTCCCTCGATCGGGTCTTCGGTGATCACGGCGTCCTCTTCGGGCTCCGCCAGCGCCGCACCGGTTGTTTCCGCCGTCTTTTCGCGCACAGCCTCGATCCGCGCGCCGGGAAAGGCTTCGAGCACGGCGCGCACCAACGGATGATTCGCGGCTTCGCTCTTGAGGCCGGCGGCGCGCGCGGCATCCTGCTCACGCAGAGTTGCCTCGCCCGGCTCGCCCGAGACGCTGACCACCCAGCGCCGTCCCGTCCATTCGGTCAGGAGCTGGCCAAGGCGGTTGGTCAGGTCGCGCGGCGCCGCCTCGGTGGGGCGTAATTCGATGCGGCCGAGCTCGAATCGCACCAGATGGGCGTTGCCGTAAAGATGGCTGCGCAGGAGCGGTTCGCGGCGCTGCTCGAAGAGCTGAACCACCTCGAAAAAGCTCTGCGGGCCGGCCGGCATCGCCTCGGCCGACGGCATTTCGCGCGGTTGCAGGCGTGGCGCCGTGTTGGCCCCCGATTCAACCGGCGGACGCGGTGCCGGTGCGACGCGCGGACCCAGCGTCGGTCCGCCCGCTGAAGTCTGCGCACCATTACCGCTGCCTTCGAGCGCTTTGATCAAATCGGCCGGGGCCGGGAGATCGGCGACATAGGCGAGCCGCACCAGCACCATTTCGGCCGCCTGGATCGGCGACGGCGCGCTCTGCACCTCGCCCAGGCCCTTGAGCAGCATCTGCCAGGCGCGCGCCAACTCGGCCATGCCGAGCTTCTGCGCCAGCGGCAGGGCGCGGCCGCGATCGCCCTCGAAACCGTCGCCCGAATCGGGCGCCAGCTTGAGCCGTGTCAGGTGATACGCCAGGTCGAGCAGCTCCTGCAGCGCCAACGCCGGATCGGCGCCGCCCTGGTAGAGGTCGTCCATGCGCTGCACCGCGCCGGCGGCATCGCCTTTGAGCACGGTCTCCAGCAGATCGAAGACCAGGCCACGGTCGGCGACGCCGAGCATCTCGCGGACGGAGGATTCGGTGACCTTGCCGGCGCCAAGCGCGATCGCCTGGTCGAGGATCGATAAGCCGTCGCGCACCGAGCCGTCGGCGGCGCGCGCGATCAGCGCGATCGCGTCGGTCTCGGCCTCGACCTTCTCGGCAGCGGCGATCTTGGCGTAATGCTGCGCCAGAATGTCGGCCGGCACGCGACGCAGCGAGAAGCGTTGGCAGCGCGACAGTACCGTCACCGGCACCTTATGAATCTCGGTCGTCGCGAAGATGAACTTGACGTCCGGCGGCGGCTCTTCGAGCGTCTTCAACAGCGCGTTGAAGGCGTTCTTCGAGAGCATGTGCACTTCGTCGATGATGTAGATCTTGAAGCGCGCCGAAACCGGCTTGTAGCGCACGCCGTCGGTCAACTCGCGGATGTCGTCGACGCCGGTGCGCGAGGCCGCGTCCATCTCCATCACGTCGACGTGGCGGTCCTCGGATATCGCGCGGCAATGCTCGCACTGGCCGCAGGGCTCGACCGTCGGCCCGCCCTTGCCGTCGGGCCCGACGCAATTAAGCGCGCGGGCGATGATGCGCGCGGTCGTGGTCTTGCCGACGCCACGCACGCCGGTGAGGATGAACGCATGGGCGATGCGGCCGGCCGCGATCGCATTGGCAAGCGTCCGGACCATCGCTTCCTGGCCGATCAGCTCGGCGAAGGTGGCCGGACGGTATTTGCGCGCGAGCACGCGATAGACGCTGCCCGGCTCGCTCATGTGACTTGCCTCTCCGTGGGAGCGCGGTGGGAGACTGAACGCCGACCCAGGCCGGAACTCGTTACGGCTGCTTCCTTCCGGACCTGACCGGGTTGGCGAGGGGCCTGTCCGCCGCCAGCCTCCCGTGCCACTATATCAGGCGATCCCATCGCCCGCGCAAGACCGAACGACGGCGCGATTTTCGCGGCGGCGGGACTCGGCAAGAGGAGCGGCATGCGGGGCCTGCCCAATTTCTATGCTGGCGGGCTCGACCGCGTTGCGCATCGGCGCAAGGACGCGGCATGGCTGACAAGCCAGCTGGAGCACGCCGGCGCGCGGTTCGTGCCGGTGTGGCAAGCGCGGAATCTCGTGCTCGGCGCCGACGGTCTGGCGCCGCGCGCGGTACTGCTGGAGCGCGCGCAATTCGTGCCGGAAGGGGACGTCGTGCTGCTCGGCCTAGCGGGCGAGCGCGCCTATTTCGCCATCGACCTGTCGCATCGCGACGAGCCGCTCGCCAAGCTGCCGGCGCCGCCGGGCAGCGAATTCATTGATCTGCGGCGCGTCGGACCGCTCTTGCCGCGCGACGAATCGGCGCTGCTCGCCTACGCCCGCGGCATGGTGCATTGGCACCAGCGGCATCGCCACTGCGCGGTGTGCGGCGCGCCGAGCCTGATGGCGGACGCGGGGCACATGCGGCGCTGCACCGATGCGACGTGCAACGCGACGCATTTTCCGCGCACCGATCCGGCGGTGATCATGCTGGTGACCGACGGCACGCGCGGCCTGCTTGGCCGCCAGCCGACTTGGCCGGCGGGCATGCACTCGACGCTCGCCGGCTTCGTCGAGCCGGGCGAAAGCCTGGAAGAAGCCGTGATGCGCGAAGTACACGAGGAAACCGGCGTCGCCGTGACCGACGTTGTCTATCACTCGTCGCAGCCGTGGCCGTTTCCGTCATCGCTTATGCTGGGCTTCACGGCGCGCGCAGTGACGCATGACCTCGCACTGGCGGGTAGCGAACTCGAGCACGCGGCATGGTACGAGCGCGATTGGATTGTCGGACATACCGACGACGACGAATTCCGCCTGCCGCGGCGTGACTCGGTGGCGCGGCGGCTGATCGAGGATTGGCTTAAAAGCCCTTGAGCACTTGCGTCACGTGCTCGACCTGCGGCGCGCCATCGAAGCAATCGGCGACCAGCGCGCGCCACTTCTGGAAATCCGGTGAGCCGCGGAAGTCGACCGTGTGGTTATCGAGCGTCGCCCACTGGATCATCAGGCGATAGCGGCGCGGCTGCTCGATCGAGCGCCGCAGCTCGAGGCCGCCGCAGCCTTTCGCTGCCTTGAACAGCGGCAGGGCGTTTTTGACACCGGCCTCGAACTTGGCCTCGCTGCCGGCTTTGACGTCGATCTGCGCGATTTCGAGGATCATGGATCTCTCCGTGAGCGACGCGCGGCCTTGAGACGGAACGGATGCGCCGGATAGGTGCCGAGGACCTTCAATTCGCGGGTGACGAAGTCGAGTTCCTCGAGCGCCAGCCGGACCGGGCGTGACTCCGGATGGCCTTCGATGTCGGCGTAGAACTGCGTCGCGGTGAACTCGCCGCCGACCATGTAGCTCTCGAGTTTGGTCATATTGATGCCGTTCGTGGCGAAACCGCCGAGCGCCTTGTAGAGCGCCGCCGGCACGTTCTTGACCCGGAACACGAACGAGGTCACCACGGGCCGGCCGTTGTTGCGCGGCGTCCTCGGCCGGCGCGCCATCACCAGGAAGC
>Ga0307372_10006067_pt1 | contig 17854 bp, 11 predicted proteins | sample OX1MG_FD_202533 | JGI IMG/M metagenome (GOLD analysis project Ga0307372, IMG submission 202533) | Soil microbial communities from Risofladan, Vaasa, Finland - OX-1 | ecosystem: Environmental > Terrestrial > Soil > Coastal area > Acid sulfate soil | place: Finland: Risofladan, Vaasa | collected... | reverse complement strand
CGTAGCGGTGGCCGAGGATGTCGGCGGCGCCGAGCTGCGCGGCAATGCCGAGATCGTCAGGGTGTCCGGCAAGCCAGTCGCGTAGCGCGCTCGCTCCGTCGTCGGGTTTTCCTGTCGCGGCCAGCATCCGGTAAAGACGCACCGCCAGCAGCGCGGACGGCGCCTGCCGATAGGCTTTGCGATAAGCCGCCACCGCCTCGTCGGGTCGGCTCGCGCCGACCAGCACATCGCCCTCCAGCGCCGCCGCCGTCGGCAGGTCGGGGTGCTGCGTCGCATAGGCCTTTGCCCAGGCCAGCGCCGCCGCGAGGCCGTCGGTTTTCAGATCGATGGCGATGCGGTCTTCGACGAGCCCCGGGTTTGTCGGGAACAGCGCAAGCGCCGCATCGATCGCGGCGCGCGCGCCTTTGGCGTCGCCGGCCGACAGCAACACCGCGGCCAGCTGCCGGCGTTGCTCGATGGCGTTCTTGTCGATCGCAATCAAGCGGCGGTAAGTCCGCGCGGCGTCAGCCAGCGATCCGGCCGCCACTTCGGCGCGGGCACGGGCCGCGATCAGCGGCACGTCACCGGGCTTGTTGCTGCCCGGTTCGGTTCTGGCGAGGGCCAGCGCCTTGTTCTTGTGTCCGAGCCGGAGATACAGATCGATCAGGCCGCCGGTGATGCCGGGATTGTCCGCCGCCGCCGCATGCGCCTGCTCGGCGGCCGTGACCGCCGCCGCGTCGTGCCCGGTGCGCAAGTCCAGATTGACCAGCCGGGTCAACGCCTGGGCATTGGCCGGGTGCTCGCCAAGGATCTGCTGGAGCAATGCGCGCGCCGCGTCGGAGCGGCCCTGCAATTCGTCCACCTGCGCGAGGTTGAGGCGAGCCGGGGAAAACCCGGGGTACTTGGCGGCGACCGCGGCAAATGCCGCCCGCGCGCCGGCCAGATCGAATTGCGCGAGCTTTACCAGTCCCGTCAGATTGTCGGCGATCGGGCTGTTGGGTTGGGCTTGCCGCAGGGTTTCGGCGACCTTCATCGCCGCGTCGTAGCGACCGGCCTCGATATCGGTCAGAACGAGGGTCGCCCCGGCCGGCGCGCTCGGCGCCAGATCGAGCGAGCGCGTGAGCTGCGCCACCGCATTCGCGGCATCGCCCGCCCGCAGCCCGCTGACGCCCAGCCAGTAATGCAGCGCCGCATTATCGGGCGCGCGTTTGACGGCCGCCTCGAAGGCGGTCATCGCCTTGTCAGGCCGGCCCATTTGCAGCTCGGCCCGGCCGATCAGATCGAGCGCTGCGGGATCGGCTGTGCCGGAGCGCTGGAGTTTGGCAAGCGTCGCGAGCGCGTCGGCCGGGCGCCCCAGCGCGAGCTCGATCCCGCCGAGCAGTTTCTGGCCGGCCGGATCGTCCGGATAGTGCGTCGCATAGCGCCGCGCCGCATCCTCGGCCTGGTTCAACTGATGCAGGCTGTATTTGACGACGGCGAGCACGTAGTAGGCGTGCGGCATCCTGCCCAGCAGCGGCGACACCTTGTCCAAATCGGCATCGGCTGCGCTGAATTTTTTCTCCTTGGCATTGAGGATCGCACGCAAATAGATCGCGAGCGCATTGTTGGGCTGAGCGGCAAGCACCGCAGCGATATCGGACTGTGCCTGCGGGTTTTTGTCGAGGTCGAGGAACGCCGCGGCGCGTTCGATTTTCACCGCCAGCAGCCGCGGATTATCGGCGAGCGCCTTGTCGAGCAGACCAAGCGCGCCCTGGGGATTGCCCTCGCGGCGCAGCAATTGTGCTTTGCCGACCAGCGCGTCGGCCGAATGCGGCTGCAGAGCAAGAGCGCGGTCGAACAGCGTGCCGGCCTCCTTGAGCTGCTGCGAGGCCGCCAGCAGCCGCGCTTCGGCGAGCAGCGGCGCCGCCGATTGCGGGGCCAGCTGTTGGGCCGCTTCGAATGATTTGCGGGCATCCGCCGGGGCGTTGAGCGCAAGTTGCGCATCGCCGCGCAGCACGAGCACTTCCGCCCGGCGCGCCTTGCTGCCCTGGTCAGGCGAGAAATTGGCGAGCAGCTGCTGATATTTGCCTTCCGCCAGCGTCGCCCGCGCCAGCAGCACGACCGCAAGATCGGGGTCAAAGCCGCCGACGCGCGCGGTTTTTGCCTCCGTTTCCGCGGCCACCGGCTCACCGAGCTGGAGGTAGACCCACCCAAGCCGGTAATGCGCTTCCATGTTTTGCGGCTCCGACCGGACCGCGTTCTTCAGCTGTATCCGCGCCGCCCGCAGATCGCCGGCGGCAATCAGCCGCTTGGCGTCATTGAGATAGTCGTTGGCCCGCGCCGCGCCGGTGAGCGCCGCGAGCGCCAGCAGCAGCGCCGAAATTCTCAGGATTCTTGCAGCCATCCGCCATTCCTCCCGGCCCGGTCCGACTGTTTCTGCATCCGCGGAACATCGCTGACGGCCGGGGCTTGACGCCCGTCCGAGGCGCTTCCCGACAGGGTCCCCAGGCCATGCGTCTCGAGCAGCGTGTAGAGCGTCGGCCGGCTGATGCCGAGCAGTTTGGCCGCCGTCGAGATCGTGCCGTTGCTTTGGCTCAGCGCCTTCTGGACGACTTCCCGCTCGGCCCGCAATCGCGCCAGCCGGATATCGAGCTGGTGCCCGCTGATGACCGGCGGCGCCAATTCGAGGTCGCTGGCGCTGATCAATCGACCATCCGACATGACGACAGCCCGTTTCACCCGGTTCTCCAGCTCGCGGACATTGCCGGGCCAGGGATGGGCCGCGATGGCGGCGATGGCCTCGGCGGTAAAGCCGCGGATGCGCCGGCCGAATTGCGCCGTGAAGCGGTGCAGGAAAAAGCTCGCCAGCAGCGTCGGATCCCCCGGCCGCTCGCGGAGCGGCGCAACCCGCAGCGTCACCTCGTTCAACCGGTAGAACAGATCGTCGCGAAACGACCCCTCCTGCATCCGGGCTTCGAGATCCTGGTTGGTCGCGCACACGATCCGGACATCGACCTGAATGGGGTGGCGCCCTCCGACGCGTTCGATGACCTGGTTCTGCAGGAAGCGCAGCAGCTTTACCTGCAGCATCGCCGGGAGATCGCCGATTTCGTCGAGGAACAACGTCCCGTGATTGGCGCTCTCGATCTTGCCGATGGTCTGCTTGATGGCGCCGGTGAAGGCGCCGCGTTCATGCCCGAACAGCTCGCTTTCAAGGAGCGCCTCGGGGATCGCGCCGCAGTTGAGCGGGATGAATGGCCGGTCGGCGCGCGGCCCCAGATCATGGAGCGCGTGCGCCAACGCCTCCTTGCCGGTCCCGCTCTCGCCCAGGAGCAGCACGGTCACATCGGTGGCGGCGAGCCGTTCGACGCTGCGGCACAGCCGCAGCATCTGCTCGTCGCCGGTGATGATGTGTTCGATCGGCGAAGGTCTCGGCAGGTCCCGCGCCCGCCTCGCCTCATCCTCCAGCCGCGCCAGATTGTAGGCACGTTCGAGAATGACGCGCAGCACGTCGTTATCGACCGGCTTATGGAAGAAGTCGAACGCACCCATCGCGACCGCCTGCAACGCGTGCCGCTGGTCGTCGTTGCCGGTGGCGACCATGATCTTGGTGTCGGGAGCGATGCCGAGCAGCTCGCGGACCAGCGCCAAACCCTCGCTCGCTCCGGCCGGGTCCGGCGGCAGGCCGAGATCGACGATCGCGACCGGCGGCCGTTCACGGGCAAACAGCGCCCGCCCGGCCCGGCGCGTCTGACCGGTGAAGATCTGATATTCCGGAAAGGCCCAGCGGTATTGCCGGCACAGGCCTTCGTCATCGTCGACGACCAGCAGTTTCGCTTTGTCCATGGCGAGAATGTCCTTTCAGACGGGCGACAATGGGGGGAGATCGGCCTTCTGTCCGAGGCACGGCAGGACGATGCTCATCGTCGTTCCGACACCGGGGCGGCTCTGGACGATCAGATCGCCGCCGGCACTTCTGATCAGCTCGCGCGCCTGATAGGCGCCGATGCCGAGGCCCGCGCGCTTGGTCGAGCCGAACGGGGCGAACAGCGTGTCGCGGACAAATTCGGCCGGCATGCCGGCGCCGTCATCCGCTATGTCGATCAGCAGCCGCGAGTGCTGGCGGTGAACGGTGACCGATACCTGGCCGCCAGCGGCTTCGATCGCGTTGTCGCACAGATGGGTAAACACGTCGCGCAGATGCGCCGCATCCATCGCGACGGCGGCCCGGCCCCCGTCATGCCGCAGCGCGACCTGCACATCCCGGGTGCGGCGGATGGCGGCGATCTGCTCCGCGATCAGGTCGATCGGGATGCTGACCACGTCCGCCGGTTCGGTCGGCTCCGAGCGCAGCCGCGCAATAAGCGTGTTGGTCCGGCTGAGAGCCGCTTCGACCGTGAGCAGGACGTCGTCGTGAAATTCCGGATCGCCGCGAAATTGCGCCGCGTTCTGCACGATCATCGACAACTGGGCGGCCACATTCTTCATGTCGTGGACGGCAAAGGCGAACCGGTTGCCGAAATCGCGCAGGCGCCGCGTTTCGAGCACGGCCTGGGCGGATTGCCACTCGGCGGCGTGGCTGGCCGCTTGCCGACCGATAATGCGCAACAGATCGAAGGTCTCGCGGCCGAGTTGCAGGGGCGCGCGCGGGGTGGCCAGGACGACGAACCCGAGCAACCGGCCGAGATGGTTCAGCGGCACCGCCAGCCAGGCGCCGCGGATCTCTGCCAGCCACTCGGGGCGCTGCGCGAGCCCCTCGAGTTCGATCACCCAGTCGCCGTCGCGAAACGCCGCGGCAAATGCGCTGTCGGCCGGTTCGGCGCCGGTGGCCGGCGGCAGGTTCCACGATCTGTCCCAGTGGAACGCCTCCCCTTCCGGATCGCGCATCCACAACTGCCCGCCCGGGCTGTCGGTGATCGCCGCCAGGGCCTTGATGATGCGGCTGCCCGGCCCGCTCCGGTCCGCCGGGGCAGACAGGGTCTCGATGCATTGCAGCCACTCCTTGCGATAGTCGAAGCGGTGGCTGAAGAAATTGTCGACGAACAGATGCCGCAGCCGCGACCGCACCGAGTCCGAGGTCAGCGTGACCCCGACCGCGATGACACCGCCGAACACCAGGGCGATTTCGACCACCGCTCCCCAGCTCGGACCGACCATGCGGAAAGCCTCGCCGACCGTCGCCAGCGCGAGAAGCAGGATGCCGCTGGCGACGAGGCTGCCGGTGTGAAACACCGCCTCGCGCGAGACATGAATGTCGATGACCCAGTCGCGATTTCTGGCCGCCGTGACGGCAACCAGCGGCGCCGCGATGATGGCGGCGATCGGCCGGCCGTTTGCCAGCAACGGCGAGAATTGGCGGAACAGCATCGCATCGGCATAAAACAACAGGTCGTACACAAACAGGCCGCCAATGCCGATGAACAGCAGGTTGACGTGCCAGCGCCGCTCCGCCGGCATCGTGCGGTAGAGGTTGTCCGCCAGAAAGGCGCCAAAGACGGCGATCGCAAGGTATCCCAGGAGCACCGCGCGCGACGGCGACGGCAGGCCGCCATCGCGCGCGCCAAATACCAGGACGAGGGCGACAAGCGCAGCGAGACAGGCGGTCAACCCGGCCATTCCGCGGCGGCCACAGAACTGTCGCCGCAGCAGATGGATCATCAGCGCGCACCACGCCGCCGATCTGGCGAGCTCCATCGCATCGCCGGCCGGGCCGGCTGCGGGCCCCGGCCCGGCAATCGCGGCAACCGCCCAAACCGCCGTGCCGCCGCACGCGACGGCGAGGAAAATTCGGGTGACGCCGCCCCGTCGCGACAGCACCAGCAGCATGAACAGAAACACATATACCGCCGCCGCGGCGCCGTAGAGCGCGTCATGGACGATAGCGGCGACGGTCATGACGCTACCGGGAGCCTTCCTGACGCAGGACGGTCCGCACCGTGCAGGTCAGGATCCACAGATCGAGCAGAAAGCTCCGGTTCTTGATGTAGTAGAGGTCGTAGCGCAGCTTGCCGCGAGCGTCCTCGAGCGAGGCGCCGTAGGGGGCTTTGACCTGCGCCCAGCCGGTGATCCCGGGCTTGACGCAGTGCCGTTGGGCATAAAACGGGATGCGTGCGGCGAGCTGGTCAACAAAGTAGGGGCGTTCCGGCCGCGGCCCGACAACCGACATCTCGCCGCGCACGACGTTCAACAGCTGCGGCAGTTCGTCGATCCGCGTATAGCGAATGAACCTGCCGATCTGGGTGACCCGGGGATCGCCGACCGCCGCCCACTGGGGAACCCCCCGCGCCTCGGCGTCCTGGCGCATGCTGCGGAACTTGTACAGCACGAACCGCCGGCCCTGCAGTCCGACGCGCTCCTGTCGATAGAGAGCCGGACCGGGATCGTCCCACTTTATCAGGATCGCGACCAGCAGCATCAACGGCAGCGTCAGCACGATCAGGGCTGCGGCGACGACCAAGTCGAGCGCCCGCTTCGCCACTTCGGCAACCGGCCCATGACGAAACCCGTTGCGGTCCAGGACCCAGCTGACATCGGCACCGTCGACATCTATCAAGCAGCCCTGACGCTCCCAGAAAGCTGCTTCGCTGAGCACCCGAATGCCGCGCAGGCGCAACTCCAGCAAAACGCTCGCCGGCACCGAGCGATCGGCGCCGGCCGCCACGACGATTCCCCAGATTCGGTCGCGCTGTAACCGTTCGGGCGCGAGCTGCGCTATCAGGCCGTCACTCTGGCCGCCGTGATTGGTCGGCACGAGGCGGATCTCGCCGACCCCGCGACACCGGCCGGTAGCAATAAAGCTCTCAAAGCGCGCGACATCTCCTGGCGCTCCGACAATAATAACGTGCCTGAGTGCCCAATCACGGCGTGCCACAAACGAAATGTTAGCCTGGGTTGTCACGATACTTCCAGATTCTCCAACGGTTATCACACAATGGCGACGACAATCGTAAATTCGGTAAGACCGCCGACACATCACCAACTGCGGTCTTGATTGCCACCACCGATGAGGATGTTGGTCGTATTGTCGCGGAGCATTTTCCCGAACTTCTCCTGGTACGTTGGATACTTAGTGAAGGACAAGCACTCCAGGTTTCATACAGGGACACGCGATACGCTATAAATACATGCTACGGTATGTCGCATGCACTCGATGGACCGTTTCGCTTGCTGTCCACAAATGAAATGACCCGGTTCGGAAAGGGGCGTCTTGTAGACAGCCGTATAACAAGGGCTTGATCCGGTGGTTCCGATCTTCCGAACAATCGTCTAAATTTTTTTTCGACTTTCACCTATCTCCTTGTGATTCTGAAATCTTAAGTCAGCGCGACGCTTACGCGCAGGAAGCAGCCCGTCGGGAAAGGGTGACGATCGTGTGTAAGGCTTCTTTTACAAAGGGCGGGGAAACGGGGTCGCACCGTAAAATTTTTTGCAACTATCTCTGACGGGCATCGTTGAGCGGATGCACCGGTTATGATATCGGAGTTGCAGAAGGGGAGCCTCATGCGCGAGGCACGGAAAGCCATCACGGCGTGCCCGCGACCAACCCGACAACGGCGCAGCGATGACCGCGCGCGTGTGGGTGGCTGCCCCTGCATCTCCGACAAACAGGGGGAATAATGGCGACTGAACCGGGCACCAACCCTCGGCGCCGGCGGCTTGGCCGCTGTACCATCCTGACAGCGGTCGCGTTAAGCACGGCCGCCTGCGCCCCGAGCTATCCGGGTCTGGCGGGGGGGCGCCCCCCGGCATCGCAGGAATATCTGATCGGCCCAGAGGATTCGCTCAACGTCTTCGTCTACCGCGCGCCCGAACTGAGCGTCCAGACGCCGGTGCGGCCCGATGGCCGGATTTCGACGCCGCTCAGTCCGGACGTGATGGCGCTGGGCAAGACGCCATCACAACTGGCGCGCGAGATCGAGGCCAATCTGAAGAAATATGTGCAGGAGCCGAACGTCACCGTCATGGTGAACGGCTTTCGGGGCCCGCCGAACCGGGCGATTCGCGTGGTCGGGGAAGTCGCCCAGATCAGCGCAATCCCCTACCGGGCCGATCTCTCGCTGCTCGACGTCATCATCGCCTGCCATGGCCTGACCCGGTTCGCCGACGGCAACCGGACGCTCGTCGTACGGCAGGGGCCAAACGGCCCGAAGACCTATGAGGTTCACCTCGACGACCTGCTCAAGGACGGCGACCTCAGCCAGAATATCGCGATGCAGCCGGGTGACGCCGTATTCGTTCCACAGGCTTGGTTCTGACCGGAGAGGCGATATGGAGCGCTGGTACCCGATGATCGCGCAACCCCTTGCCACCGCATGGCGGTGGCGCTGGGCGCTGGTCGCCGTGACCTGGGGGGTGTGCCTCGTCGGCTGGGTCGCGGTCGCGGTAATTCCGAACAGTTACGAATCGGATGCGCGGCTCTACGTCGACGCCGATGCGGTCCTGACGCCGCTGCTGCGCGGCCTCGCGGTTGACACCGCGGCATCGGGCCAGATCGAGGTCATGCAGAAGACGCTGCTGAGCCGGCCCAACCTCGAGCGGCTGATCGGCATGACCGATCTCGAACTGCAGGCCACCAACCCGGAAGAGCGCGAACGGCTGGTGCGGCGGCTGGCCGGAGCGATCAAGGTGCAGTCGCAAGACCGCAACATCTTCACGATCAGCTACCGTAACGCGAGCCCGCGGCTCGCACACGACGTGGTGGCGGCACTGCTATCGATCTTCATGGAGGAGGCAAGCCGGACGAACCGCTCGGACATGAAGAACGCCCAGCAGTTTCTCAGCCAGCAAATCGCCTCGTACGAGACACAGCTGCGCACGGCCGAACAGCGCCGTGCGGACTTTCGCCGCAAATACCTCGACATCCTGCCGCTGGAGAATAATGGCGGCTTCTCGCGGCTCGACAACGCCCGCGCCGACGTCCAGAACCTGGGAGCCCAATTGCACGACGCCACCGCGAAGCTTACCGCGGTGCAGCAGCAGGTGCGGATCACCCCGCCGCTGCTCGGCAGCGACGCTGCCGGAGCGGCGCAGAACGGGCAACTCGTCGCGGCAGAACGTCACCTTGCCGACCTGCAGTCGATGTACACCGATCAGAACCCCGACGTGATCATCGCCCGCCGCCTCGTCGCCTCGCTGCGCGCCAGCGCAACGCGGCACCCGGCGGCAGCGGTCGGCGGCCGCGCCATCCCCAACCCCTTATACGCGCAGCTGCATCTTCAGCTGATCGATTCCGAGGCGGCGGTAGCCTCGCTGCGGGGGCGGCTCGACACGGCGCGCAAGGATCGCCAACGGTTGGAGGCGCTGGCGCGCGCCGCACCCGGCGTCGAGGCGCAGTACCAGAACCTCGATCGCGACTACAATGTGATCCGCAAGAACTACGAGGAGCTGCTCGCCCGCCGCGAATCCTCCAATATTACCAAAGCGGCCGACACCAGCGCCGATCAGGTCAAACTGCGGGTGATTGATCCGCCGACAGTCCCGGTCATCCCGATCGCCCCGAACCGCATCTTGTTGATCTCGATCGTTCTGGTCGCCGGGCTGGGCGCCGCCGGCGCTTGCGGTGTCCTGCTCGGCCAGCTCGATCAGTCGATCAACGATGTCGGGCAGTTGCGCGACTTTGGGGTTCCGGTGCTTGGCGGCATCTCGATGGTCTCGGCACCGCGGCTCCGGACCTATTATCCGCAGGCCGCGGCCCTGACTGCGGCCGTCGTGGTCCTGATCGCGATCTACGGCGGCCTGGCCGGACGAATTCTCATTCAGCAGAGGCTGATGCCATGAGCAGCGACGGCAGGCGCGTGCATCTGATCGAGCGCGCGGCGCTCCGGCTCGACGATGCCCCGGCACGGACGGGTGCGGCCCCGGCGCCCATCCTCGCCGACGCGCGGCCGGAAATCGGTGAGGCACCGCCCGGTGTCGCGCCGGTCGACATCCCCCGCGACGGAGGCAGCGCGGTCATCGATGAGGCGGCACTCCGGCGGGCCGGGATGGTCGATTGGAGCGGGCCGAACACCCGGGTTGCGGAGGAATTCCGCATCGCGCAAACCGAGCTGGTACGACGCAGCGGCGGCGAAAACCAGGGCGGCACCCTGCCCCGCTCCAGGCTGGTCATGGTCACCAGCGCCTTTCCGGGCGAAGGCAAGAGCTTTAATGCGATCAACCTCGCGGTCGGCATCGCGCGGCAAGACGGCCGGCGCGTTCTCTTGATCGATGCCGACGGAAAACCGGGCTCGCTTGGCGATCTGCTGGGGCTATCGGGTGCCCCGGGTCTGATCGACCTCGCCGCCAATCGCAGCCTCGACCCGAGCGGGCTGCTGGTGGCGACCTGCATCGCGACGCTCGATTTTCTCCCGATCGGCGGCGATGCGAGCAATTCTCCCGCGGCCTTCGCCGGCGACGGCGCGGCGGGCGCCATCGCCGATCTGGCGCGCCGCTACGCGGACCGGCTGATCATCATGGATGTGCCACCCTGCCTGTCGAGCAGCCGGGCGCACCTGCTGGCGCCGCTGGTCGGCCAGGTCGTGCTCGTGGTGGCGGCCGGCAGCACCCAGCAGGGCGATGTCGAAGCCGCACTCGGACTGGTCCGCAGCTGTCCCGGAACCTCGCTGTTGCTGAACAAGGTAAGCCGCTGGCAGACGCATTCCTTCGGGTCGAATGTCTACGCGACCTGAACGCATCCTGCGGCGACGCGGCGCCTTAAGCGTGCGCCGCGTCTGCCCGATCGCCGCGGTCGCGGTCTTTGCCGGGATCGCGGCAAGAGCGCCGCCCGCCGGCGCGGGCGACTGGCTGTTCACGCCGTCGCTGCAGGACCAGGAGATCTTCACCGACAACGTCCTCGCGACGCCGACCAACCGGCGCTCCGACCTCATTACCGCGCTCTCGCCGGGACTGGCGATCAGTGGCCAGAGCGCACGGTTGTCGGGCCAGTTCAGTTACTCTCCGACGCTCTATCGGTACGCGCTGACGCCCGGTCAGAATGTCCTGGCCCATAATCTTTACGCCAACGGGACCGCAACCCTCGCCCCCGATCTGCTGTTTTTCGACGCGCACGCCTATGCCAGCCAGCAGCCGACGACGCCGGGTCTGGGGTCTAATCTGGCCTCGTTCGGCCCGACCGCGGGACTGTCAGCGATCGGCCCGACCAACCTGTTCACGACCTCGGCTCTGCCGCAGAGCCAGCTGACCCAGGTAACCACCTTTATCGGCGCGCCCTATGTGCAGCGGCGCTTTGGCGAGTACGGCATCGGCGAACTGCGCTACACCTTTGCCGACAACAATTTCAGCGGCGGCCAGAACCTGCTGCTGCCGCCGGGCGTCAGCGCCTCGCAAAATTCCACCGCCATCACCAATGAGGCGACCGCGACATTCATCACCGGCAGCTATTTCGACCGGTTCACCTCCCGCGTGCTGTTGGACACCTCGCGGTCTACCGGCACCGGAGCGCTCAACAACACGAGGCAAAGTCGCGCGATCGTCGCCACCGAGTATCCGCTCGTCCGTGCGATATCGGCGCTGACCACGCTCGGCTACGAGGATCTGCGGTTCGGCGGCGTGCCGGCGGTCGGCATCAACGATGCGGTGTGGGGCATCGGGGCGCGTTTCGCCCCCACCCCCGACCGCAATCTGATCGTGCTGTTCGGCCGGCATGACGGGATCACCAGCCCCTACGCCGCGCTGAACTACGCAATCACCCCGCTCACCCGGGTAACCGCGGACTATTCCGACAGCCTCAACACGTTCAGCCAGGACATCGAGCAGAACCTGGCGTTGTCGAACAACCTCGCGGGCCAGACGGTCGACGCCCGGACGCTGCTGCCATTGCCGATCCACAATCCGCTGCTCGGGCTGCAGCTGAGCCTGTTGCGGATCAAGCGCATCTCGGGAACCGGCTATATCGACTACGAGCGCGATCACCTGTCGCTGGGCGTCGATCGCGAGCAGGACCTTGTCGTCGCGCAGGTGGCACCGGCATCGGGCGTGTCGCTGCGCGCAACAACGGTGAACTGGGGTTGGGCCCACGACGTTAACCCCGTGACGACGGCCCAGCTTGGGCTGGGGTATTCCTGGATCACGCTGTCGCAGGTGCCGGTGGTCAATGAGCAGCTGTTCACCGCTGCCGCGTCGATCAACTATCTGTTCAATCCGTCGCTGACCGGCAGCGCCAGCTACACCTACATCAACCGCGCCTCGGACCAGCCGCAGTTCAAACTGTCGTCGAACATTGTCGTCGTCAGTCTGCACAAGACATTTTGAGGGATATTATGTACGCGGATTACTACAAGCTTACGACGATGCCGTTCCAACTGACGCCCGACGGCCAATTTTTCTTTGGCAGCCGGGAGCATAGCCGAGCGATGGCTCATCTCGTCTACGGGCTGGCGCAGGAGGAAGGGTTCATCGTCATCACCGGCGAGATCGGTGCCGGCAAGACGATGCTCGTCGAGCGCCTGTGGTCGCAGCTCGACCAGCGCAAATACGTTGCGGTCAGGCTGTTGACGACGCAGCTCGGTGGCGACGATCTGCTGCGCATGGTCGTCGCCGGCTTCGGCCTGTCGGCACCCGGCGAGGACAAGGCCAGCCTGCTGCAGCGCCTGGAGCGACACTTCACCGATCAGCAGCGCAGCGGCAGACGTTGCCTCCTGGTGGTCGACGAGGCGCAGAACCTGCCGATCGGTGCGCTGGAGGAACTGCGCATGCTGTCGAACATCACGATCGGCGGCCGCGCGCCGTTCCAGGGCGTGCTTCTCGGACAACCGCAGTTCCGCCACATGCTGGCCGGCGAAGAGCTGGAGCAGCTGCGCCAGCGGGTCCTCGCCTCCTACCATCTGGGTCCGCTCGACGCCGCAGAGACCCGCGCCTATATCGAGCACCGCCTTACGACCGCCGGCTGGTCCGGCCTGCCCTCCTTCGAAGAGGCGGCGTTTGCCACGATCCATCGCCATACGGACGGAATCCCGCGGCGGATCAATACGCTGTGCTCCCGCCTCCTGCTGTTCGGTGCGTTGGATGAGACGACGCACATTACCGAGGCCATCGCCGACGAAGTGGCCGACGAACTGCGGCGCGATCTCGCCGGCAAAAGCGCCGCGGCCCGCACAGTCCGGGAGCCGGTGGCAAACGGCGAACCCCGCAGCTCGGTCGAGGCGCGGCTGAACCGGGTCGAGGCCAGCCTCAAGCGGCACGACCGCATCATCAAGAGTGCTGTCGAGATCGGCGTTCAGCTGCTCGAGCGGACGCGATGAATATGCCGCTGCCGGGGCTGCCGGGGCCAATCGTCAACGCATTGACCGTCGACGTCGAAGACTATTTCCAGGTGCAGGCATTGAGCGAGCGCTTCCCGCGTCCGGCCTGGGACGAGGTCCCGCGGCGGGTGGAGGCGAATGTCGACCGGCTGCTCGAAATGTTCGCTTCCGCCTCGGTGAGCGCGACATTCTTCACCCTGGGCTGGCTCGCCGAGCGGCACCCGGCGATGGTGCGCCGCATCGCGTCTGCCGGCCATGAGCTTGCCAGCCACGGCTACGATCACCAGCGCGCGGACCGGCTCAGCCCGGCGCAACTGCGCGAGGACGTGCGGCGCTCCAAGCGGCTGATCGAGGACATCGGCGGGTGCGCCGTGGCGGGCTACCGGGCGCCGACCTTCTCGATCGGCCCGGGCAATCAGTGGAGCTACGACATTCTCGAGAGCGAGGGTTACCGGTACAGTTCCAGCCTCTACCCGATCCGGCACGATCTCTATGGCGCGCCCGACGCGCCGCGTTTCCCGTTCCGGCCGGGGCGCGGCGACCTGTGGGAGATGCCGCTGGCGACGCGCCGGCTGTTCGGGCGCAACTACCCTTGTGCCGGCGGTGGCTATTTCCGCCTGCTGCCCTACCTGCTGTCGCGCAGCAACCTGCGCAGCGTCAACCTTGGCGAGCGGCAGCCGTGCATTTTCTACTGCCATCCCTGGGAGATCGACGCCGGGCAGCCGCGCCAGCACGGGCTCAAACTGCGCTCTCGAATTCGTCACTACACCAACATCGCCGCCATGCCCGGCCGTCTCGAACGGCTGCTGCGGGATTTCGCCTGGGGCCGCCTGGATCAGACTTTCGCGCCGCTCGCCGTGCCGGCCGCTGCGGACCGGGCCGCGCTGTTCGCTGCCGGCTGAGGCGGGCCATGCCGCTGATCGTGCGGGAGCTCGACCCGACAGCAGAGCCGGCCTGGGACCGCTATGTCGACGCGACGCCGCAGGCGACGTTCTTTCACCGCTCCGGCTGGCGTTCGGTTATCGAAGAAGCGTTTCGCCACCGCACCTGCTATCTCATGGCCGAGCGGGACGGCTGCATCACCGGCGTGCTGCCGCTGGTTCACCTGCGCAGCCGGCTGTTCGGCAACCGGCTGGTCTCGGTGCCGTTCTGCGTCTATGGCGGGCCGGTCGCCAGCGACCCGGAGAGTTCGGACGCGCTGATCGGGCGCGCGCTCGATTTGATGCGGCAGGTCGGCGCCAATGCCATCGAGTTTCGCATGCGCGAGCCGACCATCGCCGGATGGCCGACGCGCAGCGATCTCTATGCCACGTTCAGGAAGCCGATCGCGGCCGATCCCGAGGCCAACCTCAAGGCCATTCCGCGCAAGCAACGCGCGATGGTCCGCAAGGGTATTTCGAACGGCCTTCGCTCAGAGGTCGACAATGATACGGCGCGGCTGCATGCCATCTACGCCGAGAGCGTCCACAACCTCGGCACGCCGGTCTATTCCAGCCGCTATTTCCGGCTGCTGGCCGAGCGGTTTCGCGACTGTTGCGAGATCCTGACAATCTGCGACGAGGAGACGCCGATCGCGGCGGTGCTGAGCTTTTTCTTTCGCGACGAGGTGCTGCCTTATTATGGCGGCAGCACGGCGCAGGCACGCCGGCGCGCGGCCAACGATTTCATGTACTGGGAGGTGATGCAGCGCGCCGCTGCCCGCGGTGCGCGCCTGTTCGATTTCGGCAGGAGCAAGTTCGGCACCGGCTCGTTCGACTTCAAGAAGTTCTGGGGCTTCGTGCCGGAGCCGCTGCACTACCAGTATCGGCTGCGTCCGGGCTGCGCGATTCCCGATCACAACCCGCTGAACCCGAAATACCGCTTGTTCATTGCCGCCTGGAAGCGGCTGCCGCTGCCGGTCGCGAACCTGCTCGGCCCGGCCATCGTGCGCGGGATCGGCTGACCGGTGCCGGACCTGTTGTTCCTGTCGCACCGCATGCCGTATCCGCCCGACAAGGGCGACAAGATCCGGGCATGGCACCTGTTGCAACATCTCGCCCGCTTCTATCGCATCCATCTCGGCTGTCTGATCGACGATCCCGCTGACCGCGAACATCTCGGCGAGCTGCGCCGGATTTGCCAACGGGTCGGCGCCTTCGACGTGCATCCGGCATTTCAGAAAATCCGGGCGCTTGCCGGGATGCGGCGCGGCAGGCCGCTGACCGCCGATGTGTTTTTCCATCCCGGTCTGGCGCAATGGGTCGCGGACAGCCTGTCCGCCCACCGCATCGACGCCGTGTTCATGTTCTCGTCCGGCATGGCGCGCTATGCCGAAGGCCGGCCGGGGCCGCTTCGCATCCTCGACATGGTCGATGTCGATTCCGAGAAATGGCGCGAGTACGCCGATTACCACCATTGGCCGCTGCGCGCGCTGTACCGCCGCGAAGCCGCCACGCTGCTGGCTCTGGAGCGCCGCGCCGCGCTGGAATTCGACGCGACGCTGTTCGTGTCGCAGGCCGAAGCCCGACACTTCGCGGCCCTCGCGCCCGAGTGCCGCGACAAGATCGCCTGGGTGGAGAACGGGGTCGACGCCGACCGGTTTTCACCGGCGCATCTTTTCGCGCGCCCGTTCCCGGCCGACACCGTCAATCTGGTGTTCACCGGAACCATGGATTACTGGCCGAACGCCGACGCCGTTGAATGGTTCGCCCGGCAGGTGATGCCGCTCTTGGCAGGCCGACAGCCGGAAGTTCAGTTCCATATCGTCGGCGCCCGCCCGAGCCGTGCGGTCCGCCGGCTGGCCCATCTGCCGCATGTGCACGTGACAGGGCGGGTACCCGACGTGCGGCCGTTTATCGCCCATGCCGATGCGGTCGTGGCGCCGTTGCGCGTCGCCCGCGGCATTCAGAACAAGGTTCTGGAAGCCATGGCGATGGCACGGCCGGTCGTCGCGACGCCGGAGGCCTTCGCGGGGCTGCGCGCGCGTCCCGGTCGGGATCTGCTGGTGTGCGCCACGCCCGGGGAAATGGCCCGGCGGCTTCTTGACATCATCGAGGGCCGGTACGCCGGCCTCGGGGCTGCGGCCCGTGCTGTCGTCCAGCACGACTACAGCTGGTGCCAAACGCTGCAGCGGCTCGACGGGTTTTTGGCGCCGCCGCTTTGCAGCGCCGTGCGAGCGCAGGCATGAGCACGCCGCTGCCAATGCCGGGCGCTGCCGCCACGGCGCTCCAGCAGGTGCGCCGCGGTTGGCCGGTCGCGCTGATCGCGCTCGCGGTCGGCCTGCCCTGCCTCGGTATCATCTACGCGGCAGAGATCGCGGCGGCCCTTGGGGTGTGGATCGACTCGACCGCCTTCAACCATTGTTTTCTCGTGCTGCCGCTCGCCGCCTATCTGCTTTACGAGAGGCGGGAGGCCGTCGCGGCCGCGAGCCCGCAGCCGGCGCCGCTGATCGCGGCCGCGGCGCTGCCGGTCGCGATCTGCTGGTTCGTCGCCGAGCGCATCGGGATCATGGAGGCGCGCCAGTTCCTTGCCATGGCGATCGTCCAGATCCTCGTCATGGCGGCGATCGGGCCGCGCACCTGGCGGGTCATCGCGCCGCCGCTCCTCTACCTGTTCTTTCTGGTCCCGACCGGCGAGTTCCTGGTGCCGTGGCTGCAGGACTTCACGGTCGGCTTTATCGGGAGGGGGCTGCACCTTCTCGGGGTGCCGCATTTCATGAACGGGATCACCATCGAGATCCCGGAGGGGAGTTTCTTTGTCGCCGAAGCCTGCGCCGGGTTGCGATTTCTGGTCGCATCGGCGGCGTTCGGCGTTTTTTACGCCTGCCTGATCTATACCAGCCCGTGGCGCCGGCTGCTGTTCGTTGCCCTGTCGCTGGTCGTGCCGGTGATCGCCAACGGGTTTCGGGCCTTGGGGATCGTCTATCTCGGCCACCTCCTCGGCAGCGCGCAGGCGGCGGCCGTCGATCATATTCTCTACGGCTGGCTGTTTTTCGGGCTGGTCACGACGTCGCTGATCCTGGCCGGGCTGCCGTTCCGCCAATTCGCGCCACCGGTGCTGCCGACCCGCCGGCCACTTGGCGCCGGGCATGCCACCGCGACGGCGATCGGGGTTATCGCCGTTGTCATGCTGGCCGCCGTGCCGCGGCTCGTCGCCGGCGGCCTCGATCGCGCCGCGCTGCAGGGGACGGCGGCGCCGATCGTGTTGCCCCTGCCCGCGCATTGTTCGAGTGTCGACCCGGCGTCGGCCGGTCTCCCGCAATCGGTGCCGCGCACGGCGGCGGTCGCGCTGACGCGCGGCTACCGCTGCGGCAGCGACACGGTCGTGCTGCGCCTCTTTGTCTTCCCGGCCCATATCGGCGCGGGCCCGGTTTTCGCGGCGCTGCGCGGTGCCGCCATCGTGCCGGGTTGGGACGAGATCGCCAGCTTCCCGCTCGCCGCCGGCCATCGCGCGTCAGCCGCGCGATGGCGGGTCACGGACCTCTCGCGGCAGGGCCGATTTGCGGCGGTCGCCGCGGCGTTATGGCTCGACGGCCGGCCGAGTTCCGGGGGCCTCATGGATCGGTTTCGCCGGGCGTTTGCCGCACTGCACCGCGGCGCCAGCCCGCCGGTCATCGCCGTCCTCGCGACAGCCGCAACCGGCACCCCGGCGCTCGCCCACGCGGCAATCGAGCGTTTCCT
>Ga0307372_10006064_pt1 | contig 17859 bp, 17 predicted proteins | sample OX1MG_FD_202533 | JGI IMG/M metagenome (GOLD analysis project Ga0307372, IMG submission 202533) | Soil microbial communities from Risofladan, Vaasa, Finland - OX-1 | ecosystem: Environmental > Terrestrial > Soil > Coastal area > Acid sulfate soil | place: Finland: Risofladan, Vaasa | collected... | reverse complement strand
ATCCTTCCGAGGGTGTCTGTGACCACCGATTCCGACTTCCGTCATCTTCAGCGCGCGATTGATCTGGCGTCGCTCGGCGGCGACCGTGTCAGCCCGAATCCCCACGTGGGTGCGGTGATCGTGCGAGACGGGAAGGTGGTCGGCGAGGGTTTCCACCGCGAGCTCGGCAGTCCACACGCCGAGGTCGAGGCGATCCACGCCGCCGGCGAGCAGGATCTCGCCGGAACGACCATGTACGTGTCGCTCGAACCGTGTTGTCACCAAGGGCGCACGCCGCCGTGCACCGACGCGATCCGTGAGGCCGGGATCGCCCGCGTGGTTGTCGCCTCCGACGATCCGTCTGAGCACGCATCCGGGCGCGGTCTCGGGATCCTCCGCGACGAGGGCATCGAAGTCGTGACGGCCGACGGGGAGATCGCCGCGCGGGCGCGGCTCCTGAACCAGCCGTTCCGCAAGCACGCCCGCGTCGGCAGGCCGTGGGTCCTTTTCAAGTCGGCGATGTCACTGGACGGCAAGGTCGCGACGCGCAGCGGCGACTCGAAGTGGATCTCCGGAGATCGCAGCCGCGAACTCGTGCACCAGTGGCGGGCCGCGAGTGACGTGGTCGCTGTCGGGATCGGGACGGCGCTCGCCGACGACCCTGTGCTGACCGCGCGCGTCGGCGGCTCCGACTCGGACACGCTCGCGGCGCGCCAGCCGCGGCGGGTGGTGTTCGACTCGCTCGGGCAACTGCCGCTGACGGCCCGGCTGCTCGATGACACCGGCACCGGGCCCCTGACCGTGATCGTGTCCAGAGCGGCGCCGCGCGCAGCCACTGATGCCCTCAAGACGCGGGGCGTCGACGTGATCTGCGCAACCGGGGAGAACGAGCCGGCGCGCGTGCGGTCGGCGCTGGACCAGCTCGGCGGGGCGGGCGTGACCTCGATCCTGCTCGAGGGCGGGCCCAAGCTTGCCGGGGCGTTTCTCAATGCCGGAGAGATCGATGAGGTGCGGCTGTTCGTGGCGCCACTCGTGCTGGGCGGCCGCGGCGCACGCGACCCGCTGGAGAGCGAGGGCGTCGAGTCGATCGCCGAGGCGGTGCGTGCACTTACGCTCGAATGCGTCCGGATCGGGACCGACCTGCTCCTGACCGCGCGGATCAGGGAGTGGTGAGTTGTTCACGGGACTGGTGGCCGACCTCGGGCAGGTCGTCGACGTGGAGCGTTCCGACGGTGGCGTGCGCCTGCGCGTCGCGAGCGCTCTCTCGCACGAGCTCTCGGAGGGCGACTCGGTCGCGGTCAACGGCGTATGTCTGACGGCGATCGCCGTCGACGGGGGCGCCTTCAGCACCGATGTGATGAACGAGACCCTGAAGCTGAGCTCGCTGGCCGAGATCGCCACGGGGAGCCCGGTGAATCTCGAGCTGGCGATGCGCCTGACCGACCGCTTGGGCGGTCACATCGTCCAGGGTCACGTCGACGGCGTCGGCACCGTCACGAGTACCGCGCCGGACGGCTTCTCAAGGCGCGTGACGATCGAGGCGCCTCCCAGACTCTTGCGGTATGTCGTTCACAAGGGCTCGATCACGGTGGACGGGGTCTCGCTCACGGTCTCGGGCCTGGACGACCGATCATTTACCGTTTCACTCATACCCGAGACCCTCGAGCGCACCAATCTGGGTCGCGCCGAGCTCGGGACGACGGTGAATCTGGAGGTTGACGTGCTGGCCAAATACGTCGAGCGCCTGATGCACGGAAGGAGCGCGGAGTGACCACAGTCCGGAGCCCGTTCGCGACGGTCGAGGAGGCAATCGAGGACATCCGCCAGGGCAAGATGGTCGTCGTCTGCGACGACGAGGACCGGGAGAACGAGGGCGATCTGACGATGGCCGCCCAGTTCGTCACGCCCGAGGCGATCAACTTCATGGCCAAGGAGGGACGTGGCCTGATCTGCCTGTCGCTGACGCCCGAGCGCTGCGACGAGCTGGGCCTCAACCTGATGGCGGCCAAGAACGAATCGTCGTTCGAGACCCCCTTCACGGTCTCGATCGAGGCCCGCACTGGGGTGAGCACTGGTATCTCCGCAGCAGACCGCGCGCGCACGATCCAGGTCGCGATCGACCCGCAGACCAGCCCACGAGAGCTCGTCCAACCAGGGCACGTGTTCCCGCTGAAGGCCAAGCGCGGGGGAACACTGGAGCGTGTCGGCCAGACCGAGGCGGCCGTCGATCTGGCGCGACTGGCGGGGTTGATTCCGGCCGGCGTGATTTGCGAGGTGATGAACGACGACGGCACGATGGCGCGCGTCCCGGATCTCGAGCGGTACTGCGCGCGCCACGGCCTGAAGATGATCACGGTGGCTGACTTGGTCGCCTACCGGCGCCGCACCGAAAAGCTCGTCGAACGCGTCGTCGCGACCCGCTTGCCGACGGCGTTCGGCGACTTCATGGCCGTCGGGTACCGGGCGATGCTCGACGGCAAGCACCACGTGGCGCTGGTCAAAGGTGACGTTGAGGGCGCGGAGGACGTGCTCGTGCGCGTGCACTCGGAGTGCCTCACCGGCGACGTGTTCCACTCGTTGCGCTGCGACTGCGGCGAGCAGCTCGAGTCCGCGTTGACGATGATCGAGGCCGGGGGCAGCGGCGTGCTGCTCTATCTGAGCCAGGAGGGGCGCGGGATTGGGTTGCTCAACAAGCTGCGCGCCTACAAGCTCCAGGAGGAGGGCTTCGACACGGTCGAGGCGAACCTGAGGCTCGGTTTGCCGGCGGACCTGCGCGACTACGGCATCGGGGCCCAGATCCTCGTCGACCTGGGTCTCACCAGCATCCGGATCCTGACCAACAATCCGAAGAAGATCTCAGGGCTCGCGGGTCACGGGCTGTCGGTGACCGACCAGATTCCGATCGTGCACCAGCCCAACCCGCACAACCAGGCGTATCTGCGCGCCAAGCGCGACAAGCTCGGTCATATCCTCCACCACCAGGGGCTTGCGCTCGACGACGAGATGCTGCACGAAGAGCTCGTCCTCGACGAGCTCGGCGAGGAACGGAGAGAGCGTGCAGATGACCGGTGAGACCCGGGTTGCGCTGTGCGTCGCCCGCTTCTACGAGGAACTCGCCGATGCACTCGAGCAGGGCGCGCGCGACGCGCTTGAAGAGGCGGGCATCACCGATGTCGACAGCTTCGCGGTGCCGGGCGCCTTCGAGCTGCCGTTGATCAGCCGCTATGCCGCCGAGAGCGGGCGCTACGACGCGATCGTCGCGCTCGGGGCGGTGATTCGGGGAGAGACCGACCACTACAACTACGTCTGCGGCGAGACTGCGCGCGGCCTGCAGGACGTGCAGCTGCGGACCGGTGTCCCGGTCGGCTTCGGCGTGCTCACTGTCGACACCGCCGAGCAGGCGCAGGCGCGCGTGAAGGGCGGCAGCAAGCGCGACACCGGCCGCCATGCGGTCGAGGCCGCGCTCGCCTCGCTGGCGGTCAAGCGCGACCTCGCGGAGCGGCCGCGGCGAGCCGGCTTCGCGGTGTGAGCGCTACAGCCGCTCGAGCAGCCAGCCGAGGACTTCCCCGAGATGGTTCTCGTAGAGCGTCAGATGCCCGTCTTCGTCGGTCAGCCGGGGCTCGACGTCCGGAATCTGGGCCGCAAGCCACTGGCCGTGCCCGAACGGCACGAACCGATCCTGGCGGCCGTGGAGGAGCAGGACAGGTGTGCGGATCGACGCGAGCTCAAAGCCCCAGGGCTCCATCCCGGCGACACCGTCATCCCACCAGCCCTCGGCACCCGGGGTGCGGCCGTCGTCCGTCGTGATCGGAAGATCGAGCAGTCTGCACATACTCTCCGACGCCGCACGGGTACGTCAAGCGCGGGTGCGTATACTCGACGGCCGTATGTCAAAGGTCTGTCATGTATGCGCCAAGGGTCCGTCCTTCGGACACTCCCGCAGCCACTCGATGGTTGCCACCAATCGCCGTTTCGATCCGAACCTCCAGCGCGTCCGAATCGACGACGGCGGCACGCCGCGTCGTGTGTACGTCTGCACGCGCTGCCTGAAGGCCGGCAAGGTCACCAAGGCTCGCTAGGCCGCGGCCGCCTGTGAGCGACCCCGGCCTGTGAGCAGCTTCGACCTGTGAGCGATGCCGCAATCCTTCGCTTCCGCGCGCTCGTGGAGGCTGGCCTTGCCGCGCTCGAAGCGCGGCGCCAGGAGGTCAACGATCTCAACGTGTTCCCGGTAGCCGACGGCGACACCGGGGACAACATGGTCCTGACGATGCGCGCCGTCCTGGAGGAGCTCGACCGGATCCTCGACGCTTCCGCCGAGCGGACGCTTGACGAGATCGGCCGCGATGAGATCGTCAACTCCGTCGCGCGCGCGGCGCTGCTCGGCGCGCGTGGGAACTCCGGCGTGATCCTCTCGCAGCTGATCCGCGGCGCCGCCGAGGAGCTGATCAGCCGGCCCGGAGAGCTGATCGACCCAGTGTTGATCGGAGCCGCGCTGGCGCGTGCCGCCGACCAGGCGTACGGATCGGTGCGTGACCCGGCCGAGGGCACGATCCTCACGGTCGTCCGCGAGATGGCGAGCAAGGTCGCCACCGAACTCGCCCACATGCCCGAGTCACGGCTACGTCCCGATGCCAGCGACCAGCAGCAGGATGCACTGGCCGCTGAGGTGATGGAGCGCGCGCTCGACGCCGGTCAGCAATCGGTCAAGCGTGGTCCCGACCTGCTTCCGGTGCTGCGCGAGGCGGGCGTCGTGGACGCAGGCGGCTACGGCCTCACGCTCGTGCTCGCCGGCATGGTCGGGGCGTTGCGTGGGGGCGAGACAGTGAAGATCGAGCACCACGCCGCCGCGAAGGTGACGCACCCCGAGCACGCATCGACGACCTACCGCTACTGCACCAACTTCGCCGTCACCGGGGACGACCTCGACCAGCGCTCCTACATCCTTGGACTCGAGCGGTTCGGCGACTCCGTGCTGGTGGTGGGGGACCGCTCGACCCTAAAGGTTCACGTCCACACCGACACCCCGGACGCCGCGATGTCGCTGTTCGCGCCGCACGAGGTCTCCCGGATCGACATCGCCGACATGCGCGAGCAGGTCAAGGACCGCGACTCGCGGCTTGCGGGCCCGGCGTCGGTGTTCCTTTCCGGGCTGGCGGCGGACGCCGTATGCGGCGGGCTGGCGGTCGTGACAGGCGACGGCTTCCGGGAGCTGTTCGTCGGGATCGGCGTGACCGCGCTCGATGGTGGCCCGACGCTGAATCCTTCGACCAACGATCTGCTCGCCGCGATCCACTCGGTCGCGGCCGAAGGCGTCGTGCTGCTGCCAAACAGCTCGAACGTGTTCATGGCCGCGGAACGCGCCGCCGAGCTGTCTGACAAGAACGTGGTGGTGGTGCGCTCACGCTCGCTGCAGGCGGGCCTCGCGGCCGCGGTGGTGATCGATCCGCGGCGCGGGGCGGCGGCGAATGCCGAGGCGATGACCGAGATCCTTGAGACGCTGCACACCGGAGCCGTGGCGCGCGCCGCGCGCGACGACGCACAGGGACGCTTCCGCGCGGGCGACGCGATCGGCTTCGTCGACGATGAGCTCATCGTGTGGGGAGACCCGGAGCATGCGTTGAGCGGCGTCATCGGCCGGCTCGCCGACGGCGCCGAGCTGATCACGTGCCTGCGTGGGGCCGGCGCACCGCTGGACGATGACGCCGTGAGCACGCTCGTCGACGGCGATGTCGAAGTGGAGCTCTCCGAGGGCGGGCAGGAGAGCTACTGGTGGTTGCTATCGGCCGAGTAGCGTACGCTTAGCCGCGATCGTCAGCTGATGCCATCTGAGATCGTTCACCTCTCCTCGATCGCGGGGAGCCCGCTAGTCGATTCCGGTGGCGACCGGCTTGGGCGCATCCAGGACGTGATCGCGCGCCTGGATCTGGGCGATGCGATGCCACCGGTCGTGGGGCTGAAGGCTCGTATCGGCGGCCGTGAGATGTTCGTGCCGATCGGCCATATCGAGCAACTTGGGCCCGACGCCGCCAGGACGTCGACGACCAAGCTCAACCTCGCGCGGTTCGAGAGCTGGCCGGGCGAGGTGCAGCTGCGGCGCGACCTGCTCGACCGTCGCGTCATCAACGTGGCCAGCGCGCGGCTCGTGACGGCACACGAGGTGGAGCTCGCGAAGGAGGAAGGCGTCTGGCGTGTCACCGGGATCGACCCGGGCTTCAAGCCGCGCTTCTGGCGCTTTTTTCCGCGGCGTTTCCGTGGTCACGACACAGAGCACGCGCAGTTCGTGCCGTGGCACGAGATCGAGCCGTTCGTCGGACATGTGCCGACCTCGCGCCTCAAGCTCGCTTCGCGGCGGCTGGCTCGTCTACATCCAGCGCAGATTGCGGATCTCGTCGAAGCCGCCTCGCACCAGGAAGGCGAGGAAATCCTCGCTGCCGTGGGCCAGGACAAGGAACTCGAGGCGGACGTATTTGAGGAGCTGGACGACGAGCACCAGGTCGAGTTTCTGCGTGAGCGGACCGATGAGGAAGTTGCCGCTGTGCTCGGGCGCATGGCGTCCGACGACGCCGCCGACCTATTGCTCGAGATCGAGCAGAGCCGGCGGCTGCCGGTGTTGAACCTGCTGCCGGCCGGCAAGCAGGTCAAGATCCGCAACCTCCTCGGACACAACCCGTCGACGGCGGGCGGCATGATGAACCCGGACTTTGTCTCGGTAAGCGCTGAGGAGACCGTCGCCGCAGCGCTCCGACAGGTACGCGGGGCTGATCTCGGCGGCCAGCTGCTATCGACCATCTGCCTCGTCGACGGCGCCGGCGCGCTGATCGGCACGGTCGGACTCACGGATCTGATCAGGGCGGATACCAGCGCGAGCCTCTCGAGCCTGCTCGAGGACGAGGCGCAGACGCCGACGGTCGCTCCCGAGGAGGACCTTCCAGAGGTCGCACGGCTGATGACCGACTACAACCTGATTGCGATGCCCGTGATCGGTGTTGACGGCCGCCCTGTCGGGATGATCGCCGTTGACGACGTACTCGAGATGCTGCTCCCGGAGGAGTGGCGTCGACGTTCCGCAGGCTCTCGTCAATAGCTTGTAAACGACGCGGCCACCCCCGGCGCGGACGGTTAGAATCGTCGCTGTGGATGATCGAGCAACACACCAGGACAGCGAGCTGCCGCGAAGTCCCTGCGCGGTCGCGGTGGTAACGGTCACCCGCCTCTCAGGCGACTGAGGTTCGGGACGGGACGACTTCCGCGGCGCCGCGACGGTACGACGCACACGGAAGGGAGGTCGAGCCCGAAATGACGACGAAGCAGCCCGAGCCACACGTGCATCCGTCGCGCGAGCGCGCGGTGCTCGACTCTGCCCACGTCGGCGACATTCAGGGCGCCTTCGGGACGATCGGTCAGCACGAGGGCAAGCAGCCCGGTGCGCGCGCTCGGATGCTCGCGTTGCTCGCGATCATCGGTCCCGGCCTGATCGTGATGGTCGGAGACAACGACGCCGGGGGCGTTGCGACCTACTCGCAGGCCGGGCAGAACTACGGGACGAGCCTACTGTGGGTCCTGATCCTGTTGGTGCCGGTGCTGATCGTCAACCAGGAGATGGTCGTGCGTCTGGGCGCAGTCACCGGCGTCGGGCACGCCAAGCTGATCAACGAACGCTTCGGTCGCTTCTGGGGCTGGTTCTCCGTCGGCGACCTGTTCATCCTCAACTTCCTGACGATTGTCACCGAGTTCATCGGCGTCAGCCTCTCGCTCGGCTACTTCGGCGTCTCGAAGTACATCGCGGTTCCGGTGGCTGCGGCGGCGCTGGTCGCGATCACCGCCAGCGGCAGCTTCCGGGGCTGGGAGCGCTCGATGTTCGTGTTCGTATTCGCCAATCTCCTCGTGATTCCACTCTTCTTCCTCGCGCACCCGCACTACGGGCAGATCGGGCACGACTTCGTCATACCCGGCATCAGAGGCGGCGCCAACTCCACCTCGGTCCTGTTGATCATCGGAATGGTCGGGACCACGGTCGCCCCCTGGCAGCTGTTCTTCCAGCAGTCGAACATCATCGACAAGCGGATCACGCCGAAGTGGATCAACTACGAACGGCTCGACACGTGGATCGGCGCGATCGTGGTTGTGGTGGGCGCTGCCGGACTGATCTGTGTCTCCGCATTCGCGTTCGGGAACAACAACCATTACTTCGGCCACTTCACGGATGCCGGAGGCACGGCCAGTGCGCTCGGCAAGGTGCTCGGCTCGGTGCCTGCGGGGCTGTTCGCTCTCGTGCTGTTGAACGCGTCGCTGATCGGCGCCGGCGCGCTGACGCTCTCGACCAGCTACGCGTTCGGCGACATGTTCGGCACCAAGAGCTCGCTGCACCGCAAATTTTCAGACGCCAAGAGCTTCTATGCGATCTTCTCGGCGCTGATCGTCGGCGCCGCCGCGATCGTGCTGATCCCGGGCGCACCGCTCGGCGTGATCACGCTCGCAGTACAGGCGCTCGCGGGTGTGCTGCTGCCGAGCGCAAGCGTCTTCCTGCTGCTTCTCTGCAACGACCGCGAGGTGCTCGGCCCCTGGGTCAACCCGGGCTGGCTCAACGCGCTCGCCTCAACGATCATCGCCGTGCTCGTGTTGCTCTCTCTGATCCTGATGACGACGACAGTCTTCCCGCACATCGACGTGACTGCGGTCTCGCTGATCGGAGGCGCCGTGCTCGCGATCGGCTTGGTGCTGTTCGCGCTGATTGGGGCGCGGTCCCGGCGCGGTGCCGCGGGCGTGACAGTGATCGCGACTGGCCACGATCTGCCGAAGGAGGAGTGGACGATGCCATCACTCGCGCTGCTCGGCCGGCCCGAGTGGTCGATGGGACGCAAGGTCGCGATGCTGTCGCTGCGCGGATACCTGGTGCTCTCGGTCGCGTTGCTGATCGTCAAGGCGGCCAGCCTCGGCGGCGCGTAGCGCCGCTGCGGGGGTAGGTCCGCGCCTGCGGTCAGAGTGTGGTCGTGGTGACCGCCTTCGCAAGCCTCGAGCAGCTCACGCACGAGCAACTGCTGTCCGCGCCGATCCGCTACCCGTCGCAGCGGCAATGGGGGCGCGATCTGCGCGTGCAGGGCGCCAAGGCGACACAGGCTGCGCAGAGCCTGGGCCTGCGCACCATCGGCGACCTGCTGGAGCACCTCCCGCGCGACCGGCGTGAGGCCCGCGCCGTTGCCGAGCTCGTTGCCGGAGAGGCGGCGACGATCGTCGTCGAGGTCAGGCGGATCGCGGCGCGGCCGGTGCGCAGGCGCGGGATGCGCCCGCTGGTGGAGGCCACCGTCGGCGACGCGACCGGCACGGCGCGCGCGACGTTCTTCAACCAGCCATGGCTGGTGCAGCGCTATCCGGCGGGAACGCGGCTGATGCTGCACGGGAAGGCCGACGGTCGCGGGCGCTTCACGGTGCAGGGGCACGCGCCCACCGAAGAGATGCCCGTCGCCGTCGAAGCTGGTCCAGAAGGTGGAGGGGCAGTCCCGCACGCGGTCGCGCACTATCCGGCCACCGACGGGCTCTCCTCGACACAGATCCTCGCGCTCGTCGTTGAGCACGCAGTCAACTTCGACGACGCGCTCGAGCCGCTTCCGGCCGCGCTGCGCCTGTGCGAGCGTCTGCTCGATCGCCCCGGCGCCCTCCGGGCGGCGCACTTCCCGGTCGCGGCGGAGGATCAGGAGCAGGCGCGCCGCCGGCTCGCGTTCGAGGAGCTGCTGTTCGCGCAGCTGGCGCTGGCGCAGCGTCGTCGTAACCGCCAGGCGGGTGTGGCGGCTCCGGAGCTGGCAGGACCGCGCGAGCTGACCGCGCGCTGGCTGGAGCGTGAGCTGCCGTTCGCGCTGACCGGCGACCAGCGCGCGGCGCTTACGGCGGTCGACGCCGACATCGCCCGCGGCGAGCCGATGCAGCGGCTGCTGATGGGGGAAGTCGGCTCAGGCAAGACGGTGGTGGCGCTATACGCGATGCTGCGGGCGGTCGAGCACGGGTTCCAGGCGGCGCTGATGGCGCCGACCGAGACCCTGGCCGAGCAGCACTTCCAGACCGTTCAGCGGCTGCTCGGCTCGGAGTCCGTCAGCGCCGCGCTGCTAACCGGCTCGACCCCGGCTCGGCGTCGCACTGACCTGCTCGGCAAGCTCGCAAGTGCGCAGTTGTCGCTGATCGTCGGCACGCATGCGCTGATCGAGGAGACGGTGGCGTTTGATCGCCTCGGCGTGGTTGTGGTCGACGAGCAGCACCGCTTCGGCGTCACCCAGCGGGCGGCGCTGGCGGCGGGCGGGCGGGGACAAAATCACGGACAGAGCCCCCACGAGCTGCACATGACGGCCACGCCGATCCCGCGCACGCTTGCGCTCAGCCACTACGGGGACCTCGACATGACGGTGCTGCGCGAGCTGCCGCGTGGCCGCCAGCCGATCGCGACGCACGTCTGCTCAACCGAGCCCGAGCGCGAGCGGGCGTACGCGCGGATCCGCGCAGAGGTTGACTCCGGCCGCCAGGCGTTCGTCGTCTGCCCGCTGGTCGAGGAGTCAGAGACGCTCCAGGCTCGCGCCGCCACCTCGGAGTACGAGCGCTTGAAGGCCGGCCCGCTGGCCGGCCACTCGCTGATGCTCATGCACGGACAGATGCGCCCGTCCGAAAAGCAGGAGGCGATGGCGGCCTTTGCCTCCGGGAGCGCGCAGATCCTCGTCGCGACGACCGTGATCGAGGTCGGCATCGACATCCCGAATGCCACCGTGATGCTGATCGAAGACGCAGACCGCTATGGCATATCGCAGCTGCACCAACTCCGGGGCCGAATCGGCCGCGGCGAGCACGCCTCGTTATGCCTGCTGTTCGGACGGCGGGACGCGCGGCGGCTGCGGGCTCTGGCAGGCGAGTCGGACGGCTTCATGTTGGCGGAGATCGACCTCGAGCTGAGGGGCGAGGGCGAGCTCGTCGGCACGCGCCAGTCGGGAATCACGCAGTACCGCTTCGTCGAGTTCCCGCGGGACGCCGAGCTACAGGAGCGCGCGCGGCTCTACGGCCGCTCGGTGATGGACCGCGACCCGGCCCTCGCCGAGCCCGAGCACGCGCTGATTGCCGAAGCGCTACGCGTCCGCTACGGCGACGAGGCGCAGGCGCCGATCCGGGCTTAAGCGGCCCTAACAAAATGATCGGCACACCACGATCGCCCCGGTCGCACCCTCATTCCGTTAGGACCTCTTCGGCGCGATGCGCGTGATCGCCGGAGCCCATCGTGGCGCAAGCCTGAAGGCGCCGCGCGGCCAGCAGACGCGGCCGACCTCGGATCGCGTGCGCGAGGCGCTGTTCTCGATCCTCGCCTCGGTCGAGGGCGCTTACGTGCTCGACCTGTTCGCCGGATCGGGCGCACTCGGGATCGAGGCGCTGTCGCGTGGGGCCGCGGACGCGACCTTCGTCGACTCGGCGGCTGGCGCCGTGGCGGTCATCCGCGAGAACCTCGAGCACCTCGGCCAGCGGGCCGAAGTGCTCCGCATCCCGGCGCTACGGGCGCTCGCTTGCAGCCCGATCGCCGACCGGCAATACGATCTCGTGTTCCTCGACCCCCCATACCGACTGGCGAGCTCCCTCGGCCCTGAGCTGTCGAGCGCGCTGCCGCCGATCCTCGCCGCCGAGGCCAGGGTCGTGGCGGAGAGCGACCGACGCGCACCGCTGGAGCTCGCGCTCCCACTGCTGCGGGAGCGGCAGTACGGAGACACCCTGATCAGAGTCCATGGCGCCCGATAACCGCATCGCAGTCTGTCCCGGTTCCTACGACCCGGTAACCAATGGCCACCTCGACGTGATCTCGCGTGCGTCGGCGATGTTCGACACCGTGATCGTCGCGGTCGTCAACCTGCCGATGCGCAAGGACCGGACGCTGTTCACGGCTGATGAGCGCGTCGCCTTCATCGAACACGCGACGGCGCACCTGGACAACGTGCAGGTCGAGCCCTTCAGCGTCCTGACGGTCGACTTCGCGCGGGACCACGGCGCGAAGTCGATCGTGCGTGGGCTGCGCGCGATCTCGGACTTCGAATACGAGCTCGAGCTCAACCAGCTCAACCGCGTGCAGGCCCCGGACATCGAGTCCGTTTACTTGATGGCCTCGGCGAAGTACAGTTTCATCAGGTCCAGCGGTGTCAAGGAACTCGCCATGTTCGGAGGCCGGATCGAAGGTCTGGTGCCGGAAGAGGTTGCGCAGGCCTTGAAGGAACGTATAGGCCGCTGACGAAACAGAGGATCGCGATGGACGTACTCGTACTGATCGACAAGCTGGATGATCTTGTGCACAACGCAAAGCCGATGCCGCTTACGGATCAGGTGCGTGTGGACAAGGAAGAGATCTACGACATCCTCGACCAGATGCGCGCGACTATCCCTGAGGAGATCAAGCAGGCGCGCTGGATCGTGAAGGAGCGCCAGGAGATGCTGGCCGAGGCCAAGCGCGAGGCCGAGCGCATCGTAAAGGAGGCGCGCGACCGCCAGGAGCGGCTCGTCTCCAGCGAGGAGATCACCAAGCAGGCGGAGCGGGCGGCCGAGGAGATCATCGAGGACGCACGGTCGCGCGAGCGCGAGATTCGGCTGGGCGCCGAGGACTACGCTGACGAGATCCTCAACACCCTTGAGGTGAACCTCTCGAAGTTCATCGCCGCCGTGCAGCGCGGCCGCGATCGCCTGGCGGGCAAGGACGAGCCCGCCGAAGTCGCCTGACACGAACTTCCGTTCGCGTTCCGTCCGCGCCGCGCGCGATCCTCAGCAGGTGAGCGCGATCTGGTTGATAGTGGGTTTGTTCGCGGGCGGCGGTGTGACCGCGCTGGTCATGCGCGAGCGCATCCGTGCGCTGCGCGACAGCCAGCAGCAGATGTCCGACTCGTTCAAGGCGATGAGCGCCGAAGCGCTCGACGCGAGCGTCAAGCAGCTGAGCGAACTCGCGAAGACGCAGCTCCAGACAAGCCACGCGCAGGCCACGGGGGAGCTCGAGAAGCGCAAACAGGCGGTGGAGCAGATGGTCAAGCCGCTACAGCAGCAGCTCGAGATCCTCAACCGTGAGCGCGTCAAGACCGGGGCGCAGCTCGAGTCCCAGATCAGGATGCTGTCGGAGGCTCAGGAGAAGCTGCGGACCGAGACGGGCGCCCTCGTGACCGCGCTGCGCAAGCCCAATACGCGCGGTCAGTGGGGCCAGATGCAGCTGCGCAAGGTGGTCGAGCTGGCGGGCATGGTGCGCCATTGCGACTTCAACGAGCAGGCCAGCTTCGACGGCGACGAGCAGACGCTGCGGCCCGACATGGTCGTCAACCTGCCCGGCGGAAAGCATGTGGTGGTCGATGCGAAGGCACCGCTGCAGGGGATCCTCGACGCCTACGAGGCGCCCGACGAGGAGACTCGTACTGCTGCTCTGCAGGCGCATGCGCGTCTGCTGCGCCGCCATGTGAAGCAGCTCGCGGACAAGGAGTACTGGGCCGGCCTTGAGTCGGCGCCGGACTTCGTCGTCCTGTTCCTCCCGGGTGAGCACCTGTATGGGGCTGCGCTCGATGCCGATCCGGAGCTGATCGAGGACGCGATGGCGCGCCGCGTGCTGATTGCCACCCCGACGACGCTGCTGGCACTGTTGCACTCTGTCGGGTACGGCTGGCAGCAGGAGCGTGTGGCGGAGTCGGCCCAGGCCGTCTCCGAACTCGGCCGCGAGCTGCACGGACGTCTGGCGAAGCTGTCAACGCTGATCGCGACGCTCGGCAACCGTCTCAACAGCACCGTGAAGGCCTACAACGAGACCGTCGGCTCCTACGAGGCACGCGTGCTCCCCGGTGCACGGCGCTTTGCCGAGCACGGCGCCGTTTCGAGCGGCGCTGAGCTCGCTCAGGTCGAGCAGATCACGCAGTCCGCCCGTGACGTCCAACTCGCTCCGGATGACGAGCGCGCGGTTGCCGAGGTCGAGGCGGCCGACCGCCCACGGCCTCTTTTCGCCGTAGGCGAGTAACTGCCTGGCGGCGGCGGATCTGCGCGATGCTGTGCCCTCGGACCTCTCGAAATAGCGCGCTATTCCTTCGGGTCCTGCGTCCTTGCCTCGCTTGATCCGGCGCAACCAGGACTCACGGCTGCCGACTGACGCGGGCCGCGAACCAGCGCTGCAGATCTTCGCGCTGATGTGGCATCGGGTCGGCGGTGTTTTTGAGCGCCTGAACCTGCACGAGCGCGGCTTCGGGCTCGGTCCCGTCACGCAGGGCGATTACGCCCGCGGCGACCGCGGCCGAGCGCTGCCAGCCGGCGCGGCAGTGCAGATACACGATCCGGTCGTCGTCGAGCCACGCGTTCACCTGCGCCGTCGCCTGTTCGAGCAGGTCGGGGCTGAGGTTGCCGTAGTCCTCGGTCCTTAGCCGCTGCTCCTCGATCTCCTCTGTGGCGAGCGCTCGCTCGACCTTGCGGCGAGCACCCCGCTTGTACTCGCTGTCGTCGACGAGGTTCAGCACTCGGTCGACGCCGAGCGTCGCCAGCAAGTGCACATCTGCGTCGTCGAGTGGCATGGCCCCGACGATCAGGTGGTCGTAGACGCTCGCGTAGCCGTAGTTCCGAAACCAACTCGACACGACCCGAATGATGGCAGCCGACACCTCCACCGACCCCCGGTAGGTCCTGACTAAGCTCAAGAGGCATGGGAGCCGCGGTGGATGTCTTTGACCTCGACGGCCTGCGCCTCACTTCCGGTGAGGGACGGCGGCTGGACCTTGAGCTGCGTATCGAGCCATTCGAGCTCGGCGCCGACACGTATCGCGTGGAGCCGGCGCTCACCGCGGTGCGTCTGGACGTCTCCCGCACCACCGGTCAGGGGTATGCACTCCGGCTGCGGTTCACCGCGAGACTGCACGGACCCTGCATGCGATGCCTGGAGCCGGCCGACGCCGCCTACGAGGTGGATGCCCGTGAGATCTCGCAGCCTGGAGCCGGCGAGCAGCTCGATTCTCCGTATGTCGAGGACGGCACGCTTGACCTGGCCGCCTGGGCACATGATGCGCTCGCGCTGTCCCTTCCCCGGGCGATCCTCTGCCGCGAGGACTGCGCAGGCCTCTGCCCGGTCTGCGGTGTCGACCTGAACCTCGCCGGATCTGACCACCACCATGAGCCGGAACCCGACCCCCGTTGGGCGAAGTTGTCAGAAGTCCGATTCGATCGCTGACCCTGCTACCTTCCCCCCTCATGGCCGTTCCCAAGCAAAAGCAGTCCCACTCACGCACGACCAAGCGTCGCTCGACCCACAAGGTCAGTGCCGCGGCCACGAACGCATGCCCACAGTGCCACAGCCCGCGTCTGCCGCACCGCGTGTGCCCGGTCTGCGGTAGCTACAACGGGCGCGCGGTCGTCGCCACCGACTCGTCGCTCAGCTGAGGCGGCAGTCGCCGATGGTGACGGTCGCCGTTGACGGCAACGGGGCCGACCTAGGCCCGGACGAGGTCGCACAGGGCGCTTCGCTGGCGGCCCAGCAGGGCGTGCGCGTGCTCCTGTTTGCGGACACGTCGCGCATCTCCTCGGTGGGCGCCGGCGTCGAGCTCGTGGATGCGCCGGTCTCGATCGCGAAGGCCACAGATCCCGCATACGCGGTGCGATCGACGCCGGAGGCGTCGATCGTGCAGGCTGCAAGGGCAGTGGCGGACGGTCGTGCGCAGGCGCTCGTGTCGGGCGGATCAACCGGCTCGGCGCTCGCTGCAGGGCTCTTCAACCTCAAGCGTGACCGCGGCATCTACCGCCCGGCGCTGGCGCTTCCGCTTCCGCGTCCGGGCGTGGGACCGCTGCTGCTGCTTGATGTGGGCGCCAACGTCATCTGCCGACCCGAGCACCTCGTCCAGTTCGCCCACATGGGCTCCGCCTTTGCGCAGGCGATGCTTGGCATTGAGTCCCCGCGCGTCGCGCTGCTGTCAAACGGCGAGGAGCCGGCCAAGGGCACACCGGAGCTCAAGGAGGTTCACGAGCGGCTGAGCGGCGACGGCGGAGCCGGCCTGCGCTTCATGGGCAACATCGAGGGCACGCACGCGCTCGGGGATGTCGCCGACGTCGTCGTCGCCGATGGGTTCACCGGCAACATCGCGCTGAAGCTGATCGAGGGTGTGTCGTCGCAGACGCTGCACCTGCTCCGCGACGCCGCTCAGCGCTCGCTGCGGGCCAAGGTGGGCGGCTTCCTGCTCAAACCCTCGATCCAGGGTCTGCGCGATGAGATCGACCCCGAGCTCACAGGTGGTGCCTACATGCTGGGCCTGCGCCAGATCGGCATCGTCTGCCACGGTCGCTTCACGCGCCGAGGGTTCGCGAGGGCGATCGACGTCGCCGTGCGCGGCGTCGAGGAGGACGTGATCGGTCGCACGCGAGCGGCGCTCGAGGAGGCCGGCGCGCTACGCCGCCCCGCCCCGCAGCTCGCCTCGCCGTCCGGGCAGGAAGCTAGGGTCGTCGGTCCATGACTCGTGAGCAGATTCTCAGCGTGATCCGCACGCATCTGGCCGACGAGCTCGAGGTCGACCCCGCGTCGATCGGCGAGACGACGCGCTTCCGGGAGGACCTGGACGCCGACTCGCTCGATCTGTACACGCTCGTCCAAGAGCTCGAGGACAGTTACGGCGTGAGGATCTCCGACGAGGAGGCCGCCAGGATCCTCACCGTCGGACAGGCGGTGGAGTTTGTGGTCGCGAGTGGGATCACGACCGCGAGCGAAGTCCCCGGTGACGACTGAGTCAAGCGGCGCACACGAGTCGGTGGCGCTGCTGCGCGAGTTGCTGGACGCGCTGCCCGCGGAGCTGGCGCAGAACGTCTTCACGCACGCGTCGTGGACCTCGACGCGCACCGAGTCATATGAGCGGCTCGCGTTCCTCGGCGACAGCGTGCTGTCGCTCGCGATCACCTCGCACATCTTTCCGCTGCTCGAGCCGGACCGCTCCGGCGCCGGCGAGCTCACGAAGATCCGCGCGCAGACAGTCTCCGGCCGCTCGTGCCGAGCCGTCGCGGAGCGACTGGGTGTGCCCGAGCGGCTCGCCGCTGCCGCGCCCGCTGGCGCGGCGGCGAGTATCCCGAACCTGGTCTCGACCGAGCGCGTGCTCGCCTCGATCACCGAGGCCGTGATCGGCGCCTGTTACCTCGAGTTCGGGTACGACCGTGTCGCCGCGGCCGTCGTCGAAGCCTTCCAGGCGGAGTTGGCCGACGCGCTCGAGCGCCCCGTTGACTTCAAGTCGGCGCTGCAGGAGCGGCTGGCGCGGCGCGGAGCGCTCGTCAGCTATGCGGTCGTGGAGGAGAGCGGCCCGCCGCACGACCGCACCTTCACGATCTCGGCGCGGATCGGCGCCGACGAGATCGGTCGCGGAGTGGGACGCAGCAAGAAGGACGCCGAGCAGGGCGCCGCCGAAGAGGCGCTGGCGCACCAGGCGGTCGTGGGCAAAGGTCAATAGGGAGCGCTTGAGATGTATCTGAAGAGCATCACGATGAAGGGCTTCAAATCGTTCCCCGAGCGCACAACGCTCGACTTCGGTCCCGGCACGAGTGTGATCGTCGGGCCCAACGGCTCCGGTAAGTCCAATGTCACCGACGCGGTGCTGTGGGCGCTTGGCGAACAATCGCCGATGGCGGTGCGTGGTTACTCAATGCAGGACGTGATCTTCGGCGGCGCGCCCGGTCGACAAGCCGCGAGCAGCGCCACGGTCGAGCTCGTGCTCGACGACAGCGAGGGTGTGCTCGGGCTGGGGCCTGAGGTATCGATCCTGCGCCGGCTGGACCGTGGTGGCGAGGGCGAGTACCGGATCAGCGGCGCCAGATGCAGGCTGATCGACGTGATCGAGGTGCTCTCCGACACCGGGCTCGGCAAGGAGATGCACTCGGTCATCTCCCAGGGTCGTG
>Ga0307372_10006063_pt1 | contig 17862 bp, 11 predicted proteins | sample OX1MG_FD_202533 | JGI IMG/M metagenome (GOLD analysis project Ga0307372, IMG submission 202533) | Soil microbial communities from Risofladan, Vaasa, Finland - OX-1 | ecosystem: Environmental > Terrestrial > Soil > Coastal area > Acid sulfate soil | place: Finland: Risofladan, Vaasa | collected... | reverse complement strand
CGAGGCTACTCCAACCTCCGCTACCTGCTGCTCAAGGCCCAGCGCATGGCCGCTACCAGGACCGAATTCGTCCCCTTCCTAAAAGCCGCTTAAAATGCGCCTCTTGTCAGATTCTCGTCCAGAGCCGGATTTCAATTATGTGGAATTGGTTCTTTACGTTGGGCGCCAGCTGCCCCGAGAGCACCGCGCAGAGACTGCCAGCACTGAAGACGATCGGAGCGCTCGAAGCTCCCGAAGCGTAAGCGATCCTCGGGCAATGTTTGTGCCCGTGGATCACGAGCCACCCGCCGCAATTCGCCTCTGCGAGCATAGCGAGCAGGAGCTGCCCCTGCCGCATCGTGTCGGCTTCGCCAAGGCCGAACTCCGGGTAGGCATGTGGGCTGTGGTGACACACAAGCACGTTAACGTCTTTAGGCACGCTCTTGGCGAGTTCCGACTCGAGGAGCTTTAGCGCCTGTTCGTCGATTCGTCCGTATTTACTCTCATCGTTGGCGGCCTGGTCATCCTTGTAGCCATGGTACGCGCTGCTGTTCAAATTTACCAGCCGGAAGGCCCCGCAGTCCTCGATGAAAAAGGAACGTGCCCAGTACATGTTGGCATTGGGGATGCTCTCACAAGGAAACTGAGGTGCCAATCCCTTCAAGACGTGGTCGGGCGCGTGGTTGGTTCCCCTAAAACGCGAATCCATGTCGTGGTTGCCTGCCGTGGCGAAGCAGCGATCGGCACACCCGAGCTCGCCCGCGATTCTGCCAAGGGCGGACCAAGCGTAGGCAATGCCTTGGCTGCTGGCGCGGTCGCCCAAGTCGCCCGGGCAAATCAGAGCATCGGCCCGGAGGGGTTCTTCCTTGATGAGCTTCAACAGGGATTGGATTGGGTGCTGGCCCGGGGGAGTTTGCTTAAGGCCGATTTCGAGATGCGATGGATGCAGCGAGGTTCCGTTCTGGGACGCGGCGAAAGCGTGGAGATCGCTTGCGATGGCTAGTCGGATTATCTGAGGCTCGCTCATTTGTGCGCCGCGCCGAGTTGGCGATTTGAAACCAGGAGCTCCGTCACTTGGTGGCGGTGCTTGGCGAAGCCGGCGACGTGCCGGCGCACGGCGACTGGGCGCTGGTGCCAGCGCCGGAGTGTTTTCTTGATCTCCGCGGTTGATGCGTATGACATGAGAAAAATGGCGCCCTTCGCATCGAGCGTCGCAAGCGCGCGGGCGAGTCGCTCGACGTCGGTGGACGAGAAGCCTCCGTAACCGTACTCCCCGCGTTCTCTGGCTTCATGCGTCGAATAAGGCGGGTCCAGGTACACAAAATCTCCCTTGTCGGCGTCGGCGATGGTGGCCTCGAAATCGCCCGACACGAGCTTCGCGCGGCGCAGAACCGAGCTGCAGCTTGCGAGTGCGACTTTGGTCGGCAGGCTGCCGGTCCGGGTACCGCGGGGAACGTTGAAGTAGCCGTCGCGGTTGGTGCGGTAGACACCGTTGAAGCAGTACCGGTTGAGGTAGATGAAGCGGGCTGCGGCCTCGGCGTTCCCTATTCCCAGCGGAGGCGAGCTGCGAAGCCGGTAGTAGAATTCCTGGGTCTTCGGGTAGCGGGCGAGCCTGCGGTGAACTGCAGCCGGGTCGCGGCGGACGGCCCGGTAAACCCCGATGAGGTGTTTGTTAAAATCGCCGAGAACTGCGCGCTTCGGTGCCAGGGAGAAATAAAGACAGGCCGAGCCGGCGAAAGGCTCGAAGTACCGGCCGAATTTGGGAGGGCAATACTGGCGCAATGCCGGGATCAGCTTGCGCTTGCTGCCGGCCCAACGGAGGAATGGCTCGCCAGCTCGGTCAACCGATGGCGCTGGCCCAGTCTGTTTGGCAGTTCCCGCAGGTGTTGCTGGCTTGCGCGTCATCGGTGGGATTCTACCATCTGGGCCGTAACGAATCCAGTTCTCTTGCACTGAGACGAATTTCTCGCCTGTGCCGACGTGCCGGCGGCCGCAGCGAGATAAAGCCGGAGGCCCGCGCCGCGCGGACGGCGTTCCCCCAGTGCCCAGGGCGCCCAGAATAGGATGGGGGCCGGGCAGGGACGATGATCACGGTTGGGTGACGGGTTAGTGGCCGCCGCCGCCGCTGCGGCTGAGCTGGCGGTAGTAGGCCGCCACCGCGTCGGCGTAGCCCGGTGGGGCGGGCTGCGGGGCGTGGTCGCGGATCTGGCCTCCCTGCGAGGCATCGAGCTTGCGCCGGAGCTGCAGCTCGAGCGTGTCCACGCTGGTCAGCAGTTCCTGGTGCATCGCCGCCACCATCGCCGGGTTGCCGGGGAACCGGCTGGGGTCGAGTCCCTGCATCTGCCGGATCAGCGACTGGATCTGGCGCTGCGTCTCGGCGTCATTGGGCAGCGCCTGGCGCACGCGGTTAAGGGCGTCGAGGCCCTGCTGGATCTGGCGCTCGCTGTCGGCGGGGTGGGGGCCCTGCTGCGGCGCCGCCGCCTGGCCGACAATGTGGGTGTTGCCCATGTCATAGCCGCCGTTGCCGTATTGGCGGCTGTCGGCGCCCCCCACGGCGTTGCCCACGCGGCCGTCGCGGGCGCCACCCTGATTGCTCCCGCGATTGCCCGCAACACGATCGCCGATAACGCCGTTGCCGTTGCGATTGCCACCGCTTTGCCCGCCGCGGCCGCCGCCGTTTTGCGCCGACTGCGCGCCGCGCTGGCTTCCCGGCCCCGCCTGCCCCTGTTGGCCGGCCTGCTGGCCGGACTGGCCGTCGCGGCTGAGCTGGCCGGGCTGATACTGCTGCCCCGCGGGCAGGCCGCGAAGGTTGGCGCTGGCGCCGGTCGAGCCCTGGCTCCCGCCGCGGCCGGCCTGCGCCTGCGCCAACTGCTGCCGCAGCCGCTCCAGTTGGTTCATGGCGCTGGCGATGGCGGCGTTGGAGTCGGCCCGTTGGGCGCCGCTCAGCGCCCCCTGCGCTTGCCGCAACTGCTGGCCCAGTTGCCGCAGGTCATGGGTGATGGCGGTTTCGCTGCCGTCGCTGAAGTTGCCGTTGCGCAGCCAGTCGGCGCTGCGCTGCAGGCGGGTGCCCAAATCGTTGGCATCGAGCCCGTCGAGCGCGCCGCGCAATTGGTTCGAGACCGCGGGCTGGGCGGAGTTCAGCTCGCGGGCGGCGTTGCGCAGGGTGCGCTGCAACTGGTCGAATTGATTCGACACTTGTTGCCGGCCCTGGATGAGCTGGTTGAGCTCCTGATCGCTGGCGGGCTTTTTGGAGGCGATCAGTTGGCGCACCTCGTCGGCCTGCTGCTTCTGCTGTTGGGCGAGCTGGTCGGCCTGGTTGGCCATGCCCGCCAGCCGTCCCTGGGCGTTGTCCTGCTGGAGGCCGGCGAGCGCCTGCCGCGCCTGCCGCAGCATCGCCGCCGCCTCCTGGCTGTCGGCGGCGCGCTGCTGCGCGCTCTCGTTCGCCGCGCCGGCGCGCTGCATGGCGACATTGGCCTGCTGCAGCCGTTGCAATGCCTGTTCGGCAGCTTGCGCCTGTGCTTGCTGGGATGACGACGCTCCCGAGGCGCCCGACGAGGACGCTAACGAGGAGGACGACGCCTGGCCAGACTGACCCGCTGGTCCGCTCCGCCCGCTTTGCCCGCTCTGCGAGGCTTGCCCGCTCTGCCCGTTCTGCGCCAACTGCTGCAACTGTCTCTGCAACTGCTCCGCCTCGCGCCGCAGCAGGTCCTGCTCCCAACGCTGCTGGGCGCTCTGCGCGGTTTGGTTCTGCGGCTGCGCCAACTGCTGTTGGCGCTGGGCGAGCTGGTCGAGCTTCTTCAGCGTGTCGTCAATGCTTTGGCTCTGTTTTTCGGCGGTGGAGGCGGTGGGCTGGGTTTCGTACTGGTTTTTCTGGGTATCGAGCTCGAGGTCAAACAAGCTGGCGAGATCGCGCGCCGCGCTGCCGCCGCCTCCGCCCCCGCCGCGGGCGCCGAAGGCGACCTGAATCTGGCGGAAGGTGGCCTCGGCGCGCAGCAGGCGGCTCAGGGCTTTCTCTTCCTTGGGGATGGCGGCGCCCCACTTCTCGCCCTGCAGGCTCTGGGCGGCCGGCGCCATGGCCGCGGCGGCGGCGATCATATCCTTTTGAAAGTCGCTGAAGGCCTGGTTCTGGTCGGTCAGCTCGCGCGCCTGCATGCGGCCGGAGAGCGACATGGCCTGGTCATGCAGCGTGGACTGCGATTGCGACAGCAGCTTGGCGGTGTCGCTGGCAAGCTGGGCGGACCCACTCGTGTCATGCTGCTGGCGAAAAGTCCCGGCGATGATCTCTTTTTCGCGGTCGGTGATCTGCGCCGAGGCGTTGCCCCCGCCGCCGCTCCCTCCCCCGCCGCCCGATTGCTGCGACTGCGAGAAGTCGCGCTCGAACGGGTCGGCCTGGATAAAGATCATATCGGTGCGGGCGGTGGCGTGGCCGTCCTGGGCGCTGGCGTAGAGGCTGACCAGGTCGCCGGGTTGGGCGTGGAACGACTCCAGCGAGAGCACCGACTGGCCCTCGGCCTGCTTGGTCCCCACTTGCTTGAGCAACTCCACCGTCTTCTCCGGGCCGCCGTTGACCGCGTAGTGCAGCGCCATCTCCTCGAGGCCAAACTCATCGCTAGCCTGGGCGGCGACCGTGACCTCTTCAATGGGGCTGGCACGGTAGTCGCGCCCGGGACGCACCAGCGCGATCTGGGGCGGCGCGGCCGGCGGCGCGGCGATGAAATAATCCTCTGAGAGCCGCGTCGGCTGCGACGGGTCCTCGCCGGCGACGACGGAGGCGACATGGTAGACGCCGTCCTTTTGCAGAGTGAACTGGGCGCGGTAGCGGTTGGCCCCGTCGGGCGCCAGCGGCACCAGTTGCGGCTCCCCTGTGTCGTAGTCAAACGCCAGCTTGCCCTGTTGCAGCGGCTGGTCCGTCGTGATCTCGAGCGTGGCCTGGGTGCCGGCCACGGCGCGCAAGTCGCCGGCGTGGGCGACGCTCGCGTCCTTGCGGCCGGTCCACGATGGATAGTGGTAGGTCACCGCGATCTGCTTCACCGCCGGCAGGTCGCGCACCCGCAGATGGTAGGTGGGCGAGCGCAGCGTCCCGGATTGAACGTAGTAGTCCACATCCTCCGGCAGCCCGGCGATTAGGTATTGGAAGGCCGCGCCGGCGCGGGCCCGCATCGGCGCTTCTTCCCATTTCGAGGCGCTCTGGTAGCGGGCAAACAGGCGCACCTGCGGCGAGGCCCAGCCCTGCGGCAGCGCGGTGATCAGCTCGTCGCCGTGGCGCCGCACGACGGCGTTGCCGGGCGTGACCTTCAGCGAGTAGAGCGGGGTGGCATGCCGGCGGGGCCCGGTCCAGAGCAGGGCGGCGCCGTAGCCCCAGAAGCCGGGCCCGGCCGCGATCATCCACACCAGCGCAGCGAGTGAGGCCACACCCACCCCGAGCGAGCCATAGAGCCAAGTGTCGGGGGCGAGATGCTGCGGGGGCGCGGCGGCGGTTAAGTCGAGCGTGTCGGCTGCCAGCAACTCGAGGAAGGGATCGTTGGGATCGTGGCCCTGGAAAGTCGTGAGTCGTTGCTGGAACTCCGGGAATTGCGCCTCGGCGCGGGCCACCGCGCGGCGCTGTCCCAGCCGGCGCAGCGGCAACACCAGCCCCAGCGCCGCCGCCACCGCCAGCACCGCCAGCAGAGCCAGGCGCGCGCCGCCGACGCTGCCGCCGGAAAAAGCGAAGCGGTTCGCGATCGCCACCAGCACGACGCTCGCCAGCAGTGCGCTGAGGGCGACCACCGCGGCTCCGCGCAGGCTGGCCCACAGCCGCAGCCGCCGCTCCAGTTGCTGGATGTAGCAAGCAAGTTGTTCGCGCGCGCTCATACATACTCCTTTTTGAGCTCGACGGGGTCTTCCTCCGGATCGCGCCGCACCGACAAATAGCGCGCGGCAACCACCGACTCGATCACCGCCGCCGCCAACAGCAGCAGCATAACGTACCACCACAAACTCACCGGCACTTTCGCGGGCGGAGTCGCTGTCGGCGCGGCGGTCCGGCCCGGTGCCGGGGCGGTGGGCGCCCCCCGCCACAGCGCCAGCGTCTCCGCCGGAATGACGGAAAGGTCCGATTCGCGGCGGTCGGGGTTGACCGCGACCACCTGCTGCCGTCCGTTGGCCAGCCGCAGTTGGTAGAAGCCGGCCAGCTTGAGCTGCAGAGCTTGGGCGGTGACCGACTGCGCCAGGCTGAGCGGATGTTGGCCCCCGGGGTCGGTGACCTCGACTCCAACCCCCTGCTCCTTGGCGGTGCGCAGCGTGAGATACGAATCCACCGCGCGGCCGCCGCCGCCGTCGGCGGCGTCGCCCGTCAGGTAGGCCGCGGTCTCGCGCACGAAGGGGACGAAGCCGGGCTGCAGCGGGAAATTGTTGGTCAGGTTGTCGAAGCCGGAGGCGAAAACCTCCACCCGTCCCTCGCCGACTCTCTTGTCGAGCAGCAGCGGGGTTTGGTCGCTAAGGCGTGCCACGACCTCGGCGCCGCCGGGCGCGATGCGGTCGGCAAAGAAGAAGCGGGCGTCGGGCCAGTCGCCCAGCAGCGCCGTCGAGGGATGGGAGGCGTCGGAAAAGGAGACCGCCAGGGCGCGCTCGCCGTAGTTCTGCGAGGCCAGGATCGCGCCGCCAAACACCGGCAGGCTGTGGGTGGCGACGCCGGTGGCAACCAACAGGCCGCCGCCTCCGCGGACGTATTCGGCCAGCGCACGCTCGAAGCCGGTCGGCAGCGCCGGCACGTCGGAAAGCACCACCAGCGCGTAGCCGCTCAACCCCTGCAGCGACTGGAAGCGGCCGTCGCTGGTGGTGCCCGCGCTGACGCTGTCGAGCAGGAAGGCGGCATTGGCATCGCTTCCTCCGCCGCCTGCGGCGGCGTTTCCGCGGCCAGCTCCCAGGGCTGCGCCAAAATAGAGCGGCGAGCGCTGGTCGCCGGCGGCATGCACGAACAGCACCCGCTGCGGGTCCGAGCGGCGCACCGTGAACAGCGCCTCGTTGTCACCGCTGAAGGCGTCGTCCTCGAGCCGCACCGCGCCGCGCGACCAGCCGTAGGGAAACACCACTGCGTCAAACACCACGGTGGCGCGGCCCGAGGCGGGCACCGCCACCGTCTGGGTGCCGACCACCTTGCCGTTGACGTGCAGCGACACGCGGCGGGGCGCCGCCGGCGTGCCGTAGCCGGCGATCACCGCCTCCACCCGGGCCGGCTGCGTCTGCTTGGGCGAGCCCCACAGCTCGGTCGGGGCCCGCACCAATTCGACCGTCCAGTTGGGAACCGCCGCCTCAACCGACGGATGCAGCACCAGGGTGACGTTCGCCGGCAGCAGGGCGTCGCGGAAGCTGGCCGGCAGACTGCTCTGCTGCAGGTCGCTGAAGAAATCGAGGGTGACCGGGGTGGGCGTGGTCTCGCTCACCTGCTTCATGCCGCGCGCCAGCTCGCCTAAATCGGCGCGGCCATAGCCGGGCGTCAGGTCGGCGATGGCGCCGCGCAGCACGGCATGGTCGCTGGACGGCTGGGTGAGAACCTCGAGGCGCGAGCCCAGCGCCATCACCTGGGCGGGGCCGCGCACCCCGGCCAGGGTCGCCAGCGCCTGCCGTTGGGCGGTTAAGAAGCGCTGCCCGGCGCGCATGCTGAAAGAGCGGTCGAGCACGATCGCGGTCAGCCGGTTGCTGGTGACGCTGGCGGCCGGGCGCAGCAGGTAGGGGTTGGCAAAGGCCAGCACCAGCAGCGCCAGCAGCGCCAGCCGCAGCGCCAGCAGCCAGAGATAGCGCAGCCGCCGGTGCCGCATCGAGCTCTGCGTCCGCGGCTCGAAGAACATCAGCGAGCTGAACGGCCTGGGTGTAGTCGTCTGCCGCCGCAGCAGGTGCAGGTAAAGCGGAGCGCCCAAGCCCGCGACGCCAATCAGGAACCATGGTGCGAGGAAGCCCATGGGACTAGGGGACAGGTGGATACTCCACACCTGACTCGGGTCGCTCCCGTTGGTCGCTCAGCGCCGTGGCTTCGATTCCCGGCAGGCCCGCCCCGCTGGAGCGGCGCGGGGCGGGCAGGGGGCGCCCGCTCTGCTCAGGGCGCCTGCAAGCTGCCGCCACGGGTTGAGGAGTAGTCTGCATCAGTTTCGTCCGTGGCGAAGGGTGAGGTACTCGCGCAGGGCGAGGTCCAGGGGGCGGTCGGTGGGCAGCAGGAAATAATCCAGGCCCGCGGCGCGGGCGCGGGTGCGCAGCGCGTCGAGATGGGCCTCGAGCTTGGCCCGGTACTCGTTGCGGGCATAGTCGGGCGTCACCTCGATGCGCTGCTGGCTCTCAAGATCCACCAGCACTGCGGCCTCGCCCAACTCGGGCTTCAACTCGTTGGGGTCGAGCAAGTGGAACAGCACCACCTCGTTGCCGTGGAAGCGCAGCGGCTCGACCGTGCGGATGATCTCCTCCGGCGGGTCATAAAAGTCGGAGATCAGCACCGCCAGCCCGCGCCGGTGCAGGAACTCCTGAAAGTGGCCCATGGGCTTGGCAAAATCGGTGCGCGCGGCGGGTTCGGCGGCGGCGAGCGCGCCCAACAGCCGGGCGAGCTGGCCCGCGCGGGTCGAGGGCCGGATGAAGTCGCGCACCGCATCGTCGAAAACGATCAGCCCGCAGGCGTCGCGCTGGTGGTGCAGTGCCATATACAGCAGCGAGGCCGCGAGGTAGCGGGCATAGTCCATCTTGGCCACCGCTTGCGAGCCGTAGCGCATCGAGTTGCTGGCATCGAGCAGCACCGTCAACTGACTGTTGGTCTCGCCGCGGTAGCGCTTGAGATAGGCGCGCTCGGTGCGGGCGAAGACGTTCCAGTCCACGTGGCGCAGGTCGTCGCCGGGCGCGTAGGCGCGGTACTCGGCGAACTCCTGGCTGAAGCCAAAGTCGGGCGAGCGGTGCAGCCCCGCCACAAATCCGTCCACCACGGTTCGGGCGATCAGCTCCAGATCGGCAATGCCGGCCAGCACCGCCGGATCCAGCCAAGTCTGGGGCGAAGTCTGGGGCGTCGCCTTAGGCGTGCTCGGGGGCATGGACCTCCGCCAGCAGGCGCCGCAAAATCTCGTCGGCGTCCATGCGTTCGGACTCGGCGTGGAAGTTGAGCAAGATGCGGTGGCGCAACACCGGCGTCGCCAGCGCCTGGATGTCTTCGTAGGCGACGTGGTAGCGGTGGCGCGCTAGCGCCCGCGCCTTGGCCGCCAACACGATGAACTGCGCCGCGCGCACGCTCGCCCCGAAGTTGACGTATTTCTTGATGAACTCCGGGGCGCTGCCGCTGTTGTGGCGCGTGGCCCGCACCAGATTTACGGTGAAGCGCGCCAGTGCCTCCGCGATCGGCACCATCCGCACCAATTGCTGAAAACCGACGATCTCGTCGGCGTTGGTCACCGCCTCGACCTTGACCGTCCGCGTCGTGGTGGTGAGATCCACCACCTTGGCCTCGTCCTCGGCGCTGAGGTAGTCGAGCAGGGTGTTGAAGAGGAAGCGGTCGAGTTGGGCCTCGGGCAGCGGGTAGGTGCCCTCCAGCTCGATCGGGTTTTGCGTGGCCAGCACGAAAAACGGCGCTGGCAGCGCGTAGTTGTGGCCGCGCACGGTGCAGGCGCGCTCCTGCATCGCCTCCAGCAGCGCCGACTGCGTTTTGGGCGGGGTGCGGTTGATCTCGTCGGCCAGCAGCACGTTGCCAAAGATTGGGCCCGGAACGAAGGTCCAGCGGCGGTGGCCGGTGGTGGGGTCTTCTTCAATGATGTCAGTGCCGGTGATGTCGGAGGGCATCAGGTCGGGCGTGAACTGGATGCGCCGGAACTCCAGCCCCAGCGTCTCGGCGATGGTGCGCACCATCAGCGTCTTGGCCGTGCCCGGCAGCCCGGTGATCAGGCAGTGCCCCCCCACGAACAGAGCGATCAGGATCTGCTCGATCGCCTCCTCCTGGCCGACGATCACCTGCCGCACCTGCCCCAGCATGCGCTCGCGCACCACATGAAAGCGCTCGACGCGCTGCCGCAAATCGGCCGATTCCAACCTGGTCTCCACTTGTGTCGCCATTCCGAGTTCCCTTCCCTTGCTCTCCTACTGCTTTTTCTTCGCGTCCATGATCTGCACCAGCAAATCCTGTGCCGGGCGGTAGTCGTGCGCCGCCACCAGCGAAGCGATAACGTGGTCCTGGGCGGCATCCAACTGCCCGGCACCGAACAGCGCCTGCGCCAGATGGTACTGCGCTCCGGCCTGGTCCAAAGGATGCAAATCCACCACGGCAGTGTCCTCGCGGATGGCGCCCGGGTAGTTCTTCAGCCCCAGGTACAACTCTCCCAGGGTGCGATGCGCATCGGCGTCCATGGGATAGATAAAATTGAGCCGCTCGAGCGTGGCCGCCGCCCGCGCCGGCTGCTGCTGTGCGATCTCAAGCTGCGCCAGCGTCTTCAGCATGGCGGGGTCGTGGCCGCCGCGCTGTTGGTAGTCGGTGAGCACCGCCGCCGCCGCAGTCGCATTGCCCTCGGCCATGTAGGCGGCGGCCAGGGTGCCGTAGGCGTTGGCGTCATAAATGTAGTCGGGGTAGAGAGCCCGCACCTGCTCGCCAAGCTTGATGATGGCGTCATGATCCGGCGGATGGGCGGCGGCCAGCGCCACCAGCGCCTTGAGGTCGGCGTGCCAGGAATCGAAGTTGTAGACCACCGCGCCCATGTCCTTGCGCAGCCAGGCGTTGAACTGGGCGTCGAAGGCGGCCGGGGCCATCCCCAGCGCCGATTGGATGACCGCGGCGGTGGTGGTGGGTGCGGCGAAGTCGTGCACCATCTCGACCAGCTTGGTCGCGCCCCAGCGGTCTTGGATGTAGTCGCAGATGCGCCCCGCCTGGTAGTAGGAGACCAGCACCTGGTTGGGATAGGTGGGGTGCATGAAGCCGCTGTCCAGCTCGACCACCGGCAGCAGTTGGTTGGCGTGGATGGCAACCAAGATGTCGGGGGTAATGCGGTCGCCCCACTCGCGGTTGGCCTGGCTCTCCTCGTGCACCGCCAGGCCCTCGGCGAACCAGCGCGGCACCAAGTGGTGGGTGGCGGTGAGCACGTAGACGTGGTCCATCTCATGCCACAGCGTGTCGGCCCAGTTGAAATCGCCCGGCGGGCGGCCCGAGGGGCTATCCAGGGCGATCACCTCGCCAAAGGTGACGCCGAGCGCCCCCAGGCCGGGCATGCCAACGCTGCGCACCGCGAAGTCGGCGTGGTTGGGATAGGCCTCTACCTGCACCGGCGCCGGCAGCTTCAACTGGTACTTGGCGCCGTAGGTGGCGATCGCCCGGCGCATGACGTCTTCGAAGTAGGGGCGCAGCAGCGCCGACTCCTTCTTGTCGAGCTTGAGCGTGAAGCCGGGATCACCGTTCGTCCCAGGATCATGGATCACATCGAAGTTCTTGTAGCTGTCGAGCAAACGCAGGCTGTTGACCGTGGCGGCATCGCGGTAGTCGTGGTTGTAGGCGAGCGCGAGTTCCGCTCGCGGCGCCTGCTCGTGCCCCAGCCGCATCAACGTGATGCCGAGGGCGGAGTGGGCCGACCACAGCTCCGGATCGAGCGCCACCGCCTTCTGGTAGTAGGCCACGCCCTCATCGTAGCGGCGGTTGAGCACCAGTTGGTCGGCGATGAGGGCATCGGCTTCGCCGTAGTTGGGGTTGATGGCGGCGATCTTGGCGAGCCACGCGTCGGGCGGCTGCTCGGCCAGCACCGCCAGAGCGGCGTGCAGGGCCATGGCGTCGAGATCGTCGAGCTGGGCCTTGAGGGCGGCATCGGCCTCCCGGCCCGCCATCCCGGCATCGGAGTCCTCCAGCGCGAGCGTGGCCAACAGCACGTGGGCCTCGGCCAGATTGGGCTCGAGCGCGACGGCATGCCGGGCGTACTGCAGTGCCTTGCCGTCAAAGCCGTCGGCCGAGACCAGTGCCAGCCCGAGGTAGGCTTCGGCGTTCTGGGGATCGCGCTGCAGCGCCTCCTGGAACAGGCCCTCGGCATCCGCGTCGTTGAAGCGGGCTTGCAACAGCCGCCCCCAGCGCACGCGGTACGTCGCAGTGAGGGGATGCGCGCCCGCTGCCGGCTGGCCCGCGGTCGCGGCATCCGAGTCGGCCCGGGCGACGGCGGCGCGAAACTCGGCGTTGGCCTCGGTATAGCGCTCTAGGCCCCAGTCGCCCTCGGCCTGCAGGTAGGGATCGCGCGAGGCGGCGAGCGCCTGGTAGCAGGCCGTGGCGGCCGCCACCTGATGGTGGAGGCGCAAGTGGGCACACTGCGCCGGCGATGACGGCGCCGCCGCCAGCACTCCCCCGAGCAGCAGCGCCGCCATCACAGGTCAATCTCCTTCTGGATCTTGGCGAGTTGCAGCAGCAGCGCCGTCATCTGGTTGCGGTAATCCTCGTCGGAGAGGGCGTCCTTTTGGTAGTTGAGGGCGTCAATCTTGCGTTCGATCTCCTCCTTCTGCGCCAGCAGCGCCCGCTTGGCGGGATCGGCGTAGGCCTTTTGCGCCTGCCCAAAGCGCACTAGCGTGATCGAGCCCAGCAGCTTGGGCTCGGCGTTGATGGCGTGTTCGGTGGCCAGCCGCTTTTGCGAGCTGTAGAAGTCGGCGACCTTGCGCTGGGCGTACTCGAAGGCCTCAAGTCCGCTGATGGCCTGGTTCTTGTCCAGGTCGGCGGCGGGGTCCTGCAGCGCCTCGACGAAGTAGCGGGCAAAGACGGTGGCGTTCTTCTCCGTCCCGCTCTTGGTGGCGGCGATCACGGCGCGCCGCCCCGGCACTTCTAGTACCGCCAACGCCGCCCCGCTAGCCTCGGTCGAGTCCACCACGAGCTGCCGCCGGGCGGCGACGTGGTCGCAAAGTGCCGCCAGCTCCCCCGCCGAAATATCGGGCCCCGGCAAATTGAATTTGTACTCCACCCCGTCATAGGTGCCATGCCCAATCAGCACCAAAATAAAATCGTCTCCAGGCTTGGCCGCCGCCGCCACCTGCTGCAACACCTGCGTCAACCGCTCCCGCGTGGCGTCGGCGCCTATCAGGGTGGTGACATGGGCGTCCGCGCCCCCCTGTCGAAAGGCCTGATCGAGCGCCTTGGCATCGGCGGTATAGCGCTGCACATAATCCGGCTCCCCGCCCAGCCCCGCCACCGTAACAAAAAACGTATCCGCCCGCAGCGGAAGGGCCAGCGCGAGCAGCGCCAGCGCCCCCAGCGACAGCCACCCCCACCCGCAGAATGCTCCGCGCCCCCTGTCCACTGTCCCCGGCCTACCGCGTCTGCCCTGTCCCCTGTTCCCTGTGCCCTGTTCCCTCATACAACCCCCCAGCGCCGCCGCAAGAACCACTCCCCCAGCGGCAACAGCAGCAGCAACAGAAAGATGATCGGCAAATTCCACAGCGGCAGGTTGGTGCGCAGCGTCACTCCCGCCTCCGAGTACGGAAGCTGCTGGACGAGTTGGGAAATCTGGCCGGGCCGCCAATACTGCCCGCCGGTGGCCGCGGCCAGGCGCTGCAAGAGGTCGCGGTTCTGCTGGGTATGGAAGCTCTCCGCCACGCCGTCGCTGCGCTCGAAGCCGACCACCGCGGCGGGCAAATTCCCGGAGGTGACCTGGGCGAGGTAGGTGCCAGACAGGGCGGCGGTATAGTCGGCGACGAAGTGGCCGGGGGCGTCGGGCGAAGGCCGCAGCGGCACGGCGGTGGTCAGTCCGTCGGGGCCCAGGATGTGGGCCTCGACCTGGGCGTTGGCGTTGGGATTGTACTGCGCGTCGCGCACCTCGGCGCTCAGCCGCACCGCGCCCTGGTCGTAGAGCATGGTGTGCGGCACCGAGGCAGTGATGCGGTCGGGCGTGCCCGCCACTAGCCAGCGCACAAGTTGCTGCCAGAACAGCGTATGGGTGGGATCTCCCAGCGGCAGCCGCATCTGCCAGCGCCAGGTGCCGCTGGTGGCCAGCACCGCGGTGCGGCCGCGGCCGTAGTTCTCGCTCGTCAGCAGCGGTGAGCGCCGGCCTTCGGGGCTGAGCACGTCGGCGAGCACGGTGGCGCCGGGCTTGGGCGCGCCCGCGTCCTGGTAATCCATCAGCCAGGGCAGCGTCTGCCACTTTTTGGCGTTGGCGGCGGGGTCGTCCACCAGCCGGGTGACCACGCTGCTGGCGCCAGCGGGGTCGAGCACGGCGCGGGCGTGGGCGGTGGCGCCGGGGCTGAGGTCGGCGCGCACGAAGGTGCCCTTGTGGTTGGGCAGCACCACCGGCAGCAACGGCGCCAGCGCCGAGTCCTGCCAGCCGCCGTCGGCCAGCGAAGACTGTCCGCCGAGAAACAGCACCCCGCCGCCGCGGCGGTCCACAAACGCCTGGATCAGGTCCTGCTGCACCGGGGTGAAATAGGCCGCCTCGACCGAGCCGATGATGAGGCCCTGGTAGCGGAACATCTCCTCCGGGCGCGAAGGAAAGCCGTCGGCCAGCTCGCTGGGATCGCTGATGCCCTGGCGATAGATCTTGTTCTGGGTGGCGCGCAGAATCGAGACCAACTGCACCTGCGGGTCGGTGGACTCGGCCCGCCGGATGTACTTGTACTCCCAACGCGGCTCGCCCTCAAAATAGAGGACGCGGTGCGGTGCCGCGACCACATTGACCAGGCGGCGCAGGCGGTTGTTGTTGGGGTTCGACTCGCCCGCGAGCGGCGCCAGGGTGAAGTCGAGCGTCTTGGCCCCCGGCGCGCCGGAGTTGAACATCAGGTTCGCCGTCTGCAGCTCGCCGTCTCGGCCTAGCGTGACGCTCTGGGCGGCGAGGAGCTGCTTGCCGTCGCTGACGGCGATGCGTGCCGTCTGGCCGGCAAAGCCGTGCTGCAGCAGGCGGACGCTGGCCTCCAGGCGCGACTGCGCCAGCGCCCGCGGCGGTAATTCCACCTGCTCCAGTTCGAGGTCCCTCGGCGCGCCGGTGGGACCGAAGCCGATGGTCTGCACCGGGATGTGCCGGCTGGTCAGTTGTTCGATAGTGCTGCGGTCCACCCCGCCGCTGTTGTCGGCCCCGTCGCTCAGAACCACAATCCCGCCCAGAGGCAGATCGGCGGTCTCCCGCAAAAGCTGTCGCAGGCTGTCGCCTAGCCGGGTGGCGGGCGCAGTGGGCTGGATCTGGCCGGGCGAGGCCACGCGCACCACCTGCCCGTCCATGGTGTAGAGCCGCGTCTGGAAACGTCGGTTGAGCGCGGCCACCAGCCCCGCCTGCAACTCCACTGCCGCCGCTTCCCTGCTAGCCCCGCCCGCCGCCGCGTCGGGCAGCGCCATCGAGCGCGAATCATCCACCAGCACGGCTACAATATTCTGCTGCGGCTTAAGCTCGGCCAATGACAGTGCCGGCTGCCACAACAAAACCACAATCAGCGCCACCACCAAAGCCTGCAAAGCCCAAAGCGCCGCCGCGCGCCGCGTGAAGGCACCTCCAGCGCGGCTGCGAATCCATGCCCCCAGTCCCAAAGCGAGAGCCCCGACCACCAGCAAAAGCGCCCACCCCGGCCACGCCCCGAGCAGCACCAAGTGCCCCCGCTCATACGCCGCCAACGGATATTTGAAGAACAGCTCGAACATGGCGGCCTAGGAACTGGCAACCGGCAACTTCTAATGGGTCATGGAATAGATGACGTAGTTCACGCCGATGCGAAAGGCCATGCCGGCGAACTTCTCGGGGTACTGCGGGCTGTCGGCCCACTCCCAGGCGTCGCCCAGGTGCATGTTGTGGCAAATGGCGACCATGATCCGGCCCTGATCGTCGCGGATGGCGCGCCATTTGGGCACGTAGCCGTCCTTTTCATAGGTGCGCCCGGTGTTGACGTACTGCTCGCCCGGCACCTGGAACTTGTCGTCGAGGTTGTAGAGGACGTGGAAGATCTCGTCCTGGTTGGGGATGTCTTCGACGGCGCGATGGGGAAAGACCATGCGCATGCCGCGCAGGAAGTTGTCCCAATCGGCGGTGCCGTGGAAGTCGTCCACCATGAGGAAGCCGCCCTTGAGCAGGTAGTCGCGCAACTTGGCCGCCTGCGGCAGGGTGAAGGTCCAGCTCTGCACCTGCACGGCGTAGAGGAAGGGGTAGTTGTAGACGTCGTTGTTATCGAGGTTGACCACCTGCTCGTAGGTGCGGGCGTTGACCCGGGTCAGCCGCCGCAGCGCGTCCAAAAAGGTGCGGTCGGCCTTGGGGTAGTCGGTGGACCAGAGCCCGCGGCTGCGCCCCCGCCACCCCCAGCCGTAGCCATAGCCCCCGGTCGCGCCCACCGCCGGGTCATACTGCAACCGCGACCAGGCAAACTCTGCCCGCTCGTTGCTGACCACCGGCTGCATCCGCCGAAACTGAAAGCGGTAGGCCTGTTGCAGACCGCCCGCTTGCACCGTCAACGCCGCCAGGAGAGCAGCGGGAAGCAGGAAGCGCATGGAACACCTCGCCCTTGCCTGGAAGCGTAGCAGAAGCCGGAGCCATTCTCCATCGCCCGCGCCCCATCTGAGGCTTTCGACATGGAGCACCCCACCAAGGCCGCTTAGCGCAAGACGTCCGCCGCCGTCAGCGCGTAGATCGTCGCGCATTCGGCCAGGTGGCGGATGGGAACGAACTCGTTCGGCCCGTGCGACACGGTGATCAGCCCCGGCCCGTAGGCGTACGAGGGAATGCCGCGCGCCGCATAGAAACGCGTCTCCAGCAGACCCGGGCACAGTTCGAATGCCGGGGCTTTGCCGGTCACGCCCGCGATGTGGCGCGCGAGACTCGCGCCCAGCGGGTTCTCTGCCGGCGTCGCCGCCGCCGGCTCCTCTTGCAGCGTCTCGACCTCAAAGCCCCCCAGCGCATCGAGCAAACGCCGCATCTCTGCTTCCAGGTTCTCTTCCGGATTGATGCGGCGGTCCACGGTGAAGGAACAGAACTCGGGCGTGGTGTTGAAGTTCGTACCCGCCTCCACCCGCCCGCCCAGCAACAAGATGGATCGGCGCGCCGCCGCCGGCGCGATGGGGTGTTGTGTCTCGCGCCGCTCCACCTCCTTCTTGATCTCGGCCAGCCGCGCCAGCGCCGGCAGCGCGCGCTCGAACGCGTTCACCCCTTCAAACTGCCGGCCCACGTGCGCCGCCTTCCCGCGCCGGGTGGCGCGCAGCGTGAGGGCGCCGCGGTTGGCGTTCCAAACGACCCCGCCGGTGGGCTCCGGCGTCAGCATGCCGATCCCGTCCCGCCCCAGCAGCCCGCGCGCCTCCAGGTCGCGCGACCCGCGCGCCCCGGCGGTCTCTTCGTCGGGCACTAGCACGATGCCGATTCGACCGCTGTTCAGCAGCCCCTCATCGCGCGCCGCCGCCGCCGCATGGATCATCGCCGCCAGCCCGCCCTTCATGTCCGACGCGCCGCGGCCGAACAGATTGGCGCCCTCGACCCGCGGCCGGAACTGCTCCCGGCTCTGCGCCGGGACCACATCGAAGTGGCCGCTGAAATACAGCGTGCGCGGGCCGCGTCCCGCCGACGCCAGCACGCACGCGCCCTCCCGCCTGACATCGTCGAAGCCGAGCCTTTGCAGCTCCTCCAGCAGCGCACCGGCGCACTCCTCGTAGCAACACCCGGGCGGGTTCTCCGAGGGAATCGCGATCAGCCGCTGCGCCAGCTCCAGCATCGCGGGCGCGGAAAACCGCTCGCGCAAGCGCGAGGAGAGCGGCTCGTGGTGTACTGCCTCCATGGTGTGCGTGGCTGCTTTCGCGTCGGCTCGCGGACGCTGCTGCTCAAGAGTATGACGCCGCCCCCAGCGCCGCCGCAACACGGTTCTGCCCAGGTATTGTCACAAATGTCAGCGCCGGTGCAAAAATCCCCATAACGCCGGTTGAAAAATCCCCCACCCCTGGCGGGGAGTGAACCAGGCTTGACTCTGGTGACAGAGGAGGGC
>Ga0307372_10006057_pt1 | contig 17869 bp, 23 predicted proteins | sample OX1MG_FD_202533 | JGI IMG/M metagenome (GOLD analysis project Ga0307372, IMG submission 202533) | Soil microbial communities from Risofladan, Vaasa, Finland - OX-1 | ecosystem: Environmental > Terrestrial > Soil > Coastal area > Acid sulfate soil | place: Finland: Risofladan, Vaasa | collected... | reverse complement strand
CCGCACCGTCGGAAAGATTGGTTTTATGTCGTGTCCCGCTGGCCGCGGATACTTTTTGGCCGGCTCGGTCTGGCGAACCGGCCCTGCGAGGCTAGGTCGTCGCCCAACCCTGTCAAGCTACTGCACCTGCGGCCAAAAGGCCGCCCACTTGTTGAAAGCTCCGGCAACGGTGCCGGCGTGGGCTGGAAATGGTGCAGCCGAGAGGACACTCCGCGCGCCTTTTCTAAGCCACTGACATTGCAAGAAAGCCCTGATTGTACGGGCTAATTCTCCATTTTTGTTCTACAATGTCTTCTCCAAATTCAGAGCGCTCGCAGAGCGCTATAACTGTGCTTATGAAACAGCAATCAATCGACCAAATGGGCGCCATTCGTCATCTCGTTGAAAAAGCCGGGTGGTATCACAGCCGCCTTGTTGTTCCCGTCCCGCTGCGAGACATCGTCGGCAAAAAAGAGCTTTGGACCGCGCTCGACACTATGTGCCGTTCGGAAGCCAACGATTTGCTGCCCGCGGCATTGGCTAAGCAAAAGGCAACGCTTGCTGCGGCGCGGGCAACGCTGGCTGAGGCGAGTCGTTGGTCCGGTCAAAGCGAAACGAAATTCAGGCGCGAACGACTCCTGACAGCCCGACAAGTCGCCATCGCGCATTATAGTCGCGAATTGGAAACGGATGACAGGACGCGAAACGCCGGACACTACAATGCCGATTGGCGTGATTGGTCCAAGACGGGCTGTGCAAAGGGTCTTCAGCGTGTAGCTAGCGGCACGGCCCCCGATGACGAATGCGATGCCATCATAGGATGGGCAATCGACGTTTTCGTAGCGGATGGCAACCTGAAAGCTCAACGCGGAACGCCTGAGTGGCGCGCGTTCGCCCGGCAACTGGCTGCAATCCAGCTAGAGGTTGAAAAGCGGAAGGATGACCGCGACCGTGGCGAAGGGGATGGCATGCCAAGTCATCCGCTGCTTGCGCTATCGCCTAAAGTTGACGCTAACGAAACCGTCACCGGCGAGGGCGGAAAAACGCTTGCACAAATTTTGCCGGAATACATGAAGGAACGTCGCGCGACGGCGCGCACTGACTACGATAGTGAAACAACGGTCCGCATGTTCGACGAGTGCATGGGCGAAGCAAAGGCCGTGGGCGCAATCACAAAAGCGGACGTGCGGACCTTTAAGCGGATGTTGCAAGACCTTCCGGTGAACTACCGGAAGCTATTTCGCGGACAAACAGTGCCGGAAGCCATCAAGGCAAATCAGGCGCAAGCTGCGCCCTGCAAGACGCTGCACGTTCGGACTATAAACGACAAATACCTGAGCAAACTGCACCCGATTCTTGGGTGGTGCCAGCGAAACGACATCATCCCGAACAATCCCGCCTCTGGCGTTAAGGTCGATAGCGTTCCAGACAACGGTGAAGATAACCGTAAGGATTTCTCGCCCGGCGATATCGCGAAGATTTTTGCAGCGCCGCTGTTTGATCCAAGCGTTCCCTATGGCGAAAAACAATGGGCGCTTCTCGTGGCCCTATTCACCGGGGCGCGCGCTGGTGAAAGCGCTCAAATCAAACTGGACAATATTCAGCCCCTTCACGAATGCCTTTGCATTACCATTGAAGGAAAAACAAAAAACCGTAGCTCAAATCGGCGGGTCATCCCGGTTCATAGCACGCTGCTATCGCTAGGCTTTGAAAAGCGAGTGGCCGATCTCAGCGCCAAAGGCGCTACGCATTTCTTTCCCGAGTGGTTCGCCATTAGCGCAAAATCGCAACGCTACGAGCGCTTCATTCCTCGGTGGTTCAATGAGCGATTAAAGTGCCAACTCGGCATCGCTGATAAACTTAAGGTCTTTCACTCGCTTCGGCACAACTTCACCACAGCGCTAGATCAAGCTGGCGTGCCGATGGACATTCAAGAGCGACTTTGCGGGCACGCCAAAAGAACCCCGCACATGGGTTACGTGCATAGCGCGCCGATTACGGCCATGAAAGAGGCAATCGAGAAACTGCGGTATGATGGATTCAACTTAGGAGTCGGCCTTTAGCTTCATCCTGACTCCTACCGAAGCGCCAATGGCAACCCGTCCCTCGGACGGCAAAGCACTCTTGTACTCTCCGGTTTCAAGACAAACATATCCTGTCACATCCCCATTAGGCAAAACTTTCACCCAAAGATAGTGCATGCCGTCATGTCGAACTAAAAGTCCGGCAGGAACTTGTCTCGGAAACTCGGACGGCCCCAAGTTTTTGGCGACCACTTCAACCACATCCGTTAAATCGAGCGCAGGTCCCATGAGCCCATCAAACAAGAAGTTCCCTGCCCTATCGCCGCTTACAATCGCGATGCCGTCTTTCAATCCATTGTTGAATCCGAATCTTGAGCGAACTCCTATGACTCGAATATTATCATCGGTCATTTGCAGCAGAGTCCCGAGAGGGGCGTCTGTCCAGTGGTCAAACACACGGATTTCGCGAAGCGCCAGTTCCTCAAGATGTTTCATCACATTTTCTCTCAGTTAGAGGAAGCGAGCAGGTGGCGACGCGATCACCAGCTTGCGACGTTTTTCGGGGCGCGGCCGTTTTGCTGGTTGATCCGTCCCCGCCAAGTATACACGTTCAAGCCCGCTTATTATTTTGCGTAGTTCTTCAAAGGTACAATCCTTTAGCTGCTTGCCGTTCGGCATGATGGCAAAAGCTGGATTGCGCTTTGCATAGGGGCCAAGCAGGTTGAACGCCTCGTTTCTAGCCTGCCGCACCCCGACGGTCTTCGCCCCATGGATGAAACGCGAACATTCGCCCATGGCAAACCATGGCGACGGATCACAACTCGCTTATAGCGTTCGCCAGCACTTCATCCGCAATCGACGCGGGCCAAATGTCTAGGCCGTCGCAAAGCGCGAGCTTTATTTGATCCTCAGTCACCCTACCCGCAAATGGACACGGCTTAAGCTCTGCGAGCGTGCGTACCGTCGCGTTCAATAATTCCGTTCCGATAATCGTTGCCATTGAAAGCTCCCTGCCCCGCGCTGTGTTGCGCAGATGACAGTAGATTCACAGCCGGAAGCGCTTTGCAATGTTCAGTTTTAACTGAACTCACCAAAGTAAGTCAGAACTGATTTGGCGTCACAGCGAGCCATCATTGGCGTTCAGCTTCGTCTTTGGAGGAGACTATTTCATCGAGATGTTTTTCAGCGCCGCGCAATGTAAGCTTGCAGGATGCTTGACCAACAATCGAGAGAGTAATTTCACGTTGAAATCGGGCAAACTCGATTTTGGTTCCGTTGTCTGTCTCGACACGTTCACGGGAGCTGCCGTCGATTACGTTCCGCAACGCCTTCACGTATCTATCGCAATCGCCCACAGTCAGTGACGCCTTAGAAGAATCCGAGACTTCGATTACTATTCTGCAATCGGCAAGCCTCGCGTTTAAGTTTATTGTGATTTTTGGAAACTCTTTAGGCATCGCTGGTTCCCCCTCCAATCCAAAGCTCTCTTGCCCGGCGCCGTAGTGGCCCGGCTATACTAACTGAACGCCCCGCAATAAGCCGCCGCGCCTTTGGTCCATCCCGCAGAATATAGTTGGTCCAAACGTCGGGATCGTAGAGCGGCTGCACGTCGCACTGATACTCGTTGCCGCGCGGGTGATCCCAAACGCCACCGGCACGGCATAGCGCGCCCTTGATGGCGTCCACATTGTTGTCGTTAGCCTCGATAGTGCCGTGCAGATGCAGCCGGTCGAGCGCAGCGACCCCAACGGCGATCAAGTGGTCCGGCTGATAGCCGAGCACTCGATTGAAGGCACGCGCAATCCGACGCTTGAAGTGGTCCAGAAAGCCCTTGCGGTTGTCATTGGCGGCGGCAATTTCAGCCGGGCCAAGATTGAGCGTGAAAGCGTAGCCGCTACCAGTGGCCTTTAGAACGCGATTAGCAGCGGCGACTTTGCCAAGATCGGTCGTGTGCGCCCAATCCGGAATTTTCGCGCGCTTTTCACACGCTACAGAGTCGTCGTTAGCTGGCACTGAGTCAGTCAGCGCTGACTTACCTTCACAGGCGTCAGCTAGAGGCGCTTTAGGTGTGGATAAGTGGGGTGTGGGAATTGGTACTAAAGGGCCGGAAGTCGCCGAAATCGGCGAAACGGCGCAAGTGCCGGTTATGACAATGGCTTTTCGGTCCTTCGCGGCAGAGCGACGACGGCGCTTGGTGACTTTTTTGGACCACTGTTTTTCGGACGTTGAGTGCGCAACGGAAAGGCTACTGCTATATTTCATTTCAGGCTTCTGCTGGTTTGGTAGTCGGCATAAGTCGTTTCAGGCAACATCGCCCTCGTGACCTCTCACACGAGGGCGATTTTTATTTGTCAGGCGTCTTCGCCCAATTCGAGGTCGGCAAACAGCTTCGCCTCAAGGTCGGCTTGTGTTCGCTGATTGATGGCATGGCGGACACGGGCGACGGCATGAGTGTAGCCATCGTCAGAGTCCGGCTTGGTTTTGGTTTCCCGGCTAGGGGCAAATGTGTTCGGCATCGTGTTCCTCACCTAAACAAAGTGCCGCCGGGTTTTCGCTGGGTTGTAATCTCCTGCATCACCATTGTTCGCAGCGTATCTTGGACATGTCGGCCGACTTTTTCCGCCAAGTCTTGATTTTGTTCATGTGATCCGCCGTTGGCGTTGACCGTAACGTTGGCAACGTGATTGTGGACCGTTTGATTGGTGGTGCGAGCGCCGCCGAGCATGTGGTTCGGAATGACCGTCCCCGGACCTTTTGAAAGCATAATCTCCGGACCCTTCTCGCCCACGAGGTAGGCGCGGCCGGAATCAACGTCGCCGCCGCCTGCCCGCGCTCCACCGAACAGCTTGGCGAGCATGCCCATGAGGCCGCCCGTTCCGCCCGCGACCGTGCTGGCCGTTCCAAATACGCCAGCAAGCGGGCCGGTCCCTAGGACCGCAGCCTGTATGGCAGCCTTCTTAAGCATTCCGATGACGCCATTTATCATGTCGTACCATCGGGCGGTTCGGTCGCCAAGCTTGTCGATAAAATCGACCGCGACATCGCCGCTCATTTTCAGCACGTCATTGAGTGCTTTGAATTGCTCTTGTGCTTCGCGCTGCCGCTTCGCCGCCGCGTCCAGTGCATCGGCAAGCTTATTGATTTTCTCGCGCTGTTGATCGGTGACGGCGGCATTCTGAAATCCCGCTTGCGTATTGGCCCGCTTAGCCGCTTCCTCTAGCTCCGCGACCAACGTGGCGCGTTCGCGCACCTCTGAATTTTTGCCAATCGACGCGGTTTCGGCATCGGTCGCCGCAATACGCTTGTTGGCCGTGAACACTGCGAAATCGAAGACATTTTTTTGCTTCTCTTGCGGAATTACCGATGGTGGTCCCTTCACTTCGGGATGCACTTCGATCCGCAGCGGCTTCTTAGCGCTCTTTTTGTCGAGTTCGGCTTGGAGTCGGTCTATTTCAAACTTGCTTGCGCCATGCTCGATTGCGTTTTTCAACGCGTCTTCAAGTTCCGGGATCGTCATTCCTTCAAGGCCGCCGAACATCTTGCGAAATTTTTCGACGATGTAGGACGCGCCGGGAACGGAATCGATAACCTTGCCCCAAAAATCGGCGAACTCTTGGGCAAGATCGCTCAACGTATCGACGACGCCTGCCTTAAACTTTGTAATGGCGCGCGTCCAAGCTTCGTCAAATTCCTTCGCCTTCGCTATCGTGGCGGAATCTATGACCGCACCCGCCCGTTGCGCCTCTTGCTGTGTTTTCTGGAAAGCTTGCGGGCCACCTTCCAAGACGCGCACCCAGGTACGACTGAGTCCGACAACCTCTGCGATCCGCACCTTGGCCTGTTCGTTTGGTGCGCGCGATATGAGGTCGGCGGCTACCGATAGGAGCTGGTCGAATTTGATTAGCTCGCCATTCGAGTCGCGGATTGATTTGCCGTTGGCGTTGAACAGCCGCTGCAAATCGTTGACCTTGTGTGCGGCTTCTTCGAGGTTCGCGAGCGAGAGTTGCAGCGCGGCGTTAAAGTCATCGTCGTTCACGCCGCCGGAATTGGCCGCGAACTTGATTTCTTGCAGCTTGTCGGTGGAAATCTCGGCTTGTTTTGCAAGCCGTGCCATGTTGGCGAGTTCGCCGTTGATCTTGACCGCCAGCGCGAGGAAACCCGCCGCGCCCGCCGCGCCGGTTAAGCCCAAGTTGCTCGAAATTATTCCGCCAAGTCCCTTGAAGCTATTCGCAATGCTGCCGGTGGCTCGGTCCATATCGGCGCGAATGCGCGCGCTTGCCTGCCTGCCGCGCGACTCAATAGCATTCCAGCTTGTGTTCGCGGTTTGCGCGGCCTTTTGAAAGTTCTTTTCAAAAGCGTCAATGCGCGCTTCAAGCGCGACGATGAGTTGTTCTGTGTCAGTATCAGCCATCTTATCTCACCAAACTTGAAAACCTGCCGGGCGTACTGCTTCGTCGCAGTAGACCGACTTGCCGGTGTCGCCATGGAAGGCGCGCCCGATTGCCATTGCCGCCGCTTGCGCGCCGTCTATGCGATCTTTCGATTTGCCCTTATGGAATGACTTGTTCCCCGCTTTGTCGGTTTCGACGGCGATGTTGCTGAAATTCCAGCGCAGCACGGGATGACCGCCGTGGCTTAAGCGGCGACCGATGATCGCGCGTTCAAGCTCTTTAATCGCCGGGGCCATCGTGATCCAGCCTTGGCGCATTTCGACGGCAGGCAAGCCATCTTCAAGCAGGTTATTGAGCATGTTGCGGGCCAGGTACGGATCGAATGCGATTTCCCGCACGTCAAAACGTGTGCAGAGATCGCGCACGCGATCTTCAACCAGACGGAAATCGACCACGTTGCCGGGCGTCGGCGTTATGAAATCGTCCGCAGCCCATTGCACATACGGCACGCCGTCAAGATCGGCGCGGCGGCGCAAGTTGTCCTTCGGGCAAAAAAACCAAGCATGAACGAAATAGCCGTCGTCGCCGTCGCGCCAAGCGGCCACGATTGCCGTCAGGTCATGGTTGCTCGATAGGTCTACCGCCAGCCAACACGGTTGATTTGCGAGCGCGTTCAAATCGACGGGGCGCGCGCCTTCGTCATAAACGGCCATGTCCACAAACGGCGAGGTAGAGTGGTCAAGCCATTCGTTGAGATTGTATTGGCGGAAGTCTTCGCGATCGCCGGGCTTGTCTTGTGCCTCGATCGCCGCCTGCCGCATGCCGGTTAGGTCGGGAAATCCGTATTTCAATCCCGGATTGACGGCATACCAAAGCTTTTCATCGCGCCAATCGAATTTTGCGGGCGGCTCGAAGATAATCGGCAAATAGGACTCGTTTGTAATGTCGCCTTTCGCGACTTTGCGGGCGTACTGATATTCCTCGTAGGCCAAATTGTCGTGGCCGCGCCCGGCCGTGGTGATGATGACCAGCAGCGTATTCGGGATTTTCAGCAGTCCGGTTTTGAGCGCCTTCCAAAGCCGCCGATTTTTCCAGACGTGCAATTCGTCTATGAGAACGAAATACGGCGTCTTGCCGTGCTGCACATCGCCATCCGCAGCGATGGCACGCAAAATCGAGCCGGACGCTATATGCGTTAGTTCTAATTCGGACTCGACAACGTGCGCCGCCTTACTGAGGGGCGAAGTGGCCGCAATGAAACTGTTCGCTTCGTCGAACGCGAGTTGCGCTTGATCCTCTGAGCCTGCCGAGAGGATGCAAACGCCGCCCGGCATGCGCTCCGGGCCGAAGGAATGCAGCAAACCAAGCGCCGCGCCGACTGTTGTTTTGCGTGCGCCGCGCGGGATCTGAATATAGACCGTGCGAACAAGTCGGTTGCCGCTTTCATCGGACGGTCCATAGATGCGCCGCACGATACGATTCCAAAACGGCGCAAGATCGAATGCACGGTTGGGTGCGCGCGATTTTGGGTGCTTAAGCGCACGGCAAAACCTCGCGGCGCGTTCGCCACGGCCATCCGGGTCCGCTATCGGACTGTCGTCACTGGCCCAAGTCGGATGCACTGTCGTCACGGGCTTTCTCGGATGGCGTCGGTCGCGAACGTGAAACGGGCGTTAGACCAAGCTCGCACGCCAATAGGCGTGCGCGGGTCATCGCGTCGGATTGAAGCTTTGCGGCGGGATTGGCGCGCGGGCCGCGCGCGGTTTCGACAACATGCCCGTGCCGCATAAGGATTCGCTCCAACTGGCGCACCTGCCCTATCGCCAAGCAGTAGTTTTCAAAGCTCGCTAGATCGGCGTCGGTCAAAATCCGGCGCTCAACCAAGATCGGCAGCACTCGCCGCCATTCCGCCCTAGCCTCTTTTGAAAGCCACGCCGGAGCCGGAAAGAAAGTTACATTGCCGTCGGTTTGGATTTGCGGCTTGCGGCCTCTCATGGGCCCAAACCTTTCGGCGCCGTCGGAAAATCATTGGCTGTCGGGGTAGCTAAGGTGAAGTCTGACGCCTTCATCGTTTGTCCTCGTTAAAATCCCAAGACGTAATATGTTGGCGTGATCGTGCCGCCCCCTATGGGCAGCACGACATTGCCAAGCCTTTCGGTGCGAAATTCGAGCGCTTTGCGCCGCCCAATCTCTTTGATTTGCTTGATAACGAAAGGATTGCTTTCAAATAAAATCTGATCGGCCGCCGTCACGCCGTCGATATAGCGCGTTCGGAAAATCATGATGCGCTCGGTGGAGGCACCGTAGTTGCGAACGTATTCATCGGTGGTCGCTTCGAGCCGCTCCGCCCGCAACGTCGCGTAAGTGGCCCAAGTGGTCGCGGGCGTGCCATCCGCACCGATTGTCGTCGTCGGATGTTGGAGAGTAATCTCGCGATCAAGCAATCCGGCCCGCAGCGTGAAAACCCCGGTCATGCGTTGTCATCCTGAATCAGAGATTCAAAGGTGATGACGCCGTGCGCCGTTTGGCCGTCCGGGTCGCGCAGGTAGCGCACGCTGACCAGCATCGTGCGAATGCAGACGTAATCGTTTTGCGTCCAGCTTGTGAGGACCAGCGCCTTGCGCACCGCGCCCGCGATGGCTTTGCTTACCGCCAAGCCCGGCTCACGCGTCCAAATATGAAATGTCGAATTGAGTTTGGTATAGCGGTTCACCACGTCATCAGCGGGAAGCTCTAAGTCTTCGCCGATTTGGACGCGCGGGAACGCTTCTGGCTCAAAGTTGGCATCAAGGATGTTCGCCGCCGGGACTAGCGCACTCACACCGCTATCCGCAACCAGAATGCCCCGCGCCGCTTGCTGAAAGGCCAATGACGCGCTCATTGGGTTTTCCAATAGTCGCGTACGGCCTTCGACATGCCCCGGCGAATCTCCGATTTGAGTTTCTTTTTGAGCAACCGATAGGCGGGCCAAAAGAACGGCTCGGCTTTTGATCGGCGCGTCCCGTATTCGACAAGATGCGCATAGCGGACCTGAGAATTGCCCGCCGTGACGACGACTCCGTATTCAGGCACCACGCGCGATCCGCCCGGCTCGGAATACGGCGGCGTCCTGTTGCCGCCCGTGGTGAGCGTAATCGAGTCGATAAGCGCGCCAGTGTCGCGGGACGGCTCGGCAAGCGTCCGCATGGCGCTCACAAGCTCTTGCCCGGCTTGCACCAAGGCGGGCTTGGCTGCCTCACGGACGGCCTTTGGGATGGCCTCAAATCGCTTTTGAAGCCGCCGTAGTTGCTTGGAGGTCATTAGAAGCTCCAAACCCGGTACGGCGTGAGCAAATCCATGAGGCCGAGTGGCAACTCAGCCGACGTAACGCCGACAACCGAGGCTTCGCGGTTTTCGTACCAATGCGCCGCAAGCAGCTTGATCGCCGCAAGGAAGGGCGTTGGAACGATCGCGTATCCATACTGGAATGTCACCGTGACCGCCGACTTGATTGGCGCAGTGTCGGCCCAGTCCGTGCCGAACGCGGGGTAAATGTACGTCGAAGCGTCGTCGGCGTTGAGCGGCAACGCGACGTAGCTACTCGCCGCAAGGGCTTGCTGCGTCAGCGTTGGGTCGATGTAGGTAACGCTGATAATGGACTGGACGCCCATGACCGGCAGCTCAAGGCCGACGTGCGCGCCGCCGAAGCTGTCAAAGTAAGCCGTCCCTGTCTGCGCTTGCAGGGCGCGACCCGCGAACTGGGCAATCCACGCTTCCGCAGCATCAATGTTGTCTTGAATGAGTACGTCGTCCGTCGTGAAGTCCACGTCCACGCGGAGATGGGCCTTCATGTCGGCGAGAAGCACTACGCTCATTGGGGTGAACCCCCATTTTGCGAAAACTCTATTTTGTCGGTTTTTTGCGTTGACCGGGGACGCCGGTCCCCGACGCCTTCGGAAAAGGTCGCGCCCACCCCCGGGTCTGAGCCTTTCACAAAGTTTCGCGTGACGGTTTCTTGATGGTCGCGCTCGATTGCTTCGCGAATTTTAGCCATCACGAACGCATGAACACGGTCCGCCTCCAAACCGGCAAGCTCGCATACCGTGCGAAAATCCTCTTGCTGCTTTGCAACCCACTGACGCGCTTGGTTTCTTATCTTCTCAAGGGCGCGTAGCCGGTACTTGTAGGATGGTGACCGGTTGCACGCATTCTGAGGGATGGTCATTGTCGCGTCCTCAATTGCTTGCGTGACTACATTGCGCCACAAGGCATCTTCGGGAATCTCGTCACGCCGCACTAAGCTTGCTGTTCTGTTTTTCTTTGCCATCACGCGCATTCCAACGCTTGCTTGCGGCTCGAATGACAGGGTGAACTTGCAAGCGCTTGCCAGTTCGATTTGTCCCAGAACAGTTTCATGTCGCCGCGATGTGGCGTGATGTGGTCAACGCAATCGGCAAGGCGACCGCAGCCGCATGCGCAATACGGATGACGCGCTAGGAATGACTTGGCAGCGCGTTGCCACTTAGCGTCATAGCCACGCTGGCGCGCTGTAGGTCGATTGGCGTCATAGCTCGCTTTGCGTTCGCGCTGGCATTCACACACGATGCCAGCCGCAACAAGCTTTCCGCAGTTACAAACGCGTGGTCCTTTCATGGGCATTAGCTCACCGTGCCCAAGCCGCGAAGCTTGCTAAATCCGGCGCGATCAAACTTTGCGTCTTGCGGCTTTTCAGTCGGACGCGTTGTTTCATCTTCGCTGCCGCCGTGAATGGCGCGAAGCATTTCAATATGGCCGCTATAGGCGTCGGTGATTTCGGATGATGTTGCGTTCCACGTCGTTTCAGGCGACCAGCCTAACCAGCCGGTGCCGATGCGATACAAGCGCTTGAAGTTATCGGCGAACGAGATTGTTTCGCCGCCCTCTTGCGCCGGGTTTGACGGATCAACGCCTGCGAGCGCGAGAATGTGCGCCGGTAACTTTTCCAAGATTCCCGGCATGACCATGCTCAACGGCACAGTCGCTAAGGTCGCGAGGAAATCAGGACAATCGGAACTAGCTTCAATCACGTCAGTAATCACTGTTAGGTTGCACTCGCCGCAAGCTTTCAAGAGAGTCTGAAAACCGTAGCGACGTTCGAGGTAAGCTGCGGCACGCAGCGATGGATGCAGAACGACGGCCTTTGCTCCACAAATTACGCCGTCCAACTTCACATCAACCGCGTGCCGCATTCGTGTTACGCGACGGGTCGCACGCTCGCATGGCCAAGCGTGGCAATTGCCGCCAGTGCCGTGCTTGTGTTGCTTGCGGGCGTCACCGTGATCCGAACGTATTGGCAATTTCCGATGTAGCCGATTTTGGTGACGGCATCGGCGGCGGCGAGGTCATTGCCTGCCGTTGTTTCCGGATCAACGCCTTCGACACGGCTCACAAGATCGCCAGCGGCAACATCCGCGTGGTCCGATTGATTGGCCGCGTTCGCTTCCTCCACCAAAACGGTGAAAGTCGGCGTGCCGCTCATCGCTCCGGTGAAAATCGAGAAGCCGAGCGAATCGAAGCCAGCTTTGTTAATCCAGTTGCCGACTTGCGCGGTGTCGGTTGTCACCACGGCAGGCGCAAAAGCGATCTGGAAAGATTGGTTGTGAATAAGGTCACGCATAGTGAGAGGTTCCTAAGTTGAATGATGTGTGCGGGCGCGTCATTGCGCCCGCATTTGATTGCCTGCCGTTAGCTGGTTGCGATCTTCAGCTTGCGGATCGCTTCCGGCTTCGCCACATCGCCGCCGACGCGCCGGCGCGCGTGAAAGCGAACGAGACCGTTTGTGGCTTGGGTGAACGGGTCGCGAAGCAGAACCAGCGACACGCGGTCATAGATGCGATAGGCGCTGTTGAAGTCGCCGAACACAATCGGGAACGCGTTGCCCGCAACATCCGGCATATCGATGGCTTCGATAACCGGACGACCCAAGATCGTCGCAGGATTGCCAGCGGCCAAGGAATCGACCCACAGCGGAGCGCCGGTTGAGGTGACCAGCTTACGAACCGCGCCGACTGTGGTGCTGTTCATCATCCATGCGCCGACACCGCGATAAGCCGGCGGCAACGCATGGAACACGTCAATGAGGCCGTTGGCCGTGAGATTGCTGGCATCGCCGCCCGGAACGTATTGCACGCTCGGATGGACCATGATGCCGCGCGGTTGTTTCACGCCCGTACCGTTGACGAATGCCGTTCCCTCTTTCTTGCCGAAGTCTTCAGCAAGCGCGAGGTTCAGTTCAGCCTGAAGGTCAATCGCTGCATCTTCCAGCAATTGCACCGAAACGTCGGTGTAGGTTTTGAGGCCGAACACCGGAATTTCAACCTGCCCGAACGCGGGATCGGACTCGGTTTCGGTTTCCGTCTCGCCTTCCCACAAGGCATTTGTGATCGCCGTGCGAACCGGCAAGATCACCGACGGGTTTGCCGTTTGACCAACGCGAGCGGCGGCGCGGACAGGCGAAAACTGTGTCAGCAACCGGATAATGTCGGTAGACATTTGCGGAGGCGCAACATAGCCGCCGCGCGGATCGTCGCCGGTAATGAGCGACTTAACTTCATCCGCGCCCAAAGCCTCGCGACCGCTGCGCAGGAACTTGCCGAACGCTTTGGTTTCGAGCTTCTTGGTTTCGTCCGTCGCGTCGTTGTTGTCGTTCGCGACGGGACGATTCAGCTTGGCTTCGATCTTGTCGAGCCGGTCGGTGACTTTCGCGGCGTTAGCCGACTTGGTTTCGATTGCCTTTAGGCGACCGTCAACGGACTCTTTGAGTTCGCCAAGCGCCTTGGTCACGACATCGGCAGGATCGTCGCCGTTTTTCAGTTCAATCCGATTCAGAGAAGCACTCATTTCAGTTTCCTTGGGTGCGAAACGCCAACGCGGCGCGGTTGATGGCGTCGGTGATTGCGAGCAAGTCCGAAGCCGACTTGGCCGAAGTGACCCGCGCCTTTGGGTGCATTGGCACCGTGACGAGGGAGATTTCGGCCAATTCCAGTGATTTGATGTTGCGACCGCCGCCCTTGCGGCCTGTCGCGTTTTTGACGGTGAAGCCAATTGAAAGGCCCGTAATGGCACCTGCTTGAACCAGGGCGCGAACTTCGCGCGCCCGCGCCACGTCATCGACAAGCAAACGCCCGCGCACCGATAGTCCGGTGCGCGTTTCCGTAATGTCATCCCACACGCCGACGGGCTCTGCGGGATCGTGCGCGAAAAGAATCGGCAGACGCGCGGGGAATGTGAACGCGCCCTTTTCGATAATGTCGCCGATGCGATCCGGCGTATCGAAAACCCACGCGTTGCCCGCGATTGCGCCGGTATCGTCCGCCGCGAATGCGGATTTCAGTTCAAGCTTGTCCATTGCCGTCATCTTTCTTGGGAGCGCCAAACCACAGCGTTTCGAGGATGGCGATGGCGAGGGATACATTTTCAATGAGTGGCCGATTGACCACGTAAGCACTCACAAGAGCGTCGGCGTCTTTCGGCGACGTGCCGCCGCCGATAAGCGCAAGCCGAATGGTTTCGATCATGTCCGCTCGTTTGAACTCACGATTGAACAGGCGGCGCGACAACGCGCCGATACCCGCGTCCGTTTTGCGTTCAAGCTCAACGATCAATTCGGGCGTGATCCGGAAGTCGCGTTCAGCATCGCCGAAGAATGTGCGGTAAGTCATTTCCGCGGTCATGCTGGCACCACGGGCAACGGCGATGACGTGTTGGGATTCTCGAATTTCTCGCCGCCGGCATAAGGCGGCATGTTTTCCCAAGAGCGCGCTTCGTTCGGATTCAGCACGCGACTAGCGATAGCCGCTTGGTAGCCCTGCATTCTCGCGAGGAAGTCAGCGCGCGTCAGATTGTTGGTATTGAATGCCCCAATGAGATTGGCGCGCTCGCTCTCGTCAAAAAGTTTGAGCGCGATTTCCTGTTCCCATCGCAGCAACCACGGGACAATCGTAAACGTCAGGAACATTCCCGACATCTGTTCGCCGTTGGCGAATGTCGCCCTGCCGAAATCGTAAAGGAATGTCGGCGGAACGCGGAAATGCCGCGCGATTTCGTCAACCGCGAATTTGCGAAGGTCGATATATTGGCTGTCTACCGACGTGAAGCCGAGCGCTTGCCACTCGGCGCCCGCCTCTAAGACTGCGGTTCCGCCGGAGTTGCTGCCGCCATGCGCTGCCTGCCAACTGGCTTTCATTCGTGCGCTGCTTGCCGGATCAAGCATCTTCGGAAATCTCAGGATGCCGCCCGGTCGCGCACCTTTGCCGAACAACGTAAGGCCGTGACGCTCTAAAACTATTGCGAGCGCAATCGCGTTCTTGGCGTCGTGAAGTAACCCGAACTGCGAGGGCGACGGAATATGCAGCATATCGGCGTAGCCGACTTGCCGCACCACACCCCGGTCCGTGACGAAATAACTCGGCTCGGCTTCACCGTTGATATGACGTGGTTGAACGGTAGAGAAAAACGGATCAAGACGGTGCAACTCAAAGGGCTTGCCGTCAACGCGGACGATTTCAGCGAAGCCGCCCCACCGCTGTAGCAAGGCGTCCCGCGTGATCTGCTCCATAAAGAGCGCGGGCGGAGTCCAAGGATTCGGATTGCGGATCAGCTTGTAAGCCGGATGATCGACGCGCGGCGTCTTGCTGCTGTCGTCGCCGACTTCAAAGACTTCAAATGGAAGCTGCGCTACGGTTTCCGAGATAGCCTGCACCGCGCAACGCACGGGCGCGCATTCCATCGCGTTGATTGCCGTAACCGTTACCCCGGCAATCGTCGGCTCAATGCCGCCGCTGAGAAGCTCAATCAGCCACGGATCGGGCGAGGCAAGCTGGCCCTTGGTTTCGACGTTTGCTGTTTCGGATGACGCGGCGGGCGCGCCGTTCCGGTCAAACCCTAATTTTTGAAGTGCTGCGCTGAACATCCCCTGCTTGCGCTGGGGGGTGTTCATGTGATGGAGCGAGCCTTCAATCCGGCGATGATGGACGCGTTTGGCGGATCGGTATGTAAGCGATACCAGAAGCCATCCGCTTTCACGAACACGACGATGCGGCCTTTATCGTAGCCGTGACGAACGTCCTGAACGTTTGTGAAGGACGGCGCGGTAACAATTCGCGCAAGCGTGTCGTGAACTTCGTCTTGGGTGACTATTTGAGCGAGAGACATTGTGTGTTCCATGGTCACTAGGGCGTAACCGGCACGAACACATTCTCTCGGTTCGGGCAGCGACGTTAAATCGTCACCATTATGGAGTTATCCACTCCAAAAATCATTCCATTTGTTTCCCCAAAGTGGTCCACCAACCTCGCATAAGTGTATGATTTTGCTTGTAAAATTTAAATGGTGCGGCCGAGAGGACACTGCTCGCGCTCGTTCTAAGCAAACTGGACAATATCCAGACCCTTCACGGTTGCCTATGCATCACTATTGAAGGGAAAACAAAAAACCGTAGCTCAAATCGGCAGGTCATCTCGGTTCAGGGCACGCTGTTAGCGCTTGGCTTTGAAAAGCGGGTGGCCGAGCTTAAGGCAAAAGGCGCTACGCATTTCTTTCCCGGGTGGTACGCCGATGGTGTAAAATCGCAACGCTACGAGCGCTTCATTCCGCGCTGGTTCTAATGAGCGATTAAAGCCCCATCTTTGCATCGCTGATAAACTCAAAGTCTTTCATTCGCTTCGGCACAACTTCACCACCACGCTAGATCAAGCTGGCGTCCCGATGGACATTCAAGAGCGACTTTGCGGGCACGCCAAAAGAACTCCGCACATGGGTTACGTGCATAGTGCGCCAATCGCGGCCATGAAAGATGCGATTGAGAAATTGCGGTATGATGGATTCGTGTTTGGGAGCTAAACGAGATTCGCTACCGCGCCGTTTGTCGGCGGCTGAAACAGCACGACCAAATTACGTGATCCGCAACGCGGGCAGCGCAAGCGGCTAGCCAGCCTCGAAAAAGCTTCACCGATTGTTTCCACCGCCATATATGAAACCCTTGACTCCGCGTGAACAAAGAGAGAACATTTGGTCATTGGCGTCAAGGGTTGTATGCGCGGCATGTCCTGTCCGAACATTTGGTATTTCATCAAATTTTTTGCCGAGGAAACGCATGCTGACCAGTTCATAGCCGGCGGCATGTACATGAACACGCTTTCGCACTTCAAACAGTTGGAAAGCGAATGCGACGACGGACGTCCTGACGCAACAGAAGCAGTCAGCCATTGGTGGCAGCCGAACGACATATTGATGAAACTTAGCGTGCCCGGAATAGGAGAAACCGAAATTTCCAACAAAGATTTGGCGGGGCCAGTCTCCAATGTCATTCGCCCATCACGACTACATACACGTTTTTTGCTTGTACACTGTCCACACAACCGGTTTCAGAATTGACGGCCTCGGCAAGATTGACCTGTGCGGGAACAGCGCTGATGAGTTGCAGCGTCAATTGAGGATCGATGATCGTTGTCAAAGATTTGGCAAATATGCCGTCGTCATACAGCCTGTTGCTTTCCTTAAACAAGTCCGAGAAGCACTAAAGGGACGCAAGTTCGCCTACCACTTAGTGCAATATTACGATGACGCCACATTCCACGGGACAATACCACCCCAAGAAATTCCTTTCAGAAAACAAAAGCGGTTTAGCTATCAACAAGAGTTCCGCATTTGCGTCTATCCAAAGATCATGCACAGTTCGCCAATCACGATAAACATCGGCATCATATCAAATATCACAGGCAAAATGCTTTCCTCGCAACTCAATAGTCAGTTGGTTGTTAAGACTGAACCTGCTGCGGCATGAATGGCCGCGCATTCGCCAATTAAAGCCGATTCGAGCGCGGCCGCAGCACTCTCCGCAAAGGCGCAATGCTACTCCGGGATCACGGCCCCGGTAGTGGTTAAGCAGTCTTCTTTGTCCCGGCGGGGCCAGAGGATAAAAGAGACTTCTTCAGGGGCCTTTTATTGTTGCAATCTGTATCGATACGATTTTGTCGATTGCAAAATATATTGAAATACCGATGCCCATAAGAATCAGTTGTACGAGTATCGAGCCACCAAGAACAACTGCATGTCGGCGTAGTCCCGTTGCACGCACATCGTAAGCCAACCACATATTTTCAACGTACGTGTAACAGTACGCTGCCAACGCGAGGCCGCCAGCACTCGCGACGATATATAACCACCATTCGCCCGAGCGTTTTGCGAGATAAAATATCGCTGCGACGACCATGATATTCCGCAGAAACTCCAGCAGCCATCTATAGAGCGCGCGATTGGCTTTGTTCGCGGCTGTCGACCGCTCGATAGCGTCTCTTTGTCCCGCTCCATCGGGTATCGGTTTATCTTCATTCATCGCACTCATCCGCAATCGACGCGGGCCAAATATCCAAAAACTCACCGAGCGCGATCTTCACCTGATCGGGGGTTATGTCGCCCGCGAACGGACACGGCTTAAGCGCCGCCGCGAACTTGACC
>Ga0307372_10006056_pt1 | contig 17870 bp, 13 predicted proteins | sample OX1MG_FD_202533 | JGI IMG/M metagenome (GOLD analysis project Ga0307372, IMG submission 202533) | Soil microbial communities from Risofladan, Vaasa, Finland - OX-1 | ecosystem: Environmental > Terrestrial > Soil > Coastal area > Acid sulfate soil | place: Finland: Risofladan, Vaasa | collected... | reverse complement strand
CTTCTGCACCACGGGGTGAGCCGCCGGCCAGCCGAACCGTCCCAGGCATTCCAGCACGCGCGCCGTCACGTCCGCGGTTGACGGATCGATCATCGCGTTGTGGTCGGCGAAGGGAACGCGGGTCAAGATGGCGCAATCGTTATTCCGGTCGAACGCTCCCCATCCGCCATCACGGTTCTGCATGCTGACCATCCATTGGAGGCCGCGCCGAAGAGCGTGTTCGAGGCGGGCCTTTTCCGGGAAGGCCACTCGCTGCAGCGCCATCATCACAAAGGAGGCGTCATCCACGTCCGGGTAGAAATCGTTTCGGTATTCAAACGCCCAGCCGCCCGGCGGGGCGTCTTTATTCTTGATCTGCCAGTCACCGTGCCCGACAATCTGCCGGTCCAGCAGCCAGCCCGCCGCTTTGACCAGCGCCGGATGGTCCGGCGGCAGTCCCGCTTCTTCGAGCGAATACATCGCGATGGCGGTGTCCCACACGGGTGAAACGCACGGCTGCAGGTGAAGGGTGTCGTCATCTTCAATCTCGAAGTTCTGCAAATGGTCCAGTTCGCGCGCCGTCAGCGGATCGTCGGCGGGATATCCCATGGCCAGCAGGGCAAAAACCGAATTGACCATGGCCGGGTAAATGGTGCCCAGCCCTTCGCTTCTTTCAAGATGGTCCAGCAGCCAGCGTTCCGCCCTTGCCAGCGCAACTTTGCGGAAGGGCTTCCAGGGCAGCGATTCGTGCAGCTTGAACAGGCGGTCGATGGCCAGAAACATGTTCCGCCAGGTCACAACCTTGCGGTCCCAGTCGAAAACGGGAATGTGGCCGGAGGGATCGCGGAAAAGCTCATCAACGCGGGCGCGCTCCGGCACCGGCCATTGCGGCCGCAGAGCGTAAAGAATGGTGAGCGGCACCACAATGGCCCGCGTCCATGCGGAGACGGAGTAGACGTTGAAAAAAAACCAGGACGGAGGAATCATCAACTCCGGCGGGATGGCCGGAACGTGCTTCCATTTTAAGGCGCCGCCCAGCGTCAGATAGAAGCGCGTGTAGGAATTGGTCTGCTCCAGGCCGCCGAGGTCGTGAATCCGGCGCCGGGCAGCCGCCATGTGGAAATCTTCCGGAGTATCGCCGGCCAGCTTCAGGGCCACGTAGGCTTTGACGGTGGCATTCAGCTCGGAGGGGCCGCCGTGATAAATGTTCCATCCGCCATCTCCCAGTTGCCGGCGCCGGATGTAATTCGCCAGCTTCGCGATGCGCGCGGGATCAAACCGGCCGGCGACGTAAAGGAAAAAGACGTAGTCCGATTCAAGGGTGGAATCCGCTTGTAATTCGCCGGCCCAGCAGCCCTCCGAAGCCTGCAATGAAAGTAAATGCTCGGTTGCCCGGACGACAGCCTGCTGAACCCGCAGGCCCATCTCCGCGCCGGCAACTCCCACTGCGCGGTCTTTTCGGGACGCTTCGAGTTCAATTCCCACTTCCTCTGGCATGAATCCCCCGAGTCCTCAGCAATGCGCCTTTCAGACCTTCAACTCTGCTGGCAGAGCAAAGCGGACATCTTCTTCAATCCACTCAACTTCCTCAACCCGCGTGAAGCCCCATTCCTTCAGGCGGTCCACAACCTGGCAGACCAGGACTTCGGGCGTCGAAGCACCTGCGGTGACGCCGATGCGGTGGCGGCCTTTGACCCACTCGGGAAGGATGTCGTCTGCGTTGCCGATCAGGTAGGCTGCCGTTCCTCCGCGCCGCGCCACTTCCACCAGCCGGTTTGAGTTTGAACTGTTCTGGGCTCCCACCACCAGGATTCCATCCGCCTTGGGCGCGATGGCCTTGACGGCCATCTGGCGATTTTGCGTGGCGTAGCAAATATCCTGTCCGGGTGGTCCGATGATGGCGGGGAATCGCTCCTTCAGCCGGCTCACGATTTCCGCCGTGTCATCCAGGCTCAAGGTGGTTTGCGTCAGATAGATGACGCGGTTCGGATCAGGGGTTTCCAGCGTTTCCACGTCCTTCACCGACGAGATCAGCCGGATGGCTCCCGGAGCTTCACCCAGCGTGCCGATCATTTCATCGTGGTCGCGATGCCCGATCAGGACAATGGTGTAGTTTTCACGGGCGTAACGGATCACTTCCAGATGGACCTTGGTGACCAGCGGGCAGGTGGCGTCGATGATGTGAAGCTGTCGCGCGCGCGCTTCTTCCCGGACTGCGGGGGACACTCCGTGAGCACTGAAAATAACCGCGGCCCCGGTTGGGACCTCCTCCAGATTTTCGACGAAAACAGCGCCCTGGCTTGCCAGTTCGTCCACGACATACCGGTTATGAACAATTTCTCTCCGCACATAGACTGGAGGCCCCAGCTTCTCCAAAACCATCCTTACAACGTCAATGGCGCGGATGACGCCCGCACAAAATCCCCTGGGACGAAGCAGCAGAAGCGTGCCTGGCTCCGTGCAAACCGAGTTCTCAACGTGAGCATTCACGTTCATCGCTTTGTCATCATCCTTCCCTGCTACGTGCCCTGTAAATATAATCTTCTCACGGTCTCTCGACTACCGTCAAGATTAGCGAGGACTTAGGCATGACGGCAGGAACCGCGCTTCGTTCCTTCGCCGCGACATCGGCAACCCTTGATATGTTGATGCAGCCATCTTGTGAAACGATGCATCATAGTCTACGAGAGGGTTGGACGGGTTCGCCGATAACCCTCTGGGCATTTTGCAGGATTTTCTGCTAGAATGGCGCGACGATGGATTGTTTCTACCATGGAGGAACGCCACAAACCACCATATAGGTCTTGACGATCAAACTGCCAACCATGACATCCCAGAGAATACAGATTTTTGTTGCATCGCTTTGCCTCTTCGCCCTTGGCGCGCAGGGTTGGGCTTCGGGCCACGCCGCGGGCAGTCCGTGTCCGGCGCAGCCTGCAATTTCGGGCGACCTCGCGGCTGGAAAGTACGCTGAAGCTGTCTCCGTTCTCCAGCAGCAGGTTTCCAGAAATCCCAGGGATGCTCAGGCCACGTTGTGGCTGGCGCGTTCTTTTCTGGATCTTGGCCAAAATGACCAGGCCGTTACCTTTGCCGAGCGCGCCGTCAGTTTGTCACCCGACTGCTCGGAATCCCACTTCTGGCTGGCGCGTTCTTATGGCCTGAAGGCGGACAAGGAGCGCAGCTTCTGGCTGGCAAGGAAAACCAGGCAGGAGTATGAGACGGCGGTCCAGTTGGACCCGGACAATCTGGCCGCGCGCCGCGACCTGATGGAGTTTTACCTTCAGGCGCCCTGGATCCTGGGTGGCAGCAAAGAGAAGGCCTGGGACCAGATTAAAGCCATTGCTTCCCGCAATGCCGCGGAAGGCGACCTGGCCCGCGCAATCTATTGGCGGGACCTGAACGAGCCGTCGCTTGCCGCAAAGGAATACCGGAAGGTCATGGAATCAAAGCCGGCGCACGCCGAGGCCTACTTTCAGGTTGCGGACTTCTATGAGGCTGACCGGAAGCCGGAGGAAGTTGAGGCCGCCGTGCGTGCGGCTTCGCGGATCGTACCGCGCGATCCCCGCCTGGACTATTACGAAGCAGTGGCTAACGCGATGAAGGGCCAGGCGCTCGTCAAGGCTGAGCGTGACCTGAAGACCTATCTGCTGAAGGCGCCTCCGCGCGACGATTTCCCTCCCCACGCCTCGGCCCACGACTGGCTGGGCCATATTTACGAACTGCGGGGCGAAACCCGGCAGGCGGTTGAGCAATACCGTTTCGCTCTCAGGCTGAGTCCCGACAATCGGACGGCCCATGACGCTTTGCTACGGCTGGACGCGAATTAGCCGGGCAGGGAAACGGCGCAAGGGAAAGGCTGGCCGGCCAAAAAGTTGATGGCGGGTTTGCGCCGCGCGAGGTAAAATCAGATTTGGCGCGTCCCGCTTTGCGGTCTGTTTCCGGGCAAGTAAATTCGAATCAATTGATGTCTTTCGTGTAGAATAGGGCGGGTTCCCGGAGGGCGGTCACCCGGATGACGCCAAGTCAAATATAGAAGGGAGTGTGTATGGAGTCTGTGTTGAAGACGCTCTTGCTGAATCCCCCGAGCTTTGAAAAATTTGATGGCGGCGCAAGCTCTCGCTGGCCCGCCACGCGGGAGATTGAGTCATACTGGTATCCGGTCTGGCTGACCTACCCTGCGGGCATGTTGCCCGGAAGCCGCCTGCTGGATGCGCCTCCTCACAAAATCACACCCCTGCAAACCGTCGAAATTTCGAAGGATTACGACTTTCTTGTCCTCTTTACTTCCGCCGTCGGTTTCGAGAAGGACCTGGCGCTGGTCCGCCTGATGAAGGAGGCCAAGCCCGGCCTGAAAGTCGCCTTTGTGGGGCCGCCGGTGCAGGTCAAGCCCAACGAGAGCCTGATGGCCAGCGAGGACATTGACTTTATCGTTCGCGGCGAGTTCGATTATGCCGTGGTCGAGTTTGCGCAGGGCAAGCCGCTCAGCGAAATTCTCGGCGCCAGCTATCGCAAGGACGGCAAGATTGTTCACAACCCGCCGCGCCAGGAATTGCAGACCGAGGACCTGGACCGCCTGCCTTTCGCCACGGAAGTTTACAAGAACAACCTGACGATTGAGAACTACAACGTTCCTTTCCTCCTCCATCCCTTTGTTTCGCTCTACTCCTCGCGCGGATGTCCTGCCCTTTGCACTTTCTGCCTGTGGCCGCAGACCCTTTCCGGCCATGCCTGGCGCACGCGCTCCGCTGACAACGTGGTCAGCGAGATCCGGCAGGCCCTCAAGACGTTTCCGCAGGCCAGGGAATTCTTCTTTGACGACGATACCTTTAACATCGCAAAGGGCCGCGTGGTGGAACTCTCCCGGAAGTTCAAGCCGCTGGGCTTCCAATGGTCGTGCACGGCGCGCGTCCACAGTGACTATGAAACGCTGAAGGCCATGGCTGACGGCGGCGCCCGCCTCTTTATCGTGGGCTTTGAGTCCGGCGACGATCAGATCCTGAAGAACATTAAAAAGGGCGTCACGACTGAAATGGGCCGCAAATTTGCCCGCAACTGCAAAAAAGTCGGCATCGCCATTCACGGTGATTTCATCATCGGGTTGCCGGGCGAAACTCCGGAAACCATCCGGCGCACCATCGACTATGCCAAGGAACTGGATACGGAAACCATCCAGGTTTCCATTGCGCACGGCTTTCCGGGCACGGAGATGTACGATCAATTGATCCAGGCCGGCCACTTGGTGAATCGTCCCATGTCCGACTCGGACGGCCACCAGTTGCCCCACATCGAGTATCCGGGCCTGGGGACCCCGCAGATGATGGATGCGGTCAACCGCTTTTACGATGAGTACTATTTCCGGCCGCGCGTTGTCTGGCGCATCATGCGGAAAGCCTTGTGGAACAACGATGAGCGCAAGCGCCTGTACCACGAAGCCGTTGAATTCCTTCGCTTGCGGAGCGAGCGCTTGAAGTTTGCCCGCAAGGGTCCTCAACGCTCCGCTTCGGTCAGCGTGCCGGCCATCAACCTGGCTTCGGGGCCGCCGGCCAATCCTTAGGTTTCGGGCTGTGGGAGTTCATGGCTGAATCAAAAAGCCAGCGGGGCAAGACCTTTGTCTTGCTGGCGCTGATGGTCACCTTCGGGTCCTCCGGTGACGTTCTGCTCAGTCAGGGTATGAAGCGCCTCGGCGAAATCCATAGCTGGGCCCCTGAGAGAGCCATTACGTTTTTTTCCCGGGCCTTTGGCAGCGGGACCATCTGGCTGGCTATCGCCCTGCTGATACTCTTTCTGGTGAGCTATATGCTCGTGCTTTCCTGGGCGGATTTCAGTTACGTTTCACCCGCCTCGGCCATCGGTTATGTTATGGTCGCCTTGATGGGATATTTCTTTCTGGGTGAACACGTCCCTACCACGCGATGGATCGGCGTCTGCCTGATCTGCGCGGGCGTTATCGTGGTTGGCGGGACGCACCCCAGTACGACACAAAATCAATGACGACTCGGACGGCCCTTTTTATTGCGATTATAGTTGTGTCGGGACAGTTGGGAGATCTTTCCCTGTCCCGCGCCATGAAAACCATCGGCGAAGTTCATCATTTTAACCCCTTGAATCTGTTGAGGGTCATCGGCCGGGCTTTCCGGATCAAGTGGACGTGGATCGGGATCGCCCTGATGGCGGTCGCGTTCTTTTCTCTGCTGGCCCTGCTTTCCTGGGCGAACGTGAGCCTGGTGGTTCCCGCCACCGCTGCAAGTTACCTGGTCGGCGCCCTGGGGGCGCAATTTCTGCTGGGCGAGCGCGTGAATAAAGAGAGGTGGGTGGGAGTTTTGATTGTGTGTATCGGAGTGGCGCTGGTCTGCGTCTGAAGGAAGGCGAGGGCAATGCATTTGCACCTGATCGAATGGGTCGTCTCAGTCGGCGCCATCATTTCGCTGCTTTATTATCTGGCCGTGCTTTTCTGCGCCTGGCGCTATTTCCGCCATCCCCGCGACCGCGATCCCGGTTTTGCCCCGCCGGTCAGCATTCTGAAGCCCGTCCGCGGCCTGGACCGCGAAGCTTACGAGAATTTTGCCAGCTTCTGCCGTCTCGACTACCCCGAGTATGAAATCCTGTTTGGCGTCTCCGATGCCGATGATCCCGCCGTTCCAGTCATCGAGAAACTGGTTCGCGACTTTCCCAACCGCGCCATCCGTCTTTTGATCGGCTCGCCGTGCCAGGGCTGGAACAGCAAAGTCCGCAAGCTCTGCCGCCTGTCGCGCGAAGCCCGCTACCCCATCCTGGTCATCAGTGACAGTGACATCCGCGTCCGGCCCGATTACCTGCGGGCCGTGGTCAGCCCCTTCCGGAACCCCAAAGTGGGCGCCGTTACCTGCATGTACACGATGCAGCCGGAAGCCAGGCTGGGATCCGAAGTGGAAGCCGTTGGCCTGACTTCCGACTTCCTCGCCGCGGTCATCGTGGCCCGGCAGTTGGAAGGCGTAAAATTCGCCCTGGGGGCCACCACCGCCGTCACCGCCAGGCGCCTGGAAGAAATGGGCGGCTTTGAGGCCATCGCGGATTGCTTTTCCGACGATTTCGAACTGGGCCGCAGGATCGTTGCCCAGGGCCATGAAGTCGAGCTGATTCCTTACACGGTGGCCACGCTGTCCCCGTCGCAAGGGGCGCTCGATGCCGTCAAACATCAGCTTCGGTGGGCTGTCGGGGTCCGCAACTCCAGGCCGTGGGGTCAGTTGGGCCGGCTTCTGACGCAGGCGCTGCCGTGGGTGGTGGCCGCGACGCTGGTGCAGCACTCCTGGGAGGGCACGACGGGCTTCCTGGGCGCCTACCTGGTGCTGCGGCTGGCCGTGGCCTGGACGGTGGGCGTGTGGGGCCTTAAGGACCCACTGTTACGCAGGAGATTGTGGCTGGTCCCGGTGTGGGACGCCCTCGCCTTCTTCATCCTCGCGGTCAGTTTTTCCACAAGGCGCATCGAGTGGCGCGGATCGGAATTCTACGTCCGCAAAGGCCGCCTGAGCCCGGTCAGCACACGCGAATAGTGGCCTGCCAGGAGTTCAGGAATTCTAAGCAAGCGAACGGTAGACTGATGGTAGACTATTACCGTTAACTGAGGGAAAAGATGCCTGACAAGTCGCAAGCGGAGATCACCTATTCGCTCTTGGAGTACACATCGCCGTTTAAGAGACCCTTATTAGGAGTGTCGTCATCACCTGGAGAGCTAATTTCGAGAGTCTTGAACGAGCTCGAACCATCTGGTTACACATTTAGCGGCGTAGATGTCAATCTCCAGATACTGAAATTGGACGAGCTAGCGGTCGTGTTTCGGCGCACCACTCCGCCTACTCCTGCTCGGAGCTTTGCACTGGGGTTAGGCAAGGTTCGTATCACGGCCGAAAATCTCGATTGGACCGAAGCAGACCGCTTCATCTCTTCACACAGCGCGGCCCTTAATGCCGTCCGCGAGGTCGGCGGGGCTGAAACGCAGTCGCAGCAACTTGTTATTGGAATGCACATCCAGATCAAGGACAGGCCAAGAAAGGATGTAACCGCGCCGCTGTTAAGTCCCGTCGCGTCCGAGCTTGTCGACAAGGAACCAGATTTTTCCGGTGTCATCCTACTGCGCGGAAAGGCGACCATTGTAATCGACGCATCCTCCGTCGCTAATGGGCTTTTTGTAAGAATTATTCGGGAACACCAACCAGAAGCCACATTCGGTGAATTGGCCGAGATTCTTCGCAACGACGAAAAACGGATATTCGACACCCTCGGATTGGAAGGCATTTTATGAGCGCGTTAGAGCAATTCGCAATCCAAGAAACACCCCCGCCGCCGGTTCCTGTTGCTACATCAACCTCGTTGGATCAACCACGCACGGAACAGCCAAGTGCATGGACTTCCCTTACTCGACCTTGGCACGGTCCCCGGTTTATGTTTACTCAGCTTGTAGTTGTGGACCTTGCGCTTCAGGGCTTTGAAGAGCCGCGCACTATTTTTTACCAACACTCCGCAGCACCTGTAGCCGATGAACAGATCCGTGTTGTTGAAGACCCAAGGCAGCAGGAACCCCTTGCACACCACATTCTATCTGAGACCCGGAATCAAGAAGCGCATCAAGACCGTGCGTCGAGGGCACTAGAGCAAGCGTACGTGTTTGGTGACCGTCGAGAAATCCTCGCGTTCATTATGGGGAGCCGGGTCATTGAGGAACTGTTACTAGAGGCACAGGAGCCGCTCAACTCCGCTTTTGGGCAAGAATCAGTGAAGAAACTAACGCTCGTAGAGGATGATGAGGGGTTCGTGACACTGTTTTGCTTTATCCTGGCTCCCGGTAACTTGCATGAAGCCAGGCGGGCGCTGAGGTCGTTTGATGAAAGCTGGTGGCTGGCACGCTCCGGCAAGGTTGGTGGCAAACTGAACTTTGACTTCGAGCTTATCTGATGCCGTTTGACTGGAATAACTTCTTGAGTCTTGCTGAGCAGTTGGCCGCAAATGACAACGAGGCATCTAAACGTACAGCTATCAGCCGGGCGTACTATTGTGCTTTCAACTTGGCGTTGGCTCGCGTTGGGCCACGACCCAGAGGCGAAAGGAGAACCCACCAATGGTGCTGGGCTCAGTACACACGAACACCGGATCTCACCTGCCAGCGTCTCGGAAACACCGGGTTTCGCTTGAAGCGAATGCGCGAAGAGGCGGACTACGACGGTACCCAAAATCCCCGATTGGATGAAGAGGCACAAAGGATGCTGGAGGACGCACGCCAGTTTCTAGCAGACCTCAGTACCCTCGATCTCAGATATCCTCGGCCATAATTCGTCTCGCTTCTGATCTCCGCGGAAAACCTTTGGTTCAACTGATCTTGCCTTATTGTATTACCCATGCTGTCGCTTTGCGGTCCCAATGCTTGAACACATCGTCCTTATCATTGCGGTAACGGGGCTTCTTGCCTCCACGGTTTACCTGGGGCTGGTCCTGGTTTCGGCGGTCCGCTTTTGCGCGGCGCGGCGGCGAACCCTGGCTTTGGCTGACGGGAATCGCGCCCTGCCGCCGGTAACGCTTTTGAAGCCGTTGCACGGCATGGAGCCGCTGCTCGCAGAGTGTCTCGAAAGCTTTTTCCGCCAGGACTATCCCGCCTATGAACTGATCTTCGGCGCGCGGACTGCCGCCGATCCGGCCCTGGCTGTTGTCGAAGCGCTGCGCAAGAAGCATCCCCGCATCCCGGTGCGCGTTGTCCTATCCGGCGAACCGGCGTATCCCAACGCCAAGGTTTGCCTGATGGAGAAAATGGCGCCCCTGGCGTCCCATCCGCTTCTGGTGATTAGCGACAGCGACGTGCGGGCAACGCCCGGCTACCTGAAGCAGGTGGTGCAACCGATGCTGGATCAGGACGTTGGCATGGTCACCTGCCTCTATCGCGGGGTTTCGACCGGAGGCTTCTGGCCGCTTCTCGAAGCGCTGGGCATGTCCGTCGAAATGTCTTCCGGCGTCCTGGTGGCGGACCTTTTGGAAGGGATGAAGTTCGCTCTTGGGCCCACCATGGTCATCCGCAAAGAGGTGCTGGACGCGTGGGGCGGATTCGGCGTGCTTCGCGATTACTGCGCCGACGATTTCATTATGGGCGCTTTGACGCACGACTTCGGCAAAAAGGTGGTGCTGTCGCATCACGTGATTGACCACGTGGTGCTGAACCGTTCGGCGCGCCAGTCGCTGCTCCATCAGCTTCGCTGGATGAAGAGTTCACGCTTCTCGCGCCGCATGGGACACCTGGGCACCGGCTTGACGTTTGCCATGCCTTTCGGACTGCTGGGCCTGGCGGCGGGCTGGATTTCGGGCAACTGGGCTTTAGGACTGGGGTTGCTGGCTCTGGCCTTTGTGGACCGTGTCGTTCAGGCGCTGGTGGTGGGATGGGGAGTCGCCGGGGACCGCCAGGCGGCGCGGTTTTGCTGGCTTTATCCCGTGCGCGACCTTCTGGGATTTGTTCTGTGGTGTGGAAGCTTCGCAGGCTCGGAGATCGTCTGGCGGGGTGAACGTTACCGGCTGGTGAGCGGCGGCCGGATGGTCCGCAAGGGCCGCCCGGGCGCAAAAGACTCGAGCAGCGCGGGATGCCCCGCCTAACGGGCCCGTCAGGGCCGGTTGCTATAGATCACTTTGCCCGAACTTTCGGCGACCACGTATCGAGGCTGGGGCAGGATTTCCATCACCCGGCCGCGCTGGCGCGGCGGGACAAACAGAAAGACTCGGTGGTTGCCGTTCCAGTCGTGGACAAGGTCCGCATCCTTCAGAAAGATGTGCGGCGCATCGGGAAACGTCGAGCCGAACCACATGGACGTGGTGCGCCCGTTGACCAGATCGATGGGCCTCTTCAGATAAAACAGCAACGACGACCCGTAAGCCTGGTCGCCATAAATCATCACCAGGTCCCCCGGCTTCTCCTGGCCCCTGATGGCGTCCGCCAGCCACTTTGACGAGAGGAAGGGTCCGAACCGCACAAACGCCAGTTGAGCGGCAATCAGGAAGACCGCCATAGCCAGGCCCGTGGCCCACGTTGCCGCCTGTTCCCTTTTTCGGAGGCGCAGGACCAGGGCCGTCAGAGGACCGGCCAGCAACGCGAAGGCGGCAAGCCCGGCCGGCAGACGGAGCGCGGCAAAAGCGGAGGTGGTGAGATCAAAAAACTTTGACAGGGAGAGGGTGTTGTTCGCCACGTCGCGGTGCGCCAGCAACTGACCCAGGCCGGCGGCGGCGCCCACGTTTCTCGATGCCCACAGCGCCGCCACAAGCACCGCTCCGGCAATCAGTCCGGCCACGGCATACAGGCCGTTGCCCAGAAGGGTCCAGCGGCTTGAGCGTTCCTGCTGCTCCTCGCGGGCAAGGCTTCCGGCGATCAAAAGCAGCAGCGGAAGGTAGGCCGGAAAAGTGTAATACTCCTGGTTGGTGGAGAACGAAAAGAAGAGCAGGACAACGCCCGCCCAGATCCAGCAGAGCGCGCGGGTGCGGGCGGCGAACGTGGGCCCCGCCGGATTGCGGACGGCGGCAAGGTCGCGCTTCAGGTCGCGAAAGATCAGCGGAAAGTAGAGGCTCCACGGGAACAGCCAGACCAGATGCAGCCCCCAGTAGAGGAACGGGGGCAGCTTATTGTAGTCGTGCGGATACCGTTCTCCCAGGAAACGCAGGAACTGCTCGTTCATGAAATAGAACCAAAAGAAGCCGTGGTTCCGGATGCCGGCCAGGATGTGCCACGGCGCGCCCACCAGTAAAAAGACGGCGATGCCTCTGCCCAGGCGCAGTTCCCGCCATCGCCGCCACTCGCCGCTCAGCAGCAGATACCCGGCGGCCGGAAAGGCCACAAAGACCATCGCCACCAGGCCTTTGGTCAGCACCGCGAGAGCCAGCACGGCGTACCCGGCATACCAGCGCCACTCCTTCCTGCGGCGCGCATCGAGCGCGGACAGAAAGAAATAGAGGGAGAGCGCGATCAGCAGGCTGAGAATCACGTCGGGGATGAAAATCCGGGTGAAGAGGAAGCAGCCGGTACAGGTGGCCACAAACAATCCGGCATAGATTCCCCCGCGGCGACCGAAGGCCCGCAGTCCCCATCGCGCTCCCAGCCCGATCAGCAGCAGGATGGACAGAATGATGGGCAGTCGGACGGCGAACGCTGACACACCGAAAACCTTGAAGCCGAATGACACCAGCCAGTACGGAAGCGGAGGCTTTTCCAGATACCGGACGCCGTTCACGTGCAACGTCACGTAATCGGCCGCCCGATACATCTCGCGCGCCGCCTCGGCGTGCGTGGAGTCGGCATCATCGAGCAAGGGCGGACGAAAAGCCCCCTGAAAATAGACGGCCAGCCAGATCAGGCAGAGCAGTATCCATGGGACAAACCTTCGTGCTGAAGCGAATGCCGCGGGTCGGGGAACCTTGGGTTGCAGGGTGGCTTGGTCCATTTCGCGACGAGTCAAAGAATTATATCCGAGTCAGCCGGAGCGGCAGAGACCCTTCAGGGTCAGGCTTTCAACAGGCGCCCGGACGGGTTGCAGAGAGTCGTCCTGGCAGCCTGTGGAGTCTGTGTGACAACCAGCTTTTTCGCGCTGTAGCGGCAATCCATGATCGCCGAAAGTATTCAAAACTCCAGTCCGGCGGTCCCTTCGCGCCTCAGGACAGGCCCCGACCGCCGCTACAACTTCAGTTATCACACCGACGCCGTAGGCCGGACTACTCGCCGGTATCGACATTAACCTCAATCACCCGGTGTTGATAACCCACGAAGTGCGCAAAATTGGGCGATGCGATGTTGTTGTAAACGTCCCGCGGGTTACTGGTATTCGTCAGGTTGCGGACCCCAATGCCCCAGCGCAGCTTGAAGCCGCCCCCGAAGGGAAGCCAGTGCGGCAAGGGAAAGATCTTCCATACTTTGAAGTCGAAAGAGAAAAAAGTCGGATATCGATTGCTGTTGGGCGCGCCAACGTAGTTCTGCAGCACATTGACCTTTGACCAGGGAAAGCCCGTGTGCAGGTCGATAATGGGAGCGAAAACAATCTTTGCCGGAAGATGAAAAATCCCCCATGAAATCATGCGGTCCGGCACATCCGCATTGAGACTTGCATAGACGTCCGGCCGAATGACCGGCAGCTCGAAAGGAGAAAAGATGCTGGCGAGCGTGTTCAGGTCGCCGATCGTGCTGCTGTGCACGTACGATGTGTTCAGCTCGTTTCCTTTTTCGTCGCGATAGCTCACCATGGTTTCATATTCGTGGTATCGCGCAGCTCCGCGGTTGGAGAGCAGCATCAGGCCCTCGGTGGGAGACGATTGCACCGGGCTAATGACGAAGTCCTTGTAGGTACTGCTGCCCAGGTAGCTGGCCCGAAAGGCGATGTGGTTGGTGAGCTGGCGGTCAAACTCGACCCTCCAGGTCAGGTTGTAGGGCGTGGCATCAAGGTCCGAGCAATCGGGAACCAGGCTCAGTCCCGTTTGGGTCCGGGTGGCGCAGCGGTTCTGGTAAGTCAGGGGAGTGCCCAGCACGTTGCCTTGCGGGTCGAACAGCGTCACGACCCGGGTCGGGTTGCTCTCAAAATCGGCGGCCAGCAGGGGTACGCGCGACTTGAAGGTGCCGACGCCGGCCCTCAGGATGGTCCGGCCGGTCTTGCCGGGCGAGAACACAACTCCCAACCGCGGAGCGAAGCTGGCAACGTTGCCCACGGCCTGCCCGTAATATCGGAACCCAAGGTCCACGGCGGCGTGATCGTTCATCATCCAGTGATCGCCGACGTAAGCCGCCCCTTCGGCATTGCTTGTAACAAACAGCGCGGGCGCCTGAGTTGCCGGAAGCCCTCCCGGCCCCAGAAAATCAATGCGTTCCGCAACCGTGCCATCCTGCCGGGTGACGAGCACGGGGTGCGACCGGCTGGTTCCGCTGTAGGAGCGGTAGATCAGGTCGCCGCCCATCTCGGACCGGTGCTTCCCCAGCCATTGCCACCCGGGAAAGCGGTAAATACTGCTTCCTTCTTCCTGGTCGCTTTCCCTCGACCAGGAATTGAAATAGTTGCCGCCGTAACCGTTGGGAGTGACCTGCATGGCTTCCGGGCCTTGCCCGTGCGCATTGGCGTCGAAGAGCGTGTATTTGAAGAGGCTGTTCAGGATGCCGCCGGAGCTGAACTGGTAACTGTCGTTGCCTTGCAGGGAGAATCCGCGCTCTGAGAAATTTGAAGAAGCAGGCTGCTGAATCAGGGAATTGATGTTGGCAAACTCCTGTTTCCGCGGGAACAGGTGGAAATTGAATGACGCAACGTGGTGGGGCGAGAAAACGTATTGGAGCGTCGTAAACGAATTGTAGCCTTCCTTTTTGGTTTCGTTGTGGGGCCACGCAAGCCCTCGAACGGGGATTTTTAACATGTCGTAGATGAACGACTCGGAAAAGTTCAGGCGGTCCTTCCAGATCGGCCCGGTGAAAGAAAGCCGGGGTTCCCAGTCGTTGATGCCCACCAGGTGGCCGCTTCTGCCGCGAAATCCCGGGAAAAAGTCGTTGAGCTCCCATCCCCACTGGTAGGAGGGGGCTTTTGTCTCAATGGTGGTCAATCCGCCTGAAAAGCCGCCATACTGGGCGTCAAACGGCGCCTTGTACACATTGAGCGATTGAATGGCGTCGATTGAGAGATCAATATCAAAACTGCCCGTAATGGGGTCCACGGTCTGTGCGCCATCCACCAGGAGCATGCCCTGGTTTTCCACGCTCCCCTTGATATTGATCTTCCCGCTCGGAGTTCGAATCACCCCGGGCACCAGCGGCAAAAATGCCTTGAACTTCTGTTCGGCGACAGGCAGGCTGGCCAGTTCCTTCGAGATGAGCGTGGCGGGGGGAGCGGAGCTTTGCTGCGCAACCGTGCCTGCCGAGGCCGTGACCTCAACGGTTTGGATAACTTTCTTCTGCGCCGGCATGGTGATGTGCAGGCCGGCGGCCAGGCCGGAACTTATTGCCAGTCCGGTCTTTACAAAGGGTTCGTACCCGAGAGCGGTGCATGTAACAGCGTAACTGCCTGGCAACAGGCCCCGGATGCTAAAGTCGCCTTTGGAACCCGTGGTGACGGAGAGTCCCTGGCTGGGCAGCAGCCCTCCCGCCAGGGTACACACGACGCCGCCGATAGGGACCTTGTTCTCGTTAACGACTTCGCCCCTCAACTCCAGCGTTTGCTGGGGTGCTGCGGCATGGGATGCGGGCCCATAAGCAATGGCGAGTCCGAGCAAGCCGGCCAGGATGGAGAGCGCTCTTCGCTTGATCTGCCTGGAGCGCGGTGCATCACTTTGCAAAATCCGTACCTAACCTTCCCGTATCCCCATCGGGCATTGCCGAAGTCCTCTGCGCCCCCGGTTCCATAGGCCTGGCGGCGCTTTGCACACAAGGCCCCGACAGGCACAAAATCCTAAGTATAACGGCTTCCCTCAAGTCCTGCATAGGCCATATCCCGGGGACTGGGGGCCATCCTGATGTTTGATTTATGAAGGCGCTCCGGCCTTACGGTCTTTGCCGCCTGCTGTGGCCGTGCCCCACGGCTGAATGGCTGGCGCAGGTTGGCAAGGTTTTGGTAGAATAGCCCCCGTTTCCACAACAAGCTTGTGGGAATTATCTTTCAGCGGCAAATTCAGGCATTCAACGAGGCGGAGGCGATGCGCGTTTCCCGGACGGTAGGGTTGAGCGGCTTGGTTGCGTTAGGGCTGGGAATTTCGTCTCTTGTTTCAGCCCAAACCTATCAATCCCGTATCGAACATCCCATCGTCCAGTATAAAATGTCGGCAACGCTCGACCCTGCCACTCAAACCATCACAGGCCACTACGACCTGATCTGGTGGAACCACACGGACGACACCATCCCCGATCTCTATTTCCACCTCTATCTGAATGCCTTCAAGAACATGGACAGCACCTTTATGCGCCGGGACCCCCTGGCGCGCCGGCATGACTCGCTGACCGATTGGCTGACGATTCCGGGAAAGGACAAGTGGGGCTGGGAACAGATTGACAGGATTCAGATTGTCAACGGGGCCGATCTGACTCCGTTGATCACCTACGCGCATCCTGATGACAACAATGCCGGCGACCGGACGGTGGTTCGCATCGCTCTGCCGCAGCCGATTCCTCCCAAGGGAACGATTGAACTTTCCGTCGATTTCACCTCAAAACTTCCGCGCGCCTTTGCGCGAACGGGATATGACGGCGATTATTTTCTGGTGGGCCAGTGGTTTCCCAAGATCGGCGTCTATGAAGGGCCGGGCGAGCGCGGCCGCACCACGGGCGGCTGGAACTGCCACCAGTTTCATCGCTACACCGAGTTTTACGCCGACTATGGAAGCTATGACGTCGATCTGACCGTTCCTCCCAATGAGATCGTTGGCGCCACCGGGTTTGAGCGGTCCGCAAACAAAAATGCCGATGGCACGACAACCTACAATTTCTATCAGCAGGATGTCCATGACTTTGCCTGGACGGCCAGCCCGCGCTTTATCAAGGTCACCCGCACCTTCGATTGGGGCAAACAGGTTCGCGGCGACGAGATAACCCGATGGAGCGAAATCCTGGGGTTGCCGGCCGCCGATATGGCGCTGCGCAACGTCTCCGTGACCCTTCTGCTGCAACCGGGACACCGGGACCTCGAAGACCGCTATTTCCGCGCCATCTTTAACGGGCTCAAGTATTACGGCTTGTGGTACGGGGCTTATCCCTATGACACTTTGACGGTCGTCGATCCGCCCCGCAATTCCTACACGTCGGGGATGGAGTATCCCACTTTCTTTGTTGCAGGTGCTTATTTCTGGCCTGGAAAGCATGAGTTTGGGCCGGAGGACGTGACCGTCCACGAATTCGGCCACCAGTTCTGGTACGGCATGGTGGGCAATAACGAGTTTGAAGAGCCCTGGCTGGATGAGGGCTTTGTGACCTACTCAACGGCCAAAGTTCTTGAGGCGGCCTACGGCGCTCCCTGTTCTTACCTGCACTTTCTGGGCATGCCGTTTCCCGCGTATTCGTGGCTGCGGGTCCCGCTGCCCAAGTTTCCTTTTGCCGGGGTCGGCTCTGTCCCCCTGGGGCCGTATTTTTCCTGCGTCAAGTTGCCCGAACAGACATCGGGGCGCGGCGCCTACCTTCAGTACGCCACCGTCGATGACCTGGTCCGGAACGGCTGGCAGTACCGGAGCCGGATGAGCTATGTGGTGAATTCCTATCAACGCCCGGCATTAGATCTGGACACGCTTGAGCAATATCTCGGCCGGGACGTCATGGCGCGAGTGATGCGCACGTATCAGCAGGAGTGGCGCTACCGCCACCCATCCACGCAGGACTTTATTGCCGTGGTCAACCAGGTTTCCGGACGGAACATGGATGGGTTCTTCCAGCAGTTTTTCTACGGCTCCGGCCTTGCAGACTACGCCGTTGCGAGCATTTGGAACGAGCCGCTGTATGGCAACGCCGGCATCTATGACGAAGGTGGGAAAAAGGTTTACTACTCCCGGCAAAGCGCCGTCCAGGCTTACCAGAAGAGCAGCGACAAGAAGTATCGCTCCACCGTGATTGTCCGGCGTCTGGGAACCGCAGAGGCGCCGGTGGATATCGATGTCAGCTTTGAAAACGGCAAGGTGGCGCACGAACACTGGGATGGCCGGTACCGCTGGACGAAATTTACCTACGACGGCCCAGGCAAGGTGGTGTCCGCCGTGGTTGATCCCGCGCGGAAGCTGGTGGTGGATGCCAACTATACCAACAACAGCCTCACGGTGAAGGCCCATCGTCTGTTTGCCGTCAAATGGTATATCCGGTGGATTTTCTGGATCGAGAACCTGTTTTTTGCGGCAGGATTTTTCAGTTAGCGAGGATTGCAAGAGTGGGTGACGACATTTTCTGTAGCGGCGCTCGG
>Ga0307372_10006055_pt1 | contig 17870 bp, 14 predicted proteins | sample OX1MG_FD_202533 | JGI IMG/M metagenome (GOLD analysis project Ga0307372, IMG submission 202533) | Soil microbial communities from Risofladan, Vaasa, Finland - OX-1 | ecosystem: Environmental > Terrestrial > Soil > Coastal area > Acid sulfate soil | place: Finland: Risofladan, Vaasa | collected... | reverse complement strand
CCGGCACGATGGTCATCGTCGAAGAGCCGCAGCGGCACTACGGCGTGGCCCGCGTCAGCGAGCCCGAGGCAATCCGCCTGGCGGCCGAATTGCCGGCCAAACTGGTCATCAGCCGCAGCCTGGCGCGAGCCCTGTCGAGCTATGTGCAACGGCGGCAGGCTTTTCCCTGGCGGCGAAGGGCCGAGATCGCCATGCACGTGGCCGAGCCGATGCGGCAGAAACTCGGCTTGCCGCCCGGCACGAGCCACGATCTGCTCTTGTGCGCGCTGTACCATCGGGCGTTCATCGCCGATCGCGTCGAGGAAGGCTTCGGCGCCACCCCGTTTGCGGCCAGCCGGCCGGTCGCGGCGAATACTTAAACCGCATTGCAGAGATTGGCGGCGACGCGATTTCGTATAAAATAGTTGCAAGACAAACGGATGAGCAGTGAACCTCGTCGAATTGATCAAGTTGGCCGTTCGAGACGGCCAGTTCGTCGTGAGCGTGCATGCCCGTCAGCGGCTCGCCGAACGGAACGTCCGACTGTGGCAGATCGAGTCGGCGCTCGATGAGGCAAAAATCATTGAAGATCGTCCAGATGATGAGCCGAACGCTTCCATCGTCGTTGAGGAATTGCTGCCTGATGGGACTCAGGTCACGGTCGTCTGGTCCTGGCTTGCGGTGAGCCGACGGGCCAAGCTGGTCACCGTTTATTTCCCCTACTGAGACGGAAAGTCATTCACCATGGCTAACCCCCGCGTCGAATCGAGACAACGGATCACTCAATGGGTGAGGGGGGGGCGTTACGCGGTGGCCGTTGACGTCGAGGCCGTGATCCCGGACGAAGACCCGTCGGAACCGTGTCTGACGCCGGAGACGGTGCGTTACCTTGAACAAGTTGCCGACTGGGCCGAAGCCGGCAACCTCGAGGCCCTGCAACAAGCCGGCACGGTCTACATGCTGATGGGCGAACAGCCCGTTGCCCAGTGACTTGCCGGTTCGCCAGCGGCCAGGTGCGTTTCAGTAAACTGAAGTAGGCGACTGGCCAAATGCCTGCTCGATTGGGCTTTTGCGTTTCCAAAGGCTAAAATCGCAGGTTTGCGGTCCTGCCATCCAATAGGGGTAAAGTCGCCTCATGAAAGTCGCCGATCTGCTCGAATCGAGACGCGAGAACTGGCGCGAGCTGGATCGTTATTGCGTGCTCGTCGAAAGCCGCCGCGCGCGCACCTTGGGCGCCGCCGCCACGCAGCGGTTTGCGGCCTTGTATCGGGCGGCCTGCGCCGATCTGGCGCTGGCCGACGCCTACCAGTTGCCGCCCAACACGGTCGACTATTTGCACCAACTGGTCGGCCGGGCGCATAACCAGTTGTACCCCAGCCGCAGCTTCGAACTGGCAGCCTGGGGCGAAGAACTGCTGTATCGCCTGCCGCAACGGCTCTTCCAGGATAACAGCCTGCGGCTGGCGTTCGTCGTGTTTTGGGGCGTGTTTCTGGCGTCGATGGCCAACGCCTATCTCTCGCCTGGTCGCTTCGCCGATCAGATGGTCGGCAAGGCGATGCTCGAGCAGATGGAAGAAATGTACGAAAAGCCGCTGGCAGGCCGCGATCCGAACGACAGCGGACTCATGGCGGGCTTCTACGTGCAGCACAACGCCTCGATCGGGCTGCAATGTTTTGCAGCCGGGCTGCTGTTCGGCGTGGGAGGGCTGTTCATCACGATCTCGAACGCCGCGATCCTGGGCACGGTCTTCGGCTACATGGCCACGTTGCCGCAGCGCGACAATTTCTTTCAGTTCGTCACGGCCCACGGCCCGTTCGAATTGACGGCCATCGTGCTGGGCGCCGCCGCCGGCATGCGGCTGGGCTTTGCGCTCGTCGACTCGCGCGGCTGGTCGCGAGCCGCGTCGCTGCGAATCGCCAGCCGCGACGCGGTGCCGACCGCCTGCTTCAGCGTGATCTTGTTCATTCTGGCGGCTGCCATCGAGGCGTACATCTCGCCCTCGGCGCTGCCCTATGCGGTGAAGGCCGCCGTGGCCGTGTTTTCCAGCGGCGCCTTGCTGTTCTACTTCGTGATGCTCGGCTATCCGCGGGCGGACGAAGACGCGACCGACGAAGCAGGGGGAGGCGAAGATGCAGTTGGATAAAACCCGGATCGCGATCCGCGAGCGGAGCTTCCCCGACATTCTCGATCTTTCGTTGCACGTCATCCGCCGGCACGCGGCGCCGCTGGCCGTCGCCTTCGTGGCCGGCGCCGTCCCGTTTGCGGCGCTGAACCAATGGCTGCTGGCCGACTTCCTGCAAGACTTCGACATCGATAACGCGCCCTCAGGGTGGTACTTCTATTGGCTGCTCGTGCTGATCGTCTGGGAGGCGCCGTTGGCCGCCGCGCCGATCACGCTCTACCTCGGCCAGGCGCTGTTCAGCGAGCAGCCCAGCGCCGCACGGCTGGGCAAAGAGTTGTGGGCCTCGCTGCCGCAGTTGATCTTTTTTCAAGTCGTGATCCGCGCACTGCTCAGCGTGTTCTTTCTCTTCTGGCCTGTTATTTATTGGGGTTGGCCGTACCTGAACGAAATCATTTTGCTGGAGCGCAATCCGTGGCGCAAACGCGGGTTGTACGGAACCAGCACGGCCACGCGCAGCAACAACATGCACAACCGCAATCGCGGCGAACTGTTCAGCCGCTGGATGGGCTCGTTGTTGATCGGCGCCGCGATCATCGCGGCGATCTGGGCCGCCTCCTGGTATCTGCGCTTGCAGTTGGCCTACAAGCTGAACTTCGACCAGCCGATGTATACCATTTATCTGCCGGCGGCGCTGTGGCTTTCACTGGGATATTTTGCGGTAGTTCGCTTCTTGAGCTATTTGGATCTCCGCATTCGCACCGAAGGCTGGGAAGTTGAACTGATCATGCGCGCCGAAGGCGCACGGCTGACGAGGCAACTGACATGAACGGGCGCAGGGCGGTTCATCACTTCTCCGCCGGGCGAGGGCGCCCGGAGTTTGTGGACGGGCGAGGGCGCCCGTCCCTCCATGTTCCGAGCAAACTGGAGGGACGGGCGCCCTCGCCCGTCTGCCGCGCTTGCGGTTTACGGCTCGGGTTGCTTGCGTGTGCCGCGCTGCTGTTCGGCGGCGGCGCCGGTGCTTCGGTCGCCGCCGCCGAAAGCGATGACGCGGCCGTGGAACAAGGCCGCGAAGCCCTCGGCAGTCAGCGCCGCTTTCCCTGGTACGACGGGAGCAACGACGGCGTGCGCCGGGTGCGGGTGAGCGTGCCGTTGAAGTCGCCCCAAGGCAAGCGGAAGCCCGCCGGCGGCGGCGCTTGGAACTTTTCCTGGCTCGAACTCGCCGCTTGGACCGTCGTGCTGGCGTTGTTCGCGGGGCTGGCCTACTTGCTTATCAGGGCTTACCTCGATCGCGAAGACCACGCGACGAGCATGCCCGCCGCCGCGACGGCCCGCGCGGCGCTCGACGACGCGATGCGCATCGAGGCCTTGCCGTTTCGCGTCCGCAGCGGGCCGCTCGGCTTGTTGGACGAGGCCCGCCGGCACTACGAACAGGGCGACTTTCGCCAGGCGATCGTCTACTTGTTCAGCTACCAACTGGTCGAAATGGACAAGCAGCAAATCATTCGCCTGGCGAAGGGAAAGACGAATCGCCAGTATTTGCGCGAGACGCGGCGCCGGCCCTCGCTCGAATCGCTCGTCGCGCAAACGATGGTGGCCTTCGAAGACGTGTTCTTCGGCGACCACCCGCTCGACCGCACCCGCTTCGAGTCGTGCTGGCTGCGGCTCGGCGAGTTCGACACGCTCGTTGCGCAGCCGGGAGCCGTATGACGATGGGAAGCAGCTTCGGCGAAGCAAGGTTGGAACTCGGAAGTCGGGAGTCGGAATTTCCGACTTCCGACCTCCGACTTCCGACTTGGTGCTACACGGCGGTCGCCATTTCGCTCGCGCTGGCGCTCACCGGTTGCGAGGACGGCATCAACAAAATCTACGGGCAGCGGGGCGGGTTGGGGGCGGATAGCGTCAATGGCACGGCGGTGCTGGCGAATATGTTTCAGCAAGCCGGCCATCGCGTTTCGACAACCTCCCGCTTGACGCCGCGGCTGAAGGAGCGGGCCGAGGTGATCGTCTGGGCGCCCGACGACTTCTCGCCGCCCAAGCCCGCCGTGATCCAATGGTTCGACGAGTGGTGGCTCGACTCGCCCGACCGGCTGTTGATCTACATCGGCCGCGACTACGACGCCGCGCCGAAATACTGGCGCAGGGTGCAAGTCGGCGCTCCGGCCGAGCAGTTGCCCGAGATCAAACGTCGCCTGGCCAAAGACCAAAGCGACTATCTGGCCGAACGCGGCGCCGGCGCGGGCAGCGCCGATTGCGAATGGTTCTCGATCAAGCGGCGCGGCAAACGCCGCAAGGTCGCCAGTTTGACGGGCGATCCGAAATGGCTGGCTGGCATCAACGCCAAACAGCTCGACATCGAGCTGCGCGGCAAGTGTACGCCGGCCGCCGACGCCCAGGTGGTGCTGGCCTCGAGCGGAGACTCGATCGTGACGCGCCAGCGGAAACACGCGGGCGAGTTGATCCTGGTCGTCAACGGTTCGTTCCTGCTCAATTTGCCGCTGGTGAACCACGAACATCGCAAGTTGGCTAGTAAGCTGATCGCCGAGGCGGGCGCCGACCGGCGGGTGTTGTTTCTGGAGAGCGGCGCGGGCGGACCGTCCGTGCTCGACGAAGATCCGCCCGACGTGCCGCGCAACGGCATGGAGATTTTCGGCGTCAAGCCGTTCAGCGTGATCTTGCTGCACCTGGCGTTCTTGGGGATGATTTTCTGTGCGGCCCGGTTTCCGATCTTCGGGCGACCGCGCGAACTGGCGCCGCCGCCGCTCTCGGATTTCGGCAGGCACGTCTGGGCGCTGGGGCAACTGCTTCAACGGACGCAAGACCGCGCCTACGCCCTGGGCCGTTTGCTCTATTACCAACAACACGTTCGCCGCGAGCCGGAGCGCCAGCGTCCGGCCGCCCCGCCGCCGGAAACGCCGCCGCGGGCCAGTACGAACTCACCTGGGCCGCCGGCGCCGCCCGAACCGTCGTAGCCTTTCGGTCCGTTCTTCCAACTTTTGCAAAGACGTCATGCCATACGAGAACGAACCGGAACCGAGTTCTTCCGCCGAACCCCAAGACGCGACGCACGCAGCGCCCGATTGGCTGGAGCCGATCTCTGCGCCTGCGCCGGCGGGCGAGTCCGCTGCGCCGGCGCCGACCGACGGCCAAATTTCGCCCGAAACGGCGACGCAGCGGCTGTTCGGCCGGATCACCGCCGAGCTGCGCAAGATTTACGTCGGCCAGGACGAATTGGTGCTGGGCACGCTGGTGGCGCTCTTCTCCAGCGGCCATGTGCTGATCGAAAGCGTGCCGGGGCTGGGCAAAACGCTGCTCGTGCGGGCGCTGGGCCGCGTGCTGGGCTGCAAGTTCGGCCGCATCCAGTTCACGGCCGACCTGATGCCCTCGGACATCACCGGCTCGCCGTTCTTCGACATGAAGACGCAGGATTTCCGCTTTCGCCCCGGGCCGGTGTTCACGCAGTTGCTGCTGGCCGACGAGATCAACCGCTCGCCGGCCAAGACGCACGCCGCGCTGTTGGAAATCATGCAGGAGTACCACGTCACCGTCGAGCGCATCAGCCACAAGCTCGAGCGGCCCTTTTTGGTGCTGGCGACGCAAAACCCGATCGAGTCGGAGGGCACCTACAACCTGCCCGAGGCGCAGCTCGACCGCTTCATGTTCAAGATCCTGGCCGATTATCCTTCGGCCGAAGAAGAGGCCGACGTGCTGCGCATGCACCGCGAGGCGATCGACTTCGAAGAGCGGCTGCTCGCCCTGCAAACCGTGACCAGCCCCGAAGAAATACTGGCCGTCACCGACGACTGCCGCAAGGTCTACGTCGACGACAAGCTGATCGACTACATCAACATGATCGTCCGGCTGACGCGGCAGTGGCCGCAGTTTCACTTGGGCGCCTCGCCGCGAGCCGGCATCGCGCTGGTCCACGGCGCGCGCGTCTTGGCGGCCTTCCTGGGACGCGACTACGCCGTGCCCGACGACGTCGTGCAAATCGCCCTGCCCGCCTTGCGCCACCGCGTGATCCTGACGGCCGAAGCCGAGGTCGAAGGGCGGCGCGTCGACGAATTGCTGGAAGAATTGATCCGCTCGGTCGAGGTGCCGCGGCTGTGAGTCCCCTCGCGTTCATGCTGCAAGCGGCCGTCGCCGCGCTGATGCTCCTGGGGGTTCGCTCCTTGTACCAGCGGCGAGCCCAGCAGCGCGCTTTCTTCTGGCTCGCCGGCCCGTTGCTGTTGATTTTGGCGGCCGGCGTTTTGTCGCGATTGTTGATCGAGTTGCTGGCCGCGGCCGAAGGCATCTCGGCGTTCCTGCTCCACGCGGCGCTGTTTCTTGCCGTGTTGGCGATCGTCGGGCGATTCTGGCGCATCTATCCTCATCGCCCGCTCGTTTTTCTGGCGGCGGGACCGGCCTTGTTCTCGCTGGGCTTGCTGGCGCCGAAACTGGCGAGTTCGCCCGCGATGACGACCTCTCTATTCGTGCTCGACGGCGCGGCGGTCTTGATTGCGGTCGCCGATCTGCTGACTTTGCCGCGGCGGGCGGCCTTCATCGTCGACCGCGAGGCGGGCCGCGTGGCGTCGTTGCGACAGCCGCACTCGGTGAACCTGATCGTCGCCAACCAGTCGTCTCGCGCGTTTTTCGTCTGGGCTCGCGACGGCGCGCCCGAGGAACTCCATCCGCAGCCGGCGGAGTTTCGCTTCCGGCTGGCCGGCCGCAGCCGCGCGACCTTCACGTACCAGGTCCGCAGCGCTCGCCGCGGCGCCTTTCAACTTTCGAAAATCCACTTGCGGGCTCGCAGCCGCCTGGGATTTTGGCAGCGGTTGTTGGACTACGACGTGTCGTCGCTGATCCACGTTTATCCGGACATGAAGCAACTTTCGGAATACGCCCTGCTGGCCCGCACCAACCGGCTCAACCTGCTGGGCGTGCGGCGCACGCGGCGGATCGGTCAGAACAACGAATTCGAGCGATTGCGCGACTACACGCCCGACGACAACTACAAGCACATCGACTGGCGCAGCACCGCGCGGCGCCGCAAGCTGACGGTCAAGGATTTCCAGACGAATCAGAGTCAACGGCTGATCTTTCTCTTGGATTGCGGCCGCATGATGACCAACCTGGCGGGCGAACTGAGCCTGCTCGATCATTCGCTCAATGCCATGCTGATGCTCAGCTACGTGGCTTTGTCGCACGGCGATTCGGTCGGGCTGTTGTGCTTTTCCGACGAGGTCCACGGCTTCGTGCCGCCGGCGAGCGGGCTGCGCCAGATGAATCGGCTGTTGCACGCTTCGTTCGACCGTTTTCCGCGGTTGGTCGAATCGCGCTACGACCAGGCGTTTTTGTATCTGGCGTCGCACTGCCGCAAGCGGTCGCTGGTGATTTTGATTAGCAACCTGATCGACGAGGTCAACGCCAACCAGGTCGGGCAGTATTTGCAGTCGTTCGTCGGCAAACACTTGCCGCTGGGCGTTTTGCTGCGAGACCGGCGGTTGTTCGAGGCGGCCGACGTCGCCAACCCCGACGAGGAAGCCTTGTATCGAGCGGCCGCGGCGGCCGATATCTTAACTTGGAGGCAGCAGGTGCTGGCCGACTTGGAGGCCAAAGGCGTGTTGTCGCTCGACGTGTTCCCCGAGGGCCTGACCGCCCCGCTCATCAATAGTTACTTGGAAATCAAGGCCAGGCACTTGCTGTGAGCCGCCCGGCCGAGCCGTTTTTCGTCAGCGCAATGGTTGCAGGTGCACATGGTCGCCACGTTTGACTACATCGAAGGGGTGATTTCGACGTTCCAGAAAGCGGCGGAGGCGAACGAAGACACGCCGACGCGCGAAGGCAACGTCGTCGTTCTTTCTGCAGAAGTCGCCGACGACGTGATGATTACCGCCGACTTGCACGGCCACCGCAAGAACTTCAATTCGATCAAGAAAATCGCCGATCTCGCGCGTCATCCGCGCCGGCACTTGATCTTGCAAGAGGTTTGCCACGGCGGCCCCACCTATTCGTCGAACGGCGGTTGCATGTCGCACGGCATGCTGGAGGACGTGGCCCGCTTGAAGGCCGCGTTTCCCGACCGCGTCCACTTCTTGTTGAGCAACCATGAACTGGCCGAGTTGACCGACTATCCGATCCTCAAGGCCAAGAAGATGCTGAACCTGATGTTCCGCCTCGGCCTGCAGGAGATGTACGGTCCGGCGACGGAAAAAGTGCGCGAGGCGTACACGGCGTTCATTCGCAGTTGCCCGCTGGCCGTCCGCCTGCCCGGCGGAGTGCTCGTCTGCCATACCTTGCCCGAACGTTGCGACAGCCGCGGCTTCGATCGCGACATTTTCGAGCGCCCGCTGGAAGCCCCGGAGTTGCTCGAACATGGCGACGTGTTCAACCTGCTTTGGGGCCGCGACTATCGGGCCGAAAACGCCAAAGCTTTCGCCAAGCAGGCGGGGGCCAGCGTCTTGATTCACGGCCACGAGCCGTGTCCCGAGGGCTTCAACGTGCCGAACGACGTGCAGATCATTCTCGATTGTTGCGGGCAGCCCGCCTGCTACTTGATCGTGCCGACGGACCGCGAGTACAGCCACGCCGATTTGGTCGGGCGCATTCAGCGCCTGCCATGAACGACTTCGAAACCAGCGAACGAAAAAGGGGACATTCTGCTTTTTCCGGAATGCAGACATCTCCCTTTTCGGCCTCTCTTGAAAAAGCAGAATGTCCCCTTTTTCCCGACCCCTGCCATGAACGAGCCTGACGCCAGCGGACGGGGCCGCGCCGAGCCGCCGAGCGGACGCTTTCAGTTCGGCATGCGCGGCCTGATGGCCACGATGCTCTTGCTCTGCGTGCCATTCGCCATTTGGGGCGGGTTGTTGAGAGCGGGCAAGCCGGCTCAGGGCAACGCTCGGATGTACGTTTTCGTGCTGCTGAGCGTGGCGGCGCCAATGGGCGTGATGATCTTGATCAGCCTGGCGCTTTCGGCCTCTCGCGCCTATCGCCGGCTACGCCGCCGGCGATAGCCTCCGAGTTCGCTCACGTGGCCAGCGGCGGCGGCGAATGGACGAACTCGCGATAAGCTTCTGCCGCGAGTTCCTCGTCGCGCTCGCTGGGCAAGTATCGGCCGCGAACGCGAGTGCGGAGAATCACCCCTTTTTCCAACGATTCGACGAGCACCCGGTGCGTCAATTCCAGCCGGCCCGCCTCGGAAATGGCCAACCGATCGCCGTGCGAATCGCCCGGAAATGCCAGTTCCACATAGCTCAAGCCGGTTTGCGGCCAGCGAAACAGCCAGCAAAGCGGGCCCGCTGGCGAATCGAGAGCCCACGGCTCGGCGACAGTCGGCTCCAGCGTCTCGAACTCGCCCGACTTGGCGTCGACGAGGCGTCGCGCCTCGCCCGCGGGCAGCCGAGTGACGGTCGAAAGCGAGGGGCGACTGTCGAGCAGGTTTGTCTGCACGGAAAGTTGCAGATCGATGGAGACTCCGAGAGCGCCTGCCTCTGCGGCTCGCCAATAAACTTGCACGCGCATCGGGCGATGCGCGGTTTGTGCATAAGTGGCGATCAGATCGGCGCCGCGCTGATATCCGTCGGCCAGACTCTCGGCGGCCGCCTCGTTTGCGTCGAGAGCGACGCCCAGGATTTCATGATCGGCCAGCGCCTGCGCGCGCCAGCGAAGGTTGAACAACCCTCGTTCGGGCTGTTTCAGATCGACTTCGCCGCAAACGAGCGGCGACTGCAAACTTGCCGACGCCTCACTCAGCCGCCAGGTCGGATGTTCCTTCATCGAGAGCAACACTGCGAAAGCCAACAAGAAACGAAAGCCAATAAAAAAACCCCGCCGCTCACGCAAGGCGAGACGGCGGGGCCGGAACAGAGAAGAGGCCGATTGTGTAAGAAACGCGTTCCTAGGAAAAAATTATTGATAAGACAACGAACCACTCACAATCGCCTGCCTCTCGAAACTGAGTTCGATCATACCAGCTTAAAAAGGCATGTCCAGCTTTTTGTCGAAAGTTTTTTTGCCAATCCGCCAGGGGTCGCCAATCTGCTCGGCGTATTCATAATGCATATAGCCGCTGACAATTGTTTCGGCGGCGATATTGAAGCCTGGGCCGGGCGACTCAATCAACATCGGCGCCCCGGTCCACGCACGAGATCTCGCGCTTCAAGGCATCGGCACTATGCCCACAATCGACGATTATCAAAGAATTTGCGAACAGGCGGCGCGAGCCGGCGGCGAAGTGCTGCTCGATTGGGCCGGGCGGTTCGCCGTTCGCGAAAAGGGACCGGCCGATCTGGTTACCGAGGCCGACGTCGCCGCCCAGGATGCGATTCGCGACGTCCTGTTGGGCGCTTTTCCCAAGCACGGATTCCTGGCCGAAGAAAATCTCTCGCTGCCCAGCCAGGAAGACGGCTATCGCTGGATCGTCGATCCTTTGGACGGCACGACCAACTACGTCCACGGCTTGCCGCAGTTTGCCGTTTCCATCGCGCTGGAACAAAACGGCTGGCTCAAGACGGGCGTGGTCTACAACCCGGTGACTGACGAGTGTTTTTCGGCGGCCGAAGGCCGAGGCGCGCATCTGAACGGGCAAGCCTTGCGCGTGAGCCAGGTGGCCGAACTCTCGCAGGCCCTGGTGGCTGCGAGCTTCCCCGCAAAAGTGCGTCGCGGAGATCCCGAAATCGAAGATTTTCTGGCCGTGATGCTCGAATGCCAGGCTTTGCGTCGGATGGGCTCGTCGGCTTTGAACCTTTGCTATTTGGCGGCCGGCCGCTTCGACGCTTACTGGTCTCGCAGCACCAAAGCTTGGGATATTGCGGCGGGCGTGCTGATCGTGCGCGAAGCCGGCGGCGTGGTCAGCGGCTTCGACGGCCGCGAGCTCGATTTGGCCGATCCGCGATTCATCGCAGCCGGGACGGCGCCGTTGCACGCTCAACTATCCCAAATGCTTTGCCCTAGTTGACCTTATCGCGGTAGACTAGGGGTAATTTCCTGCTTTGAGCGACTTCCGCAACTGAGTAAACTGGTACTGGGCGGCCGCAGCGTCTCCCCTTCATTAAGTCGGCGGTGAGCGGGCGTCATCGCCCTTCAAGCGGCGAGGCCGGAGAGGAACAAGAAGTCTTGCGAGCGATTTGGCTGGGATTGACGCTCTTGGCGATCGGCCAGAGTTGGATCTGGACGGAGCCGCTGCGCGCGCAATCGTCGGAAACCGCTCCTGCGGAAAAGGCTCCGGATCGGTCCCGCAGCGACTCGTCGCAGGGGGTCAAGCGGGTCGAGCCCGAGATCTTCTACGTCAAAGATCCCAAAGATCCCAAGGGCAATCTGCTTCCGCTGTTGAACGTCCCGCTGAAAGAGTTGGATGCGGCGCTCGACAAAACGCGCGGAGCGGTCGGCGCCGTCCGGCCGGCGTTTCGCCTGGATCGGATGATCGTCAACGGCGAGGTCACGGGCAAGCATGCCGCGCTGACCTTTCAGTTCCAGATCACCGTCTTCGCCAACCACAACAAGTGGGTTCGCGTGCCCTTGCGGCTGGCCGGCGTAGCATTGGAAAAGGCCGAATATCAGGGCGAAGGAGAGCGGTTCCTGGTCTTCGACGAGGCGGACGGAGAATACGTCAGTTGGTTCCGCTGCGAGACGGAGACGCCCCACGTACTGACGCTGCACGGCCTGGTCGCCTTGGACCAATCGGCCGGGCAGACGCGATTGAAGCTGAACGCTCCGCGAGCGGTACACTCGGAGCTGACGCTGAAGACGGCTTCGAAGCAGGCGGTCGGCGAAGTGTCGGGGGCGGTGCTCGCCGAAACTCGCCGGCTGGAAGGCGGCGCCGAGTTCAAGGCGATCGGACTGACGAGCGATTTCACGCTCGCCTGGCGCGAGCCCTCGCGGCGCGCCCAGGAAAGTCGGGTCGAACTGGACGCCCAGGGAGAAATCCTGGTCCGCATCGATCATCAAAATGTGATCTCCACCGCCGACCTCACGGTGGGCGCCTTTGGCCGGGAATTCGACAGCTTTCGCGTGCGATTGCCCCCCGGCGCCGAGTTGATTACCGCCGAGATTCCGGCCGAGCGCCCCGACTATAGCGTCGCGCCGCTCGACGCGGCGAACGATCCGGCCGCGCCAACGCCCGCGGGTTCTTGGGTTGAAGTCAAGCGCACGATGAAAAGCGCGGAACCGCTTAAAATCCGGCTCAAGACTCAGCGAGCGCTGGCGGAAACCGCGCCCGACAAGCCGTTCGAATTGGCCGGCTTCGAAGTCCAAGGAGCGGCGCGGCAGTGGGGCGATCTGGCGGTCTTCGTCGCCAACGACTGGCAAATCTCCTTTGGCAAACGGCTCGGCGTCCGCCAGGTCGAGGACCTGGCGAACGAGGCTTTCTTGAACTTGTTGAAAGGCGCGGAAGACGACGAACTGCTCGCGGGCTTCGAGTATTACTTCGAATATCTACGGCAGCCCTGCTCCTTGCCGGTCCTCATCAGCCCGCAAGAGACCGTGATCAGCGTCGCCCCTTACTACCTGGTGCGCGTGTCGGCGGACCAAATGCACCTCGACGCCAAGCTGGCCTACAAGGTCAGCGGCGCCAAAGCGTTTGGTTTGGAGATCGATTTGCCGGGTTGGGCCGTCGACGCGACGAGCATCACGGCGCGGATCGGCGGCCCAGGGCCCGCCGCCGCGGCCGATGCGCCGCGCCCCGAGTTGGCCGATGTGTCGCGCATCGCGGCGAAGCCCGGCGAACCGCTGACGATTCCTCTCAAGCAGGCCGCCTTGGGCCGCGTCGAAGTGACGCTGACGGCGCAGCGCAAAATCGCCGAAGGCGCCGAGACCGTCGATTTTCAACTCCCCCGGCCCGAGGCAACCACGCAGGATGCGGCCGAACTTGCCGTGCTGGCCGACCAGAACATCGAATTGACGCCGCGAGAAACGGACCTAGCCGGGCTGCGGCGCCAGCCGAGCGGGCCGGAACTGGCGATAGCTCCGGGCGAGACCGAGCCGTTGTACTACCGCGGCGAAGCCGAGGGCGCCAAGTTCGCCGCCGATTTTCGCATCCGGCCGCGGCAGGTTTCCGTCGAAGTTTTCACGGACGCGAGCCTGAGCGAAACGGGCGCCGTTCGCGCAGAGCAGACGTTTACCTACCGCATCCAATACGAGCCGGCGGAAACGCTGACGTTCGAGGTTCCGCAAGTCCTGGTCGACGAACGCAAGTTCAAGGCGTTTCAGTACGAAAAAGAACAGGTCCTCGACGGAGAATTGTCGTGGGAACCGATCGCTGAGGAAAACGCTGCGCCAGATGAGGCGCCCGAGGCCCTTACGGTGCGCCGCGTGCGCGTCAAGCTTCGCAAACCGGCGCTAGGCGCCTGCCGCCTGAAGATCGAATACTCGTGGAGCGGCGAGCCTTTGATGCGCGAGACCAGCGTGCCGCTGAAGTTGCCGCTGGTCATGCCGGCGGAAGTCGAGTGCCGCGAGAATCGCCTCGATTTGTCGGTCGATCCAGGCGTCAAAGCCGAGCCGCTGGGCGCCGAGTGGTCGCCTCGCCCGGTGCTCGTCTCGACTTCGCCAGGCGGGTCCGAGGGAGGGCCGGGCGCCCTCGCCCGGCAAACGAGCCGCGAACTGGCGAGCGGACGGGCGGGGGCGCCCGCCCCTCCAGGTCCGAGCTTGCAGCTTCAGGCAGCGCAGACCTGGCCCGCACTCACTTTGAACGCCAGTCTGGCGGAATTATCCGACGACGAAACGATGGTTGTCGAACGAGTCTGGCTCCAAACGCAGCTCTCGAAATCCGAGCGGACCGACCGGGCGGTCTATCGCTTCGAGAGCCGTGACCATCGCTTCAGCTTGATTTTGCCGCAGGGCTGGATGGAAGCTTCGTTCTGGCTTGACGGCGCCTTAGTCGAAGCGCAGCACGGGGAAGCGCCGAACGAACAAGTGATTGTTTGGCGCGACGGGGGGACCGAGATCCAGACTCACGTGCTGGAGGCGAAATATAGTTTTCCCGACCGCCCGAAGGGTCGCGGCCTACTCTCGCTCGAACTGCCGAAACTCGCCTCCGGCGTCGGCTCGCGACGCGCCTATTGGCAGTTGATCCTGCCGCGAGACGAGTATCTGGTGACGGGACCGGGCGAGTTGACTTCAGAGGCGGTCTGGAGCTGGGACCGCTATTGTTGGTCGCGGCGCCCGCCGTTCGATCAAAACTATCTCGATGCCTGGGCGCATGACGACCCGCAGGCGGACCAACGGGCCGGAGCGCCGGCTTCGCAAGCGGCGCCGTTTCCCTCGGCGAACGAGTACCTGTTTAGTTCCATCGAGATTAGCGGAGCGCAACAGGTGCGGACCGCCAGCCGCTCGTCGCTGGTCTTGATCGGCTCGGGCCTGGTGCTGTTGGCCGGCTTGGCGCTGATCTACGCGCCCGCGTTGCGGCATCCGGCCTTGTTGTTCGCGGCCGCGTTGGCGGTGTTGACCGGCGCCATGATTTATCCCGAGGTCACGCTACTGTGGTTGCAAGCCGCGGCGGCGGGCGCCTTGCTGACGGCGGTGGCGGGCGTCTTGGAGCGCAGAGTTGCTCGCCGCCGGCGCCGCGAGGCCTTTGTTCGCGGCGGCTCGAGTTCGATCGTCAGCCGCAACTCGACTCGCACGCATCCCCGGCATTCCGCGGCGTCGGCGCCGGTTTCGACGGAAACCGCCGCCGTCGCCCTAGAGCTGTCGGCGCCGGAATCAAGGCCATGAGTTCGTCCCGGCTCGCTCGCCCGTTCGCCTTCGCAACGCTGGCGGCATCCTGTTGCCTGGCGTGGGCATTGCCCGCCGGCGGCGCCGCGCCGGACTCGGTCGAGACGCTCAAGTACCGTCGCTACTTCGTGCCCGACGACCGGCCGAAGGATTGGCCCTACGGCGACATCCCTTACGTCCCGATCGAGAAAGAAGAATTCGACCGGCTGATCGCCACGGTACAGTCGGCGCCGCAATTCGCCTTGGCGGCTTCGGCCCGAGTCTCGCGGGCGAAGTACGAGGCGAAACTCGGCGATCGGGAATCGCTTTCCGGGCAAGCGAGATTGGAAATCAACCACGCCGCGCCGACGCCGGTGCTGTTGCCGCTCGATCCTTGCGGCGTGGCCATCGAGTTCGTCCAGTGGGACGACGCCGAAAATCCCGAGGCGATCTTCGGCCTGGCTTCCGACGGCCGTGCGGCCGTGTATGTTGACCGCTCGGGAACGCTGCTGTTCGATTGGTCGTTACGCGGCCGCCGCGATGCGACCGGCGCGGCGATCTTCGCCTTGGACCTGCCGCGTTCGCCGTTCTCCTCGCTCGTCGTCGATTTGCCGCCGGAATTGACCCTGACGGCTGCTCCGGGCGTCGTGGCCGAGCATGTGCCGACCGCCGACGCTCTCGAGCGCTGGCGAGTCGAATTGGGCAGCCAGCACCGCTGCTCGCTGAAGCTGTCGCCGGCGGGCGCCGTCGACCAGCAACAACGGCGGCTGGCGCTTTTGCAACAGACGACTCGTTACGATTTTTCGCCGGGCGGACTAGACGTTACTGAAAAGTTGACGCTGGACGTCCATACGGAGCCCCTCCACCAGCTTGAACTGGAGGTCGATCCCGAGCTGCGATTGATGTCGGTGCGATACGGCGATTTGGACGTGGACTGGACCGTCGCGGCCAGTTCTTTTCCGCAGGGCAAACGCCGCATCGTGATCGATCTCCCGGAGCCGCTCTTGGGCGCCCGGCAGCAACTGCAATTGAAGGCCTTGGCGCCTCTCGTCGAAAACCAGCTTTGGACGTTGCCCGCGATCCGGCCTCACGGCGTATTCTGGCAAGAGGGCGACATCGAGCTGTCGACTCCCGCTCCGTTGACGCTCGATCGGCTGTCGCTCGTCGGCTGCCGAGAATCGCGCAGCGGCACTCTGCCGGCGCCATTGACGGGGGAATCGATCGAACTGCAAGCCTTTGCCCCCAGCGCCAGCGTAAAAGTGCTCCTCTCACGGCGCCGGCAGCCCTTGCAGCTCGGCAGCGGAACGCAAATCAATCTCAAGGCCGACCGCATCGAAGCCGATTGGCGGGGCGAATTCACGGTCGACGAGGGCGAGCGGTTGGCTTTGAACGCCGAGATCAGGCCCGGCTGGACGATCGATTCCGTCAAGGCGCGGCCCGAGGACGCGCTCGATGAATTCGCCCCGCTGGAAATCGACGGGCGAAATCTGCACGTTCGCCTGACCGCGCCCCTCTCGCGAGAGCGTCCGGTCGCGTTGCACATCGTCGCGCATCGCTCGGCGTCGCCCCGAGAAAAGCCGTTGCGCGCCGGCGACTTCGAGATTTTGAAATTTCGCGGCGTCTCGACCGCCCAGCGGCTGCTATCGCTTTCGGCGCAGCCGCCCTACCTGCTTCGCGTCGAGGGCGCCGAAGATCAACCTCGCCGCGAGGCCGAGACTCTGACGCCCGCCGAACGGCAATTGTTCGCCGAGCCGCCGCCCAGCGCCGTCTTCGATCTGGCGCGCAGCGAGGGCGGCTGGTCGGTCAGCCTGGAACAGCAGCCGCGGCGCTACCGCGCCGACTCGCTGAAGGTCGAAGCGACTCTCACTCCCGGTCCGCTCGTCGAATCGTACGAGATTCGCATCGTGCCGGAATCGGCGCCGATCGATCATTGCCTGATTCACTTTACGCAGCCGCGCGACGAACCGCCGCGCTGGCGCGAGGCGTCCGGGAAAAAACCGTTCACCGCCAGTCGCTGGACGAAAGAACAACAAGCCAGGCTGGGCCTGGAATCGGGCGAGACTTGGGAGATCGCGCTGGCCAGCCCGCAAAGCGACCCGTTCGAGCTGCAGGCGACGCGACCGTCGAAACTGGAGGGTCCGCTGGCCTTGAGCCTGGTCGTGGCGCCCCAGGCGAGCAGCCAGAAGGGGCTGTTGGAAATTCGCGCGACCGATGCCGTGCCGGCGATCGTGCGGAATCTGCGGCTCAAGCCGGCGCCCTTCGAATCGTCGCCCGAAACGCGATATTCGACCGAGCGCGGCGCCTTCTCCTATGATCCGGCGGCCGAACTCGGAACGTCGTCCGAGCCGGCCATCGTCGTAGAGCGACCAGGCCCGATCGGCGAATTGCGCGGCGCGCTCGTCTGGGATCTGCGGCTCGATTCGCGCTATGAAACCACGGGCCAGGCCTTGCACCTGGCAAGCTGCCTGATCGAAAGCTCCGGTCGCCCGAGTTGCACGCTTTCGTTTCCCGCGGGAGTTGACGTGCTGGAGGTTCGCCTCGACGACGCGCCGGTCGCCTGGACCGCGTCGCAGGGTCGTGTCACCGCGCCGCTTCCGCCCGGCGAGCGGTTCCCCAAGCTGGACGTTCAATTTACGACGCAGAGCCCTTCGCTGAGCGTTTGGAACGCCTGTGAGCCGCCTTGGCCTGAAATGGATGTTCCCGTGCTGGCCAGGCACTGGTCAGTCTGGACGCCGCCGGACTACGATTTGCTCGGCGCGGATCTTCGCGACGGGCGGCAAGCCCCGTTGAGCTGGTCGCAGCGTTTGTTCGGCATTCTGGGCCGTCCGCTCGGCGAACCGCGTTTCGAACCCGTCCTGAGCGAGCGTTGGCTGGCGGTCGCCGCAGCGGCAGGAGATTCAACGCCCGCCGCCGACGAAGGCGCCGCCGCGAGCCGCGCCGGTTTCGACAGTGCCGGTTTCGACAGTGCCGGTTTCGACAGTGCCGGTTTCGACAGTGCCGGTTTCGACAGTGCCGGTTTCGACAGTGCCGGTTTCGACAGTGCCGGTTTCGACAGTGCCGGTTTCGACAATGCCGGTTTCGACAATGCCGGTTTCGACAATGCCGG